>JADMIO012757338.1_pt1 | contig 92885 bp, 80 predicted proteins | sample 8958161 | NCBI WGS metagenome assembly JADMIO01 (sample SAMN16585339, study PRJNA669376) | soil metagenome | isolation source: Crop rotation soil | place: USA: Cullars Rotation, Alabama | collected 2011
GCGACAACTTGTCCACGTGGAATTCTAAGCTTAGGATCCCAATGTGCTGGAAAGGGCGTTAATTCATCATCCAACCTGGATGTTTATTACAACAAGACAATAACCTTTGGTTTAAGCGTCGGATTCTGATCTGACCAAAACACACAATTATGAAATCAAACAAAATAACATTCATTGCCGCATTGGTGCTGGTGGTCGTAGCCAGTTCATGCGGAAAGAAATTCACAGACCTGAAGCCGTACAATGCGCTTCCATTGCCTGATGCGTTGAACAGCGAGGCAGGGTTAAATACGGCGGTCAATGGCATGTATGCCAGTCTTCGTAGCGCCAACCTTTACGGCAGAACGCTGCCGCTAAAGGGTGACCTGATGGCTGATAACCTGTACATCAAGGCATCAAACTCCGGTCGCTACCTCGACTTTAACGATTATAATATTACAGTGAGCAACACCACCGCCTCTGACGTGTGGCGATCCCTGTACGTTGCTATCAAAAACATCAATACAGTCATTAACTCGCCCCTCACATCGAATGCCAACATTAACCAGTTCAAAGGGGAAGCCTACGCGGCAAGAGCTTTGATAAATTTTGAGCTGGTGAGAAACTATGCACAACCTTACACCGTCAATCCAAATGGGCTGGGTGTGCCTCTCGTCACCTCCTTTGACCAGAATAGCCTGCCCACACGCAATACGGTGAAGGAAGTATATGACCTGATCAATAGTGATCTCAACCAGGCCTTTTCTTTAATGACAATGAACCTGAACAGTACAATGACAATCGCAGGTACCGGGCAGTCAAGGGCATTGAACAGTTCTTACTTTACAAAATGGGCGGCCCGGGCGCTCCAGGCTAAAGTGTATATGACAATGGGCGATTGGGCCAATGCCAAGACTGTTGCGCTCGATGTGGTTCAAAACAGTGGTGTATCGCTTGTTTCCAATGCCGCGTATGTCAATTATTGGAAAAGCCCCGTTCCTCGTACAGATAAGGTAGAAACGTTTTTCGAAGTGAGCAGCGATGCGGTAGATAACAACGGGTTCAACTCATTGTCTTACTTTTTTGATGCAGCAGGCTATGGTGATGCGCTCGTGACGAATGAATTTTATGGCCAGTTTTCAGCAACCGACGTGCGCCGACAACTGATCATTCCCGTTGTAAGCGGTGGTTTTACCGTTTATTATGTAAACAAGTACTCTAATTCGTCTAACGCTACCGACCGGGATGATCAGAAAGTGATCCGCTTTGCGGACGTGCTCCTGATACTGGCAGAGGCATATGCCAGAACAAACGATGAGGCCAACGCAAAGATCAGGCTCAACCAGGTAGCCCAGAACAGGGACCCTTCTTTTGCAGGGTATACATCGACGGGCACACAGCTTATCAATGATATTCTTGCTGAAAGAAGAAAAGAGCTGGCTTTTGAAGGCGACAGGTTCTTTGATCTACTGCGGACCAATGCAACAATCAATAAAGTAAGAAGGGAGAACCCCACACAGCTGATCGTGGTGGCGCCAACGAACTTTATGAGGATCTTTCCAATTCCCCAGTCAGAGATCGATGTGAATCCAAACATACGGTCACAGCAAAACCCCGGATATTAATCCGGATTCATATTTGTTTTTTGTTGAAGCAGCAGGGTTTCCTGCTGCTTTTTTATTCCATTCGGAATCGCTTAATCGGCATAATTCACGCTTGGAACGTATGCGTTCTCCATCGAAATTTTATCGGATCGATTTCGGTTTATGTTTTTACTGGTATAGGGGCCGTTAATCATGGTTCAGTAATTAACACATCTTCACTTGAAGCATTGTTTTGCATCTTGCTGCCTTCGTCTTATTCTTCCAATAAAAATTTAAACTGCATGAAAAAAATCTTGCTGCTCGTGCTATTCTGTTTACCTGCCATGATCCTGATGGCGCAAAGCAGAACAATTACGGGAAAAGTCACTAACCCCGAAGGCAAAGCAGTTCCATTTGCAACGGTGACCGTCAAGGGTACCACCAACGCGGTATCTGCCGATGTAAACGGGAACTTTTCAATCCAGGCTGCTCCTAACAGTATTTTGGTATTCAGCGCAGCCGGCTTTCAAAACGTCGAAGTGAATATCGAGAACAAAACGACAGTTAATTCCACGCTTTCGACCGCCGGTGCTTTGAGCGAGGTAGTGGTGACGGCACTGGGTATCCGGAGAACAGATAAAGCGCTTGGCTATTCAGTTACCAAGATCGACCCAAATTCTCTTTTGCAAAAATCGGAACCCGACATGTTGAAGAGTTTGCAGGGGAAGGCTGCCGGTGTGGATATCCGCACTTCGCAAGGCACCCCGGGTGCCGCTACCCGCATCCAAATAAGGGGTAACTCTTCTTTCTTTGGCGACAACCAGCCGCTGATCATCGTTGACGGTATACCTTATAGTAATGACCAGGTTTCAACAAGCAACCAGACGACCGGTGGTACGGCCTATTCAAATGGGTTAAGCAATCTTGATCCCAACGATATCGCTTCTATGAACATCCTGAAAGGTTCGTCTGCTGCGGCCCTGTATGGTTCGAGGGCTTCGAATGGCGTACTGGTGATCACTACCAAGTCTGGAAGCGCCGCAAGATCGCGGAAAGGAACAGAAGTCACGGTCAGCAGTTCTGTATCCTGGGAACGGATCGCTAACCTCCCGGAATATCAAAACGAATATGGAACAGGCGCTAACTTCCTTTTCTCGCCTGCTTCCAATGGGTCATGGGGAGCACCCTTTGGTTCAAGTCATACTTTCGGTCTGGATTCGGTAAACAATTTTGCCACTTACCAGGCTGCTTATCCTGAACTTTTCCCTTCATCAGGAAGAATTGCATACAAGGCTTTTCCTGATAATGTAAAGAACTTGTTCAGGACCGGAATGGTGTATGAAAACTCGATCGGGTTCAGTGGTGGAGATGATAAGACATCGGTGGCGTTGACAGCTTCGAACCTTACCCAAAAAGGATATGTAGTTAATTCTACCTACGGCAGGAACAGCATAGGTATTGGTGGAGCAACCCGCCTCAGCTTTGGTTTAAACATACGGGGGAATTTTAGTTATACCCGGTCTACGCAACAAGGCGGTTATTTTGGCGAGAACCAGGTGTCGGGTGCTGCATCCATGTTTGCACGATCTTTATTCCTTGGTCGCAACTGGGATACCGATCTGCCCTACCAGGATAAGGCAGGAAACAATATCACCTGGAATGGCGGTGGACAATTCGACCATCCCATCTGGTCTGCTTATAATAATGTAGCTACGACGCATGAAGAGCGCTACATAGCAGGTATTCATGCTGACTACAATATCAACAAATGGGCGCGTGTTGATTACTCATTAGGGAGCAACACGAATGCGTTGGACAGGAGGGAGGTGACAGAGATCAGCTCAAGGGCCGCTGAAGGCCTCGGCAGGATCGTACTGGATAATTATAAAAAGCAGGAAATTGAATCAAACCTTCTTTTCACGTTCAGCCCTACTTTTCATCAGGATTTTACCGTAAGAGCCGTTTTAGGGAATAGTATCAACCAAAGAACGACAACCCGTGCGATACAAACCGGCAACCGGTTTATCACCCGCGGGATTTACACATTGGGAAATACCGCCCAGCAAATATTCGGGCCCATTGTTAATGGTGCACCTTTCCCTCCATTGGGTGACAACTTCCAGCAACAAAGGCTTATCGGTGTATTCGGGGATGTTACGTTGAGTTATAAAAATTATGCGTTTCTCGAAGTGACAGGACGCAACGACTGGTCATCTACCTTGCCACAGGCAAACAGAAGTTATTTCTATCCTTCCATATCCGGATCATTTGTTTTCTCTGATGCACTTGGTTTGCAGGGAAAGATCCTTGACTTTGGCAAGATAAGAGCTGGCTGGGCTAAAGTAGGTAGAGATGCGCTTCCTTATTCACTGGATAATGTGTTTGTATTAGGTGCAAACTTCCTTGGTCAGCCGACAGCTTCTGTATCTAACAATGCCAACGACCCTGACCTGAAACCAGAATTCACGCAGGAAATAGAGCTCGGAACACAGTTGAGCTTCTTTAAGAGAAGAATTGAAGTGGATTTCGCCTGGTATGACAGGAACTCTACTAACCTGATCGCGCCTATTTCAATTCCTTCAAGTTCCGGTTACGCCCAGTTCTTTACCAATTACGGAAAGATCAACAATACCGGTATCGAGATCGACCTGACGGTGAAGCCTGTTCAAACGAGAGACTTTGCCTGGAGCATTCATGGAGCTTTCACAAAAAACAAGAACATCGTAAAGGAACTGGTTGATGGGGTCGATCGTTTGTTGTTGAGAGCCGTGTTGAGCGGTGCAAGCAATATCAATCCTTACCTGGAACCCGGTTTGCCTTTTGGGTATCTCCGCGGCAACAAGGTATTCAGGGATAGCGCAACCGGCGCCTTGCTGATCAACCCGAATACCGGCGGTATGATCGTGAAGCAGGACCAGGAAATGGTCGGCGATCCTAACCCCGATTTCAAATTGGGTATCACGAACACCGTTTCTTACAAGGGACTGTTCTTAAGTTTCCTGTTTGACATGACGATCGGAGGCGATATTTATTCCGTCACCAATTCTTCCTTGCTTGGAAGAGGTGTGACAAAAGATACAAGAGACAGGCTGAGCAACTGGATCATTCCTGGTGTGTATGGCGATCCTGCAACGGGGAAGGCGATCCTGAACGGCGGCAAGACGATACCTAACACTACTTCGATCACCACCAATGACCTTTATTTCTCTCCTAACTCCAATAACGGTGCAACATTCGCTATTAATACCGCCACTGAGTGGAATGTGTATGATGCGACAGTTTACCGGTTGAGAGAAGTGACGTTGGGATATGAAGTCCCGAGGAATTTATTCAAGAAGCTTCCGATCGGCTCGGCAACGATCACGGTTACGGGAAGAAATTTGTGGTATATCGCGCCCAATTTCCCGAAGTATTCTCACTTTGATCCGGAAGTAAACTCTTTCGGCGCCACCTCTACACAGGGCATCGAGCTTTCTGCTGCCCCAACAACCAAGAGATATGGAGTCAACTTAAAAGTCACTTTTTAAATCATAAATAATTAATTATGCTTTTTAAATCCAGATCAATAAAACTTTTGCTGTTGTGCACGGTGGTGTTTACTTCATGCAAAAAGTATCTTGATATAAACAAGGATCCCAATAACCCGTTGACGATCGAGGTATCCAAGCTGCTTCCTACGGCGGAGAGTTCGTTGGGGAGCGCACTGGCAATTGGCAATGGATCGGCCGGTGGATTGTCCCAGATCCTGGAAGTGTACACTCACCAGATGTCAACCCGTGAAAGCCAGGACCAGTATGGGTATACAGGCAGTGGCTTTTATATCGGCACAACCTGGCCAACCATGTACCAGGGTGTATTTGAAAATCTCGAAAAGATCATCAAGATCGCCGGCAGCGCGGGCGACCGTCAATATGTGGGAGTGGCAAAAGTGCTGAAAGCGTATGGCTATAGCCAGTTCGTAGATGCATTTGGTGATATTCCTTTTTCAGAGGCCAACCGTCTTGATTCAAGCATTCGCTATCCCAAGTTTGATGATGACGCTACGATCTATCCAAAATTGATCGCTTTGCTGGATGAAGCAATTGTTGACCTGACAAATACAACCGCTCTTAACCTTCACAAGCCAACTACAGACGATGTGATCTATGGCGGCAATGTACAGAGATGGGTAAAAGCAGCTAACACTATCAAGTTGAAATTGTATGTGCAGATAAGAAAAGTGCAGAATGTGCAGGCGCAGGTAGCTGCTTTGTTGGCGTCTCCCAATACACTGATCAATTCGACAAATGAAAGCTTCTGGCTTCCTTACGGTCCAAATGCGGCTACTGATGACAGGAACCCTGGCTTTGGCGATTACATCGCTACGCAAAGAAGTAATCATGTGAGCCCCTGGTTTTATGAACACCTGAAAGGATACAGGCCTGACATCTTCACGGGTAATCCCGATCCACGTCTGCCTTACTATATCTATAACCAAATAAAGTCAACGACTATTACGGCTGACCCTACCGAATACAGGGACGGGGCTTTTGTTTCTATCTATTTTGGTTCAAGGGGTCCTAACCGCGACAGGAACCAGCAGAACGTGATAAGTCTTATGGGGATCTATCCCGTGGGTGGAAGATATGATGATGGTGTTGGTGGTACGGCTAATGCAGCCAGTGGAACGGGTGCGGCTCCTTATAAATTCATCACCTACGCTGACCGCCTTTATCTTGAAGCGGAAGCGATCAATGTAGGATTGGTTGCCGGCGACGCAAGAGCGGTGTTGCAGGCAGCTATGAATGAATCGTTCAAACAGGTGGACTACGTGATAACCAATTTTGTTCACCCCACCCAGACGGTTCCTGCTATCAATGGAACGGCGGCTATGACCACGTATATCAATAAGGTGCTGACAGAATATGATGCCGGTGATGCTGCAAAGAAGTTACGGATCATTATGACCGAGAAATGGCTGGCCAGCTATGGCAGCGCGGTGGATCAATACACCGATTACCGGAGAACCGGTTACCCGATCCTGTTTGATCCCAATAATCCTGCAATGGCACCCGGAGGATTTGCGCAACCGCCAATTAATGGTAACCCTCAGGCAATACCACAACCGGCTGTGCTGGTTCAATTGAGCCGTCCTTATCCCAACTCTTTGCCCTGGTACCAGACCGAGCTGGAGACTAACCCGAATGCACCGCCGCAAAAGGACCTGGTAAATAGTTTTAAAGTTTTCTGGATGCCATAATAAACTGAACCTAAAAAAATAATCATGAAAAGAATCTTAATCTATAGTTTACTTCCGCTGCTGGTCTTCTCGTTGGCATGCCGCAAGTCGGATAATCCGAAGATACCCGCACTGATAAGGGTTCCGGTGATGAAGTTGACAGCAGTGCCGGGAAGCGATGCATCGATCGATGTCGCGGGCAATCCTGCGACTTTCAAAGCCAACTTTAATGTTGACATGCTGTTTCCCGAAGATCAAAAGCCTGCGAAACTGGATGTCGTGGTGCGTAAGAATGGAAATGGTGCAGTTAAAGTGGTAAAGACAGATGTTTCCAGTTTTCCTACCAATGTACAGGTGACTGGCCAGCAACTGATCGACTTCTTTGGACCCATCGTACTGGGTGATTTCTTTGATTTTGGTGCAGATCTTTATCTCACCACGGGTGAAAAGATAACTGCGTTCCCCGCCACAGGGGTGCAGTATTCAGGCGGTACAGTAAATATACCTACATCCAGCCCGACACTCAGATATGCAGCGATCTGCAAATACGATCCCAATATTTTCCAGGGAAACTTCAGGGCCGCCGATGCATTTGGTGATGCCGACGGTGCTACCATTGTATTGACCAAAGTAGATGATACGCATTTCTCGTTCATGTATCCTTCAGTATTAAACCCGGTGCCGATCATAGTAGGCGTGAATATTGGCAATAATAATGTCACCATTCCTCAAACTACCATCGGATCACATTGGGATCCTGCGTTTGGTTATCCAAACACCGCCCTTTATGCTGATCCCAGCGTTAACTCGGGAACGGGTACTGTAGCTCCATGCGACAGGAGGGTCAACCTCAACATTCAATGGGGTACTAATGCCGGGGCATTGGTATTTCCTGGCGGTCCCTACAGCCTTGTGTTGACGAAATTGTAAGTTAAATAAGGACAATGATCATTGAAGCCGCTCTCGAGCGGCTTCTTTGTTTATGCGGCCTTCGATCCGGCAGACTTGCGTGATGAACCTGGCTCGTGCCTGTTTCATGTCTGAATTTTCCCAATTCAGCCATTTATGCTTTCCTGGTGACAGCAGTTGTTGGACTTTTAGCGAAACATTTTTATGCGGGTAAAAACCATGTTGCTGGCGATTGTAACGGGCCTGTTGTTATTCTCCTGTAAAAAGGAAAGGAATGGCCAGAGTCCTAGTCCTGTTCCGGGGCCGGTGAAACCAGTGTTGCTTAAGGAAATTGAAGTACCTAACCTTCCGTCGCCCTATTATCACTTTACCTATAACAACTCCAATCTTGCTTCGAAGGTGTCATTTGCATCAGGGCTTCGGCTTTATGATGTTGTGTATGATGGTTCACGGATCGGGGAGCTTGCTAATAACACGATGGCGAATAAAGACAGGCTGCAATATATCTACAACAATGCCGGCCAACCTGAGATCATCAAATACATTGGCGGATCCGGTGTTCAATTCAAAAGATGTTTCCTGTTCTATGAAGGTGCACAGCTGCGCCGGATGGAATGGGAAAAGAAGGTGGATATTGGCTTTTTGATAGAAAGAACGTTGAGCTTTGTCTACCGGCCTGACGGGAATCTGCTGGAGATGACGGATCATTTGCATGCCGTTCCGGGCCAAGACGAAGCCAGCTACACAACCCGTTTTGAACAATACGACGAGAACCTTAACATGGACGATTTCAGGTTGATCCATGAAGGCAACGATCACCTCCTGTTGTTGCCGGGAATTCATTTGCAGAAAAACAATCCCGGCAAGCTCATTCACAGCGGCGGCGGCAGCGATTATACAATAGACTACTCCTATACATACAACGAACAGAAGGCGCCCCTGACAAGAATCGGGGATGTGAAAGTAACCAGCGGCCCAAATGCAGGGCAAAGATGGCAGTCAGCCAGTATTTATAGGTATTATCCATGAAGATTTTAACATTGGTGGAAATAAGGGGCAGCCGGATGGGGCCCCTTATTTTTTTGTGGTAACAAAAAATTCAGTTGCGATTATGCATGATCTCAGGTAATTTTTTTTCGTTTTCGCGCGGGGTGTCATGCCTCAGTATCGATTATTCATGTTTCGGTTAATCATAGTATAAATACCGAAGCATACTTTAAATATTTGCTGTCTGCTTTTTTGAGGCATTAACTAGCTGGCGATAAAACAGGTAAATCACGTATCCGGCCATCTATTTGTTAACCTGGATTGCGCGAATGCACGGTCATTTTGCCAACCGCTAAAACCAAAATTAATCCATGACTTGAACAACACTCTCCGCACCACATCCAAAAACGAAATACTAAAAATTATAAACGAGCCGAAGGTCCCGCAAGGCGGGTCGCGGCGAAAAATTATTCAAATGAAAAGATCACTACTTTTTGCTTTACTGGGTATCCTGGTTTCTTCCTTTGCGCTGGCGCAACAGGACGTTACGGGAAGGGTGACTGATGCCAGGGATAATTCTGCTCTTGCCGGCGTAAGTGTTTTTGTAAAAGGTACCCGGACCGGCACGACCACCAACCAGGAGGGCCGCTTTCGTATCTCTGTACCAGCCAATGCTGTCCTTGTTTTTACTTTTACCGGCTTCACCGATAAGGAAGTGGCGGTCAATGGCGCATCAGTAGACGTATCTCTGGAGGTTACGCAAAGAAGCCTGCAGGAAGTCATCGTTACAGGATATTCGCTTCAAAACAAGCGGCAATCTTCCGGGTCTGTAGCCAAAGTATCCGGCGAGGAGATCAAATTGCAACCACTGGGTTCGTTTGATAAGGCCCTGCAAGGTAAAGTTCCCGGTCTGCTGTCACAATCTTCAACCGGTCAACCAGGCGCAGCGGCAGAGGTTACTATCCGTGGTAAAGGTTCGATCAATGGTACGAACACACCTCTTTATATTGTGGATGGAGTACAGATCAATGCCGCTGACTTTGCTACGATCAACCCTGGTGATATAGAATCCTATACCGTATTAAAAGATGCGTCGTCGACTTCGATCTACGGTTCGAGAGGTGCAAATGGGGTCATCGTCATTACAACGAGGAAAGGAAGACCGGGGCAAACACAGATCAACTACGATTTTCAATATGGCTGGTCACAATTGCCCGAGAACAGGCTTGAAGTGATGACGTCAAAAGAAAAGCTCCAGTACGAGTTTTATGACCGTCCAGATTTTGGTATCAATCCATTCGCCTGGACCGATGCGCAGGTAGATAGCCTGAGCAAGATCGGCAGCACGATCGAACAATCATTGTTCCAAAAAGGCATTACGCAACAGCACCAGTTGAGCGCCTCTGGCGGAAATGAAAAAACAAGATTTTATCTCTCGGGTTCCATTTTCGATCAGCAGGGTATAGTTAAGACAACCGGTCTCCGGCGCTATACGGGCCGTGTCAACGTTGAAAATTCATTCGGGAATTTCAAAACCGGCATTAATGCCACGCTGGGCTATTCAAGGATCATCGGTACAAGGGAAAACGATACTTATGTCGGTAGTCCACTGAATGCGATACGGTGGTTCAATCCGTATCTCAGTCTCTATGATGCCAATGGTGAATACCAGGACGATTATTTGCAGAATCAGCCGAACCCCCTTCGCGAGTTGCTGGAAAATAGCGGGCATGGTGATCAACTGAAAGGTGTAGGTAATGTATTTATTGAATTCAGCCTGCCATGGGTGAAAGGTCTCAAACTAAAAACGTTGTGGGGGGCTGACTTTACTTCCGATGAAGGCTTTGCTTACCTCGACCGGAATACCGACCAGGGTAGCCAGTCAACAGGCGGCAATGGCCAGGTATCACGCTCTTACACCAAAACTTTCCGTTATACCGGTACAACCTCATTGAGCTATCAACGTACGATGGGCGTTCACGAAATAAGCGCTTCGATATTTAATGAGATCATCCAAACGAAATCGGATGGGTTTAATTTCACCGGTTTTGGTTTAGTTGGCCCGTTTAAGAATGAGGCAGGTATTACGCCGGGTACACCGGATAATGGATACATCCCAACCGTAGCCGGGGATGCAACCCAAAGCGGTCTCGTTTCTTATTTCGCTGATGCAACTTATGGCTACGCCCGTAAATATTATATAAGTGCCGGTGCTCGCCGTGATGGATCGTCCAGGCTTACCACGTCGGAACGTTGGGCGAACTTCGGCAGTGTTGGCGCCAGTTGGATCGTCAGCGAAGAAAAGTTCCTGGAAGGAACGAGAAGCTGGCTAAGCTCATTGAAGCTAAAGGCCAGCTATGGATCGGTGGGTAGCCAGGGTATCGGCAATTTTACTTCGAGAGAATTGTTGAGCTCTACGGTCTATAATGGCGTTGGAGGATTGCTGCTTACTAACCTTGAGCGTTCATTGACATGGGAACGGAAGCTTATGCTTAATACAGGTCTTGAATTCACGCTGTGGAATGGCAGGGTAGGTGGTACGATTGAATATTACAATAACAAAACAGAGGACCTCTTTCTTGACAGGCAATTATCGCGTACGTCCGGGTTTACATCAATTACGAACAACCTGGGCAAGCTGCAAAACACCGGCATCGAGCTTTCACTGAATGCAGTTGTCGTACGCACCCGCGATTTTTTATGGGAAGTAGACGGGAACTTTACTCACAATAAGAATAAGTTACTTGACCAGCATGGAATGGATGAAAATATCACCGGATATTTCATCAATAAGGTAGGGCAGCCCATCAATTCGATTTACCTGGTCCGTTATGCGGGTGTGGATCCTGCAACGGGGGATGCATTATATTATACTAAGGATGGAAAGTCCACGACGAATGTCTATGATCCTGCCAACAGGGTACTGTTAGGTACTACAGATCCTCCCTACTATGGTGGCTTCTCCAATACGTTCAACTATAAAGGAATTGAACTGAGCACCCTGTTTAGTTATGCTTTTGGCCACTGGTTATATAATAATGACAGGGTACAGGTTGAAAACCCCATCTATTGGTATTCTAACCTCTCAAAGAACATGCTTCGTGAATGGCAACATCCCGGGGATATTACTGATGTGCCGAGTGCATTCAACGATTTCCGCCAGGAGGTATCTCGTTTTGTGGAAAAAGGTGATTTTCTCCGCCTGCGCAATGTCATGCTCAGCTATACTTTCCAGAAGAATTTAATCGACAGGTGGAAGATAAAAAGCCTGCGTGTATTTGCACAGGCACAAAACCTTTATGTATGGCACAACTTCCAAAGCTATGACCCCGAAGCGATCGGCGGTGGTTTGGCAGGTGCTCAGTATCCCCAGTTAAAAACATTCACGCTGGGTATTAATGTCGGATTGTAAAAAATTAAAAGAGAAATTATGTTATTAAGAAAAATATCTATCGTTGTTCTGCTGGTCGCGGCACTAAGTTCCTGCAAGAAAATACTGGATGTAAACCCCGAGTATAATGTAGACGGAAACAATGCTTTCAAAACGATCCAGGATTGTGATTTCGCGCTTGTCGGTGCTTATCGCCTCTTTCAAAGCACCAGCTATTATGGTGCCACCGACGGACGCTCTAATGCGTTTGCCTTATTGCCCGACATCCTTTCAGATAACCTGAGGGAAACTGGCGAGTCACTGGGTAATGAAAGGGTTTTTTCAAGGTGGGTATATGCAGCCGATGAAACCCAGATCGAAGGAACCTGGTTGATCGGGTACCGGATCATTTCTGAAGCTAATCTCGTACTGGACCATATTGACCAGTTTGCCACCAGCAGCCCGCTCGCCGTCAATCGTATCAAGGGACAGGCCCTGGCAATCCGGGCAATGGTCCATTTTGACCTGCTCCGGTATTTTGTCAACGATTATGCGAGGAATTCCAATGCTCCCGGTATTCCCTATATAACGACCTTTAATTACGAGGTCAAACCAACAAGAGGCACGGTTCAACAAACCTATAATGCGATCGAGGCCGATCTTTTAGCAGCGCGGACAATGTTGCAATCAACCGATCATCCGATCAACGGTTCTACGGGTAATACGCGAGCCTACATGGATGCGTCTGTGGTGGATGCGATACTGGCTCGCCTCTATCTTTATTCCGGTCAATATACAAACGCCATCACACGTGCCACCAATGTGATCAATTCATTCCCACTCGCGGATATGGCCGAGTTCCCCGATATATGGACCGATGCTACGAACAAGGAAGTGATATGGTCGCTGACATTCAACTCGGGCGAAGGTGGCCCTGGCTATGCAGCCTACTTCCCTCAGCCAGATGCCAGCCAGTATGAACCTGACGATGACCTGTTGAACCTGTATGATGCCGGAGATGTAAGAATCGATGCTTACTTCGCGGTTATTAGCGGAAGGATAGTATTGAGCAAATACCTGGCAAAAGAAGCAGCGCTTGCGAACCCTGACGGTGTTGTCAACTTCAAAGCCTTTCGCACCGGCGAAATGTACCTCATCCGTGCAGAGGCCTATGCAAGAAGTGCAAACGATGCACTGGGTTCCGCGGACCTGAATGCCCTGCGCATCGCCAGGATAGCTGGCTACTCACCAGTAAACCTGACAGGTGCAGCGCTGTTAAATGGTATCGCAGTGGAAAGAAGGAGAGAACTGGTTGCAGAAGGCCATAGATTTTTTGACCTGAAGCGCACCACCAGGACGATCACCAGGTCAAACTGTTCTGCATTTTGCACGCTCGGTCCCACAAACCGGGCATGGACCTGGCCCATCCCACAACCCGAGATCGATGCCAATCCCGCTATTTTACCGCAAAACCCCGGCTATTAATACTCAAAACTTAACTATGATGAAAAGATATTATCTATTGTTGTCACTCGTGGGCTGCTTATCGGTGATCACTTCGTGCCGCCGTGATTATATCTATGGCGACATTACCCCCAATACCGATCGCGTGATTGTAGAATTCTACGATGGTAAGAATGCACAGGATGTTGCTATGGATTATGCTTCCGGCGTGATCAGCGTTGACGTTGCTGAATTGCAATTCATGGTCCGTTCGGCAGTGAATGGAAATGCCACTGTCAAGGTAGTTGGGGATCCCAGCATTGTGAGCGATTATAACACGGCCAATGGTACAAATTATACTGCCGTGCCGGGCGGACTGTTCGCACTGGAGCCGAGCGATATTGAACTAACGCCGGCAGCAAGAAAAAAGAAAGTGACGATCCGTATTAACCCGGCAAATGTTGCCACCGGTGACTGGGCGGTGGGCCTTAAGATTGCATCGACCAGCCTGGGCGAAATAAGCCAGATCAGCAGCCGCCTGATGGTCATACTCCATGTAAAGAACAAATATGATGGCAAGTATCACCTCAAAGGGTTTTATACAAGAACCGATATGCCGGCATACAATGGCCCTTATGAGACGGATGTCGAAATGATCACGACGGGCCCCAATTCCGTTGCTATGTACTGGCCGGAATTCGGCGATTATTATCAACCCTTTGCCAATAACGGTTCACTGACTGCCTTTACCAATGTGGCACCGGAAGCCTTCTTTAATAGCAGTGACCAGGTAACGAGCATCAATAACATCACCGGTGATCCTGTCGGCGGGCCCTTTATGACGCCGTCTGCGGGAGCAAATAGTCGCTTTGTAGGGGGAGCTACGCCAGTTATCTACCTTAAATATTATTATAACACGAACCCGGCAAACAGGATATTTGCCGACACACTAATATACACGGGACCCCGATAAGGTCGCGTCAAATGATCCATGAAGGATTCATGGCTGTTTAATTATGGAAAGGGAGGTCGCGGCATGCGGCCTCTCTTGTTTTTTATGAACCTTTTTAATGCAGGTTAAGCGGCCAAATTTCATGGTTGAGTAAAACCCTGGCGCATAACAAAATTAATCCTGATAAATTTACTTTGGTAAACAAGAAATAAAAATCCCTTCCGCCTGGAAGGGAATAATAATAGTTTTCTCATGTGAACGGTCAACGAAGACCAAGCAGGTGGTTGTCTAGCCGACCTGCTTTTTTTTTTGTAGCCACAAATATAGAAAAATTCTCAAAAGTAGGCGCCGATCAAAAAAAATCTGCTGGCCACGGATTTTTCTGTCATGCCACGGATGCACGGATTAGAACATGATGTCACGGATTTAGATAATGCCACGGATGCACGGATTAGAAGATGATGTCACGGATATAGATAATGCCACGGATACACGGATACACGGATTGAAGATGAGCACGGATGCCCGGATTAGAGGATAATGCCATGGATACACGGACCAGATGAGGCCATGGGTAAACAGGTAATGCCACGGATGCACGGATTAGAAGATGATGTCACGGATATAGATAATGCCACGGATACACGGATACACGGATTGAAGATGAGCACGGATGCCCGGATTAGAGGATAATGCCATGGATACACGGACCAGATGAGGCCATGGGTAAACAGGTAATGCCACGGATGCACGGATTAGAAGATGATGTCACGGATATAGATAATGCCACGGATACACAGATAATTCCACGGATACACGGATTGAAGATGAGCACGGATACACGGATTTGAGATAATGCCACGGATACACGGATTAGAAGATGATGTCACGGGTATAGATAATGCCACGGATGCACGGATTAGAGGATGATGTCACGGGTATAGATAATGCCACGGATACACGGATTGAAGATGAGCACGGATGCAGGATGACAGTCCTTCGTCGCGTCGTGGCGAGAAATCCTGCCACGGATGGAGAGATAGGGCAGATGATGCCGTTATTGTTAACATTATTCATCTGCGGCATAACAAAAAAAAGGGACATCTTTGTCGTCAAATCGTTCACACTATGACGAAGCCGCTTGGGTTGCTCTCTTTGTTCCTCGCCATTTTATGCCAGGGATGGGCTCAGCCGGGACCTTTATTGATTAAAGGGTCGGGGCAGGACCTCCATATTGACCATAAAGTGGCGCCGAAAGAGGGGATATTTGCTATTGGTCGCCTTTACAATGTACACCCCAAGACAATAGCAGCGTATAATAAGCTCGATATGGCCAGGGGCCTGATGGTGGGGCAGGTGATTCACATCCCCCTCACAGACACTAATTTTACTCAAACAACCGATAAAGGCGCTCCCATCTATTATATTGTCGGTGATAAGGAGACCATTCAGAAAGTGAGTAATGTAAATAACAGGGTTCCCCTGCAAAATCTCCGTGAGTGGAATAAGCTACAAAGTGATAAACTTTCAACTGGAAATAAGCTCATCGTTGGATTCCTGGTGGCGGGAGACAACCCGTCGGCCACCGCTGTGACCCCATCAAAAAAGGAAGAGGGCATAAAAGAGAAAAAAGAAGAACCCGCGAAGGAAACGGTGAGCAATCAGGAACCAGCAAATGCTAGAGCGGATGGGGATGCACCAGCTCCGCGACGTGATCCGCCTAAAGTTGAATCTAAAAATGCGGAACCACTGGTTACAAGGTCAAAGCCACCATTAACAACGCCTGTCAGCAGCCAGGGATATTTCAAGGATGATTTCGACCAGCAGGTGAGAAAAGCTCCTGCTTCGAAGACCCAGACTGTCACATCAGGCATTTTCAAAATGAACAACAAGGGGCATGAGGTCAAATATTACATGCTTGTCGACGACGTTACTCCAGGCACGATCGTAAAACTGATCAACCCGGATAACAATAAAGCGGTTTATGCCAAGGTGCTTGGACAGATGAGTGGTATACGGCAAAACCAGGGCTTTGATATTCGTATAAGCAATACGGCGGCGGCGACACTCGGTATTACCGATACCGATAAATTTATCGTGCAGATCAATTATTAAAACAAGAACAATAAATATTCATTATGCGAAAACTATTTGTCATTATTGTCCTGGCGATTTCAGTTCTTTCATCGGCACAACCACCTGTCGATAATTTCAGGGAAGAATTTACGTCTGTCAAGTTGTTGCCCGCCACACCTGTAAAAAACCAGGCGATGACGGGAACATGCTGGTGTTTTTCGACTACTTCGCTGGTAGAAAGTGAATGCATGAAGAATGTGAAAGGTGAACTTGACCTCAGCGAAATGTATACGGTGAGAAATATCTACATAGAAAAAGCCAGGAATTATGTGTTGAGACAAGGGAAGGCACAATTTGGAGAAGGTGGTCTGGGTCATGATATGATCAGGGCGACGGCTATTTATGGTGCTGTCCCGGATTCGGTGTACACCGGCCTGAAGCCTGGACAAACTCTTTACAATCACTCTGCAATGGTGGCGCAACTGGAACAATACTTAAAAGATGTTTTGAAAAAAAGACCGTTGCCCGATAACTGGCTGGATGGTTATACAAAGATCCTGGATGAAAATCTTGGGCCGGCACCGTCCAGTTTTAAATATAACGGCAAAACGTATACACCGCAATCATTTGCGAAGGAGATCTTAAAGTTCAATGCCGATGACTATGTCAATATCACTTCGTTCACCCATCATCCCTACTACAAACCATTTGTGCTTGAGGCGCCCGATAATTTTGCCAATGGATCTTTCTATAATCTTCCGCTTCGCGAGATGATCGATTTGGTAAAGGATGCGGTCAGCAAAGGGTATACTGTAATGTGGGATGCCGATGTAAGTAACAATGGTTTTAACCAAAGAAAGGGACTTGCTCTCTATATAAATAAATCGGAAAACTTTGCGACCGATGCAAAAGAGGAACCATGGGATGCGGCTAAACGGCAGTCATTGTATGAGAATCTTACAACGCAGGATGATCACCTGATGCATATAGTCGGCACGGAAAAATCCAAGGATGGTAAGTTATTCTTCATCGTAAAGAACTCCTGGGGTAGTGTCGGTCCTTACGACGGTTATATTAATGTATCCGAATCTTATTTCGCCATTAATACGGTGAGCCTGGTCTTACCTAAGGCTGCTTTATCAAAGGAATTGCTGGCAAAGCTGGAATTAAGATAAAGATTTCGGTAAGGGATAAGGTTAGGGTTCGGCCTGCGTTTCCACAGAACCGAAAGAAATTCTTTGCGGGGGAAATTCGGGTCCACCTGGAAGCTCGTCGCGTATTATTTTACGGAAATAAGAAGGTAATTAAAACCGGTATCCCCTCAGGAAATCTTCTATACCCATCCTTTTCTTTCCTTCCAACTGCACATCTTTTAAAAGGATGTATCCATCACTGCAGGCAAACTTCAAAAAAGTTTTTTTGTCGCTCTCCCATCTGCCTGGTCTTGATGTGGGGATGATATGCTCTTTTTCGCTTCGGAAGATCTTTATTACCTGGTCTCCGAGTTCAGTAAATGCACCGGGAAACGGAGAGAGGCCTCTTATCAGGTTATGAATTTCGTCCGCTGTTTTTGTCCAGTCGATCTTGCAGGTAGCGGTGAAGATCTTGGGAGCGTGTTTAAGCGGTGAATGGCCGGCTGCTGGCTCAGGGCCGCTGATGGAAGACTGGGGAACTTCTTTTAAACTTCCATCGATCAGTCCCTGTACAGTCCTTACTAATAATTGTGCACCGATCTCTTTCATCCGGTCATGTACGTCGCCTGCCGTTTCATTTTCATCAATAGGAAAGGATTCCTGGAGTAATATGTCTCCCGTATCGATCTCGTGCTTTAGCTTGAAGGTTGTCACGCCGGTTTCTTTTTCTCCATTGATCACCGCCCAATTTATGGGTGCGGCGCCGCGATACTGTGGTAACAATGAACCATGAAGGTTAACAGTTCCTTTTGGCGGCATATTCCATACGACCTCTGGCAGCATCCGGAATGCGACTATTACCTGCAGGTCGGCTTTTAGGGCCCTTAATTGTTCGAGAAATACCGGGTCTTTTAATTTTTCCGGCTGCAGGACATTCAGGTTATGTTTGAGCGCATATTTTTTGACATCGCTCTGCTGGAGTTTCATTCCGCGGCCGGCAGGCTTGTCGGGAGCTGTAACGACCCCTACAATATTATAACCGGATTTTACCAGCGCATCAAGCGAGGCAACGGCGAATTCCGGCGTTCCCATGAACACGATTCGAAAACTATTCAACGCGAGATTGAAAGTTGTGGGTTCATTTTGCCTTGTCTTTAACTGGTATTGAATCATTGTGCCAGCAAATTATTCAAAATCGTCGTACAACAGGTATTTCTTCCTGATCGCTCTAAAGGCGCTTAGTTTTGGTTCCCAGCTTTTCCTGATCTCTTCTTCAGATTTGCCCTCCTTAATTTGGTTCATCAACTCATCGTTGCCCGCAAGCCGGTTGAATGAGGCGGGTCTTGCAAAGAAACTATCTTTACCGGGGAAGACCCGGTATGCTTCGATCAGCCATTTTAGCTGGATCTTACCGTCGACCTTCCGTAATACTTCTTCCGGTGTGCCCCCCAAATTCCACCCGTAACAGACCTTTCCATAATGTTTCGAACTCTTTGCTCCTTCATTCGGGTTGGGAGTAAAGGCAAACAGGTTCTTTGGCAGCAATGGATGACCGACATATTCAAACGGTTTTGCTGTGCCGCGTCCTTCGCTTAGTGCAGTTCCTTCAAACAGGCAGGTAGTGGGGTAGAGGTAAATCGCCTGTATCTCTGGAAGATTAGGGGAGGGCCTGACCGGTAAAACATATTTGCTGTTATGCGTATAATTCCTGCACTTGATGACCAGGAAGTGGAAGGGAGTATCGGTTGTCGGATGAGTTGTAATATTATAGGCATTGACTTCATTGGCTTTTTCAGACAGCCATTTTTCTCCAAGCAACATCATCGCATATTCACCAATGGTCATCCCGTAATTGATCGGTACGGGTTGCATACCCACAAAACTCCTGAATTTAGTATCGAGTACCGGGCCATCCACATAAAATCCATTCGGGTTAGGCCGGTCAAGCAATAAGAGCGGCTTATGATTTTCCAGGGCAGTTTCCAGGAACTCCTGCATCGACGAGATGTAGGTATAGAATCGAGTACCTACATCCTGGATATCGAAAATCAAAAGATCGAGGTCGCGAATGTCTTCAGGTGCCGGCTTTCTTTTTTGGCCATATAAGGATATTACGGGTATACCGGTTTTTTCATCCGTATAGTTGCCTACTTTTTCGCCAGCATCGGCAGTTCCACGAAATCCGTGCTCAGGACCGAAGATGACTTTGATATCAATGCCGAGTTTTCTTAACGTATCGACGAGGTGTGTGTTGCCAACAACAGATGTCTGGTTTGCAAACACGCCGATTTTTTTTCCTCTTAGATAGGGTAAATAAACTTCAATTCGTTCTGCACCGGTGATGATCGTTTGATCGGCTGCATTTTGATTCGAAGACCGGTTGAATGGCTGGGCAGCGAGTGTTAAACCGCTAAATAATAAAATGGAAAATAGGAGGGTTCTTATCATATCTTCAAATTTCAACAATTTATCTGTTATTTAAATTTTAAATATCCCGTTCATCATTTTCGACTTAACTTGTGATAAAGTTGCATCCACCGTGCAGCCCATTTATAACCCCAAAAATAAAAAAGATGCAACAGGTCAAGACAGGTGATAAGATTAAGGTGCATTATCACGGACGTCTCAATAACGGACAAACATTTGATAACTCGGAAGGTCGTGAACCTCTTGAATTTGAAGTGGGAAGTGGAATGGTTATAAAAGGATTTGATGATGGCGTCAAAGGAATGGCGGTTGGAGATAAAAAAACGATCAATATACCTTTTGACCAGGCCTATGGTCCGCGGAACCCGGACATGATCATTGAAATGCCAAGAGAACGCTTTCCTAAGGATATGGAGCTGGAGGTTGGAATGCCATTAGGAATGAGCGATGGCCAGGGACAACAGTTTGAAGTGGTGGTAACCGAAATAAAGGACGCCGCGGTAACGCTGGACGCCAATCATCCGCTGGCAGGGCAGGATCTTATTTTTGACCTTGAGTTGGTGGAGATCGTCAATAAGCCGCTTATTATCATACCCTAGCCGGTAATTGTAGTTGCTCAATGACCGTGGACGCTGCAAACTGAAGTTTGCATTTTGCATCCTTTATCCGGCTTCCAAATAAAACAGCAGTCCCTTTGTTGCTTTTGTTTACCGAAAGTTTGTTGCTCCCTGCACCTCAAACCGATCGCTTTTGCGCGGCTGTGCATTAAGTCGTATATTCGACGCCCCAAAACCGAGATATGTTTGAGAATTATAAGTTTACAGCGGCAGAAAGGTTTTCCAGATATGTACAGGTTGATACGCAAAGCGATCCCCTATCTTCTTCACAGCCTACCACAGAAAAGCAAAAAGACCTAGCTAAAATACTTGTAAAGGAGTTAAAAGATATTGGTATTGCCGATGCTGAAATGGATCAGCATGGATATGTGTACGCCAGCATTCCTTCGAACTCTGCCAAAAAAGTTCCAGTGATCTGTTTTTGTGCGCACATCGATACTGCACCCGACTGTAGCGGTACGAATGTGAAACCCATCCTGCACAAGAATTACCAGGGACAGGATATCGTCCTGCCCGATGACACATCGCAGGTATTGCGCCTGAGCGAATATCCCTATCTGCAAACACAGATGGGTAATGATATTTTTACGGCTTCGGGAAAAACATTACTGGGTTCCGATGATAAAGCGGGCGTAGCTGAAATCATGGACCTGGCCAACTTCCTGATGACAAACAAAAACATCAGGCACGGTGAAATAAAAATCTTATTTACGCCCGATGAAGAGGTAGGAAAAGGTACCGTGAAGGTTGACCTCCACAAGCTCGGGGCTGATTTTGGATATACATTAGACGGCGGTGAAGCGGGGTCCCTGGAAGATGAAACATTCAGCGCCGATGGCGTGCAGGTGATAATCAATGGAGTCATTTCCCATCCGGGGTATGCAAAAGGCAAAATGATCAATGCCATGAAGATCGCTGGCCATATACTCGATGCATTGCCAAAGGATCGGTTGTCTCCTGAATCAACGGAAGGAAAAAGAGGTTTCATTCATCCTGTACGGATCGATGGAACAGCAGAAAAATGCACTATTGATTTTATCATACGCGATTTCGATACCCCTGGCCTGAAAAAAAAGGAAGACTTTCTCCGCACCATGGTCGCCGAAACTGTAAGGACCTATCCAAAGGCAGGCTTCGAATTCGAGGTTACCGAACAATACCGGAATATGAAGGAGGTCCTCGATCTCCACCCGCAGGTAGTGGATCATGCCAGGGAAGCTATTGAAAGGGCAGGTCTGCAGCTTAAAATGGAAAGTATCCGCGGAGGCACCGATGGCAGCCGTTTATCATTCATGGGTTTGCCTTGTCCCAACCTGTTCGCTGGGGAACAAGCCATACATTCCAAGCTGGAGTTTATCAGCGTGCAGGACATGAATAAGGCAGTGGAAACGATGGTACACCTGGCCATGATCTGGGAAGAAAGATCCTAAATGAGCCGGGGTGTAATTACATATAACTGTAACCTGGCACCTCACAAAGGCCTTGTTAAATTCAGTACAACCGGCCTCTTTTGCCATAATTTCCCGGAGATAAAATACCTTGCACCTAATCAACGCCTTGATTTTTGTATAAGCCATACAATCAACGACATTGCGTTTGCCTGCTAATGAGATTATTCCTGGTTTTCTCTTTGGTCATACCTTCTTCGCTCACTTTTTCCCAAAACCTGTTGCCAAACGGTGGATTTGAAGATGAAAACATTTGTCTCGAATACCACGTGAATTGTGCGCCGGAGGGATGGATCAGCAGCGGTGATGCTTTTGCTAACTATTTCAAGGATGCCAGGAGGGCCTTCAAGGGCGAACATTGTGTTGCCATTGAAGCCGGTTTTTCGCGCCGGCCTTTCCAGCGCACATTCATTCGTGCGCGGCTTGTATGCGGGCTTAGGAAAGGTCACCAATACAGGCTGGAATTTTATATGAAGTCGATGCAGCCAATCCTCGACAGCATCGGTGTTCTCTTTACCTCCTTTGATTTCCTTTTCGGTCAAAAGAAGCTCCAAAACATTACGCCTTCTTTTTTCGCCAAAGCAGCGAATGGATCTTTTACAAAAGATAGCAGCTGGCAAAAAGTTTCGATCAGTTTCACCGCCAATGGAGACGAATCATTTATATCCATTGCCAATTTTTCAAAACGCGACATAAATGGTGAAACGAATATTTACATGGAAAAACGGTTCTTTGTTTTTTTCGATGAAGTGTCGCTGGTGCCACTGGACCGGAAGGAAAGCATATGTTTCGGGTGGCAAAGGAACTTGCAAATGATCTATGACCAGGACGAGCGTCATGAATTCCTCCGGCAGCTGATCCGTCAGAATAAAAGCGATCCGCCGACTGTGCTTGTTCGACCTTTTACCAGTCTTGAAGTAACGGATACGCTGATCGTCCCTGATGTCTTATTTGCCACTGCCAAATCCGAGCTCCGCGCAGATGGCAACAGGATGCTGGATAGCGTTTGCCTTAAGTTGCGCACAAAACGTATTGATTCAATCGTCGTGGAAGGACACACGGATAACACGGGCTCTATCCAAATGAATGAACAGCTGGCAGTTGACAGGGCGTTGTCGGTTGAATCCGCTATCCGCCAGCGTATTTTTATGCCTGCCTTATTGATCGTGACCAGGGGCTGGGCCGACCGGAAACCGGTAGCGGATAATAGTACTCCGGCCGGCAGGCAGCTGAACCGACGGGTTGAGCTTTACATATATATGAAGGAATAAATTCTTTGGTATATTGTGATGTGAGAGCAACAAGCGTTTAACACTTAACAATCAAAACTATCTTTTATGGAGTTTCAGCAAGTTCTAGCAGGGTATTGGTGGATACTAATTGTGCTGATCATTTTTTTCGGGTCTTTCTTTACTATCAGCCAGGGATATATCGGTGTCGTCACCATGTTTGGTAAATATCGTCGAATTGTGCGGCCGGGGCTTAATATGAAGGTCCCGTTGCTGGAGACAGTGGCAAAAAAAGTTTCCATTCAAAATCGTTCCGTGGAGTTGGAATTCCAGGCCGTCACACAAGACCAGGCTAACGTGTATTTTAAGAGTATGCTTTTGTATTCGGTCCAAAATGAGCAGGAAGAGACGATAAAGAAGGTTGCATTCAAATTTATTGCCGACCGTGACCTGATGCAAGCATTGATCAGGACGATCGAAGGTAATATCCGGTCTTTTGTCGCTACCAAAAAACAGGCAGAGATCCTTGCCTTACGCAAAGAGATCGTGGAATATGTCAAAGGGGAGATCGATCATACCCTTGAAACCTGGGGTTATCATTTGCAGGATCTCCAGATTAACGATATCACTTTTGACAAAATGATATTGGATTCCATGAGTAAGGTGGTAGCCAGCAATAATCTCAAGGCAGCAGCAGAGAATGAAGGCCAGGCCCTGCTGATCACAAAAACGAAAGCTGCTGAAGCTGATGGTAATGCCATAAAGATCTCCGCCGAAGCAGAAAAGGAAGCGGCAAGATTGCGCGGGCAGGGGGTGGCCTTATTCCGTAAGGAAGTGGCGCAGGGGATGACCGAGGCTGCTGAACAAATGAAGCAGGCCAATCTCGACACCAACGTCATTCTTTTCAGCATGTGGACCGAAGCAATAAAGAACTTCGCCGAATACGGTAAAGGAAACGTCATTTTTCTTGATGGAAGTCCCGATGGGATGGAAGGAACCATGAAGCAAATACAGGCGCTGATGATAAAGCAGGCAGGGACGGGGAAGCCGTAACGGGTCAATACGTTAAAAAGTTGATAAGTTGAGCTATTGACATCACTAACCGGGGCGCAACCAATTCCGTAACCGGTTAACTTATCAACCAGGCAATGGATCAACTTCGCCTGTTAAAGAAGTCCAAAACTTACATGCCACGTACAACGTGGCATCGTTTTTTTCGTTCTTGGGACTTGAATACCAGCAAGTGAAAGACAGTTGTATCCAATAATGACCGGGATCAACTTTCCCGGAGCAGCAGCGAACAGGTGAAGTCGATATTCAGAACTGTTGAAAACAATCAAAAAAGCAATCCCTTATCAAATACTAAATTTGCGCACCTAAAAGAACAATAATCTATGTTTCACCTTTTACAGATCGTTGATACCGTAAACAAGACCCTGAATGCGACTACAGATGCAGTAGCCGGTGAAAGCCTGAGCCTGATGGACCTTATCAAAATGGGCGGATGGGTAATGATACCACTCGGTGTACTGCTCCTTCTCACGGTTTATTTCTTTGCAGAAAGGTTGATCGCCATCCGCAATGCTTCCCGCATCGATGGCAATTTTATGAATATCGTCCGTGACCATATAGTCAGCGGAAATGTAACGGCAGCGCGAAGCTTTGCCAAGAATACCAATAACCCGGTCGCAAGAATAATTGATAAGGGCATTCAGCGAATTGGCAAGCCCATCGACAACATTCATGAAAGCATGGATAACGTCGGGCAATTGGAGATGTATCGGCTTGAGCGAAACATGGTATTCCTGTCAGTAATCTCTAAAGCAGCTCCTATATTTGGGTTTATCGGTACGCTGGTAGGATTGATGCAGGTATTGTCTCAGATCCACAATGCCAATGAAGTGGCGATCGGTTCGGTGGCACAGGGTATCTATACAAAATTGATCACCTCTATTTCGGGGTTGCTGATCGGGCTTATCGCTTATCTTGGTCATAGCTACCTCAATTCGCAAATTGATAAAACAGCAAACAAGATGGAAGCGGCTGCTTCAGACTTTTTGGATGTATTACAGGAGCCAACCCGCTAAATTTTAGCTATGAAATTCAGAAAAAAACATAAACAGGAATCGGAGGTATATACGGACTCATTGAACGATATTCTCTTCATTCTTTTGATGTTGTTCCTGATCACCGCTACGCTGGCGAATCCAAACATCGTAAAAGTTAACCAGCCACGGGGGGAAAAGGACACAAAGGCCAAGCAAAGTATTACGGTATCTATCGATAAGAACCAGAATTTCTTCGTTGGCACTTCGCGGGTAGAACAATCCATGATCGACACCGTTCTTGTTCGTGAAATCAATAAATTTAAAAAGTTGCCGACCGATACGCCGACAGTGGTCATCAACGCCGATACAGCTTCCTACTATGGTGAAGTATTCCGTATCATGCGGCTGTCAAAAAAGTCAGGAGCTAAAGTAGTGGCTACCGTGAAATAGGCTTAGATTAGCAGTATGCGATATGGGCTTCTCTTGCTGATATTTATTGTGTCATGCCATGATGCTCCGCCACCTGAATTGAACGTTAATCTTCCTAAATCCAAAGTTTCGCCTAAAAACCTGGTTATTACAATTTCCGGGGACAACAAGATATACATTCAAAGCAAGGAGGCGTCGGCAGTCCACCTGGATTCTCTCCTGAAACAGGCAATGGATTCAATGCGTGATCAGCCTTTGGACACGACGGTTGTAGTTATCAACGCCGATTCGGCCGCAGCATACGGGGTTGTATTCAATGTCATGAAAATTGCGAAGCACTATAGAGGAAAGGTGGTTACTACGGTGCAGGGACATTAAACAAAAGCCTTGATCATCCTGTCTTTTCCCTGCATATCTTTCTTGAGTTCTGTCCGGTAACCTTCCGATTCAAACATTGTAATGACCGCACTACCCAATTGTTCGTGTATTTCCACATAGATACTACCGCCTGGATTCAGGTGGGTCTTTGCAAATTCAGCGATGGCTTTATAAAAAATGAGTGGATCATTGTCAGGGACAAATAATGCGGTATGCGGCTCGTACTTCAGGACATTAGGATGCATTTGCCCCTTATCTTTTTCGGGAACATAGGGCGGGTTGCTGATGATAATATCAAATGACGAAAGCCCGTCCCATTCTTCCTTATTTAGAAAATCGAGAGGCAAAAAATTTACTGCTACACCCAATGTGTAGGCATTTCGCTTTGCCACCTCCAATGCAGCTTCACTGATATCGCAGCCCCACACTTCTGCCTTACGCAACTTTCTTTTTAGTGCCACAGGAATGCAGCCACTTCCTGTACCGATGTCAAATATGGAGAGCTCATCGATCGGGAATTTGCAATTGGCAATCACCCATTCCACCAATTCTTCGGTTTCCGGCCGCGGAACCAGGACATTTTTATCCACATAGAATTTCAACCCGCAAAACCAGGATTCGTTTAATATGTACTGAACCGGCTCGTGGTTCAGTAGTTTTTCCAGGTATTGCCGGAGATCCATTTCTTCCTTTGCCGTAAGGGCGGAATTCTTATATACCATTCGTTCCGCTTTTTTGGAGCCGGTAAGATGTTCCATAACCCAATCGGTGACCTGGCTGGCTTCACTATCCGGGAAAAGTGTACGAAGTTTATTGAGAAGAAAATAGGTCGCTTCCTGCATTGTCATACAACAAACTTACAAAGCACTGGTGAATGATCGGTTATTTATAAGTTTGGCAACTGTACCCCGCCACATAATGGATTATATTTGGAAAAAAGAGTTCGTGACTACCGATGAACAGTATATGCGCCGTTGTTTGCAGCTTGCACAACTGGGAGCAGGGTATGTGACGCCTAACCCAATGGTGGGAGCGGTACTGGTATATCGCGATCGCATCATCGGCGAAGGGTACCATAAAAAATATGGAGAAGCTCACGCCGAGGTCAATTGTATCGGTGAAGCCGCAAGCAGTGGTCATGCTGACCAGATTGACCAGTCGACGTTATATGTTTCCCTTGAACCGTGCGCGCATTTTGGAAAGACACCGCCATGTGCAGATCTCATTATCCGTCACCGGATACCTCGGGTCGTTATCGGCTGCCGTGACCCTTTCGAAGAAGTAAATGGACGAGGCATCGAAAAATTGAAGGCCGCAGGCGTGCAGGTAGAGCTGGGACTATTAGAAGATGAGTGCAAGGAGCTAAATAAACGCTTCTTTACGTTTCACGTTGGCCACACACCGTATGTTATTTTGAAATGGGCAGAAACTAAAGATGGATATATCGCACCCTCTTCGCCTGTAGGAGGTGCGTTGACCCAGCCAGTAACGCAGCGATTGTTTATTAGTAATGAGTACACCAACCGGCTTGTGCATAAATGGAGAAGCGAGGAAGCTGCAATCTTAGTGGGCACCAACACGGTGGCAAATGACGATCCGGAACTGACGACGAGATGGTGGCATGGTCCTTCGCCGATCCGCCTCGTAGTAGACCTTGACCTTCGATTGCCTGATTCTCTGAAAGTATTTAACAGGCAGGTTAGAACGATCATATTTAACCGGGTTCGGCATGAAGAGCAGGGAAACTTGCTGTATTACCAGGTGAGTGACGATACCAATCTTGTACATCAAATAGTAAACGCCTTATACATTTTAAGGATTCAAAGTGTAATGGTAGAGGGCGGCGCTACGCTGCTCCAGTCATTCATCGATGAAGACATGTGGGATGAAGCGAGGGTGATCAGCAATGGCCAGCTCGCAATCGGCCAGGGGTTAAAAGCGCCGAAGCTGGAAAATTTCATCAGGCGTGAAGGACAGACGTTGTTTTCCGATACAATAAACGTTTACAACAAACAGCTGACCAGGTAAACGGCGAATAAATGCCAAAAGATTATCACCACGGTATTGATAATTCAGCGAATTGCCATCCTGCATTTTTACAAGGAATACCAGTTGAGTCCGGGGAGCCTTTTTGTAAGGAAGGGATCCCAGCTTCATGCGATCGGTATGACGGCCCTGTTTTGCCAATAGTTTATCAATTTAACGGGCGATCTTACAGTGGGATAAAATGAGGGTGCACTACCACCTATCATTACTAAGTTTGCGGTCATTATGTCCCCCGATCACTACAACACTATAGAGAGAGCTTCTGTAGCCGAATTCAAAGACCGGGGAAGCAATTTTATCGCCTATTGTTTCCCGATTTTGGATCTGAATGGATTTAAGCACCATCTTGCTGCCATCAGGAAAGAACACCCAAAGGCAAGCCATCATTGCTTTGCATACCGGCTGGGACTTGATGGAAATAATTTCCGTGTCAGCGACGACGGGGAACCCTCCGGCACTGCCGGAAGACCCATTCTTGGACAGATCGACGGTCGGCAACTTACAAATGTGCTGATCATAGTCGTTCGGTATTTCGGCGGAGCATTATTAGGAACGGCCGGTTTGATCAATGCTTATAAATCTGCCGCTGCGTTGGCGCTACAGGTAACACCAGTGGTTCGTAAGCCCGTTGAAGTCAACTATATGCTCCAGTTTGATTATACGATCATGAATGATGTGATGACGATCATTAAACAATGTGATTGCACGGTGATAACCCAGGATATTCAGCTGTTTTGCAAAATTGAGGTGGGTGTGCCGCGAAGCAGGCTGGAGGAAGTGCTGTACCGGTTAAGATCCATTCATACATTGGAGATAGTTCAAAGTTGAGCGGGCGTGATGCAGCTGCTCCTGCCAATAGCCCTGAATGGCGTAAGGGGCGGTTATGAGGATAATCTTTGTTTCAGAATGACTGCAGAGAAGGGATAGGTAGAGAGAGGCGAGATGGGTCATTGGTTTGATGTTTTTTCACCGGCGTTCCTCAGGTTTTTCACGTTAATTCTGTTTTTTTTCCCTTGGCTTCATTTTGCCACGGGAGGATATTTGCAATGGATATCTTTTATTAGACCGCGGTCTTTTGCTCTTATCCGTATCCGCGAAATGTGATTGAAATTAATACCGGCAACCGGTTGCTTTGTTGCGTCGATGTGTTCTCACAATGACTACATGGCAATGATCGCCTATGCTTGGTCTCAAGTAAAGGCGATGGTGGAGGAGGTGGGGGAGGGAAACGGGGGAGGGCCCCAAACGCGGTCCGAAGTGGCATCTGCATTAAGCAAGTGATACCGGGCTCAGACGAATCTCTCGCTCACAACCAATTCCTTACTCCCTGGCTGGTATTTATAAAAACCTTCTCCCGTCTTCACACCCAGCTTCCCCGCAGTTACCATATTCGCCAACAACGGACAAGGCGCATATTTCGGATTGCCGAAACCCTCATGCAACACAGTAAGAATAGAATGACATACATCAAGCCCAATAAAATCGGCAAGTTGCAACGGCCCCATCGGATGAGCCATCCCTAATTTCATCACCGTATCTATCTCGCTCACACCCGCCACACCCTCATACAAGCTATAAATAGCTTCGTTGATCATCGGCATTAATATACGATTGGCAATAAACCCAGGATAGTCGTTCACCACGCACGGAATTTTTTCAAGCCCTATACTGAGAGCCGTTATGGTGTCCGTAACTTCTTTCTGCGTCTCATACCCGTTAATGATCTCAACCAGCTTCATTACCGGCACCGGGTTCATAAAATGCATACCAATCACCCGGCCCGGCCTCGTTGTAACGGCTGCAATCTTTGTGATCGAAATAGATGAAGTATTAGTGGCAAGAATAGCTCCGGCAGGGGCCAACTTATCCATTTGAGCAAATATCTTAAGCTTCAATTCAACATTTTCAGTAGCCGCCTCCACTACCAGCTGCGCATCCTTTACACCTTGCCCCATGTCGGTACTAACGGTAATGTTGGCCATCGCATTTCTTTTTTCCAGGTCGGTTGCCGTTCCCTTCGCGATCTGCCTGTCAAAATTCTTCCCGATAGTCGCGACAGCCTTGTCCAACTGTGCCTGCGACACATCTATCAATGTTACCTTAAAACCATGCTGAGCGAAAACATGCGCGATACCGTTGCCCATAGTGCCAGCCCCAATGACTGAGATGCCCCCTGTTATATTCATAGTGCTGTCGCTGTTGTTTTTCTTGTGATGAAACCTGCCATCACCCCTAACGGAGCTGGAAACACTCAACTAAGGGGATTGGTAGCAATAAAATTTCCGGGGCAAATGTAAGAAATGAAACGAATGACCACTATTCATTGTGCCAGGCAGAGCTTTTCAGCCATCTAACAAAGACTTAAACAGGGAACTTACTTATTCTTAAAATCCCCTCGCTTCCACGCCTCTATAAAATCAGCCCAGGCCGCGGGATTGAAGATGTTCATCGGTGGTATCTGGCCACGGTATACGGCTTTTTGGGCCACATTTCTGAATTGAAGCGCTGTTGCTTCGCCGCCATCACCAGGAGTTGTCTTCATTAATACTCTTCGTTTGGCAACGTCAGTATTTTTCCTGGCTATTTCAATGTCATCATCGGGAACTTTTGTATTAACGAAATCACGGGCAAACTGCTCAGGCGTCGGGCGGGGTCTGATAATCGTGGCGGGAAGGTAAACAGTATCCTTAACCATCAATTGCACCACGCTCCACTGATTCCCTGACATATCCCTCGGCACCGTAATTGTCTTGGGCTTGTAGCTCACATGCGTGAATTCAATTTGGTCACCCTTGAGCACGACGATAGAAAAAACTCCCTGGCTGTTGGTTATCGTTCCGCGGTTCTGCCCTTTTACCACAACGCTTACTGCAGGAATACCTTCAAGACTATCGGCCGTCATCACATAACCATATAACTGAACTACTGAATCGCGGGCATTTTCAAACTGGGCTTTGGCAGTTGCCGGTAGGATAAAAAATAGAATAGCAGTATAGCGTAAGAATTTCTTCATCGGATTCAAAAATAAGTACAAGTTCCCTAAATATTGAAACAAATTAGCTGGTTGAATGTTTACCTTTACCTGCGGAAATCTAATTTAACATAAGCTTTTAATATGACTGAAGAAAAAGTGCTTGAGGCGCTTAAAACTGTGCAGGAACCGGACCTTGGGAAAGATATTGTGACCCTCAACATGGTGAAGAATATCATCATTGAAGGAAATTTTGTTTCATTCACAGTAGTGCTAACCACCCCAGCCTGCCCATTAAAGGACCTGGTTAAAAGCAATTGCATCAAGGCAATAAAAACCCTGGTCAATAGTAACGCGACTGTAACCGTCAATTTTACCGCCGATACTACCAGCAAGCGGGTTGACAATAAAGTGGTCCTTCCGGGCGTGAAAAATATTATCGCAGTCGTAAGTGGAAAAGGAGGGGTGGGAAAGTCAACAGTAGCGGCCAATTTGGCGCTGGCCATTGCACAGGGAGGCGCAAAGGTGGGGTTGATGGACGCCGATATCTATGGACCCAGTGTGCCGATCATGTTTGGTGTCAGGGGTGAAAGGCCGATGATGATGGAGGTGGAAGGGAAAGGGATGATTGCCCCCTTAGAACGATACGGCTTAAAACTCATTAGTATTGGTTTGCTGGTGGACGAAAAAAATGCAGTTGTTTGGCGAGGACCGATGGCGAGCAGCGCCATTCGCCAGTTTATTACCGATGTATATTGGGGTGACCTCGACTACCTCATAGTAGATATGCCGCCAGGGACCGGCGATATCCATTTGACTTTAATGCAAACAGTACCTGTGACCGGAGCTGTGATCGTCACTACGCCCCAGGATGTTGCGTTGGCAGATGCAAAGAAAGGGATAGCAATGTTCGGCCAAGCGCAAATGAGCGTTCCTATTATCGGTCTCGTGGAGAACATGAGTTATTTTACTCCTGCCGAATTACCTGCTAATAAATATTATATCTTCGGAAAAGAGGGTGGCAAGCGTTTGGCGGATGAGTATGATATTCCGTTTTTGGGACAGATACCGCTGGTGCAGGGGATCCGGGAAGGTGGCGATATCGGGGTGCCCGTGATGATGGGTGACGACAACATAACAAAAAAAGCCTTTGAAGAATTTGCCGCACACGTGGTGCGTAGCGTTTCCATGAGGAACGCCAACATGAAGAGTGAGGAGATCGCTGAGGTGGTGGAGAATTGAGAGACGTGACCTATTCCCTTTCACCTAAATACTGTTTATATGAGATTACTGTTTTCGTTGACTCTTCTTTGTTGCCTGCACCTTAACGATTCCTGCGGCCAGGTAATTAAGAAATACAAGATAAACCCGGGCGAAAAGATCATGGAGGTGATCCCGTTCCATGAAACGTATACTTATCATGAATTTCTACCGGGAAAAGTATACCTGAAGAATAATACCGTTTCGCTGGTGCAGCTCAACTATAACACGATATTGGGTGAAATGCAGTTCATCGATCCAAAAGGAGATACCTTGTCGCTTGCCGATGAGAAAATGATCATGCTGATAGTTGTCAACAACGATACTTTTTACTTTGATAATGTTTATCTCAGGCTGATCGAGGATGAAGGAAAGATAAAGCTGGCCAATAGCCAGTATTGTGAGATAATAAATAAAGAAAAAATGGGCGAGTTTGGGCAACCGGGAAGAGGTTCGATCGAAACGTTTACAACGATGTCAAGCAATAGCTCGTTTTCACTGAAAGACCTGGTCGTTAATGAAGTAATTACGATAGCAAAGAAAAGTTATTACTATATCAGCGATGGGTCGAACAACTATAAGGTGGCCACCAAAAAGAACCTCCTGGAAATGTTTCCCAAGAGCGAAACTGAAATAAAAGCTTACCTCAAAGAAAACAAGGTGGATTTTTATAATGAAAAAGATATGAAAAAACTGGTCCTCTTCCTTAAGCGGATCATCCCTACAATGCCATTATAGACATGTATAACCTTCCAAATTACAAAGAAGAGGATCCTGAACTGGTCAGGCAATTCATCCGCGAGCATCCTTTTGCATTTGTTGCCGGTATAGATGCTTCCAATCGACCGGTGGCTACACAAGTGCCAGTGTTTATTGATGAAAAAGAGGGAAAGATCCTTCTTACTGGCCATATTATGAAGAACACCGACCATCACCGGGCTTTTGAACAAAACCCCAATGTGCTGGCCGTGTTCACCGGCCCCCATGTCTATGTTAGCGCCACCTGGTACGATAACCCAAACCAGGCCAGCACCTGGAATTATATTAGCGTCCATGCTAAAGGAACCATCCGGTTTGGGGACGAACACGAACTCATTGGCATTCTCCGACGACTAAGCCTGCACTATGAAAATAATAACGCGACTTCAACTACTGTGTTTGATAATTTAACCCCTGCCTATACAGCTCCCTTGATGAAGGCCATCGTGCCATTTGAAATCGAGGTCACATCTATGGACCATGTCTTCAAACTCAGTCAGAACAGGAATGAAAAAAGTTATGACAATATCATAGAGCAACTGAAAAAGCAGGAAGGTGATGGGAAGATAATTGCTGAACTGATGGAGAAAAGAAAATCAAAAGTGTTTCCTCCCGGTAGTTGAACGGCAACTGGAGGGATGAGCTTGTTGCTTCGACTGCATAGCCAGGCCCCTTAGTGGAGGCTTTTTCACCTGGGCTGCAAAAATCAACATATATCCATGCTGCAGGAATCGTAATTTAGCTGCCCGTCCAGCGAACATTAAAAAACTACAGTGAAAACTTTTTCTTTTGTCTTCGTGCTTGCACTGACTCTAGCCTGTCATAGCAGCAGGAATTCCGGAAACAAAGCAAACGATCTATCGATGAAAGATTCTTTTGACAAACAGGGGCACCGTGGCTGCCGCGGCCTGATGCCTGAGAATACATGGCCAGCAATGAAACTGGCGCTTGACCTGGGAGTAACGACTTTGGAAATGGATGTTGTCTTTACCAAAAACAAAGAGGCGGTCCTTTCCCACGATCCCTGGTTCGGCCATGAAATAACCACAAAGCCGGATGGCACTTATATAGGTGAACGCGAGGAGCGAAAATTCAATATCTATTGGATGACCTATGACGATGTGAAAACTTTCGACGTCGGGATGAAACCTCATCCGCGATTTCCGCAACAACAAAAGATGAAAGCTGTAAAGCCGATGCTAAAGGACATCATCGATAGCGTAAAACAATATATTCAGTCAGGTAAAAGGCCGTTCCCTTACTTCAATATCGAAACAAAATGTACACCAATGGGTGATAAAGTGTTTCACCCCGAGCCTGCCGAATTTGTAGATCTGCTGATGGATGTGATCAAAGACAAGGCGATCGAAGATTATGTGGTCATACAATCGTTCGATTTCCGCACCCTTCAGTACCTGCATCAACATTACCCCCGTATGAAAACTGCAATGCTGATCGAAGGCGATGATAAACGAGGATTACCGAAACAAATGGAAGCGCTTGGTTTTAAGCCTACCATTTATAGTCCCGCATTTGAACTGGTGGACAAAGACCTCGTAAAGAATTGTCATCGCCAGCAAATAAAAGTAATACCGTGGACCGTGAACGACAAAGACGAGATCGCGCGACTGAAAAAAATGGGGGTAGATGGTATCATTTCGGATTTTCCCGACCTGTTCAACGACTAAGCCCCAGCCAGTCTTCCGCGTTTTTGTGGAGCAATTTCTTACTGGTCTTTTTACTCAACTTCATTTTTTCGATCAGTTTGCCAGGGTGATGCTCACCCAGGGGGAAAGGATAATCACTCCCAAGGCAAATGTTGTCTTCACCGATCACATCGATCAGGTAGTTGAGGGCCTTTTTATCATGCACGAGGCTGTCTACCCAAAATTTTCCCAGGTAGCTTGCAGGATTTTCGCGGTTGTCAACGGCAGTCAGGTCCGGACGTACGTCAAACCCATGTTGAATTCTGCCGATCGTAAAAGGGAATGAGCCACCACCATGAGCAAACGCCACCCGAAGTTTTGGAAAAGTTTCGAACACCCCCCCGAATATCATCGAACAGATCGCTCTGGATGTTTCGGCAGGCATACCGACCAGCCAGGGCAGCCAGTATTTTTCCATCTGCTTTTCCCCCATCATCTCCCAGGGATGAACAAACAACGCACAATTCAATTCTTCGGCAGCTTTATAAAAAGGAAAATATTCTTTCCCCGATAAATTGTTACCATTGATATTGGTGCCGATCTCCAGGCCCGGCATCTTCAGTTCTTTCACGCAGCGCTCCATTTCCTTAATCGCCAGGTCAACATCCTGCAGGGGTACTGTACCAAGACCGATAAACCGTTTCGGATCTTTGCTTGCGGTTTCAGCAATGTGGTCGTTGAAGAAACGCGAGGTTTCCAGGCCATCTACGGGTTTGGCCCAGTAATTAAACAAAACGGGAATGGTTGACAGTACCTGCGTCGTTACCGTAGTTTCATGCATGTCCTTTAATCGTACATCTTCCCTGAAACAATTTTCTTCAACTACCCTGAATAATTTGTCGCCCTTGATCATGCATGCTTCGCAATTCCTATGCTCCAAATGTATAAATTCCCCGTAGCCGAACTTTTGCGTCCAGTTCGGCATTTTCGAAGGCATGATGTGTGTGTGAATGTCGATCTTCATTAGATAGAACGTAGTTTCTGATGATTAAACGGGTCTATTATACTTTCAGATAGAAGGATGTCGATCTCGATTTTTGTTGCTCCGGGATAATTGGTGTGCTGTGATTCATGATCTTGCAAGAATAATTGAATGTTTGTCATTATTAATGGCAAGGGATCATAAAAATGATAATAATCCGTGTTTTCTTTCCGGACTATCAAACCCTGGAGGCACAAAAACCCAGGTCATTTTTTTACGGGTGGATTAATTACGGTCCCGCAGTTTTTACAGGTCCGCAGATCCATATTTCCCCAGAATTTTTCCATGATCGGTGGAAGCTGTTTGACGATATCTTTTACAAATACGGATTCCTCGTACAGTTTATTTCCACAGTTCTCGCAAAACCACATGAACGCATCCTTTTCTTCTTCTTCGTCTTCTCTTACCTTTTCAATGACCAGCCCGACGGTATTGGGACCGCGTTGGGGAGAATGCGGCGTTTGAGGCGGGAGCAGGAACATATCGCCCTCGTTGATTTGAATATCGCGTGGCTTGCCGTCATCGATGATCTTGACAACAATATTTCCTTCGACCTGGTAATAGAGTTCTTCGCTCTCATTGTAGTGATAATCTTTACGGGCATTAGGTCCGCCAACCACCATAACGATAAAATTTTCAGCATCTTTATAAACACATTGATTACCCACCGGAGGCTTTAACAGATCACGATGCTCGTCTATCCATTTTTTTAAATTAAAAGGAGCTGCAATCGCCATATACACAGATTTATTTGTTATTTAAATGATTTTAACTCCGGCGGGATCTTTTCAAACCAGATCTCGACCTCGTACCCATCAGGATCATAAAAAAAGACATAAGGCCCGCCAGGAACAAATTCTCCTGACTTTCTGATCTTTCCACCTGCGTCCTCCACTTTCCTGATGATGCTTTTTATGGATGATGCCTTCGTCAACCTGAATCCAAAATGAAATTTAGGCCGTGCCCGGGAGCCTTTCTTTTGCTTTTCAAAGACAATGATATCCTTGCTGCCGGGCGTCTGTACCTGGACGAAATGCGGGTGACGGTACATTTCTTTTACCCCAAATACTTCTTGATAAAAAGCAGATGAACGGCTTACATCTTTTACCGGTAAAGCAATATGCGTAAGACCGAGCGTTTTGATCATAAAACAAGTGATAACCAATGGATCGTATGGCGAAAATTACAACTTTTTCCCGTAGGTTTGGCGATATGAATCTGTCATTGGAAGGTAAGAGCGCAATTGTATGTGGAAGCACTCAGGGCATCGGTCGGGCGATAGCAGAAGAATTAGCTTTACTCGGAGCCCGGTGTACATTGCTGGCCCGAAATGAAGAGCGATTAAAGACGATCACTAAAGAATTAAATAGTGACCGGGGACAACAGCATGGCTACTTAGTTGCCGACTTCACCAGGCCAGATGAACTAAGGACGATCATCACGGCATATAGTGAAAGAAACCCCGTTCATATTCTAATAAATAACACCGGTGGACCTCCCGGCGGACCGATCACAGATGCTGCGGGACAGGCATTTCTCGATGCATTTAACCAACACCTGCTTTGCAACCATTTCCTGGCGCAAGCTGTGATCCCTTCCATGAAAAAGGAAAACTATGGCCGTATCATCAACATCATATCCACTTCTGTAAAAATTCCTTTGAAAAACCTCGGCGTCTCCAATACGATCCGCGGAGCTGTCGCCAGCTGGTCAAAGACCATGGCTAATGAGCTTGGCCAGTTTAATATCACGGTTAATAATATCCTTCCCGGCTCTACCAAAACGCAGCGGCTCGGCTCGATCATCGCCAACACTGCTGCTTTAAAACACAAAGCCGTTGATGAGATAGAAGAAGAAATGAAAAAAGAGATCCCAATGAAGAGATTTGCAGAATCGCACGAGGTGGCTGCGGTGGCAGCCTTTCTTGCATCACCTGCAGCATCTTATGTCAACGGTGTAAGTATTCCCGTTGATGGCGGGAGAACGGGTTCGATATGAAGCACCCTTTCAATCATGACTATGAACTTATCAGCATATAGCGAGATAGAGAATTTTATAGGCGGGGAATTCCGGCCGACGCGGTCGGGGAATTACATCGATAACATCAATCCGGCTACCCTGGAAGTAATTGGTAAAATTCCTGATAGCAATGAAAAAGATGTAAATGATGCGGTCGAGGCGGCAAAAAAAGCATTTCCCGGCTGGTCAGCAACTCCCGTTGAAAAACGTTTCCAGGTCTTGAATAGCATTGCCACCCTTATCGACGAAAATTTGCATGAGCTGGCATTGGCAGAGACAACTGATAACGGTAAACCGCTTTGGTTGAGCAAGAAAGTTGACATACCAAGGGCCTCCGCCAACTTCCGGTTTTTCGCCACAGGCATCATGCATTTTGCTTCCGAAAGCCATATGATGGAAGACCGTGCTGTCAATTATAGTTTGCGCCAGCCGATCGGCATTGTTGGCTGTATCTCACCCTGGAACCTCCCATTATATCTGTTCACCTGGAAAATTGCGCCGGCGATAGCCGCTGGAAATTGTGTTATCGCGAAACCTTCCGAAGTCACGCCGGTTACAGCTTACCTGCTTTCACATATTTGCAGGCAGGCCGGGCTGCCTGCCGGTGTGTTAAATATTATTCACGGTACAGGGAATATTGCGGGCGAGGCAGTGGTAAAGCATCCCGAAGTGAAAGCCATCTCGTTCACCGGAAGTACAAGGGCGGGCGAAAGGATTGCATCGCTCGCAGCACCAAAGTTTAAAAAGCTATCACTCGAGCTCGGGGGCAAGAACCCGAACATTATCTTCGCCGATTGCAATTGGGACAAGATGATGAAGACCACTATACAGTCTTCCTTCAGCAACCAGGGGGAGATCTGTCTCTGTGGTAGCCGCATCCTGGTACAGGAAAGCATCTATGAAAAATTCAGGGACGAATTTGTTCAGCGAACTCAACAGCTACGGGTCGGAGATCCTTTGGAAGATCATTCCCAGCAGGGAGCAATTGTCAGCAAGGTTCATTTTGAAAAAATCTTGCGATGTATTGACACGGCGAAGCAGGAAGGGGGCCGCGTCCTGTGTGGCGGCAAAAAAATACAACCTGGACGTCGATGCGCCAACGGCTACTTTATTGAACCTACGGTCATCGAGGGGTTAGGCCCCGAATGCGAAACCAACCAGGAAGAAATATTTGGTCCTGTTGTGACTTTGCAGTCATTCAAAACCGAAGAAGAAGCGCTGATGCTCGCCAATGCAACGGGATATGGCCTGGCTGCAACAATTTGGACACAGGATGTCTCCAGGGCAAACCGTGTGGCCGCCAAATTAGACAGCGGCATCATCTGGGTCAATTGCTGGTTGCTTCGTGACCTGCGCACTCCTTTTGGAGGAATGAAGAACAGTGGCGTGGGAAGAGAAGGCGGATGGGAGGCGCTGAGATTTTTTACAGAGGCAAAAAACGTTTGTATTGAATTGTAGATGCCAATTTAGAACGCTTTCAGATTGGCAGGTGTACCCGTTTTAAAAAACAAAAAGATCGAATGAACGAAATAATCAACACAGGGGAGGCCTCAAAACCGTTAGGAGCTTATCCGCATGCGAGAAAAGTCGGGAACCTGTTGTTTTTATCCGGTATTGGACCAAGAAATCCAAAGGACAATTCGATTCCGGGTCTTGAGCTGGACACTAATGGAAATATTACCAGGTACGATATCGAGGCAGAGTGCCATTCTGTTTTTGCAAATGTAAAAGCCGTGCTGGACGCGGCTGGAAGCAGTTGGGATAAGATCGTTGATGTGACCGTATTTCTTACTAACATGAAGAAAGACTTCCCAACCTATAATAGGGTCTATGGGGAATATTTTAAGAACGTGCAGGCTTCCCGGACAACGGTTGAAGTGAAAAGCCTGCCGACTCCAATTGCCATCGAGCTAAAAGTGATCGCCACGGTTGACTAAGTTCATCAATTGACCAGCTGATCGGTCCCGGGTTATCAGCTGACACAAGAATTAACGTTTTACAATGAGGTTTGAAAATACTATCGAGTTCGCCAAAAAATCTGATGATCGGGATGTACTGAGGGAGTTTCGAAAAAAGTTTTTCATCCCGCAACACAATGGAAAAGATGCCATCTATCTTACCGGCAATTCGCTTGGCCTTGAGCCAAGAACCGTTTCCCGCTATGTGCAACAGGAGTTGGACGACTGGGCAAAATTGGGTGTAGAAGGACATTTTGAAGCAAAGAATCCCTGGTTGTCTTATCACGAGATATTTGCGAAGCAACTATCATCTATTGTAGGGTGCTTACCATCAGAGGTGATCGCGATGAATTCACTTACCGTGAATCTTCACCTGCTGATGGTAAGTTTTTACCGTCCCACTAAACAACGATTCAAGATAATTTGTGAGGCTAAGGCTTTCCCCTCTGACCAATATGCATTTGAATCTCAGGTTCGTTACCATGGCTTTGATCCCGCCACCGCGATCATCGAGGTGGGTGCCAGGGATGGTGAACATATTATTCGAACTGAAGACATCCTTTCTGCAATCAAAGAACATGGTGACAAGACAGCACTTGTTCTGTTTGGCGGCGTTAATTATTATACCGGTCAGTATTTCGATATTCCCGCGATCACTGCTGCTGCACATAACGCAGGTGCCTATGCCGGATTTGATCTGGCACATGCCGCCGGCAACGTGGAGCTGCATTTGCATGACTGGGACGTCGACTTTGGCTGCTGGTGTTCCTATAAATACTTAAATAGCGGTCCCGGTGGAGTGGCGGGGGCTTTTATCCATGAAAAGCATTTTGCCAACAACGACCTGCCGCGTTTTGCCGGCTGGTGGGGCTATACAAAGCAAACCCGTTTCCAAATGGAGAAAGGCTTTGAGGCCATACCAACTGCAGAGGGATGGCAATTAAGCAATGCGCCGGTCCTCTCTATGGCCGCTCATAAAGCGTCACTGGATATTTTCGAGGAAGCAGGCATGGACAGGCTTTGCAGCAAGTCGAGATCATTGACCAGTTATTTATTATTTGTGATCGACGAGATCAACGCCATCGGCAATGGCAAAGCAATCGAGGTCATCACGCCAGTAAATGAAAACGAAAGAGGATGCCAGCTCTCCCTGCTCGCAAGGCGAAATGGAAAAGCGATTTTCAATGAGCTGAGTAAACAGGGTGTTACCAGTGACTGGAGGGAGCCCGATGTGATCCGGATCGCCCCGGTGCCTCTGTATAATAGTTTTGAAGACGTGTGGAGGTTTGGAGCCATAGTGAAAGAAACAATAGGTCGCATTTAATCGCAACAAACAATGAAAAAAGATGTAGTCATAGTGGGAGCCGGCCTCGTAGGATCACTTCTGTCCATTTATCTTTCGAAACGCGGGCACGCGGTGAAACTGTTTGAACGCCGGAGTGATATGAGAAAGTCGGCAGCGGAAGCCGGCCGTTCGATCAATCTTGCGCTCAGCGACCGGGGACTGCTCGCCCTTGAAAAAGTTGGATTGGCCGACAGTATCAAAGAAATTGCCATACCCATGAACGGCCGGTTCATACACAATGCTGATGGTTCGACCGCATTCCAGCCATATGGAAAGCAGGGGCAGTATATTAATTCCATTTCGCGGACAGCGCTGAATAAGAAACTGATGGACGCCGCTGAACAACACGGCGTGGAAATATTTTTCAACGAGAAATGTTCGGCCATCGACTGGAATGAGAACGAGATTGAATTTGAGAACACGACAACACCAGCCGACAGGCTTCTGAAAGCCGACATCATTTTTGGCGCTGATGGCGCTTTTTCGGCTGCGCGTCTTCAGCGCCAGTTGCAGCACGACCGGTTCGACTACCACCAGTATTATATTGATTGCGGCTATAAAGAATTAAACATCCCCGCTGGCCCGGGCAATAGCTTCCAGATGGAAAAAAATGTGCTGCATATCTGGCCCCGGAAGGATTATATGCTGATTGCCCTGCCTAATCCTGGTGGGAATTTCACCTGTACCTTATTTTTTCCCCTCGAAGGCAGCTTATCGTTCAGCCAATTGGATAGCGCGGAGAAAGTGAAAACGTTCTTCGAACAAACGTTTCCCGACACGATACCGCTAATACCGGATCTTACGCAACAGTTTTTTCACAACCCCGTTTCGTCGCTGGTAACAATAAAATGTTTTCCCTGGACAAGAGAAGGAAGGTTTGCATTGATCGGGGACGCCGCTCATGCGATCGTTCCATTTTTCGGCCAGGGGATGAACTGTGGCTTTGAGGACTGCCGTATATTGGATGAGCTTGCAGATCGCCATGACGACGATTGGGTAACGATCCTGCAGGAATACCAGGCAATACGAAAGCCGGATGCTGATGCGATCGCCGACCTGGCCATTGGCAATTTTACCGAGATGCGCGACAGGACAGCTGACCCTAAATTCTTATTGCAAAAGAAAATTGAGGCTAAACTTCATGAAAAATACCCCGATAAATGGATACCTGCCTATTCACAAGTTACTTTCAATCCACAGATCAGGTACTCTGATGCCCTGAAGAACTCACTCAGGCAGGAATCAATCATGCAGGAGGTGATGCGAAGACCGGACATATTTGACAAATGGGATAGCCCTGGCGTTGAACAGGAAATTCTAGGGAAACTTACCAGCTAGCTAAATAATCATTTGATTGATGGTATAATTCAGAATGTTCGGCTAACTGCTCAACGTTAATTTATCAGCTAACCCTCTATCTTCGCGCCATGACTCGTCAGCAACTTGTAGACCGGATTCATAACAAGAAAAGCTACCTCTGCGTGGGTTTGGATTCCGATCTGACTAAAATCCCAGGGCATCTTTTAACCGAGGTCAACCCCGTTCTTTCTTTCAATAAAGCGATCATCGATGCCACAAGGGACCTGTGTATTGCCTACAAGATCAACACAGCTTTTTATGAAGCGCTGGGCGTAAAAGGATGGGAGACGATGGAACAAACAGTCCGTTATATCGGGAATGACCACTTTAAGATCGCGGATGCAAAACGAGGAGATATAGGCAATACTTCTTCGCAGTATGCCAAAGCATTTTTTGAAACCATGCCTTTCGATGCAATAACCGTCGCTCCGTACATGGGAGAAGATAGCGTCAAACCCTTCCTCGCATACGAGGGCAAATGGGCCATTGTGCTGGGGCTCACGTCCAATGCAGGCTCAAAGGATTTCGAGTTGCAAAAAATGATAAATAATCTCGAAAATTTCGACGATGAAGTGCATGTGATCAGGCAGCACACAAGTTTTTTGTATGAGATGGTTTTAAGAAAGGCGGCGGGCTGGGGCAATACCGGCAATATTATGTTCGTGGTGGGCGCTACCCAGGCCGATGAGTTCCTCAACATAAGGAAATTAACGCCTGATCATTTTTATCTCGTGCCGGGTGTAGGAGCGCAGGGCGGAAGCCTGAAAGAGATTTCCGAAAAAGCAATGAATAAAGATTGTGGCTTGCTGGTCAACGTAAGCCGGGCGATCATTTTTGCTTCGACGGATGCGAATTTTGCAGAATCGGCAAAAAAAGTAGCCAGGCAATACCAGCAGGAGATGCAGGGCTTTTTAGATTGACGGGAACATCCTCCCGAAGAAAGAAAGATGGCCCGTAAATGAGCCATCTTTTCATGCACACGAGATTGGTTCTGGCTATACCTCAGGTAGTTCGTACCTGTTTGTTTTTATGCTTTCCATGCTTTTCCATTTGGAGATCATGTCCGATGATGATCTCCCCAAAGCTGGAATTCAGTTTTAGTTTAGAAGTGCCGCCGCCGGACGTACCGCTATACTTCCGTGTAAACCGGGGCCCGTAATGGTTGTCATCGTCCTTACCCTCTTCTTTGATGGCAAAAGAAGTCTTATTGGTAAACTGACCATGCGAGCTATTGATATCGTACGCTGCTGAGAGATTCTTATCAACGTCCAGATAGATGGTAGAATAAGAATTATGCAGGTCGAGGCTCTTCAGGTCGTTATCGATATTCAATTTTACCTGTGAGAATTCCAGGTTCGTTTTTACATCCCCGCTCAGTTTATTGACGGTTCCCTCGGAGAATTTGATCGACAGGCTTCCTCCATCCAGGCGGCCAATAGTCGCTTCCCCGAATTCCACTTCCACTTTCTTTGGATTACTGATCCTGCCCGTGGTCAGTGACCCAAACTTGCAACTTATATCGGCTTCGCCGCGATAGTCAGGGATATTCAACTTGCCAAACTGGTTTTGTACGGTCAGCGAATTGGTTGCAGGGAGGTAGACGACATAGTCGATTTGCATTCCTTCGTTGCGGCGTTCTTCTTTATCCTCTTTGGTCCCGACGTCCTTGTCGTCGGCAAATTTGGTTTCGAAGCTTACGGTGTTTCCTGATTTACTGTCTAAGATGGAAATACGATCCAGTATTTCCTGTGCGCGCCGCTCGACGTCAGATTTACCCGTGATGGTTACATCTACTTTTATCTCGTTTTTCTCCCAGGTGTTCAATTTCATTTCTCCAAACTGGTTGCTCAATTTGATCTTATCACTGCCTGACAGGCTGTACGATTTGGTGTAGCTCTTGGTTTTTTTGAATTTTGGTTCCTTTTCATTCTTATGATCATCGTTATGATCGTCCTGGGCGATGGCAGCTACAGAGACCAGCACCGCTACCAGGAGAAATAACTGCTTAAATAGTATTTTTTTCATTGGCTTTACTTTTTTGTTTTATTGTTTTAATGATCAATAGCTGGCGGTTTAGAAGGTCCGTTTGCAACTGCAAATTGCGGAGCATGGCTTCAAGGAGGATCTCTGTGTTCGTCTTTTCAGCGAGTTTTGTCTTTAAAAGCGAGTAGGCACTGTCAAGCGTGTTCATGTCGCGGCTGAACTGGTCATACAACTCCGGTTGTTCTTTGCCTATTTGTTTTAACTGCGACTGTTGCAGGTCGATCAGCTCCTGGTAGTAACCGATCTGTTTGGCATAAACGGGGTCAGTCACGGGCAGGTTATCGTTCGAATTTTCAGCCTCCACAATTGGTCTTTGTACTTTTCCGCTTTTGGGCTGAAACGAATAGTACAACACTACAGATAATATGATCGTTCCGGCCGCAACCGCCGCCCACGATATAAATCGTTTCCTAGAGGATCTTGCCGTGCCCGAGTCGGGGTTCCATTGCTGCGCGAGCTTGTTTAACACGTCCGGCCGCGGAGCTGCTGAATCAAAGGCGTCCCGGTTATCGTCAATAAACTTTTTTAGTTTGTCATCCATCACTATCCTTCTTTTATAAGTTGTAATAATTTTTGCCTCCCCCGGTGATATTGCGTTCGGACCGTTGTCGGCGATATGCTTAATATTTCAGCCGTCTCTTCGTAATCATATCCTTCAAAAAGAAGCAGGCTTATTACTGACCGGTATCCGTTGGGCAACTGGCCCAGGGCCTTTTTTATGGCTTCGACTTTCAATTGGATATCTGTTTCGTCTGGCATTTCTGTTTCCACCATCTCAATAGCCGGGCTTTCATGGATATCAACGATCGCCAGCTTGCGGCGGCGCAACAGGGATATTGAATTATTAACAACGATACGTTTGAGCCAGGCTCCAAAGCTGGACGAATAATCGAAGCGGTGCAGGTATTGAAACGCAGAAGCAAAAGATTCCTGCAACACGTCCTCCGCATCGGGAGTGTTGTTGACAATACGCAGGCTGGTATTGAACATGGCTTTGGCATATTGCCGGTACAGTGCTTCATAGCTCTGTACATCACCCTGCTTGCATTTGGCTACCAGTTCGTCATAATACAGGACTGCAGTAAGCTCCAATTGGTCGGCTTTGAATTAAGTACTCAGCCATTGCGGCTTTGTTGCATGAAAAGTAAGTCGGTCCGAAAAAAAAAGCTGTTTAATAGGATGACCGGCAAAAAATAAACATAAAGGGCCAGCTCGTCCTGTCGTAATCCAGGACAAATAGCAGAAGAATTGAATGCGTTAGAATAAAGGTTTTTTGGGCTTACCGGGTTCAAAACTGCCGATCGGAGCAGTGTACCAGGGATGTATTTCATAAACAAGCCGTCCCGCAGCAACAGCAGGATCGGTTTTTACCAGCTTCTCCGCTTCCTCTTTTGTGGGACAATCGAGGATGAATAATCCAATCCATTTTCCATCATCGCCAAACGGTCCCGCCACTTTTAGTTTGCCTTCATTATACAGGCGCCCAATGTTGGCCAGGTGGGCTTCCTGGATCTTTTGGGCTGCAACCGAATCCTGTGAGCGGTTTTCACCTGATGTAAGCATTACAAACCAATACTGCCTGATCTGTGGTTCGGGCGCTTTGGCAGCTTGTTCCTTTTGAGCAAGTAGCACACAGTGGCTAAAGATCAGAATAAGCAGGGATAAGTATATTTTTTTCATACGTGGAAAGTTTAGCTCAATATATAATTAATTAGTCCCTCCTTTTTGCAGAATGGCGACAAAAACGGAGATGGGGAGGATGCAGGTGGAAATCCCGGGGAAGAAAAGAAGTGGCCGATAGTTAATGGTCGATCCCCGGTGAATCAGTAAGCAAATACGGGTCGCAGTGCCATCGCAGGATAAATTTTGTTATTGGCGAGCATAACAGGTCGAAAGGGTTCCCAGATCACAAAAATGACTTTATACCAGGACATTCTCCAAAAACTACGCGTTTGTAATCGGGAGTAACTTTAATACCTTTGCGCCGACGCTAAAGCAATCGAGCAAGCGTTGTGTTTCCCGTCAAAAACGGGATCAACTCCTAACTATAAAGTCAAATCCTGATCAAAACATGGCGGCCCGCACTGACAATTTCATCAGCCCGGATTATTTTAACGTAGATGAACTGCTGACGGAGGAACAAAAACACATTCGTGAAGCTGTACGCAACTATGTAAAGAAAGAGATATCCCCCATTATAGAAGATTATGCGCAGAAAGCCGAGTTTCCGCAGCAGATCGTGAAGCAGCTCGGGGATCTTGGTTGCTTTGGCCCCACCATTCCTGCTCAGTATGGCGGCGGCGGACTGGACTACATTTCCTATGGCCTCATGATGCAGGAACTCGAGAGAGGCGACAGCGGTGTTCGTTCAACAGCTTCGGTCCAGGGATCATTGGTGATGTTCCCGATTTATGCTTATGGAAGCGAAGCGCAGCGCAAGAAATATCTACCCAGGCTTGCGAGCGGTGAATGGCTGGGTTGTTTTGGGCTTACTGAACCCAATCATGGCAGTGACCCATCGAGCATGCTGACAAATTTTAAGGACGCCGGTGATTATGTAATATTGAATGGCGCAAAGATGTGGATCAGCAATGCGCCGTTTTCCCAGGTGGCGGTTGTTTGGGCAAAGGATGAAAAAGGAGAAGTGCGTGGTTTGATCGTTGAACGAGGAATGGAAGGATTCAGCACGCCGACCACGCATGGGAAATGGAGTCTGCGCGCCTCCGCAACAGGAGAGCTGGTTTTCGACAACGTAAAGGTGCCAAAAGAAAATATTTTCCCGAATGTCAAAGGATTGAAAGGGCCACTGGGTTGTCTTACCAAGGCGAGATACGGGATTGCATGGGGAACGATCGGCGCCGCCATGGATTGTTACGATACGGCATTAAAGTATAGCCTCGAGAGAGAGCAGTTTGGAAAAGCGATAGGCGGCTTCCAGTTGCAACAAAAGAAGCTGGCCGAAATGATCACAGAGATCACGAAGGCTCAATTGCTCAACTGGCGACTGGGCGTGCTGATGAACGAAGGCAAAGCAACGCCGCAACAGGTGAGCATGGCTAAACGAAATGCCTGCGAAGTGGCAACCAATATTTGCCGGGATGCCCGTCAAATGCTGGGAGGAATGGGCATTACCGGGGAATACCCTGTGATGCGCCACATGATGAACCTGGAAAGTGTGATCACCTACGAGGGCACCCATGATATTCATTTGTTGATAACAGGAATGGATGTAACGGGGATTAATGCGTTCAAATAAATGATGAATCCGAAAGAACCAGGCCGGCGGTTAATTTTTGATAAATAGAATGAATGTCCGGCTTTCAGGTTTCCGGGTTTCGGACGAACTAATGAAAATCTATCTTATCGGTTTTATGGGATCCGGTAAAACTTACTGGGGAAAGAAACTGAGCGAAAGGCTCCGGTTGCCTTTTTTTGACACCGATGAGCAGATCGTAAATTCAGAAGGAAAGTCCATCAATGAAATCTTTGAAAGTTTTGGGGAAGAGTATTTTCGGCTTAAAGAAAAGGGCGTATTGCACATCATTGCCGAAAGTCATTCGAGCTTTGTGATGGCCTGCGGCGGCGGATCGCCATGTTATTTCAATAATATTGATTACATGAATCAATCGGGCACCACGGTTTGGCTCAACACACCGCTCACCACTTTATACCAGCGCCTCATCCATGAAAAGAATGAGCGCCCCCTCGTTAAAACACTTTCTGACAGCCAGCTTCGAAGTTTTATTACAAAAAAATTTGCCGACCGGAAGATCTATTATGAGCAGGCACAGGTGATCATCGATGACGAAGAAATATCGCTCGATCATTTTATTGAAAAGATTTTTCACGCGTAGGGGTTTTCGACCAAAACAAATCCTTGGGATAAACCATCCTATGAGAACGATGGTGCATTGCCTCACGCTTAAAATTTCCTTTTTGGGCTTTGGCGTGTATCCCGTTAGCAAAGACAACATTTAAATTTATTTTTGATCCTTCAATGAATAGAACTTTCTTAATTACTGCCTCTTTTCTCGGTGCACTCGCAGTTGGTCTTGGTGCCTTCGGCGCGCATGGACTGAAAAAAATCGCAGATCCCGACACGGTCTCCACTTTTCAGACGGGAGTACAATACCAAATGTATCATGCATTAGCGCTGCTTGCGGCAGGCATTCTTTATGAAAGGTTTCCGAACAGGCTCACCCGAGTAGCGGGTACCTGCTTTATCCTGGGGATCGTCCTGTTTTCAGGATCGTTGTACCTCCTGGTTTGTTTAAAAACAACGCATACGGTCGGCATGGGCGGTGTGGGTATCATTACGCCCTTTGGAGGCCTGGCGTTTATGATCGGTTGGGTGTGCCTGCTTCTGGGAGTAGTTAAGAAGCGGTAATTACAGCGGGAGAGTGAGGATGGTAGTTGTACCACTATGGTTCTCGATCTTATAACTGCCTCCAATGCTTTCCATCCTGCGGGCGATATTTTTCAGCCCGTTTCCAAACTGCCGGATGTTTTGCAGATCGATGCCGACCCCGTCGTCGGAGATCTTAATGAACAGGTCTTTATCGATACAAAACTCGATGCTAACGGCTGAAGCCCGCGCATGTTTCAGGGTGTTGTTCAGGGTTTCCTTAATACAGAGAAAGATATTTCGCCGTTTATCGCCTGAAAGTTCGCTGGGTTTGATGTTTTCAGGCGTGTCCACTTTGCAGCGGACGGGAGTGTTTTCAAAATATTCGAGGGCATAAGAACGTATATACGACACGAGGTTGTCCATAGTGTCATTCCCGCTATTCATGCTCCAGATGATCGCATTCATTTTATTTAATACTTCATCTGCCGATTGGGATATTTTCTCTATTTCCTGCGGAGTATCGTTTTTCATTTTGTTCCGGGCTATCTCGCTCATGAGGCGGATGGCTGTCATGCCCGAACCCAGCTCATCGTGCATATCGGCCGAGATCCTTTCCCTTTCCTGTTGTTGCGCTTTGAAGACGGCAAGTTCCTTTTCGTATTCCTTCACCTGGTTTTCGGCTTTGAGCCGCTCCGTTTCTCTGGCCTGCGAGATGAGCTGCCGGCGATTTTTATAGTTGAGGGCAATGAGAAAAAAAACAAGCTCAAGGAAAAGGCCGAGCTCATAGTAAAAAAGGGCTGACCGGAATATTCCCGGAAGCTGTTTGACGATAGCGCTATCCATTATCGCCAGCTGTGAAGACAGGGAAAATACAAAAAGGCACAGGTTACCCCAGAACAGGTATCGCATCATCTTATCGTGCCAGTGCTTGCCACTGTAGACAAGAAACACCACCGTCATTAGCAACAGCAATCCCTTGGTAAGATTTTCAATCGTGTTCTCGGTGACAAAGTTGTTTGTGAAATAGTGGAAAAAAGTATAGCTGGTCAGGGAAACGATCAGCATGGCAATCCCGGAATTGTATAGTTTATGGAGAAAAGGGTACCGGGTTTTGGTGTCCAGGTATCTCTGCATGAACATCATATAGAAGGCGATACCGGTTCCTTGGAGAATAAAATCGAGGTAAGCTTCCAGGAAATAGCTAATGCAACTGGAGTGGCCGGTAAATACGGCTTTGGTAATTAACATAACGCCGAGAAAAAACGCGTAGCCCGAGTAATAAAGGAATTCGCGGTTGGCGCCCTGTACAAAATTGGCAATCGAAAAAAGGACCATCATGAGGAGCAGGCCGCAAAAAAGGAAGGTGACCAGGTCATTCTCATTGTTGGCGCTCTGCATGCCTGTGATGAATGAATTGAGGTATTCGGTGTTGATGAGTCGCGGCCGCATCGTATTGATGTAAGTTTTGATAAAACTGAGTTGGGCCACGATCGTCTGGGAGTCGTGAGGTGCCAGGGTGATCACCCGATATCCGATACTGTCATTAACAGCGGGCAATGCAGAAGGCAGCTCCTGGAGATGATTGTTTAACTCGCGGTAGAGTTTTATGTCGCTGTAGTAGAGGCCTGGAAAGAAAACTATCCTGACCACTGAGTCGGCACTGTTGTACAAACTGAACCGCAGTGCCGCATTCATTGTCACAAATTCGTTGGGAATATTTTTTTTATGGATAACGCCGTTGGTGAATGCAGCCCGTTGATAGCTGCTTTCCAGGTTGGATTTAAGTGGAAAATAAAACATGCTGAGCTCATTGGACACGGGTCTTGAAAATTTTATTTTGGCGGCGTCAATGGCAGCTGGAGATTGAGCAATCGAAGCGATACTCGTAAGTATGCATGTGACAATTACGAGGAAAAACAAGCAATACGACTTTTTCATGCGGTTGGCTTCGTATCAAATGTAATACATCCCTTAATGTTTTTGTAAAACCGTAGCTACCACTTTGCGGTAATTTTAGCAGGGGGCAATACATGCTGGCGGCGGCCGTTTTAGAGGGTTGATATCTTGTGATTAACAAGAGGATTCCGCTGTAGCGTCTTGTACCTTATCCCTTTTAAATAATATCTTTGCTGCATGTCCAATAAGAAGAAAAAGACCACGACTACAAAATCCGGGAACAAACCAAAGAAAACCGATGCGAAGGGGTTCAGGCAGGAGAAAACGGAGAGCATCAATCTTAAAGCCCTTGCCCGCGACGAACGTACCTGGAAGATCACTGGGGCCGTTTCGTTATTGGTGGCCTTGTTTCTTTTTATCTCTTTTATTTCCTATTTCTTCAGCTGGCAGCAGGATAACCAGGCGACATTAAGCCAGCAGGCTGCCATTTTGTTTGACAATAGCCAAAAAGTAAATAACCTGGCGGGTAAACTGGGTGCACTTGCTTCCTATTTCTTTATTTCGACGGGGTTCGGCATCGCGTCATTTCTCATTTGCACGTTCTTTTTCGTGGTCGGGGCCAACCTGCTTTTCAGCCGCAAGTTTTTTTCCATTTGGCGTAACCTCAAATATGTGACGATAGGCATGCTTGTTTTGTCGGTGTCACTCGCATTTATTTTTGGGCCGAGCCTGGGTGGAACGGTGGGAAAAATGATCAGCGACTGGATGACCGGGATTTTTGGAGGATTTGGAACTGGGGCCCTGTTATTTGTTATCCTGTTAGCTTATATAATTTGGCAATTCAACCCGAAATTCAATTTGCCCGCACGCAAAATCGAGGAGCCTGGGGTGCCCGAAACAGCCGACGAAGGACAGGAAAAACTGTTTGTCGAAACTGGCGGGAATAAACTTAAGGCTAATGGTGAAATGGTGATAGCGCCACCGGTTGAGGAAGACATTCATGAGTTCAAAGTCATTGAAAAACAGGAAGAGGAGCCGGTTGAGCAGGAATCCGCGGTAGAGAAAGAGGTGATCAGCGACCTGTTGCACAAACATGATACAGAAAATATCGCTGAGCTCAATCCCATAAAGCCAACGCCTGAAATCATTCCGCCGGTAAAGGAAAGAAAGAAGCCAGCGGGAAACCTTGAGCTGGAGATCAAATCGGCGTCACAGGAACCGATAGAAGAAGAAACACAGGCGCCCGTCGAGAACCTCCCGCCCTATGAACCGACGCTCGACCTTCGTGATTATAAATATCCAACGCTCAGCCTTCTTGAGACGCACGGCAGTGAAAAAATAGTGCAGGACGCCAATGAACTCGAGAACAACAAAAACCAGATCATCGCTACCTTGAGGAACTACTCGATCGAGATCCAAAAGATAATTGCGACGGTGGGTCCGACGGTGACACTTTATGAGATCGTCCCTGCTGCCGGCGTGCGCATTTCAAGAATAAAAAATCTGGAGGATGATATTGCGCTGAGCCTGGCTGCTCTTGGCATTCGCATCATTGCGCCAATTCCCGGAAAAGGAACTATCGGGATAGAAGTACCGAACGTTAAAAAGACGATCGTAAGCATGAAAACTCTCCTTGCATCGGAGAAGTTCCAGATCAATAATCATAGCCTGCCCATTGCGATTGGCAAAAAGATCGATAATGACAATTATATTGTCGATCTCGCCTCGATGCCTCACCTGCTAATGGCTGGTGCCACCGGCCAGGGAAAATCTGTTGGGGTCAATGCGATCCTTGTTTCTTTGCTATATAAGAAGCATCCCTCTCAATTAAAACTGGTGTTGATCGATCCAAAGAAAGTTGAGTTGAGTATTTATCGCCTGATCGAGAAACATTTCTTGGCCAAGCTTCCTGGTGAAGAGGATGCTATCATCACTGATACAAAGAAAGTGGTGCATACATTGAATGCGCTTTGTATCGAGATGGACAACAGGTATGACCTGCTGAAGGAGGCAGGCGCCAGGAACATCCGCGAATACAACGAAAAATTTATCAAGCGCAGGCTGAATCCGCAAAAGGGTCACCAGTATTTGCCGTTTATTGTCCTGGTCATTGATGAGTTTGCCGACCTTATCATGACTGCGGGTAAAGAGATAGAGATGCCCATAAGCAGGCTGGCGCAGCTTGCGCGTGCAGTAGGTATTCACCTCATCATTGCCACACAGCGTCCATCGGTCAATATCATCACTGGAACGATCAAGGCCAACTTCCCCTCTCGAATTGCTTTTAAGGTCACTTCAAAGATCGACTCAAGAACGATCCTGGATACGGGAGGAGCAGAGCAATTGATCGGGAAAGGAGATATGCTCATATCACATCATGGAGAGATAACCAGGTTGCAGTGTGCTTTTGTGGATACTCCGGAAGTGGAAGAAGTGGTAGATTACATTGGGGAGCAGCGTGGATATCCGCAAGCATTCCTGTTGCCTGAATATGTGGACGAAAAGGAACTGGAAGGGAAAGATTTTGACCTGTCTGATCGTGATTCATTGTTTGAAGATGCGGCGCGGCTGATCGTACAAAACCAGCTTGGTTCGACCTCATTGCTGCAACGAAGGATGAAGCTGGGCTATAACAGGGCAGGGCGCCTGATGGATCAATTGGAAGCCGCCGGCGTAGTGGGACCGAACCAGGGAAGTAAGGCCCGGGATGTATTAATAAAAACCGAGATGGAATTGGAGCAACACCTGACGAGTTTAGGATAAGGCTTGTTAAAGAAAAAATGGTGCGTGCAACCCGGTACGATGATTGCCTGTCTGTTAAAGCGAAATACCTATTTTTGTTCGCCTTTGAAAATACTGTTAATCTTAATAAAAAAGTATGAAGATAATTAAACTCATTTCCGGGATCGCTTTGGTGATGACGAGCCTCGCTTCTTTCGCGCAAAACAATGATCCTGCGGCAAAAAAAGTGCTGGATGAGGTCAGTGCAAAATTCAAGACGTATAAAACAGTGCAGGCTACTTTTACTTATAAGGTTGAAGATGCCAATGGTAAGGTAATGTCGACCAAGACCGGGACCATCTGGATGAAGGGTACAAAGTATAAGGTGGTATTTGGAGGGCAGGAAATATATTCCGATGGAAAAACAATATGGAACTATGACAAGAATGCAAAAGAAGTGACAATTAATAATGTCGATGGCTCAGGGAATGGCATCAGCCCCCAAAAATTGTTCACTAATTTCTATGATAAGGATTTCCTGTATATGTTAAATGGCGAGAAAAAAGTAGGAGCGAAGACCATCCAGGAGATTGAAATGACACCTACTGATAAGAGCAAGAATTTCCATAAGGTATACCTGCAGGTCGATAAGTCCGCTAAAACGATTTATAGTACAAAGGTCCTGGAGAATGCAGGCAATCGTTATACGTATACGGTGAGCAGTATGAAAACGAATGGAACGATGAGTGATGCAATGTTTGTTTTTGACAAAAAGAAATACCCCGGCGTCGAAGAGGTAGACTTAAGATAGCTCGCCGGCCAACGAGACCTAAGGGATTTTGGGGTAACCTGGAATCCCTTTTTTGTTATTGGCGATTTGGTGGTTAACAAAGAAACTTACACCCGGCGGTGGATGCCTATTCCTGGATCGGTTGGGAGATACAGCGTTTCCCAGATGCGGAATTTGGCAACGAATGCCGCATCATTCGACGTTGGCATCTATGACCTCTTATCCTGAATTAGCAAAGGGCTGTGATCATATGGGCTTTGATAGTTGCCTGCTATGAAAGGTTGAAGTCCGGGAGTGGCGGCAATGAGTATTGAAGGCTGGGGTCATATATGGGATGAATAGCGGCCCTATTACCCCAGCGACATATGTACTACGGGGGATATGATCAAAACGTGTCAAAAGCTGAATGAATCGGGGCATAGAAGAACTGTTTATGGGTTTGGGTGTATGGGCGGGGGGCGAAGGAATATTGCGTTGTTGTCGCAGCGGGTTGTAGCGGGCGCTAATTGAACGAGGCGTGCAGGTAAAGAAATAAGTGGAGTATCTAATGAACGATGGTTGTATAAATGGTGATAGTTGGGTATGCAGTGACGGTTGTGTAAATGGGGGTGGTTGTGTAAGTAGGATGGTTGTGTAAACTGTGATGGTTGTGTAAACAGCGATGGTTGTGTAAATGGTGATGGTTATGTAAATAGGGACGGTCGGGCGCCCAGTGCTGGGCCCTCCCCTGAGCCGCCTCCCTCCCCCGCCACTCCACCAGCCTGCGACTCGCCTATTGGGAATAAACGGCCGCTAAACCTTTCAGGTTTAGACGATCCCAATGTTCAGGCCCCGCCTGTTACGTGGCAATTGTCTCATGAATACGGATAAATAGAGAGACAGAAATGTTAGCTAACAATTTCTACAATGCAAATATCACTTCAACCATGGCCAGGACCATGAGAAAAAAACAAAAATTAAACGGAAAATAACGGGAGAATGCGGGTGAATTCCCGGCTTGCTATTGAACCGCCTTCCTCAACTTAACTAACTGCTGCATTAACCCCTCCAGCAGATCCAGCCTTAACATATTCGCCCCATCGCTTAAAGCCTTAGAGGGGTCCGGATGTGTTTCAATGAACAAACCGTCCGCACCTGCCGCAATCGCAGCTTTGGCAATAGTGCCGATCATCTTTGGATTGCCCCCCGTCACACCAGTCACCTGGTTGGGTTGCTGCAATGAATGGGTCACATCCATTACAACCGGTACACCATATTCCTGCATCCAGGGAATATTTCTGTAGTCAACAACCAGGTCCTGGTAACCAAACGTGGTGCCCCGTTCCGTAAGAATGATCTTGTCATTGCCCGCATTTTTGATCTTTTCAACGGCAAACTTCATAGCAGGCCCGCTCAGAAACTGTCCCTTTTTCACATTGACAATCTTACCCGTTTCTGCAGCAGCAACAAGAAGATCAGTTTGCCTGCATAAAAATGCAGGGATCTGCAATACGTCCACATATTTTGCGGCTGTGGCTGCCTCTTCATGTGCATGAATATCCGATGTGCCGGGCAGTTTGTATTTGTCACTTACTTTCTTAACTAATGCCAGTGCCTTTTCATCACCAATACCCGTAAACGAAGTCCCGCTGGTGCGGTTGGCTTTGCGATATGACGCCTTGAAAATATAAGGAATGCCAAGTTTCTTACAAATCCCTGAAACCTTTTCGGCAACTTCCATAACCAGGTCTTCACTTTCAACCACGCAGGGACCCGCGATCAGGAAGAAATTGCTCTCGTCATATGACTGGCCGGCAAAAAGGTCTTTCAGGAATTTTTTCATGGCGCAAAAATACTAATAGGCAGCCTCTTTCCGGAATTAACCTCGAGGAACGATTTACAGCGAAACAACCCGTGTTCAATTAAGTAACCGCTTTTTATTTAGGTTTGCAGATTATGGTAAAAGAAAAAATACTGGTTATCGGCGCCAGCGGCCAAATAGGAGTGGAGCTGACGCTGGCCCTACGGAAAATTTATGGCAATGCCAATGTGGTGGCTTCCGATCTGCGTGAGCAAAATCCCCTGCTGGAAGGTACCGGCCCTTATGTAAGTCTTGACGTGATGAACAAGGAAATGCTGCATGTGCAGGTGATCCGGCAAAATGTTACGCAGATATACCTGCTGGCCGCCATCCTCTCAGCCACCGGCGAGAAAAATCCGGGGCTGGCCTGGAATTTAAACATGCAGGGTTTGCTAAACGTGCTCGATATTGCCAGAGAAGAAAAACTGCAGAAGGTTTACTGGCCATCTTCCATCGCCGTATTTGGACCTACGTCGCCCAGGAAGAACTGCCCCCAGCAAACGATCATTGAACCGATAACTGTTTATGGGATCAGCAAATATGCAGGCGAGTTTTGGTGTAACTACTTTCATCAACGTTTTGGCGTAGATGTTCGGAGCCTGCGCTATCCCGGTTTGATCTCCTATAAATCTGCTCCCGGCGGAGGGACTACCGACTATGCGGTTGAAATATTTCACGAAGCGCTCGAAGAAAAAAAATATGAATGCTTCCTGAAAGAAGATACCTACCTGCCCATGATGTACATGCCTGATGCGATAAAGGCAACGATCGAACTAATGGAGGCTCCGGCCAGTAAGATATCAGTCCGCACATCTTATAACTTATCCGGGATGAGCTTCTCTCCCAAAGAAATCGCCGCCGAAATAACAAAACATATACCGGAGTTCAAGATCAACTATAAGCCCGATTACCGGCAGGCGATTGCTGATAGCTGGCCCCAAAGCATCGACGATAGCGTCGCGAGGAATGATTGGGGATGGAAAGAAGAATTTAACCTCAGCGCTATGACAACGGACATGCTGGAGAACCTGAAGTAAATAATCGGTATAAACATTTTGCCCCAGAGACATTGCGGGCGCATAAAGCTATCGAAGGATAACGTCATGGCCCTTCACGACAAGCAATAAGGCGATGGGAAAGATTTTGATTAAGAGGATTAATATTCCCGGAAGCTACTGAGTCGTATGTGTGCCTGTCGGCGATTGCCACTATACCGGTTACCGCACAATAGTGAACTTGTCGAATGATCTCAATGGAATTTCTTGCATCACGACATTGGCGACATTTGCTTTCGGCGGCCCCATCCAGCACCATTTCATCAATTTCCCGATCTGTTCATCAGTTCCTGTAGCAATGATCTCTACTGTATCCTGCGGTGTATTCTTTACCTGGCCTTTTATCCCGAGTGAGTTAGCCATGTCCTTGGTGCTTTGTCGGTAAAACACCCCCTGTACCTTCCCAGACACGACAATGGAAACTGTTATTAGCATGTCAGAACACGATCAGGTTCACAATTTCTTCGAGATACTGCTGGTCGGTCCCATCATAGCGGTCCACCTCTTCGCTGTCAACGTCAAGCACGGCGACAACCTCATTGTTGCGAATAATGGGTACAACGATCTCGGATTTCGACAGGCTGCTGCAGGCTATATGGCCGGGAAATTTCTCAACGTCAGGTACTATAATTGTCTTTCGCCCGGCCCAACTGGTACCACAAACACCTTTCCCTTTTTTTATCCTTGTGCAGGCAACGGGCCCCTGGAACGGACCTACCACCAGCTCATCATTTTTTACGATATAAAACCCGACCCACAGCCATCCGAACTGCTCTTTTAACGCTGCCGCCACATTAGCAAGATTCGCCACCAAATCGGTTTCACCTTCCAGTAATCCCCTGATCTGAGGTACCAGCGACTGGTATTGCTCGGTTTTATTGCCTGCGATAATTGTTAGATCTTCTGCCATACGGCAAAGATACGGCCGGTGAATTATTGAAGAACCAAACCTCCGTTGTGGAGTCATTTTCTTCGATGAAAGTACATGCCGACAGCTAAACCAAAAGCGCGGTGCCTGATCTCGGGGCCGAGATCGGCATTATTGATATCGCTAAGACCGTATGTATATTGACCGCTTACAAAGAAACCGCCCTTTGTTTCAAAACCCAATTGTAACAACACGTTGACAGAATAATGGCCGTAATAGGGAAACCCGTATGGCATCGAATGATCTACCGAACCACCCGTCTTGAGATCATACTTTTCGGTTCCTGCCAGCTGGAAATCCAACGAGGGGCCAGCCTTTATGAAAGCATGACCAGGCTTGTCGCCAAAGTCAAACTCAAGTAAAAGGCCGAGTTCAATCGTATGTATCGAAGTGTTGTTATTGATAGCAAGTGTGTCCGGTGGAAACGCGAATTTGTTGAAGGTTACTTTATAGCCTTTAAGACCGTAATAAAGCGCGGGACTGAAATACAAATGGTTTTCAAAAGGAACTTTCAGGCCTGCACCTGCAAACAGACCATATTTGCTCTGAGTAGGCTGCTTAACATCAGCGATCGAATATTTTGCCGTAGTTAGCTGGGGACCAGCGAAAATTCCAAAAAGTACCTGGGATTGACATATGATCACAGATAATAGGAGGACGAACAGGCAGCAGGTCTTTTTCATGCGTTGGAGTGTGCGGCGATAAGTATGCTTATGTAGTTAACAATGCAAAATGATATTCAGCTGCCAGGTTTCGGAGATCAAAGGGCTGGATTTTCAAATAGTTCACTAAAGTTAACCAATAATTGTCGCAAACCAAATGCCCAGGACACTCCGGCTTACCGGAAATTTTTTGCGGGGTCTTTGATATTCGCACTCGCATTATACTGGTGCGACTGTCCTTTCGGAATAGAAAGGTTCTTCCAATCGCTGTCACGGATCATCCTGCCAATATAAACGATCTGTCCTACGTGATAGGGATAATGAGCCAGCTGCCGGTTGATGGCATCAATGACCGATAGCTGTTCACTACGTATAGTCACCGTTTTTAACAAATCTTCCTCCCCGAGCGATCCAAGAGCATCCACGAAGCATTGCCACCCTTTTTCCCATATTTCAAGCACCTGCGATCTTGAATACTGGTGAACCGTAAACTCATCATCCCGTTGCCGCCATTCCTTCTCTCCATCTTCGGTGAGAAAATTGGTCCAGCGGCTGAGCATGTTGCCTGCAACGTGCTGCACGATCACGGCAATGCTGTTGGATTCCGTATTAGGTTGGTAATGAAACTCCGCGTCGCTCTTCAGCTGTTCAAACGTTTTATCCGCGAGCTCCTTATAATATTTTACCCGTCGTATAACGGTCTGCAAATATTCACTCCCCAGGCTCATGTTCATGTTTTTTAGGTGAACGATAAAATTTAATAGTCGCCATCGATTTCTCTTAGTATCCTTCGGCATCATCATCACCCCTTCGATCCGCCACGCCCTCAAACCGTCCGTCAGCCATCACCCTGATCACTTCCGTTCTGCCAATTCCACCGCGCTCTTTGATAGCATATCCTTTTCTTCTTAACTCATCAATGACAGGTTGTGGGAACCCTTTTTCCACTTCAAGCGTGTCGGGCAGCCATTGATGATGAAATTTGGGCTTGTAAACCGCATCTTCCGTACTCATATTAAATTCGATGATGTTGACCAGGGTTTGAAATACAGAAGTGGGTATTGTAGTGCCTCCCGGCGTGCCAACCACCAGGAAAGGCTTGTTATCTTTTAGGACGATCGTCGGCGTCATCGAGCTCAACATCCTTTTACCAGGCATGATGGCATTAGCCTCGCCACCAATAGCGCCATACATGTTGGGAACGCCGGGCTTGATACTAAAATCGTCCATTTCATCATTGAGGAAAAAGCCGGCACCACCGACGACTGTCCGGCTGCCATATGAATTGTTCAGGGTTGTCGTGATTGCCACCGCATTTCCATCCCTGTCGATCACATTTAAATGAGTAGTTTCTTCGCTCTCATAATAGGACGCATTTCCCGCTTTAACGACATCGCTAATTCCTGCTTTGTCAGGACTGTAATCTTTCATTCGGTCCTCGAGGTATTTGGCACTGGTAAGTTCTTTAACCGGGACTTTATAGAAATCAGCATCGCCCATATATTCCCCGCGGTCGGCGAAGGCCCTCCTTTCCACTTCTGTCATCAATTGCACGGCAGGCTCAGAATGAAAACCCATAGAAGCTATATTCCTGGTTTCGATCATCTTCATCATCTGGTTCAATAAAAGACCACCGCTGCTCGGCATCGGCATGCCAATTATCTTATATCCCTTGTAGGTGAACACATGCGGGCTTCTTGACTTGGCATGGTAATTCTTCAGGTCGTCGTATGAAATGATACCACCGCCCTTTTTCATTTCTTCAACGATCAGCTTTGCCGTTTCACCTTCGTAGAAGCCGGCAGCACCATTGTCGCGAATTCTTTTTAAGGTATTGGCCAGGTCCGGCTGTATGAGCGTATCGCCGCCTTTCCATTCCCTTTCCCTCACGAATACCGGCATCACTGTATTGAAACGCTTCAATTCGTCCTGCAACCCGTTTAGATTCTTTGCCTCCCGTTCACGGATCACGAAACCCTTTTCGGCAAGGTCGATTGCCGGTTGTATTAATTTATCAAACGAAAGCTTTGCATACCTCGCCGATTCAAATATTCCAGCTACGGTTCCGGGTACTCCGCTTGCTAAATGTCCATCCTGGCTTTTGTCTGTCCTGGCGGTTCCCAAAGAATCCACGTACATGTCACGGCTTGCATGACCGGGAGCTGTCTCGCGATAGTCGATCGATATTTCTTTTCCATCGCTTAACCGGGCAACCATAAAACCGCCACCGCCTAAATTACCCGCCTGCGGATATACGACCGCAAGCGCCAGCTGGGTGGCGATGGCTGCATCTATCGCATTACCTCCCTTCTTCAGTATCTCCAATCCAACCTTGCTCGCCAGCGGATGGGCAGAAACAACGACACCGTTCCCGGCAATTATTTTCTTCTGTACATTATAGTCAAATGGATTGATCGAAGCTTCGTTCCGACGTGAACTGTTACAGGAAAAAAGAACAACAACTGCGACGATCAACCATGAGTTTTTTCGCATACTAACCAAAGATTTTTGTTAGAAAATTATCGACACAAGGTAGCAATAAAGATAATAAGGTTCAGATGAACCGGTTATAAAGCAGCAATGGTTTTTTAAATATTGTTGCAATCATTTTTTGACAGTGTGCTGCCCTTTTATGTAGTTTTATACCTTCAAACATTCCACTATGGAATCAGATCATTGGCACTTTACTTCGATTGAATCGGAGATTAGATTTACCATCTACAACACTTCTCCCCCGTATTTATTTTAAGCAAAACAGAACGGCAATCACGAACGAGTAATTATTATTGATTGTTACCTCTCGCTGTTGCGCCATCACCTCAACGTGTGGCGATGCTATCTCCTATGCGAAACCGGAAGCTTGAACAATTTTTTATCATAACCACTAATTATTAAGTCATCATGGAAAAAACAGAACTCTTACGCTGGGGTTTGATCATTGGTATACCCCTCTTTATTTTATTGTTTTACAAGTTTATCCTTCGTGTCTTCTTCGGGCTTGTCATAGTGCCCGAGGACAGGATTGGACTTGTCACGAAAAAATTTGTACTATTTGGCAAACAGGAACTTCCCGAAGGACGCATTATCGCCACGCAGGGTGAAGCGGGTTTCCAGGCGCAGACACTGGCACCCGGCGTTTATTTTTGGAAATGGATCTGGCAATACGCGATCAACTTCCAGCCTTTTATCGTCATCCCGACAGGTAAGATCGGACTGATCCTCGCCAAGGATGGCGCTGAGTTGGAAACAGGCCGTATTCTTGGACGCAAAGTGGAATGTGATTCCTTCCAGGATGCAGCGGCTTTTCTCGCCAATGGCGGACGAAAGGGACGCCAGACCGGCATCGTTGCACCCGGGTCCTATCGTATCAATACATTCCTGTTTGAAGTCGAGCTAACCGAGATGACCTATATACCCGATAATGCGGTCGGTATCGTGACCACTATGGAAGGTAAACCGCTCGAGGAAGGACAGATCGCTGGCAAGATTGTCGATGGCCACAACAAATTCCAGGACTGTGATAAGTTTTTGCACAATGATGGGTACAAAGGTCTGCAGGAACAGGTCATACTCGCAGGTTCTTACTTCCTTAACCCGTGGTTTGCGAAATTGGAAATGGTCAAGATGACCGAAATATCGATTGGTCATGTAGGTGTCGTTATCTCTTATGTAGGTGCTGAAGGCGTCGACCTGAGCGGTGCCGAATTCAAGCACGGTAATATCGTTTCAAAAGGGCAAAAAGGGGTGTGGGCCGAACCATTAGGTCCCGGTAAATACCCTATTAATCCTTACATCATGAAGGTCGAACTGGTCCCTACAACCAACCTTGTGTTAAACTGGGCCAGTGCAAGAAGTGAATCGCATCAACTGGATAAAAACCTTTCAACGATAACGGTTCGTAGCAAGGACGGGTTCCCTTTCAACCTCGACGTTTCACAGATCATCCATATTCCTACGACCGAAGCGCCGAAAGTTATTGCACGGTTCGGTAACATGAACAACCTGGTGAGCCAGGTGCTGGAACCTACTATCGGTAACTATTTCCGAAACAGTGCGCAGGATAGTGATGTCATTGCCTTCCTCGGGACCCGCAAGGAAAGGCAACAGTCGGCGAGAGATCATATAGGAAAAGTGTTGGAACAATACAATGTCTTTGGGGTCGACACGCTGATCGGCGATATTGTACCTCCCGAAAGCCTGATGAAAACGCTAACCGACCGTAAGCTGGCCGAGGAACAAAAAATAACGTACGATACAGAAATGAAAGCCCAGGAAACAAGACAATCGCTCGAAAAAGAAACGGCTATTGCGGACATGCAAAAAGAAATAGTGAAAGCCGACCAGGGTGTAGTGATTGCGGAGCGTATCGCGGATGCATCTGTAAAGAAGGCTACTGGTGATGCCAACAGCGTCCGTTTGCAGGCAACAGCTGAAGCAGACCGTTTGAAGTTGCTCGCAAGTGGTGAAGCGGAGAAAACAAGGGTGATGGCAAAAGCCGACTCCGAGAAGATTGAATTATTGGCCAAAGCCGAAGCTGAAAGGATCTCGTTAACCGGTAATGCCGAAGCCGAAAAGATACTGGCCATCGGTAAATCAAATGCAGAGTCCTACAAGCTGTCGGTGGCCGCGATGGGTGGCGATAATTTCACCCAGCTGAAAGTAATGGAATCGGTAGCTGCCCAGAACGTAAAGATCATGCCGGACGTGCTCATAGGTGCAGGTGATGGCGCTACCGGTGGCATCAGTGGATTGCTGGGGTTACAACTACTTGATCAGTTAGGCAGGAAAGTAAATGGCAATGGTCATGGTAACGACACGAAGGCGAAAAACTAGGTCGTAGGACAATGACGCGCTGCCAGGAGCTCACAGGGTTTAACAGTTGAATTCATCGTCAAATGTTAAACCCTTTTAACGTTTATGCTTTTATGAATGGTTTTACTAGCTATCCAAATAGCGTTTATATTCGCTTAATAATTTGATGCATGCGAAGAATTCTCCTGGCTGCTAGTTATGTGCTGATTGCTGCTACCGGTGCCCTTTCCCAGGCACCACAGGCATGGACCTCCGCTGACATGTACCTGGCTATCCGGAAGCTTAATGTCTTGGGTTCGGTTTTATATGTTGCCGCACATCCCGACGATGAGAATACGCGGTTGATCGCTTATTTCTCCAAAGACCGGATGGTTCGCACCGGCTATTTATCCATGACACGCGGAGATGGTGGGCAAAACCTGATCGGGGATGAGCAGGGCGTTGAATTGGGATTGATAAGGACCCAGGAGCTGTTGTCTGCAAGAAGAGTAGATGGCGGAGAGCAATTCTTTGCGAGGGCCTTCGATTTTGGGTACTCAAAAAATCCACAGGAGACTTTTGCCAAATGGGACAAGGAAAAAATATTGAGTGATGTGGTCTGGGTTATCCGCAAATTTCAACCGGACGTGATCATTACCCGTTTTCCCACTACGGGTGAAGGAGGACACGGCCATCATACAGCCTCTGCTATCCTCGCAAATGAAGCATTTACCGCTGCAGCAGATCCTACCCGTTTTCCCGAACAATTAAAATATGTTCAGCCCTGGCAGGCTAAACGTATTCTTTTTAATTCTTTCAATTTTGGAAACGTCAATCTTACCAGTGATGGCCAGTTCAAATTTGATGTCGGCGGCTACAATCCATTACTCGGAAAAAGTTATGGTGAAATAGCAGCCATAAGTCGGAGCAATCATAAAAGCCAGGGTTTTGGCTCTGCCGGCTCAAGAGGCGAAGCGCTTGAATATTTCCGGACGACTGGCGGTTCTGCACCCGTAAATGACATATTTGATGGTGTCGATCTCAGTTGGAAGAGGGTGGGTGGAGGAGAAGCCATCGAAAAGATCATCGACAGCGTTTCATCATCTTTTGATCTATTACATCCCGAGAGGTCCGTGCCAGGCCTGACGCGTCTGTATAAAGCGCTTAATAGTCTTCCCGATGGTTATTGGAAAGACCAAAAGATAAAAGAAACCACCCAGTTGATCGAGCAATGTAGCGGGTTATTTCTGGATGTAACTACGAATGAACAATATGCCGTGCAGACAGATTCGATCAAGATGAATTTTGTGTTGAACAATCGCCTCGGTGTAGACGCCCAGCTTAAAAAAATATCAGTGGATGCTTTCGACTCATCGTTTAGCCAGCCACTTGTCAAAAACAGGAATATCTTTTTTAGTAAGACATTCTTTGTTCCTGCTTCAAAACCCCTGACGCAACCGTATTGGCTGCAAAATAAAATGGAAGAAGGCTATTTTAATGTCAATGACCAGCAAAAAATAGGTCAGGCAGACGTCGATCCGGCTTATTCAGTCAATATCGAGGTCAATATTGATGGGACCGACTTCAATTTTGTGAAAGCGGTGAAATATAGATTTGCCGATCCTGTGAAAGGTGAAATTTACTGGCCCCTTGTTGTTATTCCGCCCTACACGCTGAAAATCGATCCTGAATTAGATATACAAACGTCGGGCGGACACTACCAGAAAATATTTACTTCGTATAAGCCCAACAATTCGATCGTCGTGTCAACTTCCAGGGCAGGAGTAAAGACTGATTCATTTATGCTGGCGAAAGGAGGGATAAATGTAAGAGAGAATGATATCGATATCGATCCCATTGCAACAAAAGGCAGCAAAGACGCGGAGCATCATGTCATCGAGATATCAGACACGTTCTACAATAAATTAACGTCAGCCATGCTGATGGACATCAGGAGTATCAGGTATGATCATATACCGGCGGTCACGTATTTTAAGCCCGCCGCAGTCAAAATAGTCAACTATACGCTGAAGACATACAATAAAAGGATAGGCTATATCATCGGCGCCGGCGACAAAGTGCCCGAGGCATTGGAGCAAATGGGCTATGATGTGACATTGCTTACGGACAAAGAGCTTTCCCGGAACAATCTCCAGCAATTCGATGCAATTATTACAGGGGTGCGAGCCTACAATACCAATGAATGGATGAACAAATACTATGATAAGTTGATGAAATATGTGAGCGATGGAGGTAACCTGATCGTCCAGTATAATACCAGCAATAACATTGGCCCCGTGCGGGCGAAGATGGCTCCTTATAATTTTAATATCGGGCGATTGAACCGCATAACCGATGAGAACGCGCCTGTGACCTTTCTTAAACCGGACCATCCCGTTCTAAATTTTCCTAATAAGATCACGCAAGAGGATTTCAAGGGATGGATACAGGAACGAAGCATCTATCACGCCGTTCAATGGGACAGCACGAAATATGAAACGGTGATCTCTATGAATGATCCGGGAGAGCAGCCCGAACAGGGGAGCCTGATAATCGCCAAATACGGCAAGGGAGTATTTGTTTATACCGGGATCGTTTTCTTCCGGGAATTGCCGGCAGGTGTGCCCGGAGCATACCGGCTACTGGCAAACATTATTGCCCTGAACCGGAAGAAAGCGTTTTAAGCCGGATTTAAAAACTACGAATGGCTACACAGAGAAAACCAGATGCGAAAAGGGGTGATATGGCTTTTATTTTCGCCATCATCCTCGGACTGGCGGTCGGTTTATTGATCAAAAGAATAAGAATTGGAATTTTACTGGGCCTGATCATTGGCGGGATCATTGTTGCGTTAGGCTGGATGCGATCTACCCGCAGGTAAGACTAAAATGCAAGTGCAGGATAACGATAAAGCTCCTCTTTTTAAAAGCTGGTATCACTGGTACGTGCTTGTCATAGCGTTCCTTATCCTGTTGATCATTTTGTTTTCATTATTTACCAAACGATTTGCATGAGCCAGCTTGATTGGATAGTACTGGTCATCACCCTGCTTGTCATTATCGTATATGGCTTATACAAGGGCCGAACATCTCGCAACCTTGACGGTTATTTTCTTAGCAATCACAGCATGTCATGGGGACTCGTGCTATTGAGCATCATGGGCACCCAGGCCAGCGCAATTACTTTTATTTCTGCCCCCGGGCAGGCGTATACAGACGGGATGCGATTTGTGCAATACTATTTTGGTATTCCACTAGCCATGGTAGTGATCTGCATTTTCTTCGTCCCCATCTTTAGCAGGTTAAAGGTCTACACTGCTTATGAATACCTGGAGAAACGCTTTGATGGAAAGACAAGAAGCCTCACTTCCCTGCTGTTCCTGCTGCAACGGGGTGTTTCTACCGGCATTAGTGTTTTTGCTCCATCGATCATATTGTCGTCGCTCCTGGGTTGGAATATTTACTGGACCAATTTATTCATGGGTGGCCTGCTGATCATCTACACCATGTCGGGTGGTGCGAGAGCAGTAGCCTACACGCAACAATTGCAGCTGGTCATCATCTTTGTCGGGATGTTTCTTGCGGCGTATATGGTAGTAAGGCTATTGCCGCCCGGAGTTGGATTTACAGATGCGCTCGAAGTGAGCGGCAAGCTTGGCAAGCTGAACGTCATCACTACCGGTTTTGAAAAGACCGGCCGGTTTGACTGGAGCGATAAATACAATTTATTTAGCGGTATCATCGGCGGATTCTTCCTTGCACTGTCGTATTTTGGTGCGGATCAAAGCCAGGTGGGGCGTTATCTCACTGCAAGATCAATGAAAGAGAGCCGTATGGGGTTGCTGATGAATGGATTTGTCAAAGTGCCAATGCAATTTCTCATCCTCCTCATCGGCACACTCGTTTTTGCTTTTTACCAGTTTACGAAGGCGCCGGTTTTTTTTAATGAAGCCCTCGTAACCAGGGCCCATACCACTTCTTACAAACCCGAACTGGAAAAGATCGAGCTGGCGTATGGCAGTGCGGAGAATACCATCCCCGCCTGGCAACAGGAATATGATAAGTCCAAAAAAGCTGGTGATGTGGTGGCGTCAGGTACTCTTGCAGAAAAGATCCGGTCTGCAAACCTCGCACGCGATTCCCTGCGCAGGGAATACAGGAAAGTGTTGAACAAAGCCCTCCCTAACACCGACACCAGCGATACCAATTATATCTTTCTCCGGTTTGTGGTCGACAACCTGCCCGCGGGGCTTGTGGGGTTGCTGATCGCGATCATTTTTTTGGCTTCCTGGGGAAGTATCGCGGCTGCTATTAATTCGTTAGCTTCCTGTAGCATGGTGGATTTTCACCGGCGCTTTGCGAAAAACAGGGAAAGTGGTGAAGACGAATACAAGCTGTCCCGTCGATACACGCTTGTCTGGGGTATTTTCTGCATCGTCGTCGCCATGTATACCTACAATTTGGGGAATAGCCTTATTGAAACAGTAAACGAGTTAGGTTCGCTATTTTATGGATCGATACTCGGGGTCTTCCTGCTTGCTTTCTTTTTCAAGAAAATAATCAATGGCAACGTGGTATTTTACTCAGCACTTTTGACTGAGATCGTTGTACTGGTCATCTATGTTTTATCAAAAATGAAATTGATCGGCCTGGGTTTTCTCTGGCTGAACCCCATCGGCGCTTTTGGGGTCATTATCTTTAGTCTCCTGTTGAATAAATTATTTGTAAAAAGACAAAACCCCGCACTATAAGTACGGGGCTCTTTTGATCTACAGAAATTATTAATTGCTTAATTCCGCCAGCAATTTGTCATTGAGGCGAATGTAATCATCATTGTTTGCTTCCTTGGCCAATTCCTTTGAACGTTGTGCTGCGGCTTTGGCTTCTGATTTTTTGCCCAGCTTTGCCAGGCAATTTGCCCACTGGTGTTGAACCCAATAAGCCTTTGGATCGGCTTCAGCGGCTTTATTGAACCACTCAAGGGCCTTGTTAAGATCCTTATTATTTTCCATGTAATACACAGCTGCCTGGTAATAGGGCGGCTTATCTTTTTTCATTGCATCATCGATGCTGGCCATGATCCTGCCATCTATGTCCGTTTTGATCGGAAGCACGACCGCCGACCTGTCCCACATAAGCTGCAACTCGCAACTCGTACTCTTGACATTGGCAATTTGTATGGTAAATGATTCAACAGGATCTTTCAATGATTTAACTGCAACAGGTACTCTTACAATGTCACTGTCTTTTTTGTAAGCTGCGGGATTGGTCACGTCTTTTTGCCTGGTAATAATGATGGTCCAGCTTTTTTTGTCAGGAATAGTTAGCAGCCCATATCTGCCGGCCGGGATCTTTGTACCATCAATGATCACTTCATCGCCAAAGGTGATGATAGTGGCGCCATTTGCACCGGTGCGCCACACCTTTTTATAGGGGACCAGGTCACCAAATACTTTCCTGCCCTTGATACCGGGACGCGAATAGGATAATTCAATTGATGCCAGGCCAAAATCCTGCTTAACTGTTTGGGGCGGACTTGGAGCCGGCGTTTTTATTTGTGCATCGGCAATAAGAAAAACAATGAGCGAAAGAAGCGAAAAGAATATTTTCTTCATAGCAAACATAATTTAGGATAGACGAAGGTAGGAAATGCGATGGAAACGGGGGTAGTAAGTTCACGGCGACAAATCACCTCACGGCATATTACCTGAATGGGACGGAAATAGTAGTCCTTTTTGATTTTTTTGTCTTACGTTTCCACTTCGGTCCTTCTTTAATAAGGCGAATGGCTTCTTTGTCACACTGGTCGCAAAGTGATTTTTCTACCTTAAAGTTTACAGGATTGCCGTCCCTGGTCACTTCAAAAGAAACCTCGACCGAATTTTCGTCAATACCAGCGGTTTTTTTCTTTTCAAAATTATCAGGGACATTCAGGTTATTGGCTACATAAGAGCCATACGAGTCCCAGCCATCTTCCGGTTCGGGTTCTTCAAGCACCAGTGTATTCTTTCGGCGGCTACTGATATTGCGTTTTACTTTATCAACTGTGTCGACAGCGACGCTTTTATCTTCCTGCATTAACACCCGCACATCACCGGCATTACTGCGCAATTGAATATTATTATTATCGAAGCCAACCGATCTCACCTGTACGCTCATCACTGAATCTGGCGACACCAGGGTAAAATATCCCTGTGCATCGCTGTAAGTCCCGACATTGTCTTTTGTATTGGTAATATTAGCAAAGGGAAGAGGATTGTTGAAGTTATCCGTAACCCGGCCACGGAAATAATTTGGCTTACGATAAGCAATGTCGCCTTTTTGGGCTGCCACATTACCCCAAAATCCATCGGCGGCTTTTGCCCTGCCATAATTATTACCGTCTTTCAGGCTGTCCTGCCGCGGCAAGGACCTGGCCAGGGCGATAGAGTCTCTGAACCCCATGTCGCGGATTTCTCCTTTTTTAGCAATATCTGCAGCTTTATTTGATTCATATTCCAGGGAAGGTCTCTTTGCATCGTTTGTTGCGGGCAACTCGTTATTAGCCGATGGCGATATGGTAGGAGCGTTAGAGGTGCTAAAATTATAGGAAGATATGGTTGAGGTATCCAACCTGCTCCCTGTAGATACAGTGGGATCGGTTTTCGCTTTGGCCATTTCTTTCCCGTTTGCTTCGAAACCGGAAAATTGATGTTGAGTATCCACCCTGCTCTTATCATCATCTCCGACATCATCTCGTTGCAGTGAACCCGACCCACTATCTTTTACCAGTCCACCTTTTTCATTGGCCCCTGCTGCCCTTTGTTTTTCAGGTTGGGCTACTGCGACTTGTTGATGACTGCCTATTGAAGACTTATATAAAAATTCATAAGCCAGCACGCCGGCCCCGGCAATCAATATAACTGCTATGGCAACCCTTAGCCAGGGGAACTTAGATCTTTCAATCGGGGTATGAATAGGGATGACCCTGGCTTTCTCCGTTTTTTCGGTTAGCCGTTGTTTTAATTCGGCAAGATCTTCGGGTATGTTGATCCCTGGTATAGAATAACCTTCCAGCGCATCTGCCAGGAATGGATCATCCAGGGCGGCTTTTTCCAGCTCATGCCTTTCCGTTGCAGAGAGCTGCCCTTTGTGATATTTTTCGATATCAGCGGCTGTATAGACTTTTATGTTATTACTATCTGACAAAATGGGTTACAAAATTTATATTTTTTTCCCGGCTCCTGATTCCTGGCTTCTTATATCCGTAACGCTCTTTTCCATACATATCTTCAAATTTCTTCTTCCGTTCTGTATACAGCTCCTTACATAATTCCATTCCTGGCCGGTTATTTCAACAATCTCATTATAGCATTTTCCTTCCAGGTAAAATAAACGGATAACTGATTGCTGGTCATCCGTCAGGGTCCCCAGGCAGTATTCCAGTTTCTGGAAATTCTCCTCTTTTTCGAGGGCACCATTCAGATGCACGTTTTCTTCGTTTTGCACAAATTCGGGCTTGAACTCCACGATTTTCAGATTTTTAGGAGTTCTGAGTTGCATCAGGCAGTGATTTTTGGCTACCTGATGAAGCCAGCCTTTAAAATTCTCTACTTCATGCTTTTTTAATTTGGCAACCAGCTCCTCAAAGATATGTATCACACCATCCTTCGCTGCTTCTGACTCTTTAAAGTATTTCAGGCAAACTCCATATACAAGGTCCATATAGCGCTGGTACAATTCGCCGAGCACGGCCATATCATCCGACTGTTTAAACAGCGCAATAAGTTCTTTATCGGTAAGTGTGTTAGTTGATATTTTTTTTATAAAGGTCACCCGGCATTAAAAATAATGAATAAAAAGCTGATTTGCCTTTATGCAATTGCTAAAAAAGCGACATCTCACTTGGAAAACTATTTATGAAGCGATTAGTTTTCATGGTGGCGCCGGTTATAGTGTTTCTTCTTGCATTCGAACCCGTAGATACGATCACTGTTTCAGGAAAAGTTACAGACATATCAGGAAACCCCGTTCCTTATGCAACTGTTGTAGTTAAAGCAAGTACCACCGGTGTGACCACAGCTTCCGATGGAAGCTACCGGATAAGTATCAGTAAGCCCGGAAGCATCCTCGTCTTTTCAGCACCCGGCTATACCGCAGTTGAAATAAAGGTCGATGAAAGATCTGCTATTGATGGCAAAGTAGTGATCAACGCCACGCTTACCGCGGAAAATCATAGCCTGAGTGAAGTGGTGGTAACCGTGGGATATGGATTAAAAAGACAAAAAAAAGATCTATCCTATTCAGCCGGCTACATACCACCATCTGGCCGGTCGGAATTTTTCCATAATAAGAGAAACCGCGGACACAATGATACACTGGGAGACTTCAACACCGAAGAATACGATAAGATCACTGACAACAGGTTCTTACGGGTTATCGATAACCCGCTCTCAACTTTTTCGATTGACGTCGATGGCGCTGCCTATAGTAATGTGCGGCGTTTTATTAACCAGGGCAAACTACCTCCTCCCGGTGCAGTCAGAATTGAAGAGATGGTTAATTATTTCAGTTATGACTATCCACAGCCTGTCAATGATCGGCCATTTTCTATTAACACCGAGCTCTCCGACGCTCCCTGGAATAAAGATCATAAGCTGGTGTTAATCGGTTTACAGGGCAAAAAAACCGCTACTGAAAATCTCCCGGCTTCGAATCTTGTATTTCTCATTGACGTGTCGGGTTCGATGAATGCCGAAGAGAAACTGCCATTGGTAAAGGCCTCCATGAAAATGCTGACCGACCAGTTGCGGGAAAACGATAGAGTTGCCATTGTTGTTTATGCAGGAAGGGCCGGAATGGTACTGCCTTCCACCAGTGGAGCTGAAAAAGCAGCCATTAAGAATGCGATCGACAAGCTGGAGGCAGGGGGCTCAACCGCCGGCGGCGAAGGCATACGATTAGCGTACAGGATTGCAGCCGATAATTTTATAGACGGGGGAAATAACCGCGTGATCCTTTGCACCGACGGCGATTTCAACGTGGGTGAGAGCAGCGACGATGCAATGGAAACCCTGATCGAGGAAGAAAGAGAGAATGGTGTTTACCTGACGGTACTTGGTTATGGGATGGGAAATTATAAAGACAGCAAAATGCAAAAGCTGGCCGACAAGGGCAACGGTAATCATGCCTACATTGACGGGTTGAACGAAGCAAAGAAAGTGCTGGTGAATGAATTTGGCGGTACTCTTTTTACTATTGCAAAAGATGTCAAACTACAGGTAGAGTTCAATCCTGCAAAGGTCCAGGGCTACAGGCTCATTGGTTATGAGAACAGGATGCTGTCAAAAGAGGACTTCAATGATGACCGAAAGGATGCCGGTGACCTCGGTAGTAATCATACCGTGACAGCCCTCTATGAGATTATCCCTGCCGGTGTCAAAGATTCGTTCCTGGTCGATGTCGACAAATTGAAATATCAAAAAGATGTAACACAAAACCCTGGTAGTTCGTCATACACCGGCGAGATCATGACGGTGAAATTCAGGTATAAAGTTCCTGGTGAAAATAAAAGCAAATTGATCGAACATCCCGTACTGGATCAGCACACTGCACTGGCTGAAACTTCCAATAATTTCCGGTTTGCCGCATCTGTAGCTGAATTTGGAATGCTGCTTCGTCGGTCCGAATTCAGGGCAAATTCCTCGTTCGAAAATGTAGCTGCCATGGCAACGGGAGCAAAAGGGAAGGACGAGGAAGGATACCGGGCAGAATTTATTAGAATGGTAGACAACGCCGTAAGCCTTGCCCGGCTGCAAAAAGGCGCTGGCGATGGCGAGACCGCAAGGATCCATTCGGCGAAATAGAACTCTTTATGTAAAATGATCAGGAGCTGCATCCAACTGTAAACGACAGTTATACTAACAGCCGGTTAGTGATAAGGAACCGGTTTCTACCGGTTCCACATTTTTTTAACTTAAAGCCGTTGCACATGAGACCTGTCTTTACGAGAACCATCATTTTCTCCTTTGTGGCGAGGAGAATGTCGTCCATCCAAACTTTGTGTGGGCTTTTGTTCCGATCAACATCACCTTCATTAGTCCAATGAGCAAGCGCATTCAACTCACCATTGCAGATCCGTGTCATGAGAACTGGGACGCCATGACCACTGCGGAAAAGGGCAGGTTCTGCGGTTCCTGCCAGAAACAGGTGATAGATTTTACCGGGATGAGTGACTCGCAACTGGCAGCATTCTTTAAAAAACCCTCCACAGGATCTACATGCGGAAGATTTTACGGCGACCAGCTGGATAGGAGCATTGAGATACCGAAGAAGCGGATCCCCTGGGTAAAATATTTTTTCCAGTTTGTACTGCCTGCCTTTTTAGTATCCGTCAAAGCTGGCGCACAGGGAAAAACGAATCCGGCCACAATCACTGTCCCTTCATCTCGTTGCGATCAGCGTCTGATAACGGGTAAACTCGGTCCGTCCAGAATCGAGGCCCAGGCGCTGGTGACCAAAGGCGAAGTTGCTCCTTCGCTTCAAAAGCCGTCCGAACTGAGCGGAGTTATTCTTAACTCAGCGAATGATAAACCCATTCCGTTTGCCACCGTGATGATAAAGGGAAAAACGACAGGCGTGTCTGCTGATAGCAGCGGAAAATTCAGGTTCGATAGTATTGCCCGAGAAAATGAAATGGTGCTGGAGGTGTCGTCGGCCGGATTCAAAATGAATGAACTCAGTGTCAGCAAGGATATCACGACAGGGTTAGTGATCGGGTTAATGCCGAACGCTGATCTGGCGGAAGTGATAATTAAGTCAAACCAGAGATCGTTCATGATGGGAGCATTGAGAAGGGTAAGTGTTTCATGGTGGAAAAAAGAACCTGTGGCCGAAGAAAAAAGACTGGTGCCAGATGCGAAGGTCTATCCCAATCCTGTTCAAAGGAATGGTAGGATTAACATTGAGTTTGATAATGCGCAGGACGAAAGAATGCAGCTGCTTGTAGTCAGCATGAATGGGACTGTTGTTTTTAAGAACACGGAAAATATCCGCAAAGGGTTTAACCATATTTCAGCGAAAGCCGAAACTACCTGGGCAGCGGGTGTCTACATCGTTCAACTTAGAAATGAAAGAGGGGAGATGATAAAAAAGGAAAAATTAATTGTTCAATAGGTCATTATGAGTAAACGAATTCAACTTGCCGTTGCCAATCCCTGTCATGAGAATTGGGATAACATGACCGAGTCGGAAAAAGGGAGGTTTTGTGGGTCCTGTCAAAAACAGGTGATCGATTTCACCAACATGACCGATTCGCAACTCGCCAGCTTCTTTAAGAAGCCGCCATCAGGTGGAGTTTGTGGAAGATTTTATGCGGATCAACTCGATAGAAGCATAGAAATACCGAAGAAGCGGATCCCCTGGGTAAAGTATTTTTTTCAGTTTGTATTGCCCGCTCTTCTTTTATCAATAAAAGCTGCCGCACAGTCAGGGCCAAAACCAAAATCTACCAGGGCTGTTCATGCTGCATCGAAAGGGTTTGACCCCTTTGTAAGAAATGTCGTAGTCGTTGACTCAGTTGAACGGTTTCGAACACTTGGATTTACCGTCATGTCAGAAGCAAAACTGGCAGCCCCCCTCGAGATTAATGGTTTAGTTCTGGATGAAAATGACCGGCCTGTACCTTTTGCTTCGGTGATGGTCAAAGGAACAACGACCGGTACCATGGCAAATGAAGCCGGGATTTTTAAAATGCAAAAGCCTTTGAAAAAGGAGGTGATGCTGCAGGTTTCGAGTGCAGGGTATGAGCAGGCGGAAATACCAGTAAATGAAGCGACTGATTTAAAACAATACCTCCTGGCACGTCTGAAAATAAAAACGGAGAACGAGGTTGTTGTGACGGCCTTTGGACATTCCTGTTCGCGGCACTTTGTCACTTCTGGAGTTGTGACCGTAATGGGTGAAGCCGTGGATACCTTGAAGACCAGGAGTGAAGCAATCGACATCACACAACAACAACCCGTTCCGGTTGACAAATCTTCATTAGCAGATATCAATGCTCCAAAAATTTATCCTAACCCGGTTCAGCGGAGCCAGGTTGTGAACATCGAATGGAAAAATGAACGAGATGAAAAGATCGAGGTGATACTGATTGGGCTGAATGGCAACAGGGTTTTTTCGCGGTCGCAGCAATTTAATAAGGGCCGGAACCGCCTTGCGATTACTATCGACAGTCGGTGGGCGGCGGGTATTTATGTTTTGCAGTTGAGAAACGATCGAGGATTAGTCATTAGAAACGAAAAACTGGTCATTCAATAAACTCTTTTTATGAGCAGGCAGATACAGTTGGCAATTCCGGGCCCCTGTCATGAGAATTGGGATGACATGACGCCTTTGGACAGGGGCCGGTTTTGCAATGCTTGCAGCAAAAAGGTGATCGACTTTACGCATATGAGCGATTCCCAACTGGCTGCTTTTTTCAGGAAAGCCCCGGCCGATGGCGTTTGTGGCAGATTTTTTAACGGCCAGCTTGACCGCGATATTGAGATACCTGCAAAGAAAATTCCATGGATCAAATATTTTTTCCAGTTCGCATTACCGGCTTTTCTAATGTCTGCAAAGGCCGCTGCACAAGGAAATGTGAAACCTGGCAGGCAACATACTACCGAGAACCGGCGAACAGTTAATTCTGTGGATAGCACTTTAAAAGAAAACGCCATAGCAAGAATGCTTAACGATCAAGCCTACAGCCTCGACATAACCGTTACCAATTTTGGCCCTTTGCAGGAATTTCATTCGCTGGTTAAACCCGTACCTCAGTTGATCGGGGAGATCCGGAAGATCACCGGCAGGGTCACCAATGAATCCGGAGATCCTTTGCAGGGCGTCGTCGTCAGCTTCAAAGGAACGAATGTTGGAACTATAACAAATGTTTTTGGCGAATTTACTCTTGGGTCGGCAACTCCCTGGAAATCGGTCACGTTGATAATTGCATCTATCGGGTATGAACCAAAAGAAATTACCGTAACCAATGATCAGGCAACCGGCCTGCCTTTACAGGCGACGATGACGCCTGCAGTTGTGATCACTAGTATGCAAGTGGCTGTCGCTGGCATGGTCGTTTGCAAAAAGCCTGCTTCGAAAAAAAGGGCAACTACTATACCCCAACTCAAGCAAAAGCTTATGGACACTGCCTATAAATTTTTCAGGGCCTTTCCCAATCCAGCATTGGCTGGGGCAAGCCTGCATATAGAGTGGAAGCAGACCGAAGAAGGCTATTACGTGTTTGAATTGATCGATCTGTCGGGGAAAAAAGTGTATTCAAAAGAGATATGGATAGATGCTGAAGCGCGACTCTTAAATTTGGAACTGCCTTCAGTAGCTGCAGGCAACTACATTTTGCAGGCTACGCACAAAAATTCGGGAACCCGTTTTGCTGAAAAAATTGTCATCGAGTAGTCGGTTACTTACATGTTGAATAGTGAAAGTTAAACGAAGTCAATAAAACATTTATCATTTACCATTCAACATAACTATTTAAACCCCGGATGAAAGTTTTCCAACGTTTTTCTCAGGAATTCGCGGTCGAGATGCGTGTAGATCTCGGTAGTTGTAATGCTTTCGTGACCCAGCATTTCCTGTACCGCACGCAGATCAGCGCCACCCTCCACGAGGTGCGTGGCGAACGAGTGACGGAATGTATGAGGTGAAACAGTTTTTTTTATCCCGGCCTTTCTTACCAGCTCTTTTATGATTAGAAAGATCATTACACGGGACAGCTTCGTTCCTCTTTTATTCAGGAACACGATGTCTTCATTTCCTTTTTGAACGGGGATATGGACACGAATGTCTTTAATATAGATCTTCACATATTTTGCAGCGCTCCTACCAACCGGCACAAGTCTTTCCTTATCTCCTTTGCCGGTTACGCGGATAAAGCCGGCATCAAAATACAATTGGGATATTTTCAGGTTTACCGCTTCGCTGACCCGCAATCCACAACTGTACATCAGCTCAAGGATCGCCTTGTTGCGGCCACCCTCGGGTTTACTCAGGTCTATCTGGCCAATGATATTTTCGATCTCGTCAAAGCTTAGCACATCCGGCAACGCTCGTTTCAGCTTGGGCGCTTCGAGTAAAGTAGTGGGATCTGTTTTTGAGATATTTTCGAGCAGGCAGTATTTATAAAAAGACCGTATACCGGAAATGATCCGTGCCTGTGAAGCGGCAGTCATCCCCAGTCCCGCCACCCATTTGATGAAATGCTGAAGGTCTTTCAGGGTTAACTCGGACGGGTTTTTCAACGAGTGTGTTTCCTGTAAATACTGCGTGAGTTTTTCAATATCCCTCAGGTAGGCTTCGGTGGAGTTGTCGGATAAAGATTTTTCCAATCGTAACCAGCCTTTAAAACCTTTTTTATATGATTCCCACATAATGGTCGGTGACTCCGCCACCCGTTACTTCAGGGTTAATTTTTTTTCTTTATCCTGCCAATGGTCTTTTACCCAAAACCGGGCCCAGGCGCGATCGGGCGTGATATTTACCGAATCGATCTTTTCATGAATGTTATTGTAATCGGGCGCCAGGTCTTCTCCAAATGTCATCATCTCTTTTTTCCCGGTAGCTATTTCTTCAATAAAAAGATTACCCCTGTCCGTGTACACGGCAAGTCCATCAGCTACAGAAAATTTCGGATCGATGCCATTGATCGCGCTGGCTTTGGGAGAAATGGTGCCTTTTTTGTCAAATGGTATTTTCAGAAAATAACCGCGGCCATTGGTACAGTTATTAAATAGCAGCCAGACATTGCTTGTATCATTAAAATAAACGCGCATTGATTTTTTGTCAAGGTGCAAAGTAGCACCAAGCAGGTCGGTAAGGCCTAATTTGCGGTTGACCCCCATGCCATCATAACTCCATATCACCGACTCTGCATTGCAATCTTTGGCACTGATGTAAACGTAGGGTTTTAGCGGGTGGTCTTCTTTGGTGAACTTCAAAGTATCCTTCATACAGGTAGTGTCGCAAAAGGGTGCGGGACCGGAAGAGGATTTACAGGACGAAGAGGCCAATGCAGTAATAATGATCAGGACAGCCATTGCAATGATTAATCTCATGGTTGGTTTTTTAAGTGAAGCAAAAATAGAGAATGAAGGCGAATGGTGAGCGATGAGGCGCTAGTTGTGAGTAACATTGCTCTCCCGGACCTGTTCCTTAACGGCGAATGACCACTAATCTTACAAAAAGACATCTTCCAGCATAAAGAACTGCGGATCGCCATTTTTTAATAGGGTGATGGCAAGTATATCATACCTGATCCATTTATGACCGGGATTAAGAAACAGGAATTCGTGGGCTGCACGCTGCAGGTTTTTGAATTTTTTCTTCCGCACACTGTCCTCGGGATGTCCAAATGGCGTGAACCGCCGCGACTTGACTTCAATGATGCAAAGAAACTTGCCCTTTGATGCGATGATGTCGATCTCGAATTGCTTGTGCCGCCAGTTGCGATGCAGTATTTGATAACCATTTCCCGTCAACCATTTTACTGCCAGTTCTTCCCCTTCCTGTCCTAATTTATTGTGTTCTGCCATGTGCTATCTTTACTCAAAGTAAAATTTTATGACCGGAATTGCCCGAATTACAGGAACAGTAAAACACTATGATTGGGGTGGTTTTTCTTTTATTCCGGCGTTGTTAAACACTGCCAACGCCGATAAAAAACCCTTCGCGGAATACTGGTTGGGCATCCATCCGCTCGGTATCTCACAGGTCAGCCTGCCTGGCGGTAAGGCTGCGCCTATGACCGAATATGCCCGCGACCTGCCTTTCCTGCTGAAAGTGCTTGATGTAAAAAACATGCTTTCGATACAGGTTCACCCGTCAAAGTCCTCGGCGGAAGCGGAATTTGCCAGGGAAAACAGCGAGGGCGTCCCGCATGATTCCCCAAAACGTAACTATAAAGACGATAATCACAAGCCGGAAATGCTTGTAGCGTTAAGCGATTTCTATTTATTGCATGGGTTTAAAACGGAAAAATTATTGAATGCAACGCTGCAGGTTGTGCCTGAGCTGACCAGCCTGTTGCCGGCATTTGCCTCAAATAATTATGCTAACCTTTACCGCACAGTGATGACTATGCCGCAGGAGCAGGTGAATCAAACGTTGAAGCCCCTCGTTGACAGGATCGTACCGTTATACCGGGACAATAAACTGGGAAAAGACAGCGAGGACTTCTGGGCGGCAAGGGCAGCCACCAGTTTTTCCACTAAAAAGAATATTGATCGCGGCATCTTCTCGATCTATTTTTTCAACCTTGTGCATTTGAAAAAAGGGGAGGCGCTATTCCAGGGTGCTGGTTTGCCACATGCTTATCTCGAAGGCCAAAACGTGGAGCTTATGTCGAATTCGGACAATGTACTACGCGGGGGGCTGACGACAAAACATATTGACGTGGAGGAATTATTAAAGCATGTTAAACCGGAACCCACTGTCCCTGCCATCCTGGAAGGTAAACAGGTGGAAGCAAATACAAGGCTGTTTAAGCCGGCTGTAAAAGATTTCCAATTAACCGTGTCGGAAATCGCAACGGGCGAAACACTGAGTGTGACAGCTACGGTTACCCAGATCCTTCTTGTCGTCGACGGAGAAGTTGAAATTTCAGAGGGCAGCCTTACGTTAAAACCAGGACAGCCCGCCGCTGTGATCTTAAAGGGAACCACTTATACATTAAAAGGAATAGCGGCGAAGTCTACCCTTTTCAGGGCCTCCGAAGCAGTTCACAATGGTTAATAATTAAGCCTCCCGATTGGAGCAATTCTTTTATTTTTGTGGTCCATTATTTACTTCTTTCAACCATTCAACATGAAGATCAACGGACGTCTGCTTCTTTTTACCCTGATATTGGTAGTATTAGCCGCTGCCTGTAAATACTGGTTTGGGCCGAACCTTAATTGGTCGGGCTTCTCACCGGTTATTGCAGTCGCGCTTTTTTCGGGTATGATCCTGAAACAAAGGGATCTCTCCTTTATCTTCCCACTCGTCGCTTTATTGTTGAGCGATGTAGTCATCCAGTTGTTGTACGAACAAAACGCCTTCCCTTATCCCGGCTTTTATAGCGGGCAATGGAAGAATTATGCGATACTCCTGTTGACGGCAACGCTGACAGGCTGGCTCATCAAGGGCCGGAATTACAGGAGCCTGGCGTTTGGCGCCGTGGCTGCTCCGACAGTGTTTTTCCTGGTATCCAATTTTAATGTGTGGCTTAGCCAGGAAGTAGTATACAGTCGCAACTTCAGCGGCCTGGTGAACTGCTACGAAGCAGCACTTCCCTTTTACAGGAATTCATTGGTAGCGACGCTGGTGTTCCTGCCAGTGATCCTCTTCTCCTATAATTACCTGACAAGGCAGAAAGCGGCTCTAATTGTTGCGTAACGATTGTGAAATGTATTGAGGACCCATCCGGTGCGGGTGGGTTTTTTTATGTGGAGGATCAGGGAAACAGTCCTTTCTTTTCTTCGAGATAACCCTCGTCCACCAACAGATCGCCTCCGTCAGCGGCGGTGGTTGCAAGTTCATCACAGCGATTATTAAAAGGATTATCCTCGTGGCCCCTGACCCATACGAATTTGATGAATTGTGTTTTTGCCAGCCGGTGGTAGCGCAGCCACAGATCGCGGTTCTTCTTTCCACCTCTGAAATTTGTAGCTATCCAGTTATTCAGCCAACCCTTTTCCACTGCATTTACCACATACTGGCTGTCTGAGTAAATTTTTATCTGTTGCCCCTGTTTTTTCATCGCTTCCAATCCCGCGATCACAGCCATCAGCTCCATCCTATTATTTGTGGTAAGCTGGTACCCTTGTGACAGCTCTTTACGGAGTTGACCCAACATCAGTATTACGCCATATCCGCCACGCCCGGGGTTACCTCTGGCCGCTCCATCCGTGTACATTGTTATTTCACTCATAACTTTTTAGCCCCGGTATATGTTTTATTGTTGAAATGGCTCTTGTTCATTAACTATCGTCGCCCGTCAAACCTGGAAGACGCCGGTCTTCAATTCATTTATCTGCGAATTGTGATTGGCTGCTGCAATACCTTCACTGATGAGTTTTCTTGTGTCAGCCGGATCAATGATGTCATCTACCCACAATCTTGCTGCGGCATAATAAGGAGACGTTTGTTTATCGTACCGGCTTTTAATTTCGTTCAACAGTTTTTGTTCTGCTTCCGGCGTTGTTTCCTTTCCTTTGGCTTTTTGAGAGGCTACTTCTATTTGCAGTAGCGTTTTTGCTGCCGAGTCGCCACTCATGACAGCGATCTTTGCCGAGGGCCAGGCATAAATGAACCGGGGATCATAGGCCTTACCACACATTGCGTAGTTGCCTGCACCGTAAGAGTTGCCAATAACGAAAGTGATCTTTGGCACTACCGAGTTAGCCACGGCATTCACCATCTTAGCCCCATCCTTAATGATGCCGGCATGTTCGCTACGGCTGCCAACCATAAAACCGGTTACGTCCTGCAGGAATACCAGGGGTATCTTTTTTTGATTGCAATTGAGAATAAACCGGGCTGCTTTGTCAGCGCTATCGTTGTAGATCACTCCACCCATTTGCATTTCCCCTTTTTTGCTCTTTACTATTTTGCGCTGGTTGGCAACAATACCCACTGCCCAGCCATCCACCCGACCATATCCACATATGATCGTTTTACCGTAATCTTCCTTGAACTGTTCAAATATTGAATCGTCGACAATCCTTTCAATCACTTCAATCATATCATAGGGTTTCCCGTCCTGCGGAAAAAGACCATAGAGTTCAGCGGGATCTTTTTTGGGGGCTACAGGCTTTATCCTGTCAAAACCCGCGACTGGTTTATCTCCAAGCATGCTCATCATTTTCCTGATATGATCCATGCATTCCTGCTCTGTCTTGAATTTGTAATCAGCAATACCACTGATCCCGGTATGGGTCACAGCGCCACCAAGCGTTTCATTGTCTATTTCTTCACCGATAGCGGCCTTTACCAGGTAAGGACCGGCCAGGTAGATCGATCCGTTACCTTCTACCATTAGCGTTTCATCGCTCATTATCGGGAGGTAAGCGCCGCCGGCAACACAGGCGCCCATTACTGCTGCGATCTGCGTGATGCCCATAGCACTCATCCTTGCATTATTCCGGAAGATCCGTCCAAAATGTTCTTTGTCAGGAAAGATCTCATCCTGCATCGGCAGAAACACCCCGGCGCTATCGACGAGGTAAATGACCGGCAGGTTGTTCTCCATCGCTATCTCCTGCATGCGCAGGTTCTTTTTTCCAGTGATCGGGAACCAGGCGCCGGCTTTCACAGTTTGGTCATTGGCTACGATCACGCATTGACGGCCATTGACATAACCCACTCCGGCGACAGTACCACCGGCAGGACATCCGCCCTGTTCGGCATACATGTCAAAACCTGCAAATGCACCGATCTCGACAAAAGGCCTGTTCTTATCCGCCAGGTATTCTATTCTCTGGCGGGCAGTCAGTTTATTTTTTTCTTTCTGTTTTTCGGCTGATTTCTTTCCCCCGCCCAGGTATATTTTTTCCAGTTTTTGTTTTACATCGCTCAATTGCATCTTCATCGCGTCCTCATTCTTATTGAATTCAATATTCATATTGGCCTTGTTGTGTGAGCAAAGATAAGTGAACATGCGAGGTTTACGCAGGCACAGGAATGCGATATCCCGCACAAATACATTGATTACAAACCTGTTCTCTTGGCAGGGTAGAGTATCTTAAAAGAACGGCCATTCGCTTGCATAAATAAAAAACGGATATTACTTTTACGTTTCCTCCTCTTGCAAAGCCAACAAATATTCCAATCCCATTATTGATCTCCCATCTGTGTAATTACCACTTTCGGTTATCTACTCCTGGTTAAGCCAAAATAACCTGATTCGTCACATAATTCATTGTATGTACACGAAGAGCATAATCTATGCCCCTGGCATAGCCTTGCTGGCTTTGGCAGCAATTCCTGTTTCTGCGCAATTAAAATTTGCTTCAGTCAACACCTCCATCTTTGCCTCGGGGGATAACTCAATGTCATCCGGCTTCCTGAACTATTATGCTGCAATGGGCCCTGATCGGGCGGTCAGGAATGTCCATACTACCGCATTAGCTTTTTCAGCTCCTGTATCATTTTCAGGTTCGGGAATGGAAGAAGATCCGGCAGACAAATCAAAGAAGCCAATTGAGTCGGCCAATAGCAACAGGAACAACATTGCATCCGGGAAGATCTCTTTCAAACGAACAACATTTAGCTATCCTGTCAACCCGGGAAAGGAGATCGGTGTGGCCGAATACCCGGCAGACAAGTTGCTGTTGTGGGCTGCATTACTCAAGCAATATGCAAAGAAGAATGGATTTGATACTACTTATGCGTTCCTGAGTAACATGGGTATGCTAAATAGTAAGAAGCGTTTCTTTGTAGTCAATCTCGAATCTATGGAGATTGTGCAATGGGGCCTGGTAGCCCAGGGCCGTGGGCAGGGACCCACGAGGTTTGACAAGCAGTATTCAAACAAACAAGACAGCCGCTGTACTTCATTGGGACGCTATAAGATACTTAAGAAATATAAGGGCGAATATGGCATCGCCTACCGAATGGAGGGCCTGGATTCGTCGAATTGCAATGCGCTTAAAAGAAATATCGTGCTTCATGCCATGGGGTGTATGCCCGATACGGAAGAACATGTGCCGGTTTGTATAAGCGAAGGTTGCCCGGCCATATCCATCAATTTTCTGTCTTCCTTGAGCAGCATTATCGACAGCCGAAAAAAACCGGTATTGCTTTGGATCTTCGATTCAAACCTGGAAGAAGTAACACTTGAAACGGAGGTGCCTGCCGTGGAAGTCAACGAAAAACTTACCCATAGATGTTCAATACATCGCGATAAGACAATGGATGTTACCCAGTATTAGATGAGGGAGTTGCAGGAATAACGATCATCGCTATTAACGCTATGCAGAGCTATTTCATTCTTTGACTACACGTCTGCTTCGTTAAATGACAAAAGCAGCGTCTGTATTTTAGCCTGCACTTTCCTGTATGTTACGCTCGCTTTATCCAGCATCAGTTTGGAGGCTCTCGAAACATCGGTCCCGGAATATTTGTCTGATAAGTAGATCACTTCTGTTATTCCGGACTGGATGATGGCCTTGGAACATTCATTGCACGGAAAGAGAGCGGTGTAGATCTTGCAGCCTTTAAGGTCCATACCGATGTTATTGAGGATAGCATTTAACTCAGCATGGCACACGTACGGATATTTTGTTTGGAGAAAATCTCCTTGCTTATCCCATGGAAATTCATCATCGTCACAACCCATGGGGAAGCCGTTGTAGCCGGCGCCGACAATTTTGTTCTGATCATTCACAATACAGGCACCCACCTGTGTGGCGGGATCCTTACTCCGCCTGGCGGATAGCAGGGCGACACCCATGAAGTATTCGTCCCATGAAATGTAGTCTGTTCTTTTTTTCAAGCTTTTGTTTTTGCGTGAATGCGTATCGCGATGCCACGAATTTATGCCTTTGGTTCAAAATCCAAGAAGGGTTTATTTTCTTCCGACATTTGCCTGCTAAATACCAGCCATGCAATACATGATCATCGAAAGGTTTTACCCGGAAAAAATTAAAGCCATGTACGAGCGCTTTGCCGGGAAAGGAAGAATGATGCCGGAAGGGGTTCAGTTTATCAACAGCTGGATCAATGAACCCGTGACAACCTGTTACCAGGTGATGGAAGCCGAATCCCGGGATAAGCTGGATGAATGGATACAGAACTGGAAAGAATTTGCCGAGTTCGAGGTCATCCCCGTCATTTCTTCTGCCGAAGCAAAGGCAAAAGTGCTGTCAGGCACCTGACCGCTGGGAGCATCATGCCTGCTGATCATCCCATTTTATTTTTTAACAAAAAATCAATCCCTCGCTGCTGTGGAAATTTCCGGGTAGTGCGTTTCAGGCTCAAACCACACTACTATGAGCCGGATATTTTTCCTGTCAATTATTTCATTGTTTACCTGTTGCGTTGATAAGGGCAATAATTCTGTGCCCGACAACATGCACTTTAATTTACCCGATTCACTGGCGATCGTATCTGATATAGCTCCGCCACCCGGATACCAGCGTTTCAATCTTTCAAAGAACTCGTTTGGGGAATGGCTAAAAACTATAACCCTGAAGAAGGACCGCCATGTGTACCTGTACAACGGTGCTTTGAAGAGACGGCAAAGTGCCCAGTTTGCCGTGTTGGACATCAGTGTTGGAAATAAAGACCTGCAGCAATGTGCCGATGCGGTGATGAGGCTTCGTGCGGAATACCTGTTTAGTCAAAAACGCTATTCAGAGATCGAATTCAGGGACAATGCCGGCAAGTCCTATAGATGGAACGACGGCCCGGATAGGACCGGGTTTATGAAATACCTGGAAAGAGTTTTCGGTATGTGTGGTTCGGCTTCCCTGGAAAAGCAATTGAAGCAAGTCGGTTCGCTGAGCGACATAGAACCGGGAGATGTATTTATCAAGGGCGGATTTCCCGGTCATGCGATGATCGTAATGGATGTGGCAAAGAATGACAAGGGCCGCAAGGTGTTCATGCTTGCCCAAAGTTATATGCCGGCGCAGGACATCCACATTGTTAAAAACCCAGCCGACATCAAAATGAGTCCCTGGTATGAAGTGGATGAGGAGCCGGAGATCATCACCCCGGAATGGACGTTCATCAAAAGCCAATTACGCCGATGGTAAAAAAAAGTCCCGCACAATTGCGCGGGACTTTCTCAACTTGTCCTGGTTGATTAATTGAACAAATATCTTATACCAAATTGCATATAGTAAGTGGAGAAAATGCTTACGTTATCCCTGAATGTTTGAGTGATTGGGTTGTTCCTGTCAGTCTGAAGTCTGAATGTAGGAACTACAGTGCCTCCCGGTACAATGCTTGCCTGGTTGGTTGGCACGAGAATTTGACCTGAAGGGGCATTCAGTGATTTCACTTTGCTCCAGTCAGCATTCAGCAGGTTGCCGAAGTTGAAGATATCGATGGAGAACTGGATGGTGTTGCGGTTCTTGCCGATGTTTGTGAAGAGGTCCTGCATGAATCGAACGTCAACCTGGTTGCGCCAGGGATATTTTCCACCGTTTCTCTCAGCGTACTGGCCTTTATGTTTTTTCAGGTAGGCATCCTGTTCAATGTACTGGAAGAACAGGTCGCTTTGCTGCTGGGCTGAATAAGTAACACCATTGGGATAGCTAAAGCTGCTGAAGGTAATTTCAGAGGGGCTTTTCGGAATGTAGATCAGGTCATTTCCTGTAACACCGTCATTGTTGAAATCGCCTGCATAGGCATAAGAGAACCGGCCACCCGACGATGAACCGTCATAGAATACAGATATCGTTGTTGCGAGGTGTTTGAAGTATTCAAACCTGAAGTTGATACCGGCAGTGATCCTGTCAGGCACGATGTAGTTAGCGTAGCTCAACACCGGTGTATTGGGACTGGTATAGGTTGCGGTACCCTGCCAGGCGGAGAGAGGTTGGTCCCCATTTCCATCAAACAGGTTATTAGCAAACGATTTGGTGTATGATCCGCTAACACTTACAACCTTTCCAAATGATTTAGAGATCTGGGCTGACAATGACATATAGTAACCCTTGGTACCGTTCTTCATTTGAATGACGTTAGCAGCATTGATTGACGATGGGCTTGTTGCAGTAGTGCCATTTGGTACAAAAACTACTGTGGTGATCTGGCCCGGTGTTGTTTTTACCGGGTTGATAAATTTCAGGTTATTGGCGCTTGGATACAACGCGCGATTGTCAGGATACCCGGAGATATTCATTGCTGTGGGCGGTACCAGGTTGACATTATTAAACAAGGAAGTCTTCATGTCCTTATTGTAGATGGCTTCTACAGTGAGTACCCAGTTTCCGGGAAGTTTTGCATCAACGCCCAGGCTCGTTTTCCATGTTTGCGGGAACTTATAATCGGGCGTCAGGGCCTCGATGGTCGTCGGGATAATTGAGCCCGGCGTAGGAACCGTTGTTGGCCTGTAAGCAGCAGGATCAGGGTTGAACGGACCAGGGGTATTGGCAGTACCATTGATACCTAAGGTTGTTTGCAACATTCCATTGTCACCCGATTGGCTTACGATCCATACGAAAGGAACTTTGCCGGTGAATATTCCTGTTCCACCGCGGACCTGTAATGAGCGGTCACCATAAAGATCATAGTTGAACCCGATGCGGGGGGATGCCATAATGGTAGTCTTGGGCAGGACACCGGTATTGATCTTTGTTCCGTTTATGAACGTAGCATCGAGAATGAAGGGATTAGTCTTGATCTCAGGCACATCCAGGTACCGTGGTTGATCCAGTCTCAGACCGAGAGTGAATTTGAATTTGCGGTTGATGGCAATTTCGTCCTGGGCATAAACGGCAAACTGCGCGAATTTGAAGCTGGGGAATGCCTGTTGGAATCCCGGCAGCAATGAGAAAGTCAGCGCATAGTTGAAAGGTTTTGCTCCATTAACGAAGTCGGCCCAGCTATTGAAAACATAGTAGCTGGTCCCGAAGCGTTGGAACCCATTGATCGTTTTGCTCACATCGGCCTGGATACCACCGGTGACCACGTGCTTGCCTTTTGTCCATGTAAGATTGTCGATGATCGAGAACATCTTTACTTTTCTCAGGTTACCGTAGCTGAAAAGCTCATGACCAAAAGAAGTATAGGTGCTGGTGCCACTTAATATGTCTACAAAAGGAAAAACTGAACTGTTTACGGAACGTGAGTCATTCTGGTAGGTATAGGTGCCTCTGAGAACATTGGAAAATCTCCTGCCCAATTTCGAAGTCAACTCGACTGCGAGCGAATAGAAGTTCGCACCCTGGAAATAGTTTGAGTTAGAGAACCACATCGCGTTTATGTCATTGCGGTTACCTGTTACACCCACTATATTGGAACCGGAAGTTGAAGTGCTGGGCGGGTTGGGTTCGCCACCTTCTACCTGGCTATACCTTATTGAAAGATGATGGCCCTGGGCAATGTTCCAATCGATGCGGCCAAGGATCTTTGTATGTTTGATCTCCGTACTATAATTATCGAATGGGCCTGTTTCATATCCATATTCAGACCTCAGGTAATTACTGATAAGTGTGAGGCTGTCCGCGGTTGGCCTGGCAACGTTTGGATTGCTGGGCGAAAAAGGACTGGAAGCAGTAGCTGCTGTACGCGTTTGTACAAACTTCGGCTGGTTATCCGTTTCGTAGTTGAAAAAGAAGAACACTTTATTCTTTACGATCGGTCCGCCAATGCGGATACCCCATTGTTTGAACTTGAAGGGAGAAGGGGTAAACGTTACTTTTCCTACCTTATCACCCTGTTGTTTTTCACTTCTCCAATACTGGTAAAGCGATCCCTGGAATGTGTTTGTTCCTGAACGCGTGACGGCATTGATTGAGCTCCCGATAAAGCCTGACTGGCGGATATCGAAGGGAGAAATGTTGACTGATATCTCATCAATTGCGTCGAGTGAAATAGGAGAGCCGCCGGCCGGCAGGTTGCTACCGATGCCGAAGCTGTTATTGAAATCGGATCCGTCGATCGTAAAATTGTTCTGGCGGTAATTTCCCCCGGCAATTGAACCACTGCTTGATGAAGATGCCTGTGGAGTTACGCGGGTCAGGTCATTGACGCTACGGGTGATGCTTGGCAATCGTTCGATCTGAGAACGGTTCAGGTTGGTGGTCGCGCCGGTCCTGCTTGAGTTGAAGATAGGATTTCTCCTGGCTGTAGCGCTAAGGACTACCGTTTCCAGGGTGGCACCTGATTTTGGCAAAGACACGTTCAACAGATAAGCCTCGGCCAATTTTAAGTAAACTTCTGAAAACTTCTGCGTTTCATAACCTACGAAGGATACCTCCACGCTGTAAGGACCTCCCGAACGCATATCCTGGATGTTGAAATTTCCATTTGAGCGGGAAATGGTCGTATACTTTGTGCCCGTAGGCTGATGAGTCGCTGTGATGGTTGCCCCGACCAACGGCTGGTTGCTGTTGTCATTGATGGTGCCTGTCATACTACTGGTGGTGATCTGGGCAAATAACGAATGACCCACTGCAAAAAAGCAGGTCAAAAGAACAAGTACTCTCTTAAGCATATTAGTTTAGTTTTCAGAATGAACTGCAAAGAAAAGGAATATTCCAAAATTAAATATAGGCAAATATTAACAAATCATGACCCGTAGATTACGCCATTAAATACTCTCAGTATTGCCTTGAAAAAAGACACATCTTTGCAGGCTTTGGCTGCGTTGAGAGGCAACCTTTAGAAGGATTTTTTTGTTTCTATCTTTGTAAAAACCTGCATTATATGTTCGATACGATCGACGAAGCGATAAATGACATCAGGGAGGGAAAACTGGTAATCGTGGTGGATGATGAAGACCGCGAAAATGAAGGCGATTTCATTACAGCTGCCGCTAATATTACACCTGAAGTTATCAATTTTATGACCAAACATGGCAGGGGCCTTATCTGTGCCCCCCTGCCCGAAGAACGCTGCGATGAATTAGCGCTTGAATTAATGGTCAATAACAACACTGCCCTTCACGAAACGGCTTTTACCGTATCAGTCGACCTGCTGGGTCATGGGTGTACGACCGGTATTTCTGCCCACGATCGTGCCAAGACTATCCATGCCCTTGTCAATCCGCTGACTGCACCCGCAGACCTGGGCCGGCCGGGACATATTTTTCCTTTACGTGCAAAAAAAGGGGGGGTATTAAGAAGGGCCGGGCATACGGAAGCTGCCGTGGATCTCACAAGGCTGGCCGGTTTCAACCCGCCATATGGAGCCGTGCTGGTAGAGATAATGAACGATGATGGCACCATGGCAAGGCTCACCGAACTGCTCGAGGTGGCCAGGAAATTTGACTTTAAGATCATCTCGATAAAAGATCTTATCGAGTACAGGCTCAAAAGGGATTCCCTGATCGAAGAGATCGTAAGAGTTGACATGCCAACCAGGTATGGAGATTTTAAACTGGTGGCTTTCCGCGAAAAGAATTCCACGAATGAACACCTTGCGTTATTAAAAGGTGAATGGAAAAATGATGAGCCGATCCTGGTAAGGGTGCACTCCTCCTGTTTTACCGGCGATATTCTCGGATCGCTTCGTTGCGATTGTGGCGACCAGCTTCACCGCGCAATGGAAATGGTACAAAAGGAAGGGAAGGGTGCGATTTTGTATATGAACCAGGAGGGGAGGGGAATTGGTTTGCTAAATAAGTTGAAGGCCTACCGTTTACAGGAACAGGGAATGGATACGGTACAGGCCAACCTTCACCTTGGTTTCCAGACTGACCAGCGCGATTATGGAGTGGGGGCGCAGATATTGCGCAGCCTCGGTATTACAAAGCTCCGCCTGATGAGTAATAATCCCAAGAAAAGGGTTGGCCTGATCGGTTACGGACTTGAAATTGTTGAAAATATTCCGATCGTTATTCAATCGAATCCTCACAACGAAAAATACCTGCAGACGAAAAGAGATAAGCTGGGGCATGAGTGGGAATAGACGTCAATAGTCAATAGTCGGAAAATCTTTAGTCATCAGCCTGCAGCAGCAGGTATTCCTTATTACCGGCAAATTTGGTATCATAATGGTATTACTATCGTGCCTGCAGGCAATCGATAGTAATTAAAATAGCATTATGAGATATTTGGTCGCAGCCTTTGATTATGATGGAACGATCGCGCATCATGGCGGGGTGAATGAAAACGTGATTGAAGCCCTGGAACGTCTAAAAGCCTCAAAACGAAAAATTATACTGGTAACCGGCAGGGAACTCGACGAGCTCAAAACCGTTTTTCCCGGGCATGCCGTGTTTGATCGTATCGTTGCTGAAAACGGTGCCCTGATCTATAACCCGGCTACGCTTGAAGAACGCTTGCTGGGTGAACCACCTCCTCAGTCGTTTGTCGAAGACCTGAAACAGAATAATGTTTCTCCCATGTCGGTTGGAAGAGTGATAGTGGCTACATGGGAACCACATCAGCACACGGTGCTCGAGGCGATCAAAAGATCGGGCATCGAACGGCAGGTTATATTCAATAAGGGAGCAGTAATGGTCCTGCCGGCAGGTATAAACAAAGCAAATGGTCTCGATGCTGTGTTAAAGGAGCTGAATTTTTGCCTGCATAATGTCGTTGCAGCCGGCGATGCGGAAAATGACAGTGCAATGTTACAGGCGGCCGAGTGTGCCGTTGCGGTGCAAAATGCCTTACCGGCGTTGAAGGAAACGGTTGACTGGGTAACTCCTGGTGACCATGGCGAAGGGATCATTGAGCTGATAAACCAGTTGTTGGAGGACGATCTCGAAAGCCTGGATCCCAAACTAAAAAGACATCATTTAACTCTTGGTAAAAAATTTGACGGCGAAGAATATGCGATACAACCTCACCGCGGGGGTATCCTGCTCGCTGGGACTTCTGGCGGTGGCAAATCGACGCTCACTACTTTTTTTATGGAGAGCCTGGTAGAAAAAAAATACCAGTTTTGCCTGGTCGACCCGGAGGGTGATTACAACGAATTCAAAGGTGCGGTCAACATTGGGGATGCGGAGCATTTGCCGGTGATCGAAGAGGTGGTTGAGCTCCTGAAAAATCCGCTCCAAAATGTTGTGATCAACACGCTGGCCATCTCCTTGCAGGATCGCCCACAGTTTTTTAACCGGCTGATAAAAGAAGTAGTTGGCTTGCGCAAAACCCTTGGTCACCCGCACTGGTTCCTGTTTGATGAGGCCCATCACCTGGTGCCTGCCGAAGCCGAAAACTCGTTTTTTAATATTCCGGCAGACCTGAACAATTTTGTGCTGGTTACTACCGAGCCGGATTTCATCAATTCGGCTGTAATGGACCATATCAACCTGGTTGTTGCGATAGGCGATGATCCGCTTAACACTTTGAAGAAATATGCGGATAAAAGGAACATCTCGCTTGACTTGTCCTTGATCAAACCGTTGGAAAAAGGAGAAGCATGGGTTTGGGAAAGCGGTAAGGGAAATCCATTTCCCGTACGATGTGAACGGCCACAGCAACTGCTTTCCAGCACAGTGGGATCCGAAGCTTGGAATTCACGTGACTTGAAGTCGCGGCC
>JADMIO010548833.1_pt1 | contig 92873 bp, 83 predicted proteins | sample 8958161 | NCBI WGS metagenome assembly JADMIO01 (sample SAMN16585339, study PRJNA669376) | soil metagenome | isolation source: Crop rotation soil | place: USA: Cullars Rotation, Alabama | collected 2011
CCGCGACTTCAAGTCACGTGAATTCCAAGCTTCGGATCCCACTGTGCTGGAAAGAATTTGTTTGTTTTTATATTGATAAAAAAATGGCCTTGCAAATTTTGCAAGGCCATTTTGTGTGTAATAATAAAATTTTACACCTCCGCCAATAAAGCCTGCCAAGCCTTATCTACTTCATTTCGGTGCAGCAACTCTTTAGCGTATTGATGCAGCGCATGCTGCAGTGATGCTGGCTCGTGGCCGTACTCTTGCAATAAGTGTATTAAGCGTTCATCTTCTTCAATTGGGCCTACTACAGGCACTTCCGTACTGTTGGCCAACATGCCCAAATCGTTGCCCGATAAGATATTGCTCTCACGAATTGATTTTGGTAAGGCATCCATACCTATGCCTAATTCAAGGTTGGGTTTCATTACTTCAAATACCGCATCGCCCGAAGCGCGACAATAATAATCTTTGCCCATGCGTGCTACCAAGTCAATTTTGTGTGGGTCTATCTGTCCATCATCGCCAAGGATGCGCTCGTCAATGTGCATCTTTACTATTTCGCAGATGATTAAATTGGCTGCACCACCTTCTTGTCCGGTTTCTATTACTTGCAGTAGTTTGCACTCCAGGTTCACCGGCGATTCCTTTACCCTAAAGGGTTTCACCAATTCAGACTTCAGCGCAGTAAAGCCCGATTTTTCAAATTCATTAATGCCTTTGGGGTATTCGCAACTTGCCAAATTCATCTGTTGCACTATATCGTAAGTCACCACATTTATCACTACTTCCTTGGTGTCTTGTATATTTTCCAAAGTATGCTTAATGGTATTATCACGCACTCTACGTGCTGGAGAAAATACAGCTATGGGCGGCTTGCTGCCAAATACATTGAAGAAACTAAAAGGCGATAAATTAGGATTGCCATCTTTATCAATAGTGCTGGCAAAACATATAGGTCTTGGTGCTACACTGCCCAAAAGGTAGGCGTGTAGCTGTTTTGTACTTATCTCTCCGGGTGTCACAATCATGTCTATAAAATTATTTTAGGTAAAATATTAAAACGCAAGGATATTAATACTACAATGGAATATTATCATGCTTTTTCTTTGGCATTTTGGCCACTTTGTTTTCCAACATTTTGAAGCCTTTTATTAATTTTTCACGCGATACATCAGGCACTATCACTTCATCAATAAAGCCACGAGCCGCTGCGCCATAAGGGTTAGCAAACTTTTCCAGGTATTCCAACTCTTTCTCTTTCAGTTTAGCTTCAGGGTCTGCAGCTTCCGATATTTCTTTTTTGAAAATGATTTCAGCCGCACCTTTAGCACCCATTACCGCAATCTCGGCGGTAGGCCAGGCGTAGTTGAGGTCGGCACCAATGTGCTTGGAGTTCATTACGTCATAAGCGCCACCATAGGCCTTTCTGGTAATCAAAGTTATTTTAGGAACCGTAGCTTCGCTGAGTGCAAACAATAATTTTGCGCCATTGGTGATGATACCATTCCATTCCTGGTCGGTGCCGGGCAAGAAGCCGGGTACATCTACCAATACCAATAAGGGAATATTGAAGGCATCGCAGAAGCGCACAAATCTGGCTCCTTTTTTAGAGGAATTGATATCTAAAACGCCCGCCATTACTGCAGGTTGGTTGGCCACTATACCTATGCTACGACCGGCTATGCGCGCAAAACCTACCACAATATTTTCAGCATAATCTTTATGTACTTCAAGGAAGCTATCCGAATCGGTAAGCTCTTCTATCACTTCTTTAATATCGTAAGGCTGGTTGGGGTTTTCAGGAACAATGTCATTAAGCTTTGTTCTCATTTCATTCCCCACTTCGTAAGGATATACAGGTGCATCGTCTTCACAATTTTGCGGCATATAGCTCAACAATTGTTTGATGTGCTCGATACACGCCACTTCATTTTCTACAGCAAAATGGGTGACACCCGATTTTTGTGCGTGGGTATGCGCACCGCCAAGCTCTTCGCTGGTAACGGTTTCGTGCGTTACGGTCTTCACTACGTTAGGACCTGTTACAAACATATAAGAGGTATGTTCTACCATCAAAATGAAATCGGTAATGGCAGGAGAATATACCGCGCCGCCAGCACATGGCCCCATGATAGCACTCAACTGCGGCACTACACCACTAGCTTGTACATTTTTGTAAAAGATATCGGCATAGCCACCTAAAGAAACAACACCTTCCTGAATACGTGCGCCACCACTATCGTTGAGGCCAATAACAGGCGCACCATTTTGCATGGCCAGATCCATTATTTTACAAATTTTCTCAGCATGTGTTTCAGAAAGACTGCCACCAAACACAGTAAAATCTTGGGAGAAAACATAGACCAAACGACCATGCACAGTTCCATAACCTGTTACTACGCCATCGCCTAAGTATTGTTCTTTATCCATGCCAAAGTCTTTGGCACGGTGGGTTACCAGCATACCTATTTCTTCAAACGAACCTTCGTCCATCAATAACTCTACACGTTCTCTTGCTGTAAGTTTACCTTTGCTATGCTGGCTGTCTATGCGCTTCTGACCGCCGCCCAAATGAGCTTGGACTATTTTATTTTCAAGAATATTAAGCTTATCCATTCAACGATAATTATTATAAAAACGAGGCAAGTTACTAAATGCACCCGAAATGTAATCCTTACCGTTTGCTATTTACCAAAGATATACCGTAAGCCAAGGTTGAAGCCTGAATTTTTATGGTATTTATTGTTGTAATGCAGATAATTAGACAAGCCTTGTCTGTAATTGGCATTGAAGGATAGCTGTTTGGTTATTTTATAATCGGCATTGCTGGTAATGCCTATGTCCCAATTACTTACTTTCTCTGTAGTGCTGATAATGCCATTGGTCAAAGCAGCACTTTCTATATCGTTTTTGTTGGTGAGACTCAACTCTGGATTGAGGTTTCGGTACACGGCACCACCACCCGACACAGAAAGTTTCTTTCCAATTTTAATACCTATAGATGGGTTTATACCTACGGAGATAATATTTCTAGCATAAACGGCATTTACTTTTACCTCTTCTCTAACATTGCTGGTCAATCCATCGTTGCTAGAGGTCATGCCCGGAAAGCTATGGCCTTGCGAATAATTAACGGAGGTGGAAGCCATGGCAATAGTAGCTTCGGCAAAAATAACCTTGCTGATGTCTGCACGGCCCACAAGACCTAATTGGTAGCCCACAGAGCCAACACTTGGTTTGCCCACATTGGCCGCTATACCCATATTAAATCCACCTTGCCTTTCCTGGTTATTTTCCTTTCTATAATTGTATGTAGGGTAGGGGTCTAGCTTAGGGTCTTGTTTGTTTTTATTTTCTTTTACCAATTGCGTAGGCGGTTGTACAATATCTTCTTGATATTGCTTTTGTGGAGGTGTAGGCAAAATGTTGTTTGTGTCTATCGCCGCTATGGTAGTGGTTTTTAGCTTGTTGTTAGTTGTGGCTTTAGCATTGTTTGCAAATTGGTTGGTAACATTATTACCTGATGGTACGATGTTAGGATTTTCTTCTTTTTCTATATCTTCAGAAGGTGTCTTTTTGTTTTCAGTATTGGTGGCAATTGTATTTGTCTTTGCGTTGTCTAGGTTTTCATTTTTATCTCTTAATAAAAAATAAGTAGCTGAACCTAAAGAGATAATTAAGGTTAAGGTAGCGGCAATCTTCATCCAGGGAACAAAAAATATCTTCTTTTGCTCTGGGGCTGGTGCTTGCAAATCCTTGTTCAGCTTGTTCCACAGGTCTTCTGTAGGCGCATAATGCTCTTCCTCAATTTTGTTCTTCATCCATGTTTCAAAATCATTCCTATTCATGGCTCAACTCCTTCTTTTTATTTGAGATGGAAATATTTTCCTTTAAGTTTTTACGGGCTTGGTGCAAAAGCCAGTAAGAATTATTTTCTGTAATACCCATCAATACTGCAATTTCCTTATGACTGTAATCTTCAAATATGTGGAGATTGAAAACTGCTTTCTGTTTGTCGGGCAAGGTATTTAGCAATTGTATAAGTGCAGCACTACTCATTTTGGCCACCACTTCATTGTCTATGTAATGGCTATTGTCTGCTGCTTCGTAGCCATTGTACACGGTGTTGGCCATCACTTCGTTTTTCTGTGTATTATTTTTCCTGATGTTGTCGAGGCAAGTGCGTACGGTAATTTTTTTCAACCAACCTTCAAAGGAACCTTGCCAACCAAATTGTTGCAACGAAGAAAATATTTTTAGAAAGGCATCGTGTACCCACTGTTCAGCATCTTCCCTACCGTTGGCGTACCTGATAGCCACAGGCATTAGAATAGGAAAGTAATGATAATAGAACTCCCTTTGCATACTGGAATTACCCTTAATGCAGCCCTCTATCAGCGTATGGAGTTTATCCTGTTCTATATCAAGTAGTGTTTATCTGGTAATTATTTTTTTAATGAACTTCCACCATGTAAGAAGTATTGCCATGATTGCCCAGTGAAACCGTAGTATCTCCTTCTGTAATGAAATAGTAATAACCTGGTGTTACTGGTGTGAAATAAAGTAAGGTGTATAAAGTGGAGTCAGCCTTGCAATCGCATGCTGAGCTTGTGTTTAGCTCGCTGTACAATAATGTTGCACCAACAATAAAAGTATCGTTACCATGAGGGGTAATTTGCGCCTGCGCTTCCCTCACACAATATTTTGTGTTGTTGGCAACACCAATGGTTAAGCTTGTTTGACCACCCGCTTCCAAATTATCGCTGCCCGAAATGGACACTACTTTAGCCTTAATGCTATTGACTTCATCAGCACAGATTTCTTTTGATTGACAACTTCCCAAAAGAACCAACAAGGCAGCAACAAACCAAATGTGTTGCTGTCTTGTTAGTAAAGCCATGATTTTACTTTGATAAATCATTTAGTTTTTTGTGATTTTGTTGTTCGATGTTTTACCCTGCTCATCGGTAATCGTTAAGATGTAATTTCCAGAAGCTAAGACGGGTAATTGCAATTGATTTTTACCTGGCTGCAATATTACTATTTCTGCATGTTCTCTTCTGCCAATAATATTGAACAATTGTATGTGAACTTTCATTTGCTTTTTGCTGCCTTCCCAATTTACAAAAATATCACTTGAAAAAGGATTGGGATAAGTTGTAAATTGTAGCTCCGCAACATCAATATCGCCTGTAGAAGTTCCGCCATCAATACTATAGCGAACCATTGCTGCACCATCGTTAGATGAGCCACCAACAACTAATTTGCCATCGGGCTGCAAGAATAAATTGTGAGCAAAATCTGTACGGGTACCGCCGAGGTTGGTAATTATAGCTCCATTGGTTCCAAATGAATTATCAATACTGCCGTTGGCTAAATAACGTGTAGTAATAAAGTCGCCACCATCTTCAATATCATAGGGCACAGTTGAGGCAGTAATAATTTTTCCATCAGCTGCTGTTATCATTTTCAAAGGCGTAGGATAGCCACTGTGTACGGCTTTGCCATTGGTGCCAAAGCTTTGGTCGAGCGTGCCGTCGGCATTGTAGCGTACCATAGCAACGGTATCTAGCCAATTGCCGGCGGCTAATATTTTACCATCTGCCTGCAAAGCTATAGCGCTTATGACATCTGAAGTTGCAATGGCAACATTAGTAACTACGGTGCCACCATTGCCAAAATTTGGGTCAAGGATACCTTGCGCATCGAATCGCGCTACAGCAAAATTAATATCATCCGGAAAGCCTATGGGACTGGGCGTTCCTTGTTGGCCACCCGCTACAATCTTTCCATCAGCTTGCAAGGCTATGTCTTTTATTTCGCTATACGGCGTGATAGTAGCACGCGCAACACCATTAGTGCCAAAGGTGTTATCCAAAGTGCCACTAGCCGTGTATCGAGCCAGCATAAACTGCTTAACCGCAATTTGAGAAATAGTAGCAATGCCGCCACCAATCACAATTTTACCATCACTTTGTAGCACGACATCGCTCACCGATTCTGAAAAATCTAATTCCGCCATCACTATGCCGTTGGTACCAAAACTAGAATCTAAATCACCATTGGTTTTGTAACGTACAATAGCAGCGTGATAGATATTTACAAAATCACCGGTGTAGTAAGTACCCGCCACTACAATCTTTCCATCAGGTTGTATGACTAGGCAACTTGCTTCACTTATAAAGCTGATTTCTGTATATACAGCGCCATTGTTGCCAAACGAATTGTCCAAGCTGCCATCGCTATTGTATCGAGCTACTTGAAAATGGTAAACGGAATTGTTATGCGCTGCACCGGCAGTTACAATTTTGCCGTCGGCTTGCATAGCCATGGCTTTAATTGGTCCAAGTGTTTGTTGAACTACAATGCCGTTCGTGCCGAAACTGTTGTCTAATGTTTGGGCTGAAACACCTTGTGGTAAAGCTATCGCTGCTAGAAATATTGCTGCTATTATCTTTTTCATCTTACAGTATTTTATTAGTAAGCATCATCTGCTTTATTGTTTTACGAATGGCACTTTGGCCTCTGCTCCATCTTTCGAAAGACAACGCAAGGTGTATATGCCGTTGGGAAATTGTGCGATATTCAATTCTGAAAATGATTGTCCACGATAAACCTGTCTGCCTTGCACATCATAAATAATACTTTCAATTATTGCAGCTGTTGATTTCATGCTAATCCTATCTTTTGCTGGATTGGGATATAGCGTTACAAAATTTCTGGCAGCAAGGTTTTTGTCATGCACACTCGTTGGGGCCGTCCCGCTGATTTTAATATTATCAAAGCGAACATCAAGCCAGTTTACGATGGTAGTGTACCTGATAGCAATATAACAGGTTCCAGTTGTAGCCGGTAAAGTAATAGATGGTGTAATGTTCCAGGTACCGCCTCCTAGGTATTTATCGCCTCTATAATCATACAAAAGCGTTTTGGAAGATGCTGAAGCTGGGTCTGCATTGCCTTTCAGCAAATATATGGCAACGGTATCTCCTTCGCCAGGTGCGCCAAAACCTCTAAAAGATGTTCTGATAGAATCAATTTTGCCATTTGAACCAATTGTAAATGGTGGTGATACATACCAGTCATCAGTTCGCAACGTAGACTGACCTACGGGATAATCATGGTACAAACATTCTGTTGGCGAATAAGCATCGATATTGGTATAGCCCCATTCGTATGTAGAATTGGAATTTCCTTTTCTAAACATTTGCCATCCTGCTTTTTGGTTGGCATTGTCGAAGCCAGTGAAATAAGGTAGAGCAGTCTGTGCATTGCTTGCAGCTACAATGCTGAGCAATACAATAGTAACTGTTGATATAAAGTTGGTGTTCATTGTCGTTTGATTTGAGATTTGAGTTATTGTACTGTTACGGTATGTTGTATAGGATTCCCTTCAAGGTCTATAGCATGAAAGGTATACGTGCCAGCATTGGTAGGCGTAAAGGTGTAGGTAGAAGCTATTTCAGTAAGCGCCTGGGTACATACACATCCTACATAGAATACGGATGATGATAGCAATATGCCAGTAGTGCTGGGTGTTCCTGTTATTTCAGCAGATACAGCGCAACCGTTTAGCCCTGTCGACATGACATTTAAAACAATAGCTTGGCCAAGTGATATATTGCTCGGGCCAGAAATTTCTGATATCCCAAGCGCTAGCGCAATATTTTCGCATGGGTCTACTGGCCAACATACGCCTGGTGGTTCGGGCGATGTAGGTTTAGTTTTATTGCAAGCTAGGGCAAATAGAACAAGGGGAATTATTACGAGATACTTTTTATTGAAAAACATGATTTGATATTTTTTGTTAAGAGTTGAGTAGCGCGCTCAATAAATTAAGACGTAAGGCATTGTTCATTTCTTAGAAAAATTTTCATTTTTTTTAATTGACCTAAAATTCATTCTGGCTTAACATAGAATCCCAAAAAAAATAAACGACTTTTGCGCAAAATCTATTTTTACAGCAAACACAGACTGCTCCTCTGTTATGGAAAATCAAGAAACATTAATTGAAGAAACAGAATTGTTGATAGAAAACAACGATGACCAAGCCTTATTCCAACTGTTGGAAGACCTTAATATATCTGAGGTCAAAGATCTGGTGGATGAACTGCCGGAGCATGGGGCCAAATTTTTGGAGCTGTTGCCGGTGCATCGTTCGGTGCATGTGTTTCGTATTTTGGATTTTCCTGTACAGGAAAGAATTATAAAGAAGCTGCCAGGCTCGCGCATCAGCGAGATTATAAACGAATTGCCGCCCGATGACCGTACGGCTTTCTTTAGTGAGCTGCATGGCGATGTGGTAAAGAAATTGATTATTCTCCTATCGGCTGAGGATAGAAAAGAGGCGCTGGCCTTACTGGGTTATAAAGAAGATAGTGTGGGCCGATTGATGACGCCCGATTATATAGCCGTGAAGAAGAATTGGAATGTGGCCAGGGTGCTTGAACACATTCGCAGATATGGTACCAATTCGGAGACGATTGACGTTATTTATGTGATAGACGATAATGGTATTTTACTTGACGATTTAAGAATAAGAAAAATATTGATAGCCTCGCCTGAGGCTATGGTAAGCGATCTGACGGATGACAGATTGATTGCGCTCAATGCCTACGACCCACAAGAGGAAGCCATCGAGGTGTTCAGGATGAACAATAGGGTGGCCTTGCCTGTAACAGATGATGATAATATCTTGCTGGGTATTGTTACGGTAGATGATATCCTTTGGTTAGCGAAAGAAGAGTATACCGAAGATATGCAACGTGTGGGCGGTGTGGAAGCTTTGGACGAACCGTATTTGGATATTTCCTTATTCAAGCTGTACAAAAAACGTATTGTCTGGCTTATGATTTTGTTCTTTGGCGAATTGCTTACCATCACGGCTATGTCTAGTTTTGAGGTGCAAATAGCTAAAGTGGTTATTTTGGCTACTTTCATTCCTTTAATTATTTCAAGCGGTGGTAATAGTGGCTCTCAAGCGGCTACGCTTATCATTCAGGCTATGGCTTTGGGTGAAGTGAGTATAAAAGATTGGTGGCGTGTATTGCGACGCGAGCTGCAATCGGGCTTTTTCTTAGGTGTCACTTTGTTTGCTATGAGCTTTACTATTCTCTTGGTTTGGCATTTAATAGCACCCACTTTTGGCGACCATTTTTTACGTATTTCCTTAGTGGTAAGTTGCTCCTTAATTGGTGTTGTGCTTTGGGGTTCTTTGATGGGGTCTATGTTGCCACTACTGCTTAAGCGCCTGGGTGCCGACCCTGCAGCGTCTTCTACGCCTTTTGTGGCTACCTTGGTAGATGTAACTGGTTTGTTGATTTACTTCAGTTTCGCCTTATTCTTTTTGAGTGGAGTTTTGCTATAATGTTTTACAGCATATTGAAAATGAAAAATGGTCGTCCAATTCGGACGACCATTTTGCTTCTATAATTTTCTTTCTTAGTTCCCGTATTCGCTTAGGAACTTTATACGCATCAATTGTAGCTGTTCAAAAGTTACATTACTGTCCTTAAATTCTTCGTATGCCTCATCAATATTGTCTTCTGTAGATTCGCGGAAATAATCAAAAATGTCTTCTTGTTCATTTTCATCCAATTCTTCTTCCAGGCAATAGTTGAGGTTAAGTTTGGTACCGCTCGCTACAATACCTTCCATAGCCACCAATAGTTCAGATACCGATATGTTTTTGTTGCTAGCAATAGCTTCCAAAGGTATTTTCTTATCTATATTCTGAATGATGTATACCTTAAGTGCGCCTTTATTAGCCACGGTTTTCATCACAAAATCGTCTGGCTTCTCGATATCATTCTCTTCTACGTACTTAGCAATAAGGTCTACAAACTTGCGACCAAATTTCATTGCCTTCCCTTTGCTCACACCTTGTATCTTCTCCAGCTCTTCCATAGTAGTAGGATAGCTGAGTGCCATGTCGTCCAAGCTGTTTTCCAGGAAGATAACGAAAGGAGGAAGGTTCTTTTCTTTAGCCACTTGTTTGCGCAAATCCACCAACATCTCTAGCAATACAGGGTCGGCAGCAGCAGCTTCTCCGCCAGTGTTTTCTTCCTCTTCATCGCCATGGTCAAGGTCGCGGTACTGATGGTTCAAGGCTACTTTTATAGAATATGGTTTTTTCAAAAACTTACGACCATTGTCTGTAATTTTTAATAAGCCGTACTCTTCAATATCCTTGCGTACAAAATCTTCCAACATCATCTGACGAATCAAGGATTGCCAGAAAGTTTCATCCATTTCCATGATAAGTCCTGCACCAAAGGTTTTCAGCTTATCATGTTTAAAGGTCTTAATCTGCGGATTATTTTTACCTAACACTAAGTCTACCACGTATTCAATGCCGAAGCGTTCATCTAATTGGTCAATAGCATCCAGTACAATTTTCACGCTGTCCTTAACATCCAATTTTTCTTTAGGATGGCAGCAATTATCACAGTTGGCGCAGTTTTCAACATCAGACATTTCGCCAAAGTAATGCAGCAATAATCTCCTGCGGCAAGCACCACTTTCTACATAAGCTACCGTTTCGGTTATCAATTGCGCACCCATCTCACGCTCGCTCAAAGGCTTGTCGCGCATAAGGTGTTCCAGCTTCTGCACATCTTTATAAGAATAATAAAGAATACACTTACTAGCCACGCCATCACGTCCTGCTCTTCCTGTTTCCTGGTAATAGTTTTCTAAAGATTTTGGAATGTTATAGTGCATCACAAACCTAACATCTGGCTTATCGATACCCATACCAAAGGCAATGGTAGCAACAATTACATCTACATCATCCTTCAAAAATTGGTCCTGACGTTTTACCCTGGTGCCTGCATCTAACCCCGCATGATAAGCTACAGCTTTAATGCCATTGGCGCAAAGCATACCAGCAAGTTCTTCAGTAGTTTTTCTATTTAAAGTATAAATGATACCGCTCTTGCCTTTTACCGAAGATATGTAGCGAACCATGTGTTTCAACACCTGTGCCTTGGAAGTTTTGGGTACTACTTCGTAATACAAATTGGCACGATTGAAAGAAGCCACAATAGTTGTTGGATTTTTCAATTCCAAGTTCTTCACTATATCATCCTGCACTTTTGGGGTAGCCGTAGCGGTAAGTGCTATGATGGGTAGATTAGGGTTAATTTCCGTAATCATGTCCCGCAGCTTTCTATATTCCGGACGGAAGTCATGGCCCCATTCCGATATACAGTGCGCTTCATCCACAGCCACAAAAGAGATATTAATATCGGCAAAAAAGTCAATATTTTCCTTCTTGGTAAGTGTTTCTGGTGCTACGTATAGCATTTTGGTTTTGCCTTCTGTAAGGTCGGCCTTTACTTTTCTTTGTTGTACCCTGCTCAAACTGGAGTTTAAAAAATGGGCAACATTATCATCGTCGCTATAGCCACGAATAAGGTCTACCTGATTTTTCATCAAGGCAATAAGCGGAGAAACAATAAGCGCTACTCCATCGCTGATTAAGGCGGGCAATTGGTAACACAATGACTTGCCGCCACCGGTAGGCATCAATACAAAAGTATCTTTACCATCCAATACACTTTGAATAATCTCTTCCTGAGCACCTTTAAAACCGTCAAAGCCAAAATACTTTTGCAATTCTTTCTTAAGATTCGGGCTCCCTTTGGTCTTTGCTTTTACTGCGGTCGTTTCCATAAATGGATATTAATTGATATGAATCAATGAAATTTTATACGCACCTGTATCATTAAAACAGGGGTCTTTTTTAAATGGATGCGAATTTACGAAGGTTAAGTAAATAAACTGTTGTAAATATGCAAGTTTTTATAATTTTTATTTTGGTTTATTATATTATAAAGCGTCCATATCAATAAAATTAGCTCATTTAATGTTTAACAGCCATTTGCTATAAAAACTTTATGAAAATATACCCCTAAAACTCCCCCATATAGCAAAGCAAAAAAACCGTGTAATGCGCTCATCCAAGCACCTTACACGGTTTTCTCTACAATAAATTTATCTTACTTCAAAAACGGCATTTTTACAACCACCGCTTTCAACGCTTTATCTCTCACCGCCACAAATACTTCCGAACCTTCAGCAGCAAAGGGTTTAGTTACATAAGCCAAAGCAATAGCTTTACCCAAGCTAGGCGACTGCGTACCAGAGGTTACATAGCCTATTTCATTGCCGTCAGCATCTTGTACTTTGTAATGATGACGCGGAATACCTTTGTCTACCATTTCTATAGCTACAAGCTTGCGTTGCACGCCTTCGGCTTTTTGTTTTTCTAAAATATCTTTTGCGGTAAAATCTTTGGTGAATTTAGTAATCCAACCCAGGCCAGCTTCCAATGGTGATGTAGTATCATCAATATCATTACCATACAGGCAGAAACCTTTTTCAAGACGCAGGGTGTCGCGCGCGCCAAGACCTATTGGCTTCATGCCTTTTGGTCCGCCTACGCGGAAAATTTCATCCCAAATCTTTTCTGCTTCACCATCCTTATCTTCAAAGTAAATTTCTACACCGCCGCTGCCTGTATAGCCTGTAGCGCTTATCAATACATTATCTACGCCAGCAAATTTGCCTTTGGCAAAAGTGTAGTATTTAAGGTTTATCAAATCTATATCGGTAAGCTCCTGCATGTACTCCACAGCTTTTGGTCCTTGAATGGCCAACAAAGCAGTCTTGTCAGAAATGTTGTGCATTTCCACACCCTCAGTATTTTTACTGCTTATCCAATTCCAATCTTTCTCAATGTTAGAGGCATTTACTACCAACATATAGCTGGCATTTTCTTCCATACAGTACACAATCAAATCGTCTACGATACCACCTTCTTCATTAGGCAGGCAAGAGTATTGTGCCTTGCCCACAGTAAGTTTCGAAGCATCGTTGGTGGTTACACGTTGAATTAAATCAAGCGCTTTTGGTCCTTTTAAAATGAATTCGCCCATGTGGCTTACATCAAACACACCTGCATTATTGCGTACCGCAGCATGTTCGTCATTAATTCCAGTATAGGAAATAGGCATATTGTAGCCGGCAAATTCTGCCATCTTAGCGCCAAGCGCAATGTGTTTGTCTGTAAATGGTGTATTTTTCATTCCTAAATTTTTTCGAGCTATTCTGTTATGTTTGGAAAAGCGCCCAAAAATAGCATTAAAGTCTGTGTTAAAAAATAAGGACAATAAAATTTATCCAAATTCGTTTGTTTTCAGAATACTATTTTTGCTAAAATCCATTAAAATCAATACTTAAGCATCGTTTATTAATAATGTTTCGTTTTCAGCATATAGAATATCTGTGGTTATTGTGGTTGTTGCCTTTAGTAGTGGTGGTGTATGTCATGTATTTGCGCTGGCGCAAAGCCCGCATACGCAAGCTAGGCGAATTATCATTGACCAAACATTTACTTACAGGAAGAATAGATGGCAGGGCGACCACCAAATTTACATTGCTGGCTACCTCGCTAACCCTTGCTATCATTGGCTTTGCTAATTTGCAGCGCGGTGCGCAAACAGAGCGAGCAGAGCGCAAAGGTGTGGATGTTTTCTTCGCTCTTGATGTAAGTAAAAGTATGCTGGCCAAAGATGTGCAGCCCGACCGTTTGAGCCGTGCTAAACAATTGATAGGTCGCATGATGGATAAGATGACCAATGATAGAGTGGGTTTGGTAGTGTTTGCCGGGAAATCATATTTGCAAGTGCCGCTCACCATTGATTATGGCGCAGCCAAAATGTTGCTCAGCACAGTGCAGCCCGATTTGATTCCTACACAAGGTACGGTACTCTCCGAGGCTATCGATTTATCTGCATCTTCTTTTAGCCAAAAAGAAAAAAAGTATAAGGCTATCGTGTTGATTTCGGACGGGGAAGATCATGATGAACGTGCTATTGACGCGGCGAAAAAAGCTGCGGAACAAGGTGCTATTATATACACCATTGGCATAGGCTCGCCGGAAGGTTCAACCATTATAGACCCGGCCACAGGCGAACCTAAATTGGACGAAAATGGTGCGCCCGTTATTACTAAATTGAATGAAGAAGAATTAAAGAATTTGGCGGCAGCTACGGGCGGCACTTACACGCTGCTTACCAATACCAATAGAGCTGCAGACGACTTAGTAAATATTATAGGCGAAATGGAAGGCAAGAGTTATGGTAGTGTTTTATTCACCGATTACAATAGTTATTTCCAATATTTCTTAGGCCTATCGCTTATATTACTTGTTGTAGAATGGTTGATGCCTTCTGCCCTTACTTTAAAAAAACAAGCACTGCAAAGTAGTAGATAAAAGGAACTGTAAACATGAAATTTTTAGCTTGCATTATTATGTTTTCCTTTCTGGCTCAAGGCGCTAATGCTCAGCAACAAAAGAAAGAAAATGTAAGACCAGAATTGCGCAAAGGCAATAAACTGTATAACGAAAAGAAGTACAAAGAGGCTCAGGGAGCTTATTTGAATGCTTTGAAAAAAGATCCAACATCTTACACCGGGATGTTTAATCTTGGTGATGCTTTGTACAACGACAAAAACTACGAACAAGCTCGCCAGGCAATGGCTGCAGGTGCAAAGAGCACTAAAGACAAGAAAGCGCAGGCCAGGGCATTGCATAATATTGGTAATACATTTCTGCAAGAGAAAAAATGGGAAGAAGCTGCAAATGCGTACAAACAATCATTGCGCCTGAACCCTACCGATGCGGATACCAAATACAACCTTGCTTATGCCAATGCCATGATAAAGAAAGATGGCGGGAAAGATAACAACAAGGACAAGGATAAGAAGGACCAGGACAAAAAAGAACAGGATAAAAAAGACAAGGAAAAGAAGGACCAAGACAAAAAGGACCAGGATAAGAAAGATGGCGATAAGGACCAAGACAAAAAGGATGATGAGGGCAAGGATAAAGGCGATAAGGATAAGCAAGAACAGCCCAAGCCTCAGGCGCAACCTAGCAAGCTAACGCAACAGCAAGCTGAAAACTTATTGAACGCCTTAAGTCAAGAAGAGAAAAAATTACAAGACAAAAAGGAAAAAGGAAAGGGTGTGCCAGTGAAGCTGGATAAGGATTGGTAGATTTTTATTTCCCGAAATTTTTTTATCTCCCGCAGATACCGCAGATTAACGCTAATTATTTTTCTGCGTATATCAGCGAAATTTGCGGGAGACTATTTTTTTTATTTCCCGCAGATTACCGCTGATTTTTTTTGCGAATATCTGCGAAATTTGCGGGACATTTTTAAGATTGTTAGCTAGCCAATACATCATGGAAGCTGGTATCTTTTTTCATTACCGCATTGGCAAAGGGGCACAAAGGCAGGATAGTTAAACCTTCGGCTCTTGCTTTGTCTACAGCGGCTGCTACCAGTTTGTTACCTACGCCTTGTCCCTTAAGCGATTCGTTAACCTCGGTGTGGTCAATGATTATTTTTTTATCGCCGGCCCATACATAGGTCATTTCGGCCAATACTTTATCGCCATTTTGGTAGAAAAACATACCACCTTTGGCATCTGATTTGTGTTGAATTTCCATCTTGTAAAAATAAAAAGGTTCTGCAACATATGCAGAACCTTTTTGCTGAAATAGGAATAATGAAAACTTATGCTGGTTGCAATACATTTTCGAAAGAAACCTTTCCAGTAGCAATGTCATACATAGTAGCTACTATGTTTATTTTTCCTTGCTCTACATGTTCTCTGATCACATCGCTTTGCTCCATCATTTGATTGATAGAATGACGTACATTAAGTACCGAAACTTTATTTACAAACTCGGTATTGTTGCCCGTACGGTCGCCAGATACGGTGTCTTCCTGGTTTACAGAATCTTTGATTTGCTCTAATAAACTTGTAAGGTTGCCCATTTTCACATCATCACAAGCACCTTTTATAGCACCGCAATTGGTATGGCCCATAACCAATATTAATTTGCTGCCAGCAACTGCCACAGCGTATTCTAGCGAACCTAACACATAAGGTGAAATAACATTGCCTGCAATGCGAATATTGAAAATATCGCCAATACCTTGGTCGAAAATCAACTCAGCCGGGGCACGGGAATCCATACAGCTTAAGATGGCTGCAAATGGTTTTTGACCATCTTTTGTTTCTTGTACTTTGGCTAAAAGGTCGCGATTGGCACTCATGCCATTTATAAACCTTTCGTTGCCTTTAGCCAATAATTCTAATGCTAATTCCGGAGTCATTTCTCTGTTACCTATATTCGTCATCTTTTTAATTAATTTTTTAGTTTAATAATTGCTCCTTTTGCAAGGGGCTTGTTTTTGATTAAGAAGTTAATTGTTTGAGTAGTTTTTTATAACGTCCCGAAGTTTTAGTTACGGGTTGCTCACCATCATGCCTTTCTATCTCTTCGTTATTGGCAATGTCTTCTGGCAGTTGGTACGAATTTTTAAAGCCAATAAGCGACATTTTAATGTTTTTGTCTGGTGCTTTGGTTAAGTGGAATTCCTTAATTAATTCCAATACATCATAATCTATATATTCAGTATTGTTAGCATCAAGTATTACCGTGCTGCCATCAGCAAGGCTTTCCAGTGTTTTCTTAATACTAGCTTTATTTAAGAATGAAACTTCCTGAGCCAATTCTAAGTGTACCACTTCGCTTTTTTCGTATACAAGACGTTTGAAGTAGAATGGCACTCTCAGGTTATTACGTAGGATATAGAAAATACTGAATGCCATACCTAATCCTACCCCTTTCAATAAATCAAGGAATACAACAGCCGCAGCAGTAACCACAAATGGTAAGAACTGAGACAGACCAGCATGCCACATGTGCTTAAACACTGCCGGACGACACAATCTGTAACCCGTAAAGATTAATATAGCGGCTAATGCAGCTTTAGGAATCATGTTTAGAATAAAAGGGATAGAAGCCACACACACCAATAATAACACACCATGGGTAATAGTGGAGAGTTTGGTTTTACCACCTGCATTTATATTGGCAGAGGAACGCACAATTACAGATGTGATAGGCAAGCCGCCAATAAGACCGCTGGCTATATTGCCTATTCCTTGGGCCTTCAGTTCAGCATCGCCAGAGGTATAACGTTTATAAGGGTCGAGTTTGTCTGTTGCTTCAATGCATAGTAGTGTTTCGATGGAGGCAACAACAGCAATTACCAAACCTGTTGTCCAAACTTTAGGATTGGCAAAGCCAGCAAAATCAGGCAATTTAAAGTTTCCGAAGAATGCTTCAGCGTTTTTGGGAACAGGTAAATTTACCAAGTGGTTGCCACCCACAAACAATTCCGGAGATGCTGTTTTGAACAACTGATTAATTACTGTTCCTATAACAACAACCAATAAACCTGCGGGTATCATCTGTACTTTTTTGAAGCCTTTGGTAGACCATAAAATAAGAATACCTAAACCTATTAAGCCAATGATAATAGCACCAGTTTCCATGTGGGTAAAAGAGTCGGTGATGGTTTGTAAGCTAAACCCGTCATCAGCGTCTTCCATACCCATGGTATGGTTAGGTGCAACATATCCTACTAAATCGGGTATTTGCTTGATGATAATAGTAAGACCAATACCGGCCAACATACCTTCTATAACGTTGGTAGGGAAGTAATTGGCAATGCTGCCGGCGCGAACAAATCCCAGAATTAATTGTAAGATACCAGCAACAATTACAGCGCAAAGGAAGATTTCGAAAGCGCCTAAATCGTTAATAGCGCCAATAACTATGGCTACTAGGCCAGCAGCAGGGCCACTAACACTAAGATTTGATTTACTAAAAAAGCCAATGACAATGCCGCCAATTACGCCGGCAATAATGCCAGACAATGGGGGTGCGCCAGATGCTTGAGCAATACCAAGACATAAAGGCAAAGCGATGAGGAACACAATGAGTCCTGCAACCAAGTCACCTTTCGCGCTAGCGAAAAGAGATTTCTGTTTAGACATAACAATAAATGTTAGGCAATATATATTAAATGGGTGTAGATTTTATTGAATCACAATAGCGCGCACGCTTAAGCATGCAGAATTGTGGCATTCAATAATGAAGAGATAATGCATGGTTTAACCAGCATTGGGTGGCTGCAGTGGCACATCTAGATGAACAGCAACAGTGAGCGCTTCGTCCCGATGAGAATGTTTATAGCTAGCATCAACAGTAATGTCGTTGCTAACAAAAGAAGAAAGATTCAGGTACCAAAATTTATCGTGGTCGGCATTTGCCATTTTCTTATTGCAATTGCCGCCTTCGTGCACTTCTTCTGTCATTTGTCCATTCCACAATATCTTTCCTATCTGCTTTATGGGCAGAACTTGAAAGATAAACATGGTAATGAAAAATATGGCCAGAAACTTCTTCATGCGTACTAGCAAAGATAAGATAATGAACGTACAACATTGCAAACTTGTGGTTAAGAGATTAACAAATTTTGCTGTTTAAAAATGATGCAGGTATTGAGAAAAATGATAAATTTTAGAATTAAATGTTTGAAAACAGAATAATGCTAACTTTTAAATATCCACTTAAAAAAAATGGTGCTTAATCCAACTATTGGATTGAGCACCATTTTTTGACGTTCGTTCAGAAATAAGTTTATGATAAGCTATTGGTTATTTCGCTTCTCCGGTACCATGACCTACATCGTTTCTGTGCTGTATCACTTCAAGATTTTCATCTATAAAATAAGCACTACCAAAACCATTTACGTACGCACCTTTCACCGTAGTCAACTCTATCATTATAAAATCATCCATAGAAACCAGTGTTTCTAATATTTTACCATGTTTATCTGTTAGTTTAGAAATGGCAGTATCCCAAGTTGGCGTACCTCTTTCTATATGGTTGCTCGCAACACTTAAGGTAAGTCTGTTGCGTGCATAAATTTGCTTCGTTTCCGACTCGTCGTCTATAAACATAGCGGAAGCAATTTTTTGGTCTTTAAGGTTTCTAGTGTGAACAGCCATAAATGAAACAAGTATATAAAACTTGTTATCCATTTGTGCAAATGGTGCATAGCTAGAATTGGGAATGCCTTCAGCATTAACTGTAGCTAATATTAAAGATTTGCTTTTAGCCAAAAGTTCGTTTACTTGTGGTGCTTTAGGTTTTACTGATTTTGCATCTGCAGTCGCTGCAACGTGTGATTCGCTCATAAAGTAGCTAAATTATTGGTTGAATTTAATATTATTAAAAAACTAAATATTTGTATTTGGATTTCGTTTTTTACGCCAAGGCGTGCAAAATTACGTAAAAATCTGTGGTTGTATTGTGTTTCTGGTTAGATTGGCGTTTGGTAACTTAAAGATGATACCTATCGTTTTGAAAAAAATTATTTGAAAGTGATTTTGGTTAAGGCGACAAGGCCTTTTTATGGCTTGCCATACTATTTTACAATAAAAACAGTTATCTAATTAGCATAATTCTTCTTACGTCGCTTGTAAAAGGAATTTCCATGCCAAAATTTTCATTTCTTTGTGATTATTACACTAAAAGTATCATGTGTCGCTCACTGAAATGAGGCCACCCAAAAAGGAACAATAAACTTGAAAAGAGTAATCAATTTTTTATCGGCAATAATCATATTCGTTTTTGCATTATTGGGTAGCCTTAACGCCCATGCCCAAAATACCGACAGTATAAAACGAGCACAAAAACAAAGGGCGGATAGCCTTAGTTTTATGCGCACCTATGTGCAAAGCAAACAATATAAAGACAGTGTTGAAAATGCACGTCAGGCAATGGTAAATAAAGCCAAGGAGGCACAAAAAAGGACATCAGATTCTTTGACCGCGGTACGTAAGCAAATTTCAGATAGCATATCTGCGGCAAGGAAACACAAGGCGGACAGCTTGAATTTTGTGCGGGTTTATATGCAGAGCAAGCGGTATAAAGATAGCGTAGAGAACGTGCAGCAATTGCGTATTGCTAAAATGAAAGAAGCGCAAAAGCGTGTTACTGATTCTATTACCAATGTGAGAAAAAGAGAAGCCGATAGTATCATGAATGTCCGTCGCAGATATAGCGATAGTATTAAGAATTATAATGACAGTATAAGGCAGGACCAGGTGCGCAGAATGGAGGAACAAAAAGAAATGCGGCGAAAGATGGCAGATAGCCTGGAGCGGATAAGGGTGTACAAAGCGAGCAATATATATAAAGATAGTGTGGCCTTAGCTAGGAAAAATTACAAAGACAGCATGGCTGCCGCCCGGAAGAAAACAAATGATAGTTTACGAGCTGCGCAAAAGATAATAACAGACAGCATAGTTGCTGAACGAAAAGCATATAACGATAGCCTGAAAACGGCACTGGAAGAGGCCAGAAGCATACGCATGCGCGAGCTGGATAGCTTGTCGGTCATACGGGCGGCTCGGTCAGATAGCTTGGCAAAGCTGAGAGAAGCCAGGGCAGAGCTGCGAAAGCAAAAAGCTGCAGAAAAGGAGAAGGCCCAGAAGGATAAGCTCAACCTCAATATGGAGCTGAAGATTAAGAAAAAGCAGGACGCCTACACCAATGAAAAGATGCGTAAAAAATCCTGGTCGCTGCCGCGAAAGGTAATACAGAACACCTTTACACGGTATAATTACTATTTTAACGCAGATAAAAAAATGGACGAAGCTATAGACAATATGCTGCGGTCCAACACGGACAATTACGATAGCCTATTGTCGCTGTTTCCTTTTGACCCCGACCGTGACTCGGCGAAGTTAATGTCGGATATGGATACCATTATTAGAAAAGCTTCTGTTGGTATTCAAATACATGACCCTCGTGCTAAGTGGCAGGATGATTTGTATCTGTTGGTAGGCCAGGCTTATTTCTACAAAGCCGACTATCAAAATGCTGGGGCCGCTTTTAAACATATTGTGTCACAAGCCGAGGCTGATAAAAAGGAGAAAGAGAAAAAGGCGGGTAAGCCAAGCAAAGAAGATAAGAATAAGCCTATAACGTTTAGTGAGGAAGAGAAAACAGGACTTGCCGGAGCCCTGGAGCATAAAGCAGCCAAGAACGAAGCTATGCTTTGGCTGGCGAGGGTTTTCACGCAAAGCAATAAAGAAGGTCAAGCGCAAACCTTGATAGATATGTTGCGAAATGATGCGCTGTTTCCTGAAAGATTGAAAGGCAGACTAGCTTTGGAACAAGCCTTTGCAGATTTGGGTCGTAATGATTTGAACAGAGCTGCACAGTCATTGGTAATAGTGGCTGCCGACAAGCAAATGCCAGATTGGCTTAGGTTACGTGCCAATTATTTGAATGGGCAATTATTGCAACAGCAATTGCATTACGCTGAATCTGATAAGCATTTTAAAGCGGTGTTGGGTTTAAATCCAAACATTGATATGGATTTTTATGCTCGAAAAAATTTGGCAACCAATAGTATCAATAACGGCAACAATAATGGTAACGCTGCGCAGATATTGGAGAAGATGGCCAATGATGGCAAGTACAGACCTTATTACGACCAAATTTATTATGCTATGGGTAAGGCTGCGCTAAAAAACAAGCAAAGTGACAAGGCCCTTGAAAATTTTCAAAAGAGTGTTAACCTGAGTCAAAGTAACAGAAAACAGAAAGGGTTATCTTTTGCCAGTTTAGGCGATGAGTATTATTTGCGTAGCGATTATAACAAAGCCAAACTATCGTATGATAGTGCCGTGCAGTTTTTGACCATTGCCCAAGACCCTGTTTATAGCATTGCCCTGCAACGTGCTCAGGCTTTAGACAGATTGGCTGTGCCAGGTAATGAAGTATTGGTGCAGGATAGTCTTTTAGCGCTCTCTGCCTTGTCGGAGCGAGAGCAGCGTGCCGTTATAAAAGATTATATAAAAAGTGTAGAACGCATGATGCGTGATAGTGCCTACCGCGCAGCTAATGCAGGCAACAATGCCAATATGCCGGTTAACCAAATGGGGCAGCAAGGTAGCCAGGCGTGGTATTTTGCCAATCCCAATCTGATGCGCAAAGGTGAAAATGAATTTAAGCAACGCTGGGGTAACCGTCAGTTGAAAGATAATTGGCGCAGAAGCAGCGCATCTTCCAGCGATTTTGATGTAGCAGCTGATGATGCAGGTGCCGATGATGAGTTCAGCAATTTGCCAAACGAAGATTCTTTGTTTGCTGCTATTCCGCACACGCCTGAGCAAATTCAAAAATCAAAAGATATATTGCGAGAGTCGTTGTTTAATCTGGGTAAAGCCTACTACACTTATCTCGAAGATTTTCCAAAGGCGGTAAGCACATTTGATACCCTTGATAAGCGCTTCCCTAATCACGACCATCAAGCAGAAGTTTTATATACCCGTTACTTGATTAGCATGCGCCAAAATCAACCTAACGAAGCGACAAAATATAATACACAACTACAAAGTAAGTATCCAGATACCGAGTGGGCAAAACTGCTGAAAGGTTCGTCTGCATTGCTATCTAAAGGTGAAGAGTTATATGCGCCTCCTACTACAACAGCAAAAGAAACCATTTCTAATCATTACGATGAAACTTATGGCTTGTTGATGCAAAGACAATATGCAAGTGTACTCAATAGAATTAAGGATGCAGATGTGGAATATAAAGACCAGGGCAATTTCAAGAAAAAATATGACTTGATGAAAGCCATAGCTATTGCGGGTACTGGTTCTTATCCTGAGGCAGATACTATGTTAAGTCAATTTATTGCAACCAACCCAAGTGATACTTTGACTAATTGGGCCAATACAGTGCTTAATTTCATTCGTGCTAATCCGCTGCCCGTAACTAATAATAATTTGAACAGAAGAGACAGCAGCCAAACACAAATGACGCTTAGTGTAGATTCTTCTAATCTTGTGTATAATTACAATGCCGGCCAAACACACTATGTTATCATCTCTGCACAGCAAGATGCTAAGTTTTCTGGGCTTAGGTCGGGCTTGTCAGATTATAACTTAATGAAGGCGGGTAATGAAGGTGTAATTGTAACAATGAGCACATTGGATGCTGGCCGTAGCTTGATTATTTGCAAAGAGTTTGCCAGTGCGACAGCCGCTAAAAAGTATATGAACGAGATTAAAAACGTAAAGCTACTCTTTAGAGAATACCAGGCCAATGAGTATGATGTCTTATTGATTTCTATAGATAATTTTCCTAAGCTTTTTGTGAAAAAGGATTACGCAAACTATAAGAACTTTTACAATAAGAATTATAAGTAATAAAAATTGCCACAATAAAAACAGCGTTCAACACCTAGATGTTGAACGCTGTTTGTTATTTATCTATTCCCTTTCCTGCATTCCCTTTCGCTTATTCAGCATACAGCAAATATTTCTTCCTAATCGTTTTAAACTTATCTAATTCAGGTTGCCAGGATTTACGAATGTCAGCTTCAGAAACACCAGCTTTTATTTGCGACCTTAGCTTATCTGTTCCACTTAATTTCTCAAAGAACGGAATGAAAAAATCATCCTTCTTTGGATAATTATTATAAGCTTCAATTATCCATTTTAAATTCAGTTTACTGTCCGAAACACGTAAAGCTTTGTAATCATTATCAGCTACCATTACACCATAGCATTTTTGATTTTTCAAAGGCGGGTCGGTTGCACCTTCCATACTCACCGGCGTAAAGGTATGCGTATAGCTTTTCTTCAAGTCGGGATGGCCAAACTGCTGAAAAGGGTAGGGTGTACCTCTTCCCAAACTTGCCTTAGTGCCTTCAAACAAACACAGCGAAGGATAAAGATAGATGGCCGACATGTTTTTTAAATTAGGCGATGGCATTACAGGTAGTTTATACAATGATTGATGGGTATAATTTTCGCAGATAATCACCGTAAGTTTTGGGCTGGTAGATTTCAGCCATTTCTCTCCCATCAGCATCTTTGCATATTCACCTACGGTCATGCCATGAATAACCGGTATGGCTTGCATACCAACGAATGTAGCGTGTTTTTTATCCAGCACCGGCCCATCTACAATAAAGCCTAAAGGATTGGGTCTATCCAAAACAATTACTTGTTTTTTTTGCTCAGCGCAGGCTTCCATCAAGTATTGTAGCGTATTGATGTAGGTGTAGAAACGCGCACCCACATCTTGCAAATCGTACACCACGATGTCGACATCTTTCAATTGCTCGGCGGTAGGCTTTTTATTGCTACCATATAGCGAAATGACCTGCAAACCTGTTTCTTTATCAATGCCGCTTTTTACTTTGGCACCAGCATCGGCATGGCCGCGAAAACCATGTTCCGGGCTAAATATTTTTACAATGTTCACGCCCCGTTTCAATAAGGTATCGGGCAATAGCACACCGTTTATTTCAGATGTTTGATTAACCAATAGCGCAACTCTTTTTCCTTTCAGGAGCGGAAGATAGGCTTGCGTTCTATCGGCGCCAGTAGTAATGTTTTCATAGTCGGGCGTGTTTTTTACACCGCCTACTATAACTGGATTTTTTTGCGCAAAACTACTAATGGCGATGCCGATAAGCGCGCTGGACAAAAGGGATAGACGAAAGTATTTTTTCATTTTGAATAAAATTTACAAAAACATTTTTATGGCTGCCACATTTTGGCGTAGTATGTATTTACTTTTGCCTAATAAATAACAAAATCAATTGACAGGAAGCGAAAATAAAGGTTTAGTGGCTATAATTATTATCGAATTGGTAGCGGTGCTTATTTCGTAACTTTGCAGTCTCGAAATTTTATATCAAAAATGAGCATAAACGAAATACAGGACCAAATTATAGAGGACTTGGCCTTTTATGAAGATTGGATGGAGAAGTATGAGCACATAATTCAATTAGGAAAGGAATTGCCTTTAATAGCGGAGGAATATAAAAAGGAAGAAAATTTGATAAAAGGTTGTCAGTCGAGGGTTTGGTTGCATGCCGATTATAAAGATGGTAAAGTGGAGTTTACAGCAGACAGTGACGCTATTATAACTAAGGGATTGGTAGGCTTAATGATTAATGTTTTGTCGGGGCAGTCGCCAAAAGATATTGCGGAGGCTGATATTTATTTTATTGATGAAATTGGGCTGAAAAGCCATCTTTCGCCCACCCGTAGCAATGGATTGTTGGCCATGTTGAAGCAAATGAAAATGTATGCCATTGCGTTAAATTCTGTTCATCCTCAAAACTAAAGACAATTATGAATTTGTATGATGAAGTATTGGCCACCTTGCAAACTGTTCACGACCCGGAAATACCTGTGAATATATATGAGCTAGGCTTGGTGTATGAAATAAAAATTAATGAAGGAAAAGTAGATATAGTGATGACGCTTACTGCACCTGCTTGTCCGGTGGCTGGCGAAATTATTTTTGAAGTGCAGTCTAAATTGGAAGCTATTGAGGGTGTAACAGATGTACATGTGCAACTAACGTTTGACCCACCTTGGAATAAGGAAATGATGAGCGAAGAAGCAAGATTAGAATTGGGTTTTCTTTAAAAATCGAGGAATAAAAAACTATTCTATATTTTTGTCGTCCTTATCTAAGGTTTCAATTATAAAATGGTGGTGAAATGATTTTACACTGCCCGTTTATAAATTAATTAATTTTCAAATTAAGACGAATGTCATCAACTTGGTTCCGACGTATAAAGAAGGGTATTAATACCGAAACAAAAGAAAAGAAAGAAGCACCAGACGGTCTTTGGCACAAATGCCCGGAGTGTAGAACCACTATAACGCAAACGGCATTGCAGGAGAATTTATACTTATGCCCTAACTGCAATCATCATAACAGAATAAATTCCGAAGAGTATTTTGATATTATCTATGATGATGGCGCTTATGAGGAATTGTTTAGCAATATAGCGCCTGTAGATAAGTTGAATTTTGTGGATGTGAAACCTTATGATGCCAGGTTGAAAAGTGCACAAAAATCGACAGGATTATTGGACGCCATGACCGTAGGAGTTGGTGCTGTTGAGGGTAAAAAATTAGTAATAGCCTGTATGAACTTCAACTTCATCGGTGGTTCTATGGGCTCCGTGGTAGGCGAGAAGATAGCCAGAGGTATTGATTACAGTATTAAGCATAAACTGCCGTTTATGATTATATCAAAATCGGGTGGTGCGCGTATGATGGAAAGTGCATTTTCTCTTATGCAAATGGCCAAAACATCAGCAAAACTTACCCAGCTAGCCGCTGCAAAACTGCCTTATATTTCTTTGATGACCGACCCTACTACAGGTGGTGTTACTGCATCATTTGCAATGCTAGGCGATATTAATATTGCTGAACCCAAAGCCCTTATTGGTTTTGCTGGTCCGAGAATTATTAAGGAAACCATTAAAAAAGATTTGCCTGCAGGTTTTCAACGCAGTGAGTTTTTGGTAGAAAAAGGATTTTTGGATTTTGTGGTGAACAGAAAAGATTTGAAGCGTAAACTAAGCGATAGCATGGAATGGTTCGGTAAATAAAGCTGACAAACCATGAAAAATGAAATAGTATTTAACTTGTAATTCCTATATAAAATGTCAGAAGATAAATTGAAGGCGCTCAAGATGACGCTTGATAAAATTGATAAAGATTTTGGTAAGGGCTCGGTAATGAAACTGGGCGATAAACAACAAACTGAAATTGAGGTTACCTCCTCAGGTTCATTAGGATTGGATGTGGCCCTTGGTGTGGGCGGTTTTCCCAAAGGTAGAATTATTGAAATATACGGACCGGAGTCTTCTGGTAAAACAACAATTGCAATTCATACTATAGCTGAAGCGCAGAAGAATGGTGGTATTTGCGCCTTTATAGATGCGGAGCACGCTTTCGACAGCAACTATGCGCGCAAGCTAGGTGTAGATGTAGAAAATCTTTTGATTTCCCAACCCGATTATGGTGAACAAGCCCTGGAAATTGCAGAGCGTTTGATTCTATCTGGAGCTTTGGATGTAGTGGTGGTAGATTCGGTAGCAGCATTGGTACCTAAGAGCGAGCTGGAAGGCGAAATGGGTGATAGTAAAATGGGTTTGCAAGCCAGGTTGATGAGCCAGGCTATGCGTAAGCTTACTGCCAGCATTTCTCGTACTAATGCTACTTGTATTTTCATCAATCAGTTGAGAGAGAAGATAGGCGTAATGTTTGGTAATCCTGAAACCACTACGGGTGGTAATGCCTTGAAATTCTATGCTTCGGTGCGTGTGGACATTCGTCGTCCGGCAGCGGGTCAAATTAAAGATGGCGATAACGTAATTGGTAGCCGTGTAAAGGTGAAAATTGTAAAAAATAAAGTGGCGCCACCTTTCAAACAAGTAGAGTTTGATATTATGTTTGGCGAAGGTATCAGCAAGATAGGCGAAGTGATAGACATGGGTGTAGAGCTGGGTATATTGAACAAAAGCGGTTCTTGGTTTAGCTACGGCGAAAACAAAATAGGCCAAGGACGTGATGCTGTAAAAAGCTTCTTAAAAGATAATCCAGAATTTGCTGCTGAGATAGAAGCTAAGATTAGAGAGGCTTTGAAGATTAAGGCGTAATAGAAGCATACAAAACAATTAAAAACCGATCTGTCTGGATCGGTTTTTTTTGCAAATGGATTACATTTTTACACCCCAATATTTAATATCTACCATTTTTAGAAGGGTATGGTAGCTAAAGTTGATGTATTATCCAATAGTTTAGAATACGGCAGGTCTGGGTTATTAAGTTTAGAAGAATCGTTTGTTCTTTAGAATTACATTTTGATTTTGAGTGGTGTAACCGTATATTTGGGTTAACGATAATTTTAAGTATACCCTAAACTTATATGGACATCCCTAAGTTTGACGAAACATTTTTACCAATTTTAGAAATACTAAAAACTGGCAAAACTTATAAAACACGTGATCTGATTGAAGAGGTGAAAATGCGGTTCTATTCTCAACTATCTGAAGAACAACTTAAGCAAGAAACAAAATCTGGTGATTTGCTCGTAGACAATAGAATTGCTTGGGGAAAGTCATATTTGAAAAAGGGAGGGTATGTATTTTTTCCGCAAAGGGGGTATGTGCAAATAACTGAGAAGGGCAGAGGTCATTCAACCAGTCTAAGTTTGAAAGACTTAGAAAACGAAACGTCTCTTTTGCACTTTTACAAGCAGGAATCTCCAAAATCAAATATGTCTGTAATTTCTGAAGCGAATGTTTCTTCTCCTCAGGACTTGATTGACGAGGGTGTTAAAAGAATTGACGATGACGTAAAAACTGAACTATTGACCAAGCTCAAAGGAACTAATCCATATTTCTTCGAGAAAGTGGTTCTGAAACTTTTGAAAAAAATGGGATATGGCGAATTTATCGAAACAGCAAAGTCAGGAGATGGAGGTATTGATGGGATTATTAATGAAGACCAACTCGGACTAGATAAAATATATATCCAGGCTAAAAGATTTAATGATGGCAAGGTGAGAGAAACAGATATAAGGAATTTTATTGGAGCAATGAGTGGCGATACTAACAAAGGGGTGTTTGTGACAACATCTGATTTCGATAATAGGGCTATTGAAAAGGCCCGCTCCGCGCATCATAAAATAATTTGTATCGATGGGAAAAAACTAGTTGATTTAATGCATCAATTTAATGTTGGAATTCAGATTAAAACGACATATGAAATTAAGCAGGTTGACGAAGATTTTTTTGACGAACAGTAAAACTTAGTATGCCATTGAGGTTGCTTAAAATTGTGTTACTTAATATGCCTGCGTCGGCATAGCATCCAGCTAAAAATAATGACTTTACATAAATCAGGTTTTGTAGTGTGCAGAGATTGCCCAATAGATGTTGCGACGCTTCTAGCGGCGTTGCCCATGATAGAAATAGGCTGCCAAAAAAATGACAGCCCAATCTAATACAAAATACCTTATCAAATCCCTATTGCTTTATAGCAACAATCATTTTCGTTCCTAATTCTTCGGGCTTATATACTTTAAAGTTAAAAGGTTTAAGATCCTGTACAAAGTTTTCAATGTTGTATGGATGATGAAGCTCAACGATAATGCATTTTACTTTATGCAACCACTCTGTATTCTCGGCTAGAAGCATTTCTTCGGCACCTTCAATATCCATTTTCATCAAGTCCACTTCGGCAATATCATGTACGCTTAATATCTCGGGAATGGTAATTGCTTTTACCATATAGCTGGTGCCATTGCCCACTCCAATTTTTGAATTATATGCTAGGTTGTCCTCTACAAAAGGCACGTTGTCCCTGGTAGGATAAATAGCCGCTTGGATAGGTGAAATACGGCTGAAAGAAGCTGTGTTTTTTTGCAACTGTTCAAAATTCGATGCCGAGGGTTCAACCGCAATAATTTTTGCATCAGGATAAGCATCTGCAAAAAATAAAGAAGCGAAGCCCACGTTAGCTCCTAAATCCAATACCACTTCAGGATTGCTCACTACATGTGTTGGAAGCGTGTATATTTTTTCATACAATACTTCGTAAAACATATTGAAGTCCCCATTAAACATTCTAATGTTTACGGGAGTAGATTTACCTGCAATGTTTAACAGATAGGTGTTGGCATTATTGCTATTATTGGAATAACCTTTGTTTTGGTAAATGCGGTTAAATCGTTTTGTGTCGTACATCAAACGCAGAGCAGTAGCCAGATTGCTGCTTTTTGACATGCAAAACTTAAACTTAGAAATAAGGTTACTCATACCCATAGTTAGAATAATATAAATGTACCTTGGCAAAAACAAAAATAAATAATGCCCACAGACAAAAAGCGAAGTGGGCATTATTGTTGAAGAAAGGGCAACTTACAACGTCGCCATATCAATAACAAAACGATATTTCACATCGCCTTTCAGCATACGTTCGTAAGCCTCATTAATATCTTTCATCGCAATCATTTCCACGTCCGATACAATACCGTGTTCGGCGCAATAGTCAAGCATCTCCTGTGTTTCGGCAATGCCGCCTATTAAAGAACCAGCAATGCTTCTACGGTTTCCTATTAAGTTCATGCCCAAGATTTCTGTTGGAGAAGGCGGTACGCCCACGCAAATCATTACGCCATCTGTATTCAGCATACGCAAATATTGATTGTAATCGTGTGGAGCAGATACAGTGTCTACAATAAAATCGAAATAGCTTGAAAGGTCGGCTAATTGTGCTGCGTCTGTAGTTAGTGCAAACTTATGCGCACCAAGCTTTCTAGCATCTTGCTCTTTACTTGGAGAGGTGCTGAGCATCGTAACTTCTGCACCGAATGATGCGGCAAACTTTACCGCCATGTGCCCAAGGCCACCCAAGCCTACTACAGCTACTTTATGGCCCTTGCCTACCTTCCAGTGGCGTAGTGGCGAATAAGTGGTAATGCCAGCACATAATAGAGGTGCAACAGCATTCAAAGGAAGCTTGTCAGAAACTGTAAGTACAAAACTTTCATCCACAACTATTTTGTTGGAATAGCCGCCATAGGTAACGCCGCCAGACACTTTATCTTTTGAGTTATACGTACTCGTAGAGCCATTCTTACAGAACTGCTCCAAATCTTTTTTGCAGTTTTCACACTCGTGACAGCTATCAACCATGCAGCCTACACCAGCTAAATCACCTACTTTAAATTTGGTAACCGAAGCACCTACTCGCGTTACTCTGCCCACTATTTCGTGTCCTGGTACCATTGGGTAAACACTGCCGCCCCATTCGTTGCGTACCTGGTGGATATCCGAGTGGCAAACGCCGCAGTACATGATATCAAATTCCACATCTTGTGGGCCTACCTCGCGTCTTTCGAAGCTAAAGTCGCTTAATGGAGCGGTGGCATCCTGCGCCGCGTAACCTTTTGCTTGTGTCATTTTCGTCTTTTTATTAGTAAAATTGATTTGAAAAATTGTTAGAAAAGCAAAATAAGGGAATTGGCACTACATTTGTGTGCATTAAAAACAATCATAGTCTTTTCGTACATTTGACCTCCTTTTTTAATGCTATATTTAAAAAGGTATTAATTAATTGCTTTTCGCATGTTGCTTGAGCATATCAATAAAAACAAATCTAGGTGCGTTTAAAATCCTTAGACATCAAAGGCTTCAAATCCTTTGCTGATAAAACACAAATCTTACTCGACAATCCCATCACGGGTATTGTAGGGCCAAATGGTTGTGGTAAATCCAATATCATCGATGCTATTCGTTGGGTAATTGGTGAGCACAAAATAAAATCGCTACGGTCTGATAACCTTGAGGATTTGGTATTCAATGGTTCTCGCTCACGTTCTGCATCGGGCATGGCAGAGGTGTCGCTCACCTTCGAGAATACGCGAAACCTGCTGCCAACTGAGTTTACAACGGTTACCATTACCCGTAAGTTTTACAAAAGTGGTGAAAGTGAGTACCGGTTAAACGATGTGACTTGTAGGCTTAAAGATATACACAACCTGTTTCTCGATACGGGTGTGAGCAACGATTCCTATGCCATTATTGAGCTAGGCATGGTGGATGATATCATCAAAGATAAGGAAGGTAGTCGCCGTAGAATGTTGGAACAAGCCGCTGGTATTTCTATTTATAAAACTAGAAAGAAAGAGGCGAGACAGAAGCTGGATGCAACTATGCAAGATATTTCGCGCATAGAAGATTTGCTTTTTGAGATTAGTAATAACCTTAGAACACTGGAAAGCCAGGCTAGAAAGGCCGAAAGGTATTTTCAAATAAAAAATGAATACAAGGAAGTAAGCATTGAATTGGCCAAAGCCTCTTTGGAAGAATTTAATGATAAATACCAAAGCCTCAATAGTCAGCATGATATAGAGCATGATAAAAAGCTAAAGATAGAAACAGAGATTGCTGGTGACGAAGCAGAGATAGAAGCTGACAAAGTAAAGCTCGTGCAACGCGAGCAAGAGTTGAATGGTTTGCAAAAACAATTCAATGAATTGATAAATCGTATTCGTTCTTTGGAAAGCGAGAAAAAGCTTGCTGCGCAAAGGATGGAGCACTTGCAGGACAGGGAGCAAAGCTTGAATAAATTTCTGGTAAATGCTGATACGCAACTAAAGCAACTCAACGAGTCGATAAGTTTTGCAGATACACAAATTAAAACTGAGGCCGATTCCATAGAAGAGTTAAGAGAGCAATTAGAAATTATTCGAGAAACCCTGGATGACAAGCGTGAAGCCTTTGACCAAAAAAAGCAAACATTAGAAACACAGCGTAATAATCTGCAACAGTTTCAACGCCGTCAGTTTGATGCGGAGAAGAAAGTAGCGGTTGCCGATAGTTCGGTGTTGAATTTACAGCGTTCTATATTTCAAATTCAGGAAGAGAAAGCACAACGTGTTGCGCAAATAGCACAACTAAATAAAGAAAAGCAAGAGCACGAGGATTTAGGTAAAGATAAGCAAGATGAGCTACAGGCTTTAGTTAAAAGGCATGAAGAGGTTAAGACTAAAATATTAGAAAGTCAGGAGCAATTAGAAACATTTCGTTCGCAATCGGTAGAGCAAAATAGAAAACTGGATGCGCGCCGCAATGAGCATGACCTCTTAAAGTCTTTGGTAGAGAGCCTTGAAGGTTATCCTGACAGTATTAAATTCTTAAAGAAGAATAAAGAGTGGAACAGTAATGCGCCTTTACTTTCTGATGTGTTTGTGGTGAAGGATGAATACCGCACTGCATTGGAAAATGTTTTGGACAGCTTCCTGAATTATTATGTAGTAGAGAATGTAGATGAGGCTGCGCAAGCTGTTCATTTACTTGAAAGCAATAAAAAAGGGAAAGCCAATTTCTTTTTGTTAGACCAATTTCAAAACAAAGATAGCCAGCCTCAAGCCACACAAGATGGCGCAGGATTGGTGCCAGCTTTGAGTGTAATAACGGTAGATAAGCAATATCAAAATTTGGCAGAACACTTGCTGGGTCACGTTTTTATAGCCGAGCAGGAAGCTGATTTGTTGCAAAGCAACATTAGCAATGGTAATGTGCTAATTGAAAAAAGTGGTAAAACCCTACGTGGAAAATATACCTTAGGCGGTGGTAGTATTGGTTTGTTTGAAGGCAACAAGATTGGCCGTGCTAAAAATCTGGAGCGCTTAGCTAAAGAAATTGAAGAGTTGACAACATCAACTGCGGAATTAAAACTACTTATCAGCAATACACAAACACAGATAACTGGATTCAACCAAGAGCTGAATGACAGAGCCATAGAGCAAAGTCGTAATGAAATAAATAGGTTGAACAACATGGTTATTAATTTGGGTAACCGTATTGAAAACTTTGAACACCTCAATCAGAATGGTGAAAAGCGATTGCAAGATTTGGAAGAGCAATTGAGCGATACGCAAGAAAACATAAGTGGTACACGTGGTGAGCTGGATGAAATAACGGAGCAGTTGCAAACGCTACAAGCTGCTATACAAAAGGCTGCAGAAGAATTTGCCGCAGTGGAGACCGACTTCAACATGGCGCAGCAACAATACAATAATCAGAACATACAGTACACGCGCCAACAAAGTAAAATTGAGAACCTAAAGCAAGAACTAACTTTTAGAAATAACCAGTTAGCCGACTTGCAAATGCAGATTGAAAATAATAAAACGCAACTTAAAGAAACATCGGCACAAATAAGTGAAACCAGCGGCAAGCTTCACTTTGGTGATAATGAGTTGTATGAATTGTTGCAGAAGAAAGAAACCGATGAAAGAAACTTAAGCGAAAAAGATAGGACTTATTATGAGTTGCGTAATGCCATAAGCGAGCATGAAAGTAAGATTAGCAGACAACGTAGAGAGAAGGAACAAGCGGAAACTTTGTTGAACAGCATCAAAGAAAAGCTGAACGAAATGAAGCTGCAGGTGGCTGGTATGAAAGAAAGATTGAGCGTAGAGTTTAAAGTAGACCTGGAGGAGATATTAGAAGAGGCGCGTAAGAACGATATGACTGTTGAAGACCTTAATGCCGAAGCTGAGCGTATGAAAAAGCGTTTGGACAATATGGGCGAAGTAAATCCTACGGCTATCGAAGCTTATGGCGAAATTAAAGTGAGGCATGATTTTATAGTAGAGCAAAAGGCCGATTTGATGGATGCGCACAACACTTTGTTGGCTACTATCGAAGAAGTAGAAAATACAGCTAACGCTAAATTTAAAGAAACCTTCGATGCAGTACGCGCCAACTTTGTAACGGTATTTAAAGCATTATTTACCGAAGAAGATGCGGCAGACCTAAAACTTACCGACCCTGATAATATTGCTGACAGCGGCATTGAGATTTATGCACAACCTAAAGGAAAGCGTCCAAGCACTTTGACGCAACTATCGGGTGGTGAAAAAACATTGACGTCTACTGCTTTCTTGTTTGCAATTTATCTTATCAAACCAGCACCATTCTGTATTTTGGATGAGGTAGATGCACCTTTGGATGATGCCAACGTTGGTAAGTTCACACAGATGATTCGTAAGTTCAGCGACAACTCGCAGTTTATTATTGTTACACACAATAAGCAAACAATGGCAGCGGTTGATGTTATCTATGGTGTTACTATGCAAGAGGCTGGTGTAAGTAAATTGGTACCTGTTGATTTTAGAAGTTTGAATTAAGAATGTACGCGTTTCTAAGCTTTGTAATTTCGTATATTTGTGATGATTAAAATGATGAAATATGAAGATGGCAGATATGAAATCAACACTGGTAGATAGTTATTATACCTTACTTAAAAGTTTAAGTCCCAACAATAAATTGGAGCTTATAGCCAAGTTGTCGAAGTCGATGAAAACAACCAAGAAAGTAAAAGATGAATCCTGGAAATCTTTATTTGGTGCTTTAGAAATTGACCAGTCTGCTGATGACTTCGTGGAAGAATTAAAGAAAGATAGAAAGTTCAAAGACAAAATGATTGACCTGTGAAAAGGTATCTTTTAGACACGAATATCTGTGCTTACTTCTTAAATGGGAAGTATAATCTAGCTAAAAAAATAGAAGCGGTTGGATTTGAAAATTGTGTAGTCTCCGAGATTACGATTGGGGAACTTAAATATGGTGTTGAAAAGAGCACACACAAAGAGAAGAATAGAAAAACATTGGAATTTTTTCAAACAAAATTCGATGTAATTTCAATTTTCCCATCGCTTGATATTTATGCTACAGAAAAAGCTCGACTTAAAACAAAGGGCAAGATTCTGGACGATTTTGACTTATTAATTGGAGCAACTGCTATCTTTAACGACTTTGTTCTAGTTACAAAAAACGTTAGTGATTTTGAACGACTAGAAGACATAAAAATTGAAGATTGGACTGTGGATTAAATCTATTTTTTAGAAGTCTAGTATTGAAATCTCTCAACAAAAAAAGATGTCAGCCATACACTTGGCTGACATCTTTTTTTGTATGCCCAACCAACATATATTTTACTCGGTCTTTGTATCGAACAATAACATAGCCATTTACTTAATTTATACTTATGCGTTTATTCTTGGTGCTTTTATGTTGCCTTTTGGGTATTAATAATTTGATGGCGCAAGGCGAAAATAATGTATGGACTTTTGGCAACCACAATGGTCTTAATTTTAATACCACGCCGCCTACATTTTTTCAAAGCAGCAATGTAAGCTTGGAAGGTTGTGCGTCAATATCCGACGCTACGGGCAATCTTCTTTTTTACTCTAATGGTAATGATGTATGGACTGCTGCTGGTGTTGTAATGCCTAATGGTAGCGGCATTTTAGGTAATGGCTTATGGCCTGCTTACAATATTCCAGGGTCTTGTGCGCAGGGTGTTGCCATCATTAAGTCGGTAAGTAATAGCAATCAATACTATCTTTTTACTCAAGATGCTGCAGAGCAAATAGGCGGGCCTAATAGTCCCGGATATTTACGCTACTCCTTAGTTGATATGTCTTTAAACGGTGGCGATGGCGATGTAGTAGCCACTGAAAAGAATATAGTACTTGATTCCTTCATGTCTGAAAAAATGACGGTGGCTAAAGGTGCTGGTTGTTATTATTGGTTGATCTCGCATCGTCATAATTCGGCTGCTTATCGCGCTTTCAAAGTAGATGCCAATGGTGTGCAGCCAGGCGTTAGTTCTAATGGGTTATGGCAAGGAAGTATAGCAGCAGGTCAAATGAAAATATCGCATGGAGGAACGCTATTTGTTAATCCTACTTTTGACGGTATAGAGATGGGTACCTTCGATAATGCTACGGGTATGGTGAGTAACGTAACGCTTATGGACCCCTCACCATTTGCTATGCACCTTGGCAGCGCCTTCTCTCCCGACGATTCAAAATTGTATATAGCCGGCTATGCTTTAGTTCAATACAACTTGGCTGCATATCCAAATATACCAGCGGTTGTAGCCTCTAAGGTTAATCTTGCTGCTCCATTACAATACTCCAATTTGCGCAATGGTCCTGATGGGAAAATTTATATTGCTTATTTTCAAAATCATCCTTTCATAGGTGCTATTGAATCTCCCAATTTGGCAGGCACAGCTTGTAATGTAAATGATAATGCGTTGCCACAATCCTCTTGGTCTGCTTTCCCTAATGTGCCTGGATTGCCTTATGGGCACGGCCTTGGTAATGATATTGTAATAGGGATGAATACCGATACCATAGTGGGTAATACTTCTGAAGCTTTAATTTGTTTTGAACAATCGATGAGCGTTACTGCACCGGCAGGCTATAACGACTACTTGTGGAGCGACGGCATAACCACGCCCACACGCACTTTGACGGCAGATGGTATCTATCATGTATACAGTTATGATAACTGCGAAGTAAATGTAGATACGTTTAAAGTGCAATTTATAAACTTTGATATAGCGCTTGGTGCCGACACTGCAATATGTCCTGGCGGTAGCTTGGTATTAGACGCAACAGTTGCTGGTGCTAGTTATAAATGGCAGGACAATAGTATCGACCCAACGTTTAATGTAGACCAAGCGGGTACTTATAAGGTAACGGTAACGTTAGAAGGCTGTGTGTCTTCTGATACTGTTTTAGTTTCTGTACTCGACCCTTATCTTCAAATCCCGCAACAGGACACGCTTATATGCGATGATGATTTTATCGTAATCAATGCGGTAGCCAATCCTGTAAGTACCTATCAATGGAACAATGGAAGTAGTGAAGAGCAATTGAAAATTAACGAAGCTGGAACCTATATAGTTACGGCTACAAATGCCTGTGGCACCTTTGTAGATACGATGGTATTGGCGGTACAGAACTGTGATTGCAAAACATTTATTCCAAATGCTTTCTCACCCAACCAAGATGGAAATAATGATGTGTTTTCAGTTAATACTGGCTGTGAAGTTGATAACTTTTCGCTTAGTATTTACAATAGGTTCGGACAAAGAATTTTTCAATCTAGCGATGCAGCCAAAGGCTGGGATGGTAACCATAATGGCACACCGGTGGATGTAGGAGCCTACTTTTATTACATCAAATTCAAAGGTCCGCGTGGGGGTGATTTTACACAAAAAGGAGACCTTGTTTTAATTCGATAAGCAACATTTGCACATTGAAATGTTGCCGATGCTAGTAATACCAACGCTTTACATGTTTTTGTAATCCAACCATTATTTATTTTACAAAGTCTTAGTAAGGAAAGTATCATTATCATCTTTTATCATTTTCGTTACTATGCATCGTATTTTTCTATTCTTCTTGTGTGTTTTTTTTTTAATCACAAAACTGAATGCGCAAGGAGAGAATAATGTTTGGACCTTTGGCCACAACAATGGCCTTGATTTTAATACTACACCGCCTTCATTTTTTCAAACAAGTAGTGTAAGTGTAGAAGGTTCGGCTTCGGTGTCAGATGCGTCGGGCAATCTGCTTTTCTATTCTAATGGCAATGATGTGTGGACAGCAACAGGGGCTGTAATGCCCAATGGTAGCGGCATTTTGGGTAATGGTGCTTGGATGCTTAATAACGTTCCAATTCTGGGTTCATGTGCGCAAGGTGTAGCCATTGTAAAGTCGGTAAGTAATAGCAATCAATATTATCTTTTTACGCTTGATGCTGCAGAGCAAATATTAACTAACACCACTCCCGGTTACCTGCGCTACTCGATAATAGATATGTCTTTGAACGGTGGCAATGGTGATGTGCTGGCCACGCAAAAAAATATTATTGTTGATTCTTTCATGACCGAGAAGATGACGGTTACTAAAGGTGCTGGTTGCTATTATTGGCTGCTGGCCCATAAGCACAATTCACCAGCATTTCGTGCCTTTAAGATTGATGGTAATGGTGTACAACCACCAGTTACTTCTAATGGTGCTTGGCAAGGTTCTGTTGCTGCTGGTCAGTTGAAGATAACGCCCGACGGTACAAAGTTTGCGCACCCATACATAGGCGGCGTAGAGCTTGGTCTTTTTGATAATGCTACAGGCATGGTAAGCAATGCCGTTATCATGGACACTGCAAGCGGTCCGCAGTATACAGGATGTTGCTTTTCTCCCGATGGTACTAAACTATATACTGCGGCCTATAACAGCCATCTGGCGCAGTACGATTTAACTGCTTACCCCAATACCGCTGCTGTGCTGGCTTCCAGAGTGCTGCTATTTGCGCCGTATCAGTTTTCTAATTTGCGTAATGGCCCTGATGGTAAAATTTATATTTCCTTTTTTCAAAACCATCCTTATCTCGGTACTATAAATTTTCCAAATTTGGCTGGTGTAGCATGTGACGTTAATCATACGGCCTTGCCACAATCTTCATGGTCTACCTTTCAAAGTATTCCTGGATTTCCCTATGGGCACGGCTTAGGTAACGATGTTGCTTATGGAATACATGCCGACACAACCTATGGTATTGTAAAAGACACGGTACTTTGCTTTGAGCAATCTGTATCGGTTACGGCATCACCAGGCTTTAGCCAATACTTATGGAGTGATGGCCAAACTACGCCCACGCGCAACTTAACTGCTGATGGTATCTACAAAGTATACGGCTACGGCGATTGTGAAGTAAGGGTCGATTCTTTTGAAGTGAAATTTGTAAACTTCGATATTGCACTTGGTGCTGATACTGCTATTTGCCCTGATGGTAATTTGCTATTAGATGCAAGCCTTGCTGGTGCTACTTATAAATGGCAGGACAACAGCTCAGCAGCTACATTTAACGTGCAACAAGCCGGCAGCTATAACGTAGAAGTAACGCTAGATGGCTGCACCGCTGGCGATACTATACTCGTTACTACGCTAGAACCATTTATGAAAATTCCACAACAGGATACGCTTATTTGTAATGATGATGTGTTGGTGATACATGCTGAAGCAAGTCCTGTGAGCAGTTACCATTGGAACAACGGAAGCAGCGAAGATAGAATTACTATAAACGAAGCAGGCACCTACATTGTTACTGCTACCAACGCTTGCGGCACCTTTGTAGATTCTATGATACTATCCGTTGAAAACTGCGACTGCCGCACGTTTATACCCAATGCCTTTTCACCAAATCAAGATGGGAATAACGATGTGTTTGTAATTAATACTGGCTGCGAAGTTGATAATTTTTCGCTAAGCATTTTTAATAGATTTGGACAAAGACTTTTCCAATCGCAAGACGCAGCCAAGGGTTGGGACGGTACGCATAATGGCACGCCAGTAGATGTTGGAACCTATTTCTATTATATAAAATTTAAAGGTCCTCGTGGTGATGAATTTGTGCAGAAGGGCGATGTAGTTTTAATCAGGTAGTGAGGAAGCTATAAATTCTTCCCACAGATTTTCAAGTTCAGCTAGTATCATAGCTGTGGCACCCCATATATATTTATCTTCTTCGAAGAGATAAGCAATGGTGTTGATAGTAAGCATGGGCACGCCCGATGCTTTTACTTTCACCATTTCTTTTCTCGTAAAAATTTCGTTTATAGATAAGGTTACTATTCTGGCCACTTCATATTCAGAAGGTACCAGGGTGGGCACTTGTTCGCTAAAGCCAATAACAGGATTTACTTCAAAATTACTAACGGGTATGTATAAAGATGATAGTCTGCCCAGTACCTGCACGGTGTCTATGTTCAGCGCTATCTCTTCATTGGCTTCGCGCAAGGCGGTAGCAACAATATCTTTATCGCTATCTTCTTTCTTGCCTCCTGGCAAGGCTATCTGGCCGCTATGTACGCCACCATCGGCACTGCGTTCTATCAATACAATTTTTATATCCTCAGCATCAGGATACATCAATATCAATACGCCACTTTGCCTGGCACCAGCTGGTACCGATTTGCTGTCGGGTCTATGCAAGGTCATCATCTTTCTTTGCGCGTCATAGCCTGGCAATGGCTGCTGTAGCCTTTCTTGTAGCCAATTTTTAAAATCTGTCCACTGTGTCATGTTAAGCGAAGATAAAATAAACCCAATATCGTAGCGCGGCTTTAGCAGCAATTTAATGAATGTGTTAGTCAAAAAAAATACCCGGCGCAAGAGCCGGGCATTTTTCTATAAAATTTTTTATGCTAGTTTTCTTTATCTACCGCCAATACCGTCCGCACCTTCAAGGCTTGTGCAGCGCGCATTACAGCTACCACATTATCGGCAGTAGCCAATTTGTCGGCATTAATAACCACCGTGGGTTCAGCATCTTGCGACTTAGCCATAGCTTCTGAAATGGCTTGCTGCAAGGCTTCTGGCGTTACAGGGTTGGTGCCTATATAAAACTGTTGTTTAGCATCAATAGAAATAACCACCGTTTGCTTAGCCTTTGTGTCGCTGGTAGCCTTGGGTATCGATAGTTTTACCACATTTGGATTGGCCAATGTCGCAATGATTAAGAAGAAAAATAAAAGAATAAAAAGTATATCATTTAATGCGGAGGTGGATGGTGCCGACTTTTCGCGCATCGTACTGCTACGTAAATTCATCAATAAAATATTTTATTAGCTGTGGCAAAAGTAAAAGTTTTGAACGGGATTGACCTATCCTTTTTTCTTTCTTTCCTTCCACATTTCGTTAAAAGATTTTGGGGCAAATACCAATTTGCTTCTTCTGTCGCCCCAAGCCGACTTGAATGCTTTTTCAAAAACGAAGTTCTTAATTTTGCCATTGGCGGTATTCATTAGTCCACGATGCAATACACCCGTCTTAAACATGCGCCAGGCAAGCTTTTCCTTTACGCCACCATGTTTCTCTTCAGTATAGATATGTCGGTTCTCCAGGAGCATTTCGTGAATGTTTATCTTCACCGGGCACACCTCTGTACAGTTGCCGCAAAGGCTTGAGGCATAACTGAGATGGCCATAGTCGTGCATATCGCTAAGATGCGGGGAGATAACCGCACCAATAGGCCCACTATACGTAGTGCCATACGAATGCCCACCAATATTTTTGTACACAGGACAAGCATTAAGGCAAGAACCACAACGAATGCAGTACATAGACTCGCGCACCTCTTTGCGCAAAAGGTTGGTACGCCCATTGTCTAGCAGTATCACATACATTTCTCTGGGGCCATCATTTTCGCCAGCTTGCTTAGGACCAGTAAAAATGGAATTATATACCGTAAGGTTTTGACCCGTACCAAAGGTGGAAAGCAAAGGCCAAAACAAGCCCAAGTCGCTAAGCGTGGGCAATACTTTTTCTATACCCACTATAGCTATATGCGTATCGGGAAAGGCAGTGGAAAGCCTTCCATTGCCTTCATTTTCTGTAAGGCACACCGCGCCAGTATCGGCTATCAGAAAATTACCACCGGTAATGCCTATTTGCGCTTCGGTATATTTTTGTCTTAATCTTTCGCGAGCTACCAAGGTGAGTTCCGTAGGACTGAGACCTGGTGGTACACCCAGTTTTTCGTGAAACAAAGCCGCTATATCTTCTTTGCTTTTGTGCATAGCTGGCGTTACTATATGGTAAGGTGGCTCGCCATCTAGTTGTTGTATATATTCACCAAGGTCGGTTTCTACAGATTCAATATCGTTGTCTTCTAAAAATTTATTGAGGTGAATTTCTTCAGTCACCATCGATTTTGATTTTACTATAGTACGTGCATTTTTCTCTTTGCAAATAGCTAATATAGCATTGAGCGCATCCTCCTTATCCTCTGCCCATATTACCTTTCCGCCATGTTCCTGAAAGTTTTTTTCAAACAGTTCCAAGTGTTTGTCCAACTGTTCAATGGCTTTCCATTTAATATTCTTGGCTTGTTTTCTTGCTGTTTCTAGCAAGGCAAATTGTTCTTTCCCTTTTATTACGGCAGCGTTGTATTTATCAATATTAAAATTGATTTTGCGTTTATGTTCTAAGTCATGCGCCTTCACATCGCTTTTGGCCAGGAAAATATCTTTTAATTCAGACATAATTGCTCTTTGATAGGTAATTCAGGTTTTGCTTGACAAATATACATAGCTCATGGTTGAGTTAAGAGCTAAAATAAATTTGAAGAGGTTCATTAATAAGCAGCATTACCCGCTTTTGGTACAGGTTGATTTTTGAAAACCAAATAGAAATAAAAACTTGTCTTACTATCTCATTAATGTCATATTGTTGATAAGTACCTGATCATTCTGTACCATGTTCTACTTTATAATTCACTCAAAAATGTTCACAGAGGACACTGAGCACGCTGGCAAAATACCGATTCCGCATTTATTTAAATATTTCTTTACCTTCCTTTATATCCTGTATCAGATGCGGCATATCGATATCATCTCCGTCGATAAGGTAGTTGGGATGAAGTTTTTCTATAAAGTCGCTTTTTAGCATATTGTATTGTATAGTGTCGTCCATCTGCTCATCGTTGTAGGGCAATATTTTGTATGCTACTTCTACATTTGGCATAATAAGCCAATGATCGTGGTTTATTAAAAATTGTGCTGTGGTTTTGCCATCAACTTTTAGTCCGCCACTGTTATAGGTTGCGTAGATCACATTTTTAATATTCAAATTGCCACTAATGGCTACCAGCTCTTCTCCGTTTTGAAGATTGTTTCCGCTTAGATTTCCTAAAATTAAAAGGTTAGGAAAAGTTTCCTCATCTGGATTAATGTCGCCATTGACAATTAAATTTCCATCTATAAGTGCAAAATCTACATCTCCTTCGAAAAAGTCGGCCGTCAAATCCCCATCGACTACAACATCCCCTTTATAAACACTAGCTTTTTCTACAAATAAATCGTTGTCGCATAAAGCTCCGATGTATTTCAATATGTCATATAATTCGTTTAATTCTTCACCATTGTATTTTTTCATATTTTCTTTCATAACGTTTATTTTTATAGATTTTCAATTAATTAAATAGTAAACCTGGAATGACGTGTGCGAGGGTGTTTGTAAACTACCTCCATACCCAATTTTCTTCTTTATTGTATTCAATTCTTAATTTAATGGCTAACTCCTTTAAATTTTCAATCAACTTATCTATTTCGCCAATCTTATCTTTTGCTAATATCAGAGACTGCCCATCTTTTAATTTCACAAGTACTAGTGGCTTTAATTCTGTAATTTTTTCAATTTCTTTAGTTGATACTTTACTCTCACTTTCCTCTTCTTTTGTGATGATAAAATCATCTGAGAAAGTTATCGTACCAACTTTGTCAAACCTGTTTTTATAGTTCTCTTTAATGAAGTTTTTGTAATGATTTACATAGCGCTTACGTTCCCAAAATGGATATAGTAGCAACCAAAGAACAGCAAATGCAATGAATATAGCCATAAGAACAGGCCGGTCTGTCATATAACCGTAGCATCCAAACAACAGATAAATTATTGGAACAACAATTTGGCTTCGTAGTCTTTTGTTTTTAATTCGTTTTGATTTTGAAGCTGTGTAAAGTTGATGTATCAAAAAATCATTTTCATCTATGGAGTACCTAACTGTCATAAGGTTGTTGAACTATTTTTTGATGGAAATAAAGTAAAATCTAAAATTAATAAATCGTTTGCTCATTATTGTGATTTGCCAAGCAAGTTCAGCTCACTACTTCTTATGTCTGTTATAAATCCCAACACCGTAAGCAATAAGCAGCGGAACGGCTAAAATCATAGAGATGCCAGTCAACAGCATTAGAATTAAGTAGGAACTGTCGTGTGGCGATGGATTTCTGATGCCGCCCATAACTTCAAATACTACATTGTGCAAATTCAATATCGTCAACACCGAAATGATTAAACAGATAGGCATAAAGGTCACGGTCACAATGTTTCCTGTAGATAGTTTCGTAAAGTGTTTAAGAAAATAATATAACAAAGCCAAACGCCAGAAGGCTACGATTGCTAGGAACCATACATTCATAGTGTTGGCCGTGGCTATTGAAAAAAATCTTTCAACGGGAACGGCATAAAACACAGCGGGAAATGAGGTCAAGGCAATGAAGGTTAGCACAATTCTGTAATTCCATTTTTCAATTTTAAACGGTAATAGTATAAGCCAGATAAAAGCCGCTAACACAAAAATATAAACCACAGAGCCCAAGCCTAGGTGTTGCAATAGACCCGCTTTTGTATCGTCCCAATATCTACCCATTCCCACAAGCCACGTTCCTATAAGGCCAGTAATTAAATGCCAGTTGTTGAATTGAAGCATTTCCTCACAGCTCAGCTTGAAGGTCAGAAGTCTTATGGTATAATTTACTGTGCTCATAATGCAGGGGTGCTTTTTGACTTGATAATTGTTTTGAAGTGTGCCTTTCTTGCACGCACAACTGGGTCGGCGTAGATGTTGGTCATTAGATTTTGAAAGCTATTTTCAAACTCTTGTACCGAAAAATTTTTGGGTGTAAATGTAGCATCAAACAGGGTACACTTGTCCCAATACTGCTCTGCTAAAAGGCGATTTTCATTTCGGAGTTGATGATAGAGCGCCGTGTTTGGAAATGGTGTAAGCATAGTAATTTGCACTTCCGACAATTTACTTTCCTGTATAAATTTTTCTGTTTCATCAAATGTTTCCAAGGTATCGGTATCGAAACCTAAAATGAAACAACCATTGACTGATATACCATAGGATTGAATTTTTTCGATGGCTTTGTAATAATTGTCAAATTGCTTGAACTTCCAATTGGCAGTATCTAAATTTTTCAAACCTTTGTTCGACGATGTTTCAAAACCTATTAACAATTGAGCGCAATTTGATTTTGCGAGATTTTCTAAGAGCTCATCGTCATAAGCAACAGAGATATCTGTTTCCGTAAACCATTTCATACTGTAATTCGAAAAGAGCTTTAGCAATTGTTTCGACCAAGCTTTGTCTACAAACGTATTGTCATCGGCCAATTCAATAAATGGTCTGCTCCAAATTTCAAATATTTTATCCAGTTCCTTTTCAATGGCCTCGATAGGTTTCTTTTTGTAAGTACTAATGGTTCTGGACGAGGCGCAGAAATTACAATGCAAAGGGCAGCCTCTCGTAGTTTGAATAGTGAGCCTATTATACTTCTTGATGTCTAGCAAATCGTACCGAGGTACTTTGGCTTGATGCAAATGAAAAATATGTTTTTCCCCGATGAGTGAACTGTACAATGGCTGTAAATTATTGTTTTCAAGGTCGGTCAATAATGTTTCCCATATCAGTTCGCCTTCACCTTGAATAACGCTATCTGCAAACTTCATAGCCTCGTTAGGCATGGCCGAAGCGTGTAAGCCGCCAATGGCAACCTTTACGCCTGCAGCCCTACATGTAGTAGCTATATTATAGGTCTCGTTAATTCTCGCTGTCAACGAAGAAAAAGCAATTAAGTCTGGCTTATCATTAAGTATTTCTTGAATTTCGTTTTCGGTGTAATTGTCAATTTCTTTATAGATTACCGTCCAGTTTTCGGGCGTATGTGCGGCCAGTGTCAGTAAGCCCAAGCTAGGAAGACTCGCAATTACTTTACTCCTCTCCATAAATCCTGGAAGTGTCAAACCAAGCTTTAGTAATTGTTGGTTATAAACCCTAACACCGCTCATTGAAATTAAAACTACTTTGTATTGTTTCATTTATTTTGGAAGGTGATTGGTGGGAGATATGATTACGCTCAAGCTAGTCAATATTTAGCTTTAACGATGTAATGATATTTTTAAATAGATGATACTCATCTAATGTTAGTTCACTTGAAGAATTTAATGAGGCTGCTATTATTCGATTTGATTTAGAGATAGCCCACCATACCCCACCATATTGGATCTTCATAAAACTTTCCTTCTAAAATAAGTTGATCATTATTTGTCGCCTTAATAACATCGGAGATAGGTTCATAGTCTGAAGTCATCATATTGAAAAACTTCGAAACACTTTCTTCAGACGTGGTGTTGTTATTAGTGTAGCTCGACAAAGTGAGTGTAATAGCGTTTTGAGGGCAAGTAATTGATACAATACCATCATCTGCTTCTTCAATTAAATAATCGCTTGGATAGGAAATCTGATAACGACCATTTTGAGGCGTAAATGAAATAAACTTTATTTCCTGCATAAGGTTAATTTTTAAATATAAATATTAAGTGATTTTTTCCAACGCATTGGTCGGTGCCTCATCGATCACTCGTAAATGCACAATGAAGACACCAAGCGCGACAATTATATTTAAGCATCCTCCAAGATACTCTCCCAAAATTTACTGTAATTTGAAAAATAGAACCTATTCAAATCCAGATAAAAAAAGAGGTGCTTTATTAATGATGAGCCAAATTCTTGAGAATTATATAGTCTAACCCTACCATTTGTTAGTTGTTCGGTAATGATCTGATTAGTGATTTCGAAAACACCGGGTTCTACTTCCTCCATCGTTTTATTTGCGTAATAAGATTCCAATGGTATTGCAGCCTCTCCGATCAAAGGAGATCTTTTAGCTCTCCTATAATGGTGTCTGTATTATTGTTTGTGAGGTGAAAACCATAGGTAATATTCTGCAAGACCCGAAGTTTAAGAAACCTGCTTGTAATAGCCTATCATAAATCGTTTGAAAAATGGCAAACGAAGTAAAACTTTTTGAAACAAAAATATGCCAATAAGCGCTCCAGTAATGCCTACCAAAACATCAAGCAAATAATGATGGTCGGTATAAACAGCGGCAAACCATGTGCCCAGCGCAACTATTACAGCTGTTGCTTTCCAAGCTGTAGAAACATTCTTTTTAAAAGCATAATAAACAGTTACACATACGTACGACGCGTGCAACGAAGGCATAGCAGCAAACACGTTTGAGCTTTTTGAATACAAACCGTGGAATATTTTAACTCCAAAAAAATCGTCGAAACCCGCAAGGCCAGCCACGTTGCCAGGTGTAGCGTGGTCAAAGGCAAAACCGTAATTATGAATATACCATGGTGGCGCAGCTGGATAACCATAGTATCCAATGAAACCCACAAAGTTCACTAGCAAGAAGGTGAGACAAAATTCCAATGCAGCTCTTCTATTTTTGGCAAATAAATAAGCAGCAAAAATAATGGGCACCGGCATCCAGCATAGATAAAACAAGCCATTCATTACATCCAGAAAAGTAGTTCTATTCAAAGCCCAGTATTCGTTAAGCGTGTGAATAGAGCCTTGGTAATTGAAGCCGAATAACTTTTTCTCCAATGCATACAAATCACCAATGTGCACCGAATTAAATTTGAAATTCGGGAAGGCTTTCATGGAATCAAAAATCACCCAAAAAACAATGAATGGCAATAAGGTAAGTAAGAAATTTCGTGTACCCTTGGAGATGATATATAAAGTAAAAAACAAGCCACCAATAAATAACTGTTCTGGTTTGAAGCCCAATAAGAAATAAGATACCACCATGTAGGCAATACTTATTGGGGCTGCTATCAATATTCTTTTATAAAAAGGCATTTGACTTAATCCAAAACTATTTACTGTGGCACTGTTATTCATACTTATTACTTTTTCTTAGGAAATCCTGAATTCAATACTTTGTCCCAAAGCTCCGAGCTCACACCGAAACCTTTTGAGGCATCGGAATAGTGATGCAACATGTGGTGCTTCTTAATTTTTTTCCAAACTTCTCCTTTAAAATTAAAGTGGTGTAAGGCATAATGTACGGTATCATAAAAAACATAGCCCAATACAAAAGCAGAGAAGAAAGGATATAAATATACTGGTGGCAGAAAGCTGTACAGCGCAAAATACACACCCAATGCTAAAGGAACACTCACGCCCAAGGGCATCACCAATCTCTTTACATCATTAGGATAATCGTGGTGCACACCATGGAAGATGAAGTGCAAACGCAAGGCCCACTTAGCTTTGGGCACATAATGAAATATCCAGCGGTGCAGTACATACTCAAATGCCGTCCAACTAATAAGCCCAATAATGTAGCAAGCTATAAACTGAAGTACAGAAGTGTGCGCTACCGCAAAAGACCTGTAAGCAAAAAACAAAACTACTGGCAGATAAGCCACCATAGGGATTGTCCAATGCACTTTGGAAAAGCTTTCCAAGAAATTGCTTTTAAACATCCTTACCGACTCGGTAGAATTAGAAACGTAATTTTTCTTCATTGTGTTGTAAAATTTCTAATGACTAAAATATATTTTCTTATTGTTTAGGCGGTTTCCATTTTGGATTTATTTTCTTGATTACTTCCCGTCCTGTTGCCACATCTGTACCTTTAAACTCAACGTATTTAACATTAGGCGCCCAGAAACTTCCACCTGGATCTATCTTGATGTACAACCTTTTTAAAACCGTCATTTTACCGTCCAATTCTACATAGGTGTGATAAATACCAGCTGTAGACTTCATTAAATAAAAGGGAATTTTATCGTAAGCAGCAAACAAAAGTTTATATTTTTCATCTGCCATTTTCACCACCTTTACTCCGTAGGCAAATTTACGTTGTATATAAGAAAGTTCCTCTGTTCCGCCGCCATTAGCATATCTTATCCAATACACATGAACCGGGTCTTTATCATTTACAACACCGTTTTTCATGTTCAATTCATACATTATAGTATTGGTATTGGGCGTACGCTGAACGTAGAATTGCGTCTTGGAATTAAATCTTGGTACAGGAAAAGTGTCAACTGCTTCTCTCACGTTTTTTACATCATCGTAATAGGTTTTGCGTGCATGCGTAACAGATCCAAAACTAGCTAACAAAACTACTAATAAACCAGCAGCAATATTAGTGCTCGACACACTTTTTGTTTTTCGTTCAGCATCTAAAATGTCAAGTGCTTTTTTGGCAGCAGCCAATCTTTTAAATGCGGTAATATTAGTAAGAATAGCCATGATAGCGATAGGAATTGTAAAAATACTCATTAATTCAAAAACATGAAAAGGGATGCCCGATACAAAAACTTTGCCATCGCCCTCTACAAAAATAGCAGCTACACCTGTAGCTATTGCAGATACCGCAACTAATATAACACGCTCCGGGCGCTGCATGATACCGCCTTTATTTTCTATTCCTAAGCCTTCGCTTCTGGCGCGCGTATAGCTTACCATCATAGAGCCTATCAAGGCTATGAAAGCAAAAAGGGAGCTCAAGAAATAGTGGTGTGAAACAAGGTAATAGCAAATACCCAAGAATAACACAAGCTCACTATATCTATCCAAAACAGAATCGTAAAGGGCACCGAAGGTAGATGACATTTTCCCCAGGCGAGCCACCTGCCCGTCTAGCATGTCAAACAAACCTGCAAACAAAATTAAGCCACCGGCCCAACCTACATAGCCCAGCTCACCTCTATTACCTTTTTCAGCACCAATAATAAAAATAATAGCAACACCTATATTAAGCAACAGGCCTATTGTGGTTACCGCATTAGGTGTTAAGCCCAGCTTTATTAAAAAGCGGACAAAAGGATTTATAATTTTATAAATCCCCTTTTGGGCCTTGTCTCTAAACGTTACGTCACTCATACAATTAGCTGTAAAAAAACTCTTGAATCAAGGAGCAAAATTAAATTTTTTAATCAATTAAACAAACGTTTAATTAACCCGCACCTTCTATTTCACCGAAAATTAGCCGAAATAGTAACGGATTTTTCCAGGCTGCGAAGTTCGTATAGTTTTTGCTAACCATATTATAAAAGGTATCGAGATAATTTATAGCGCTAAAGTTGACAGTTAAAACCTTTAAACATTTCTGTCTGTTTTATCCATGCCTTATTGCCAAAACTGAAAATATTAAATCCGTAACTTTCCATCCTATTTATGAAATGGAAAAAAGTAAGTAACCGCATTCGTTTTTATGCTCAATATTTCCCGTTTACACTCAATGCTTTTGTCATTGGCTTAATGCTATGGCTTGGCTTTAAGGTAATAAAGCCCGATGCAGCTCAATTGGAAGAAGAAGTATCGTCTTTTAGGCCGCTTATACTATTAATGGGCAAAACAGCCTTATGGTTTATTGTGGCACTTATTGGTTTTTCGATACTTACAACTATTGTTTGCTGGCTGCTATTCCTTATCCGAAAACGCCCCGAAGGATTGACATTTGATTTTAAATCATCAGAAAAGAAAAACGATTTATGGCTGGAAACAGTTTTGACCCAGGCCAGAAGACCATTCTTAGGTTTTATAAAAGGAAGACTGTATTACGATAAATTTAAAATGACAGATAAATTTATCCTGGCATCTAACAGGCGTAAACCCCAGCAGTTTTGGCGCGACGCTGTAGCCGGCAAAAGCAAAATTTCGCTGCCTGATATTAAAGAATATGCTGTAGATGGTGGCTTCGTTTATTTTGAGGATATGTTGCAGATATTTTCTTTGCCCATAAGACAAAAAACCAAAGGACATTTTTTTCAAGCTCCGCAAAATGTAAAACTTGACGAGCAAGAAGCGTTTCCGCGCAAGACTGAAGAGACCGACATTCGCATAGAGCAGCTACGTAGAGTAGATGGCGAATATCTTAACTACAAAGATTTTGAAAGTGGCGACGACGTGCGCAGGGTGGTTTGGAAAGTATTTGCAAAGAATAGAGAATTGGTAGTGCGTGTACCTGAAATATTTGACCCTTATGCTTCTCATCTTTACTTGTATGCCAGTTTTCATACCGATGTGAGTAAGATGCAATTGGGCAATGCGTTTAGTTCAGAAATGCTTAACTATTATAAAAACAGAGTTTGGACGGTGTACGAAACTTTGTCAACAAAAGAATGGGAGGTTAAATTTATACCAGACCAAGTGTTGAATGTGCCGGAGCAAACCAATGAAAGCGAGCGTACACAAAGGATTATAAGTAATAGTGATTGGCAAAAGGATACAGCGATTGATGATTATTTTCAGCCAAAAGTAGGCGCAGTTATTTGCATTTCATCATTCAATAGCTTGCAGGAAATCAAAGATTTGCTGGACGTTTGCAGCAGCGACACTGTAATTTATTATATAAAACTGTCACGCACCTTTCGCAGTTTTTTACCGGGCAGTTGGCTAATGCGCATATTCCTACAAGCGCCAGACGACCGACTGAAAAGAATTAGAAGCCGTTGGATTTTAAATCCTTTGCGCTATCAATTAATAAAGAAGGAAAAGGAGATAGAGAAATTGATTAGTTTCGAGCATGTAACGGTTTTCTAATATACTGGAATACCTAAGGGAATTTAGGCAGCGCCAAATGTAGGTTTTCGATTGAAATTGAGTAAATTTGAGAAATATAACAATAACCAAACTAACAAAATCTAATGGTAAGAATCTTTACAACGCGTATTAAATCAAAAGCAAGGATTGCTGGTAACGATTTAACCAAACTATTATTACTTGCTTTTGCATTTTTTTATTCCAGTAGTTTACTGGCTCAAACCTATTGCACACCAAGCTCTAATACCAATGGTGGTATATATTACATCTCTAATGTAACCACAACGGGAGGTGCAACGAATTTTAATAATACCTCGTTGGTCAACACTGCTACTGGCTACGACAATTACACAGCATTAGTTGTGACGGCTACACAGGGTACCAGCTTTAATCTGTCTGCAACAGCCTACTTGTTTACCTACAAATGGGCTATTTGGGCCGACTGGAACCATGACGGTGATTTTGACGATGCGGGAGAAGAAATGTATACCTATTTGTCCACATTAGGATTGATATCTATTACAACACCCATCGCTGTACCTGCAACCGCATTACCTGGCAACACACGCATGCGTGTAAGAATATTGAGAGATTGGGCTACCGACCCACTCACTCCTTGTATAGCCAATGTGTACAGTGAAATCGAAGATTATACAATTTTGGTAACATCATCGTCTTGTAGTGGCTTACCCGCCGCTGGCACTACTAACGCAGCCTCGACTACAGTACCTTGTACATCAACTACCACACTCTCACTTTCGGGAAATGCTGCTGGCGCAGGTATTACCTATCAATGGCAATACAATACCGGCAGTAGCTGGATTAATATAGCTGGCGCAACGAGCGCGACAGCTACCACGCCGCCTATTTCTCAAACCACTCAATTTCGTTGCATAGTGACATGCACAAATCCGGGAGGCAGTAGTGCAAACTCTACACCGGTGACCGTTAGCACTACACCTATTCCTATAAATCTTGGCAACGACACTACTATTTGTCCTGGCATTTCGTACACATTGAACGCTGGCAATGCGGGAGCCACTTATTTGTGGAGCAATGGTGCTACGTCGCAAAGTATTCAGGTAAATACAGCTGGCACTTATGCAGTTCAAGTTACAACACCGAGTGGCTGCAGTGGTACAGATAATATTGTTATTACCCAAGGTATAAATCCCGTAAACATTTTACCACCTACCACGAACCTTTGTGAGGGCTCAACAGCAAGCTTGAATGCAGGTAATACTGGCAGCACATTTTTGTGGAGCCCTAACGGACAGGTAACCCAAACCATTAATGAAACAGACGGCGGTACTTATTCAGTAGCCATTAAAAGTGTAGATGGATGTAAAATCACAAGTACTACCAATGTTATCATCAGGCCTTTACCGGTAGACAATCTAGGCAACGATACCAGCATTTGCGATGGTGCTACCATACCGCTTGATGCAGGAAATCCTGGCTATGCTTATCAATGGAGCAATGGCGCTGCTGCGCAGGTTATCAATGCATCGGACAGTGGCTTATATACCGTAACAGTAACCACGCCATTCAACTGCACTAACGAAGATGAAATCCATATTTCTTATTTGCCTTCGCCAAGAGTTGAGGGTTTCAATTTCATCCCAGAGTTTCATGAAAATTTAGGACAAGTAAAATTCTATCCACTTAACCCTACAAATGTGAATAGTTATCTGTGGGATTTTGGTGATGGTTCAGCTACATCTACAGCAGTAAACCCTACACACAGCTATCCAGCAGGTGGGCACTATGATGTAAAACTTTACGTATTTAATGGATGTGGCGAATTCGAAATTAGTTTACCTATAAATGTGGATTTAACTACGGGTGTTCCAGATTTGAATGAAGGAAATACTATTATAAATCTTTATCCTAATCCATCTAACAACAGCATAACTATTGACAATTTGAAAGATGGCGTAGCAATGAAAAGCATAGAGGTGTTCAATGTTTTGGGTGCTGTAGTATATCAGCAAAATGCTCAAAACGGCAAGCAGCATAGCTTCAACGTTGCTAAGTTTGCAGCAGGGGTATATGCCGTTCGAATTTTAACTGACAAAGGTTTTGTCGTAAAGCGATTTGAAGTTTTAAAGTAAGCAACAGAAAAGTAGAAAGAGCGCTATGGAATTTTTAATTTCATAGCGCTCTTTTTATGTTCCAAATAGTTCTTCGCATCCACATTGTTTTCCCGCTATATAAGCTTTCAAAATATTTTGGCTGATGCATTAAAACAGTTATCTGGTAATTGATAAAACAAACAGCTGGTAAAAAATATCGTTAAATTAAAGTTCTGTTATGCTTTTATTCCTGAAAATTTTGGCATATATTTATACCACCAATATAGTATCAATTCTCTAAATTTTTTCCCATGGTTAAAAATCTACTTACATTTTTAGCATCACTTACTCTAGTAAGTTCCTCCTATTTCTCTTTTGGGCAAACTTATTGTACCCCTCCAGACGATTGTACCGATGATTACATTGTGTCATTTTCCACTACTGGAGGCACTACTAATATTACCAATAACAATACAGGATGTACTGGAGGCGGTTACACGTTCTATTCCACAATGATACATTCAAGCGCACCCGGAACTACGGTGAACTTCTCATTTACCAATAATCCGGGCTGGAGTGAGTATTATAAAATTTGGGTTGACTGGAATAACAACGGAAGTTTTCTAGATGCTGGAGAACAGATGTATGCGTCCTCTACTGCTATTGCAACATCTGCGACAGTTACTGGATCTTTTGTTATTCCTCCTGCAGCAACACCAGGCAACAAACGGATGCGAATAAGGTGCGCTTTTAGTGAATCAGCGCTTGATCCATGCTTAGGATCGCTGATTCTTTGCGGCGAAACCGAAGACTATGTACTAAATGTCTCAGGTACGGCATCAGCTTGCGCTACACCTACGGCCCTTACTGCTACCACTATAACAGCAGCATCAGCATCACTTAATTGGACACAAACTGGTACAGTAGCAGGATGGCAAATAAAGTACGGTGCACCAGGATTTAATCCGGCAACTGCAGGCACAGCAATTTATACAACAACCAAGCCATACACATTGCCTGGTTTGGCATCTTCTACAACATACAACTACTATGTGAGAGCTGTCTGCGCACCCTCTGACACTACCATTTGGTCGGCTGTTCATAGCTTCACAACACTCTGCAATGCACCATCAATTCTTACACGTAAAGATAGCAGCCGTTGTGGACCGGGCGAAGTAGTGCTTGGCGCTACAGCCTCGGCAGGAGGTGTAATTAATTGGTATGCCAACCAAACAGGTGGCAACTCGTTAGCTACGGGCAACAGCTTCACCACGCCATCCTTGGCGACTACTACCAATTACTACGTGTCTGCAAGTGGCGGTGGTGGCGGCGTTACCAACGGTAGTATCGCCACGCTTACTGGTGGCACGAATGGCTGCGGTGGTGGTGTGATGTTTAATATTACACCTACGGTAGATATTGTGGTCGATAGTTTCTTAAACCTATCAAATGCTGCTCAGACCACCACGGTTACCGTTTATTATAAAACTGGAACTTACGTAGGCTCTGAACTTACTCCAGCAGCATGGACTACACTAGGCACAGTATCAGTAAACACTGCAGCTGGCACCATGATACCGATAAATGTAGGAGCCAGTATATCCATGACAGCAGGAACTACCTATGGAATATTTATTGCCAATATGAGTAATGGCTATACTGATGGCAATGGCCCTAATCAAGTATTTACTAATGCAGACTTAACGCTCAACGCAGGTGCAGGTCTTTGTGGTGTTTTCACCAGTACCGTAAACTCTCCAAGGGTTTTCAACGGCACAGTATTTTATCATAAAGGCTCTTCTTGTCAAAGTCCAAGATTGCCCGTGGTAGCTACTATAAAAGCGGCTCCTGCTGTAAACCTCGGCAACGATACTACCATTTGCCCTAATGTTACTTATACATTTAATGCAGGAAACCCTAGCGCTACTTATCTATGGACAACTGGAGCCACTTCTCAAAGCATTACGGCCAATACTGCGGGCTCCTATGGAGTTCAGGTTACTGCAACAAACGGCTGCGTAAATTCAGATAACATTACGATTACGCAAGGTATCAATCCTGTAAATGTTTTAGCAGCAACGACTAATCTTTGCGAAGGTTCAACAGCAAGCTTGAACGCTGGAAATACGGGAAGCACATTCTTATGGAGCCCTAATGGACAAGTAACACAAACAATTAATGAAACTGATGGCGGCACTTATTCGGTAGCTATAAAAAGTGTGGATGGATGTAAAATCACAAGCAGTACCAATGTTATCATCAGACCTTTACCTGTAGATAATTTGGGTAACGACACCAGTATTTGTGACGGTGCTACGATACCCTTGGATGCCGGAAATCCTGGCTATGCCTATCTATGGAGCAATGGCGCTACCACACAAGTTGTCAATGCATCGGACAGTGGCTTGTATACCGTAACGGTAACTACACCGTTCAACTGTATCAACGAAGATGAGATACACATTTCCTATCTGCCTTCACCAAGAGTAGAGGGTTTCAACTTCATACCGCAGTTTTATGAGAACTTGGGACAAGTAGCGTTCTCACCTTTAAACCCTACCAACGTAAACAGTTACCTATGGGATTTTGGAGATGGCTCGCCTACTTCTACTGCGGTTAATCCGGTACATACTTATACTACTGCAGGCAATTTCATTGTGACTTTAAAGGTGTTCAATGGTTGTGGTGATTTTGACATCAGCTTGCCTATTAATGTTGACTTGACTACTGGTATAGTTGGTCCAGGCAAAGTGGCCGCCGAGCTGTCTTTGTATCCTAATCCTGCGCAAAATATGATTACTATCGAAAACAAGAGTAGCGATATTAAGATGCAAGAATTGAATGTGTTCAATATACTAGGCGCCAATGTACATGCTGCCAAAGTTAACTCCGGCAACAAACATCAATTCTCTGTAGCGCACCTTGCACCAGGAATATATACCGTTAGGATATTAACTGACAAAGGTTTTGTGGTGAGGAAATTTGAAGTGATGAAGTAAAACTTTCGTACAAAACTAAAAAAGCGCTATTGAATGAATAATTCGATAGCGCTTTTTTCATTGCCATATTTCCATAAAAAAAGACAACCAGAATGCGGTTGTCTTTTTATCAATATCAATATGGAATTATAGTTCCAATAAAGCCTTAACCGGGTCTTTACCTATCAATAATAATTCTGGATTTTCTAATAATTCTTTTACTCTTACCAAGAAGCCTACAGACTCGCGACCATCAATAATGCGGTGATCATAGCTTAAAGCAAGATACATCATAGGGCGAATCTCCACTTTGCCATTGATAGCCATTGGGCGGTCTTGAATTTTGTGCATACCCAATATTGCCGATTGCGGAATATTAATGATAGGCGTACTCATCAACGAACCAAACACACCGCCGTTAGTAATAGTAAAAGTACCGCCGGTCATTTCTTCAATAGTCAATTTGTTATCGCGTGCTTTACCCGCAAGCTCACCTACTTTCTTTTCAATTTCAAACATGCTCATGCTTTCTGCATTGCGGATGATAGGTACTACCAAACCTTTAGGTGCAGAAACAGCAATAGAAATATCGCAATACTCATGGTAAATTACATGGTCGCCATCGATATAAGCATTCACTGCAGGCCACTCTTGTAGTGCAATACAGCAAGCTTTGGTAAAGAAAGACATGAAGCCAAGATTTACGCCATGTTGCTCTTTAAATTTATCTTTATACACCTTGCGAATATCCATAATGCGCGTCATGTCTACCTCGTTAAAGGTGGTCAACATGGCTGTGGTATTCTTCGCCTCCACCAATCTGCGTGAAATGGTTTTACGCAGATTACTCATTTTTTCAGGACGGTCTTCGCGGCTGTTCATTGGCTTACCAGGTGTACGTCCTGGGTTTTCCAATGCGGCTAGCACATCGCCTTTCATTATACGTCCGTTCGACCCACTGCCTTTTACTGCTTCCGGCTTCACGTTCTTATCGGCCATTATAGCATTAGCAACAGGTGTAGCCTTCACGTCAGATGACGATGCAGGTTTATCTGCTGCAGCTGTTTCCTTTTTAGGCTCTTCTTTTACTTCTTCTTTCTTCTCTGGTGCTGGTGCTGCTGCCGATGCAGGTCTTTCTGCTTTATCATCAATAGAACAAGCAATATCGCCAATATTTAAAGTGTCGCCTTCTTTAGCAACAGTTTTTAATATACCGGCCTGCTCGGCATTAAGCTCAAACGTCGCTTTTTCCGATTCAAGTTCGCAAATAATTTCATCGCGGTCTACCCAATCACCGTCATTTTTCATCCACTTCACTAGGGTAACTTCGCTTATAGATTCACCAACGGGCGGAACTTTTATTTCAATCATGTAAAAGAAAAAATAAGATTAACTCAATTAGAAACTTGCGATATAAAACCATATCGCTATTGGGCTGCTAAATTAGGAAACACCATTCATTTAACAAAGGTAATTTGCAAAATAGATATATAGCTGCTCGTTAAAGCATTCGTTAATTGTAAAACTGGTCAATGCCTTAATTTTTATTCAAAAAAAATTTTTATTAAAAGAAAGGTTTCCTATCTTTGCCATCCAATAGAAGAAAAGTCAAAAGCATTTAATCTTTTGGCTTTTTATTTTGAGTTCTTTTATTACCATACGGGCATGGTGCAATGGTAGCATACGGGTCTCCAACACCCTTGATGTGGGTTCGAATCCTACTGCCCGTGCTATTTTATTCTGATGCAAGACTGATGCGAATCATTTGCATTTTTACAATTTACAATATTTACTATGAGCAAATTTGGAACTTATATCCAAGAGTCTTATGATGAGTTGGTTCATAAAGTGAGCTGGCCTACTTGGAGTGAATTGCAACAGACTACGCTTATCGTTCTTGTTTCATTAGTGCTTGTAACTATCATGATTTTTGGTATGGACGCAGCATCTGAAGCAGTAATGAAAATGGTGTACGGTATGGCAGGCAACTAATCCAACAAAAACCAAGTTCACATCATCTGAACTAAAGACATAAATAAAAATGAGTGAAACAACAGCGCAACAAGCTGCAGAGCAAGATACCAAATGGTACGTGCTGCGCATTGTGAGCGGTAAAGAAAGAAAAGTAAAAGAACATCTTGACAAAGAAGTAAAGATAAACGGTTGGGGCAACGCTATCCTCCAAATTCTTTGCCCTATTGAAAAAGTGTTTAAAGTAGTGAACGGCAAGAAAGTATTAAGGGAAAAAACACTTTTCCCTGGGTATATAATGTTGGAAGCTATGGATGGCAAATTGAATGACACTATGATTCAGGGTATTACCGGAGTTACCAGTGTTATCCACTTTTTAGGTAAAGAGCATCCTATAGCATTACGTAAGTCTGAGGTAAATAAAATGTTTGGCAAGCTCGATGAAGTTTCTGAGCAAAGTATTGGTTACGCAGAGCCTTACATCGTTGGTGAAACTATCAAAATTATTGACGGACCATTCAACGACTTTAATGGTACTATTGAGGAAGTGAACGAAGAGAAGAAAAAATTGAAAATAGTTGTAAAAATCTTCGGACGTGCTACGCCGGTAGAGTTGAACTATTCTCAAGTAGAAAAAATAGCTTAATCTTAGGATTGCAAATATTAGACGATGTGGTCAAAAATGGTGCTTGAAATCTGCTAAGAGTTAAGCCTGTTGTCCGTTTTATAAGGAAGAATTGAAAACGTTTTCAATTCTTCCTTATTTTTTTGGCTAAAAATGGCTAGAAAATGTCCTGTTTGTGAAGGCTGTAATGCGATTAAAAAAGGGAGGAGAAATGGAAAGCAACGCTACCATTGCACTGATTGTTTCAATAATTTTTCGGGACAGAACAAAGTTGTTTCTGAGGCAAATCGATTTGTGTGGTTCAGGAAGTGGGTTATGGAACGACAGGTTTATAAATACCTGGTCCGGGACAGCGGAATGTCGCAAAGCAGTATACAGCGGTTGTTTAATAAATTCCTTTCCCAGCCTCCTAAGAACGCTGTCCGAAGCAAGGCGAAGGTTCATCTTCTTATCGACGGAACCTACTTTTCGAACGGCCTATGTCTAATATTGTACTACGACTGTGATTTGCAGTACGTACAGCTCTACAGGCATACAAACAAAGAAAAATACAGGGAGATTAAAGAGGACCTTGAAAACCTGAAGTTGATGGGTGTGGAATTGTACAGCGTAACCTGTGATGGGCACAAATCAATCCTCAAGTCTGTTCAGAAAGTATATCCGAACGCAGTTGTCCAAAGATGTGTGGTACACGTAAAAAGGCAGGCTGGTAGCTGGTTGGGGAAATTTCCGAAACTCAAGGCATCACAAGAATTGCTGCAGATATCAAAACGTATCACAAAGCTTGATACCATAAATGAAGTAAATGATTGGCTGATTAATTTTTACAGATGGCACGAACAAAACAAGGCTTTTATCAACGAACAATCGCTAAGTCGGGACACCGGCAGGATGTGGTTCACACATAAACACCTGAGGGCTGCCTGCTCTCATATCATAAATGCCATACCCCATTTATTTGCTTACATAAATGACTGTGAAATACCCAAAACCACCAATGAGCTTGAAGGGTATTTTACTCACCTGAAAGAAAAATTGACGCTACATAAAGGGCTACGGTTTGATAAAAGAAAGAACTTCTTAAAATGGTATATATATTTTAAAAACCAGTAGCGGTGAAAGGTTTTCTGGCGATTAGGGCTTAACGATAGAAAACAAAAAGGGTGAGGAAAACCCTCACCCATCTATCGTATAAGCACCAAATTAAATGCTCACAAGTTGCTCCTCAGCAGAGCTTGTTACCCTTTCATTTGGCATCCCAAATATCATCCCTTTATTTGATGAAAAAAGCACCATTTCTGACCACATTACCAAATATTACAAAGCCCTGATTTCGGTCAGGGCTTTTTTTGTGATCACAAGTTTGATAAGATGGGCCTTAGAATTAAAATTGTCACTGAAAAGGATTGGAAAACTGAGGATTGGTAATGAAAACAGAATCAGTGAATGTGTGCAAGAAAGCGATAATCTTGCGCTTTTCCTCTTTGCTCAGACCTACCCCACCACGGCGGGCGTGTCCCATTTTAGCATCAATGTTAACGCTGGATTTCACGCCTTCACTATAAAAATCTAATACTTCTTCTAATGTACTAAAACGTCCATCATGCATATATGGCGCGGTTAATGCAACATTTCTAAGAGAGGGTGTTTTAAATTTACCGTTGTCTTTTGTATTTCCAGTTACCGCACCCAAACCCTTGTCAGTGTATTTATCTGCATCCAAGACAGCCTCCAATCCGTTGTTACTAAATTTTGTCATTGTTGTTAATGCATCACCATCAGTAAGGTGGCAATGCAAACAATCACCTTTGGTCATATCATTCATCAGCACCATACCATCATATTCATCGCTGTTTAGGTATTCTTGCCCATCCATTACCCTATCAAATTTAGATTGGTAGGAGATAAGCGTGCGCAAAAACTGTCCAATAGATCGAGTTATCAAAAGACTATCTATCTCTTGGTTGCCAAAAGCTGCATAAAATTTGGATCGATAGAATTTACTCTTTTTAATTCGCTTTACTGCAATCGCCCAATCCAAATTCATTTCATTGGTGTCTCTAACCGGATGAAAAACTTGATTCTCTAAAGTATTGGCACGCCCATCCCAAAAATACGCTGGATACCAAGCTAAATTAAACAATGGAAGTGTGTTTCTCGATGTGAGATGCCCGTTATTGCCAAGCGTGAATGTATTAGGCGCATCGCTAAAAGCTACTTCCTGTTTATGGCAGCTACCACAAGATTTATCAAAATTTAAACTTAGGATTGTATCGTAAAACAAGTAGCGACCAAGCGCCGCACCTTCTACTGTAACAAGATTAGTAGGCGAATGTGGCATTTTAGGAAAAAGGCTTAACTCTGGATAAATATAAGGTTTAGGCTGGTGCCGAACTGACACGCCTAACACTATACATGCAACCAAAAGCAAGACAACAAACCTAATCATGCTTTTATCTTTGAATAATAACGGGAAGTGTTTCTTCAGCTTTATTCGTTCTAATTTTTAAGAAATAATTTCCGTTGCCGTACATTTTTGTATCGATAAAGAAATGGGTAGGAACATTTTTCCATTCTTGCAATTGTTTACCCTGAGCATCCATTAAAACCATATGCTCGATTAAATGGTACTCATTTAGTTTTTTGAGATCGATAAACAATCTGTCTTGCGCGGGATTTGGGTAAATTTTAAAATATTGATTTCCTTTTTTCTCCGTTATTCCTGTGTGAATAAGGGTTTTGTGCACAATTAAATTGTCAATTATCCAGCCCTCTTGATTAGTTTCTACAGAATCTGAAACTGATACAAAACGCAATCTCAATCCATCGTTATAGTAAATCCAACTGTCATCGAAACATAACCAAACATCCCTCCAAACGCTGTCCGTACCCGTAAACGCAAAATCCCCATCCGCTAAAGTATCCACGTTGGTAGAATCAAAACCATAAAAATTATAGGTTAAAGGATTATCAAATACGCTTTGCCAAGTCTGTCCACTATCTGTAGAAAGTTCAATCCTCCCACCATCTTTTCCATATTCAAAATCAATTTTCTGCTTCCATTGAATGGCTTTAACACCGAAGATATACGTAGGTTCTAAGTCAAAGCTAAAATAAGAACTATCGTTCGTTGGATAGGGTTCCAACGTGTCTGTTATTATTGCATTTGGAAAAGTTGCAGCTTCTGAAAAAAGGATTTTTTGCGGTGTTCCTATTTGCCAAGAATTGTTAGCTGTGGTGTCGATTTCAACTCTTAAGGCTCTTACAGAGGCCAGTGGATTACCAGGCTCAAACAGCGTATCTGCACCATCAAAGTATTGTTGCTGCACAAAAGAACTTTGTGCAAAAGAAGAATACGAGAGCAGAAAAACAGCGATTGTAATAATTGATTTCATAAGTATAGCTTTAGGATTAATAATGCTTTATCTAAAACAAATATACAATTTTTAACAAAGCATTCAAAATCCACATTAAAGATATCTGACTCATTTCATCAACAAAAAAATCCCGATAACAAACCATAATAGTTTATTATCGGGATGATAAAAAAGATCAGGAAACTTACATACCCATTGGGCCATGCATACCTCCACCCATCGGGCCACCACCGCCATGCGGAGGACGACCAAAGTCGCCACCATCACGGTCTTTGCTTTCTACATCTTTCATAGATGCGCCACCTTTGAAGAAACGGAGGTTGTAAGTGAAAGTAAGCATGAAGTATTGACGCAGCACATTGGTTTGAGTGTACTGCGTATACGTTTCCGTAACAGTAGGTACAATGCTGTTATTTTGTTTCAACAAATCATAAACAGATAGTTTTACTTCGCCTTGTCTGTTTTTAAACAATTTCTTAGCCAAACTCATATTCCACAACAAATAGTTTTGGTTAAAGCCTGCGGAAAGACCAGTGTAATATTGATGGTTCAATTCGGTATTGAAAGCAATGCCTTTCCAGAAAATATAGTTCAATGCCAAGCGGCTGGTTTGATTCAGGAACCTGCTATCTGACGAGGTATTCAATGTATTTTGAACTATGTTATAATTTGAAGTTGTAGATAAAGTGAAGTCAATATTTTCGCTGATATTACTGCTGAGCACCAATCCTAGGCCTGCAGAAATATTATTAGCATAGTTTTTTTGTTGATTAATTAAGCCCGGTGTACGCACATAACCCGCATTGGCATTCACATTGATGTTTGATTTTAAGCTACTGATGGGCAGGCCATATGTAGCAAAACTGCGCAAATTATAGTACCCACTTAGGTTTTCCGGACGGTTAAATTGCTGACCTGCCTTAAGTACAATATCGCTTCCAATAGGCGTAGTACTATCGGCAATAATAGTGCTGTTACCAATATAGTCTTGCGTAGCCGTACCTGATAGCATGGCAAAGAAAGTGCTGTTGGCATTGGTATTGGTAGCATTGTAGCGCATGTTCAAATTGTGCTGATAAGACTGCACCAAGTTAGGATTACCGGAAGATTGCTGCAATGGATTGGCATTGTTTATCACGTTCTGCAATTGGTCTACTGATGGAGCATTGGTAGAAGTGCGGTAGAATAAACGTAGATTTTTCTTTTTGCTAAAATTATATTGCAATCTTGCTGAAGGCAAAATATTATTAAACGCGCGGTCGATGCTGGTATTTGTAGGCAGAATATTTTGACTGGTCAAATTTGCATTTTGGAAGTCAACACCAATATTAAAATTGAAATTGGAATCCATAAATCGGTAAGTCAAGCCTCCTTTGTTGGTAATATAATTTGTGCTGAAAGTGTTGCTCAGCAAGCTATCTACCGAGGTATAATCATTAGTTGTTTCCGAGAAATTATAAGTACGCTTATCCGATTCGCTTTGCTGATAGTTCAAGCCATATTGAATTTGCAGGAAACTTTTTTTACTTAAAGGCTCGGTGTAATTAAAATTAGAATTGATATTCCAACCATTTTTAGCAATTGTCGATTCTTGGTCTAATATGTAATTGGTATCGATAGAGGTAACGGGTGCATACAGCTTGGTGTCACCATCGTTGCTATTAGCACCGCCATTGGCCCACAAAGAAAGCGTCCTGCCTTTTTTCTTAAACTTATGACGATACAAGAACATACTGTTTAAGTTATATCCTTTCAGATTACTCTCATAGGTATTGTTACTGGTATTCAACAATTCATTATTGTTTCTAAATGTCTGTGTTGCTTGGCTAGAGCTACTTCTGTTGTCTTGAAAAGATAAATTTGGGATAAATAAAATGGAGTTATTCGAATCAATATTGTAATTGAAACGCATATTGAATCTATGGTTGTAATTGACCGTATTGGCTAAACTGGTATCAAAAGAAGTTTGATCGGACAATGAAGGAATTACATAGTTTTTTTGAGTTGCCTGCTCAGTTACATTATCGCTGTTATTAAAAAAGTAGCTGGCGGTTACGTCTATTTTCTTGCCCCATTTATCTGAATAATTAAGGCCTAATGCATTGGTTTTTGAGATACCATTTGCAGCATTCATCGTCATTGCATTTTCGCCACCGCCGCGCCTACCGCCGCCGCCAAAGCCGCGGCCTCCGCTGCTACCTGTTATGCCCAACAAATCTTGTGATGAGAAATTTTGAACATTAATATTATTGGTATGACCAATAAGACTCACCCTTCTATCGCCCTCAAAATAATTGACGTTACCGCCAACATTATACTTAAAATCCAAGTTGCCGCTTCTATCTTCTGTACCATCAGAGCCAGCACCAGCGTATACTTTACCAAATACACCCTGACGTTTCCCTGATTTTGTAATGATATTTATAGTTTTTGAAGTATTACCATCATCGAAACCCGTAAACTGGCTTTGCTCGCTACGCTCGTCGTATACTTGTATTTTATCGATTACTTCGGCAGGCAAATTCTTTAATGAAGAGCTAGGGTCGTCGCCAAAAAAGGGTTTACCATCTACCAAAACCTTGGCTACTTGTTCTCCCTGGGCTTGCGGCTTGCCAGAGCTCATGTCCATACCTGGCATTTTACGCAGCAAATCTTCAGCACTAGCATCAGGGTTTACTTTATAGGAATTAGCATTAAACTGCGTAGTATCTTCCTTTTGTTGCACGGCAATGGCCTTCTCCGTAACCTTTACTTCGTCAAGCGCCTTACCTGTGGCCGCTTTCATCCTCAACATACCCAATTCCACATTGGCGTTGAGTACATTTACCGTTTGCGTAAAATCGGCGAAGCCTAAATAAGAGATACGCAGCGAATAAGCACCTGGTGCGATATTCACAACTTCAAAATTTCCATCCAAATCGGCAGCACCCCCACCAGCAAAAGAATCGGCAGCGGTATACACCGAAACAGAAGCGCCTATTAAGCCTTCGTTATTATTATCTTTTACAGTGCCTTTGATGGAATATTGCGCTAGCGCTGTGCCCGATGGTAATATGGTGAAAACCAAAAGGGCAGCGAATAAAAATCTGAAAATATGCATGGGTAAATTTAAAATGGCCATTTGGACTTTGGCTTGTTACTTTAGTTTAAGTGTGCTATCAAAAAAATCAAATCCTCTGGCGGTGCAATTTGTCTATCTTCGCGGGCTTCAACAAATTTAAGCGGCCAATAAGGTTGTTTCTTCGGTTAAAATATTTTTATCGAAAGCAGAAAATTATAACGAAGGTAAGCTGAAGATGTTGGGTGAAAATTAAATTTTAGCATTATGCTACGCGTAGAGGCAGGGAAGACCATAAAACTGGCGCTTCCTATTATTTTTGGAGAATTGGCGCAGATAGCCCTGCATCTCATAGATGCCGCCATGGTAGGGGCTGTGAGTTATAAGCATTTAGCTGCCGCCTCTTTGGTGATGAGTGTAATGAACATTCCATTTGTGTTTGGCATTGGCATTACTATGGCGGTTTCGCAAATGGTATCGCTGGCGCATGGCCGTAGAGATGGGCAGCAAGTATCACATTATTTTTACAATGGTTTTTGGCTGTGTGCCGTGTCTGCCATAATTATTTCTTTAGGGCTTGAGCTGGGAAAAGGTATTTTATTTCACCTAAAACAAGACCCCGAGGTAGCAACGTTGGCAGTGCCGTTTATGCAATTGATGGGCTGGTCGGTAATACCTATGATATTGTTTATGGCTCTCAAGCAATTTACCGACGGGCTAGAATATCCGCGCACTGCTATGATTTTGTCGGTAGCGGCATTACCGCTCAATGTATTTATAAATTGGCTATTGATATTTGGGAATCTGGGTTTTCCCAGATTGGAATTAGTAGGCGCTGGATGGGGCACGCTCATTACCCGTACGCTCATATTTATAATAATGGGCATCGTGATTTTGCGGCACAAAACCTTTAGAAAATACGTGGCCGTTCGTGCCAATCAATGGAAGATTAAGTGGAATACCATGCGCGAACTGCTGCACATAGGCGTACCTAGCAGTATGCAAATTGGTATGGAGGCTGGCGCATTTGCCGTATCCGGCATATTAATCGGAACGATAAATCCGGTGGCGCAAGCTGCACACCAAATAGCCTTAAGCACTGCGTCCTTTACTTTTATGGCATCTATGGGTTTAGCTCAAGCAGGTTCTATTAGAACAAGCAATGCATTTGGCAGCAGCAACTGGCCTAAGATTGCTACTATTGGCAAAAGTACGCTGCTAGTAGCGCTGATGTATGGAGTTTTCTGCGCCATAGCATTTACGGTGCTGCGCGATATTTTACCTAAGGGCTTTACCAAAGACTTACCGGTAATAGCTATGGCCGCCACCCTATTGCTTTATGCTGCCATTTTTCAAATATCAGACAGCACTCAAGCTATAGCAGCAGGCCTTTTGCGTGGCATTAAAGATGTAAAAATACCAACCATGCTTGTGGCCATTGCTTACTGGATAGTAGGTATTCCGGTAGGTTGTCTATTTGCCTTCACTTTCAAGATGGGAGCTGTTGGTATCTGGTTGGGTTTCATAAGTGGGCTTAGTCTGTCTGCAATTTTCTTAACGCTGCGGTTTTTGAAGTTGACAGGGAAGAGGATTGGGTAGTGATTTGAAGTTTAATGCCTAAAAAAACAGTGTTTAAACAATAAGATTAAAAACCAATAAAATGACAGCCAATAAATTTAAGACGGTTTCGCTTGACACTATGATTGACAAACATATTGGCAAACAAGGAACCGAAAAACGAGAGGCATTCGAAAACGAGTTAAGAATTGATTTGCTAGGGCAAGCCATTAAACAAGCGAGGCAAGAAAGAAACTTAACACAAGAGCAACTGGGCGACCTTCTTGGTGTGCATAAGGCTCAAATATCGAAAATAGAAAACAGCGTAAAAAACGCAAGGTTTGAAACTATATTGAAAGTGTTTGATGCATTAGGTGCTAAAGTGAATTTTAACGTAGAACTGAATAATAAACAATTAGCGCATTAAAGCAACTCACCGAATGTAAAATTAATGGCTTTGTAATACTTTAGACTAAAGACTTACAAAAAACTCCTCTCACCATGCCCCTTTACAGCGTCGTAATACTCCCACCAGCAACGGTTATTGAGCAAATAGCCGCCATGAAGCAGCAGCTAAAAAGCAAAATTGGCTTTTACCATAGTTGTAATTCAGTAGCCCATATTACGCTCAATGTGTTTATGGGTAATGAGGAACCGCTTTTGCGTTGGGAGCGGTATATTAGCAATTTTGTACGCAACCAAACTAACATACCGCTATGTTTTAATAAAACGGGGCATTTCGTTAATGGTGCATTCTTTCTGGCGCCAGATGAAGGTTCTAAAGCGGAGCTGCTGCGGATGATGAAAAGCTTTTACGCTGGTTTTCCGGCACCCGCCTTTGGTAAATCTAATGCGCCACACATCTCAATTGGCAGGCAGCTCGACCAAAATCAGCTAACTGTCGCAAAGAATTTGATAAGCGATGTAAATCTTTCCTTCGTTTGCGACAGTTTGGTAATTCGAAAATTTAATGAGGCCAGACAGCAATATGATGTCTACAAAACTTTCGCACTCTGTGGTCAGTCTTTGTTTGACTGAGTAATAATGCTACTCTTGCTTCACATTTTCATCCTCATCTACACCGGTACTATCCTGAAGTCCTTTTTTCAGTGGATCCCAACTGATGTTTACTTTACCATCGTCACCGTCTTGGGCTCTTAAGTGCACTACTATACCTTTATCTTTCTTAGGCTTAAGCCCTTTGGCTTTCCGCTCTTCATCTTTCTGAGGGTTGCGTAGCGGAATAGACATGCTGATGTCCGTACCTTTGGCAAAGGCATACACACCTTCAATTTTAATAGTCAGCGCGCTAGATTCAATGCTCATAGGATTAATGGTAATCTTGCCATTGGCAATATCCAGGTCATTGCTCAGTTTACTAAAGGTCACATGCGATAGATTTCGCTTCTTAAAGGCAAACTTCTTAATAGATTCAAATGGTGGGAAATTATTCAACTCACCATTATTGAGCGTAAACGATACCTTTCCATTCATAGAGTTAGGTACCAATTGCCCGGTTTCCCGCAAAGCGCCACGCACATCTATATCTGCAGAAAAAGCACCAGCCAAATGTTTGTGATTCAACGTTTCTTGACCAAAATTATCGAAGGCGTAAAAGAGTTTGTCTATACGCATGTTCGACACTTTGGTTTTAACATCGAAAGGAATATTTTTTCCGGTAGTGGCCAGGTTGGCATTGGCAGTAAGGCTACCGCCAGCATGTTGCAGGCGCACATTACGCATACCTATACCTGCTTCCGAAAGGTGCAATTCAGCGTTAATGTTTTGCGCATCAAAATGATTGTACACCAGCTTACCCACATTAACCTTCAGCTGCATCACACTTTTCTCTAGCACCAATGCCAAACGGTCAGATATATTGGCCACTTTATGGTTGCTATTTCTCTTGGCCTTACCTGCTCCTTTAGTTCTGGGCGCCAAAAAGGTTTTGTATTCATTAAGGTCTATATGATTACTGTTGATATTCCAATTAAATACTACTTTACCCGGATCGCGGAAGTATACGTTCATGAAATTGCTGGCCGCACCCTCAATTTTGATTGTGCTTTTCTTTGACGACAATGTAGTATTGCGCAAAAACAAGTTATTGCCATCAAACTCAATATTGACATTACATTTTTGAAATGATAAAGCTCTCGGCAGATAAGTAAGCGCCACATCTTTAAGCCTTATGTGCCCATACATGGTGTGCCTAAAAGTATCTGTTGCCAATATGGGGCCGGTATAGTTTAGGTTTACATCTGCAGTGCCACCCTTCATGTCAAAGGTCTTGTCCAGAACGGCATCCAGCTTTTCTACCGGAAATTTAGATACCAATTTCATTTTCATCAATGGATTAATCAATCCATACACAACAATAGAGTCGGCCTTGAATGGAATTTCTGCGAAAGAGGCGGTGAGCGTGGTTATCGTTACCGCAGAATTATCATCGCCCTTGCCTTTTTCCGGTACAAAATTATTGTAGAATTCCCCTTTCAAATTGGTGTTGACCATGGTCCCAAAAGTAGAAATCAGTTCATTTTTTTCTGTTTGCCAGCGAGCATGTATCAAAGGCGTATCGGGATATTGAAACGAACCGCGCACTGCCACTTGTACCGCCAAATTATTTTTCAAATCAAAGCTATCCAACTTCATGGCTATCGACCTCGACAGGAAAGAAACACCTTCTTTAAAACCTATAGATGGGGCATCAATATCTATATCGAAGGTGGCAGGCTTATTGCCAAAGCGGAAAACACAGCCAAAGTTAATTTTGGTGCCATCTACTTTAATATCCTGTTTAGGCAGTTTTAATTCGCTGTTTTTTTTGTTGAAGAGTATATGCAAATCGGCATCTAAGTCTTTGTTTTTTACAAAGCCACCTTTCTCAAGATTGAAGCCTAGTTGATAAAAGTGAGCTCTGGTGTCGGCAATAATATCCAGTACATCACCTTGGGTATTTATCTTACCATCCATATTGTTCATCAATACCTTAAACTGTTTGTTCCTTTCAAAATGGTCGAAGGTGAATAGTACATTCTCAATGCCAAACCTATTGACATCAATTTCTTTCCCCTTTTTCTTCTTTTTGTTTGGATTTTTCTTTTTGAATAAATAGGTATTAGAGTAGCCAGTCTTGTCGTTGAACAGGTAAATGGAACCATCTGCTATAGTCACTTTCATCACTTCCGGATCGCCCAAAAGGGAAAATATATTCAGTTTTACATACACCGACTTTAGGTCAATCAAATTCTTTTTGTGGCTGCTGTACATGCTATCGCTCAAGGTAACACCTATTAGCCGCACACTAATATTGGGAAAACCATTCAGCAGCGCTGGTTCCATGTCTTCAATATTAAAATTGCCATCGATGTTATCACTAACTTCTGTGGTAATTTTTGCCAATAGCTCTTTCTTATGTCCATTGATATACCAAGCCATAACAAACCAACCAATGACGATAAGCACTATCAGACATAACAAAGTAATCAATATAGCCTTTGCCCATTTAGGCAAACCCTTGTAGCGTGCCTTGCCTTTGGATAACAAGTTATTCTTTTCTGTTGTAGGCATATTGATGGTTTAGATTAGTAAATTATGTTTTATTTTCGGGAATAACGTATAGGTTAAAGAATTGTTTTATTTGGTGACATTTAACTATATACGATATTCATTAGAAAGACGATTTAATTCCTAGCTATATTTGCAAACAATGGAATTAAACATACGTACAGCTATCATTAGCGACATCCCACTCATACAATCGCTTGTTCACAAAATTTGGCCAGCCACTTATTCTTCCATTTTAAGTGAAGAGCAAATAGCGTATATGCTGGCTCGTTTTTACAATAGCGAAACCATGCAACAACAAATGGAGCAAGGACATCGCATGCTTATTCTGCAAGAAGGGAAAGCGGCAATAGGCTTCGCAGCGTTTGAGTGTGACTACGAGATGCAGACGTGTAAATTGCACAAAATCTATCTTTTACCAGAAACACAAGGTAAGGGAGCCGGAAAATTTTTACTAAATGAAGTGATAGCCCAAGCTAAACAAATGGCGCAATCAAGATTGCTACTGAATGTAAACCGCTACAATAAAGCCTTTGAATTTTATAAGCGCATAGGTTTTGCCACGATAGCCGAAGAGGATATCGATATAGGAAATGGTTACTTTATGAACGATTACATTATGGAATTGCGTTTAAGCTAGCACTTAAACAGTTTCGGTAGTTTCAGCAAAATGATTTTGAAGAATACTCGTAATATTCGAAGACACCAATTTTACTGAAGCTTCTATAAGCGACTTGAATGCTACAGCGCTAGAAATACCATGGCCTATTAATACTGGCGCATTGATACCTAATATGGGTGTGCCGCCATATATTTCGTAATTGAACTGGTCGATGAAATCATCTTTAATACCTCTTCTTTCGGTAAGAATATGATACATAGACTCGGCAACTTTCAGGGCTACGTTGCCCGTAAAACCTTCGCACACCATTACATCGGCGGTGTCTAAGAACATATCACGCCCTTCTACATTACCAATAAAATTGATACCAGTGTGCTGTTTCAATAAAGGATAAGTGGCTTGAGCCAAAATGTTTCCTTTACCTTCTTCTTCACCAATATTCAATAAAGCTACGCGTGGATTTTCAAGACCCAACACGTTTTTGGCATACAGCGAACCCATTACCGCAAACTGCACCAAATGCTCTGGTTTGCAGTCGGCATTAGCACCTACATCTAATAGGAAGTTGTACTTACCATCCAATTTAGGAATGGGGGAAGCTATGGTAGGACGCAGCACACCTTTAATGGCTTTGACCGTATACATAGCACCAACAAGCATAGCACCAGTATTACCAGCACTAAAGAAAGCATCAATCTTACCCATTTGCAACAGACCAAAACCTATTACAATACTGGAATCTTGTTTTTCTTTAAGCGCCTTGGTAGGATGCTCGTGCATGTCAATAACGGTAGCTGCCGGTACTAACGAATAACGACCTTTCCATTCCTCCAACATTGGAAGATAGGGCGCAGCCGCTTCGGGATTGCCAATCATTACGATATGAACATCTTTTTCATTTTCAGAATGAGATGCCAAATACGATTTGATGCCTTTGATTGCCTCTTCGGGAGCAAAATCGCCACCCATGATATCAATCCCTATATTCATTTTGTAAATTCGCTATCCGTTTTGCTCGGAAATGGGTAAAAAAAGGAAATTGCCGGCAATTTATATAAAATACAAATCACCGGCTATTAAGTTTAGATTACTCAGCTGCTCCTGTTTCTTCAGCAGGGCTGTTATCGATTACAACTTTACCTTTGTATACTAATTTACCTTCGCTCCAATGCGCGCGGTGACGTAAGTGAGCTTCTCCGGTTACTGCATCTGTGCTAATTGTTGCTGCTACTGCTTTGTAGTGTGTGCGACGTTTAGCGCCTCTTTGCGCCGAATGGCGGCGTTTAGGATTAGGCATAAATAAAAATTTATGATATTATGATTAAAAATTAAAAACTTATATATTCTTTCGGTCATAAATGACCTGTTTACTATCAATTCTTGCTTTCGTCTGCATCCAAATCTTTGAACTTATCTAAGCCAGCCCAAATACTTTTCTTCGATTCTTCTTCGCCACTCAATTTTTCCAACAATTTAATGGCTTCTGGATTACAACCCGATGTGCCATCTTTCTTTTCCGGATGAATATGCTGTAAGGGCATACTCAACATCAAAAACTCATACACCCAATCCGACACATCCAAAACGGTCTCGCTTCTTGGAATAAACACTATGTCCGCCTCGTCCTCTTCTTCTGGTTCGTCCTCATCTTGGTCTGCAGTAAGTTTTACTATCAAGTCAAACTCATCCCACAAAGCCATTGAAAACACATCGCCACATCTATCGCAAGGCACATCTACCTTACCGTCAATATCAAAGTGCAGTTGAAAAAAGCCATTTTGTTTGTCAAATTTCAAATTCACTTTAGCATCCATGTGCTCAAAGTCAGGATGTTCATGCCCTAACTCCTCTATCACTTTATCCGTAATCTGATATTGGAATTCATGGACACCTTCCTTTAATCCAAACCAGGGAATTTCAAACTCACGATGGTACTTCATTGCTGTCAAGCGTTTATTCAATTTAATATTGACAAATAATTGTTCGAAAACAAAATAATTCACCAATCCTAAATTCGGGCTGCAAAAGTAGGAAATTTTATTATTATTTACATCATTTTATTTCGTTTGAGCAGATATCTGTTCAAAACTTGCTCCACAGGTTCCCGCATATCGCAGGTAACTAAGTCTATTCTGTATTGCAAACAATGGTTTTCCAGATTGGTTTTGTAGGCTTTCATTCTACTCAAATATGCTTCTTTCACATCCGAAGGGTTGATTTTCAAGGTTTCGCCCGATTCCATATCCACAAATTCATAAGGGCGGTTCTCGTAATCAAAATCCATTTCTTGTTTACCATCTATCACATGAAATAAAATTACTTCATGTTTATTGTAACGCAAATGCTGCAAAGCAGAGAGTAATTCTTCGCTTTTCTCCGGAGAATCGGGCATATCACTAAAAATAATAACCAAAGACCTTTGGTGCAATCGCTCAGCTATTTGATGCAATGCTTCGGTGGCATTCGTTTTCTTGTTGGTATTAGGTTGCTGAATTAATTTTTCCAACTCATTTATCAACATTCTATAATGCCGAGTGCCCGAACGGGCATTGGTCAATTGGTATAAATCTTCGTTGAACAAAGCCAATGCGCCTGCATCCAACTGTTTTTTGAACAAGTAAAAAAGGCAAGCAGCAGCCACACTAGCGTATTGCAATTTGGTAGTTCCTTCCTCCGGAAAATACATGGAGGCAGAAGTATCAATAGCTACGCAACAGCGCAAATTGGTTTCCTCTTCAAACTTTTTGATAAACATCTTATCGCTTCTGCCAAACACTTTCCAATCTACATACTTGAGATTATCGCCAGGATTGTACAATCTATGTTCGGCGAATTCAACCGAAAAGCCATGAAACGGGCTTTTGTGCAAGCCTATAATAAAACCTTCCACCACCTGCCGAGCTATAAGCTCCAGGTTTTCGATAGTGGATTGTTGCGGTATATGGGTCATCAAATTGAAGGTAAGATTTTTTTTCGGAACTGTATGGTTGCAAACCTTTGGTAGGAACGCGCCTCGAGGCATGTTCCTACTAAAGGTTTATTGATAAGCTAAGATACTCTTCTGATATCAGCTCCTAGCGCATTCAGCCTGCCATCAATATTTTGATAGCCACGGTCTATCTGGTCTATATTTTCTATTACACTTTTGCCTTCGGCAGAAAGAGCAGCTATGAGCAAAGCCACACCAGCACGTATATCTGGCGACGACATTTTTATGCCACGCAAATTCGCTTGTCTGTTCAAACCCATAACTACAGCTCTATGCGGGTCGCACAACACTATCTGAGCGCCCATCTCCATCAATTTATCTACGAAGAACAAACGGCTTTCAAACATTTTTTGATGTATGAGTACATTGCCTTTGGCCTGCGTAGCCATTACCAAAATCACACTCAGCAAATCGGGCGAAACACCCGGCCACGGATGGTCGTAAACGGTAAGAATAGAACCATCAATAAAGGTATGGATACGGTAATGGTCTTGCTGTGGAATGAAAATGTCGTTACCCTTAATATCTACTTGAATGCCAAATCTTCTGAAGGTATCGGGCAACAGGCCTAAATCTGCTACATCGGCATTTTTGATAGTGAGTTCGCTCTGCGTCATGGCAGCTAAGGCTATGAAGGAACCCGTCTCGATCATGTCGGCCAAAAGACGGTGCTCGCAACCATGTAGGGAGCTTACGCCATCAATTACCAAAAGGTTAGAACCAATACCACTTATTTTAGCGCCCATGGCATTCAGCATTTTGCACAATTGTTGCAAATAAGGTTCGCAAGCCGCATTATAAATGGTAGTAGTACCCGACGCCAAAACCGCCGCCATTAGTATATTAGCCGTGCCGGTTACTGAGGGTTCTTCCATTAAAATATAAGCTCCTGTAAGTTTTTCGGCAGACAGCACAAACTCCTTTTGTTCATCATCGTACCGAAATTCTACACCCATTTTTTCAAAACCTCTAATGTGGGTGTCCAGTCTTCTTCTGCCTATTTTATCGCCGCCGGGTTGCGGCAAATACGTTCTGCCAAACCTTGCTAATAGCGGCCCTGCAAGCATTACAGCTCCTCTAAGTTTGCCTGATTTTTTCTTGTAAATATCTGATTGCAGAAAGTCTATGTTCACCGTTTTGGCCTGCATGATGCACACATCTCGGGATGGACGCTCAATGGTCACGCCCAAATCACCCAACAATTCGATGAGCATATTTACATCCAGGATGTCGGGAATATTGGTGATGGTTACTTTTTCATCGGTAAGCAATACGGCACAAAGAATTTGTAAAGCTTCATTTTTAGCGCCTTGCGGCTGAATTTCTCCATGCAATTGTTTGCCACCTCTTATTTCGAATGCAGTCATTATTAATTATTAAGGACACAAAGAAATGAAATTAAGCCGTAAAAAAAACGCCAATAAAATTATTGACGTTTTTAATATTGAAATATAAATTTGATTCCAATTATTGTTGATTGACCTTGATAATTAAGTTAATTTTGTAGTACTGGAGAACAACAATATTAATTAGAATCACTGGCACATGAAGATATTATTGGAAATTAAAGACAACAAAGCAGACTTTGTGATGGAGCTTTTAAATAGTCTTTCCTATGTAAAAGCTAAGTTGCTAACAGATGAGAAGGCTATGCTTTTGGAAGATATAAAAGAAGCCGTAGAGGAAATGAAATTGATAAGAGCGGGTAAAAAGAAAGTTCGTAACGCTGAAGAATTTTTAAATGAGTTATAGCGTAAAGTCAATCGATGTTTTTGAAAGGCAAGCAAAGAAGCTTTTTAAAAAATATGCTTCTTTAAAAAATGAGCTTTTGGACCTTGTGGCACAGCTTAAAGAAAATCCAGATTTAGGCACACCGATTGGAAAAAATTGCTATAAAATAAGGCTGGCAATAGCTTCGAAAAATAAAGGTAAGTCTGGAGGGGCAAGGATTATAACCAATTTCGTGATAACGGAAGACACAGTATTCCTGCTTACTATCTACGACAAATCTGACAAGGAAAATATATCCGACAAAGAGCTGGAAGAATTGCTCAAATTTCTTCCTGAGTAATTTACAAAGAATAAATCCATGCTTTAAAAGTAAAAAAAACGCCAATAAAATTATTGACGTTTTTGAAATTTGAAATTAATTAGAACTACAGTGTGTAATAGCTGGAATTCAAGTTAGCATTGGCTTTTTCCGCTTTTTCAATAGGCGAATAGTCGGATAATAATTCTGATTTTCCTTTGCGCACGCACACATTGTGTTCAAAGTGTACCGATGGCAAACCATCTTCAGTTACGATTGTCCAACCGTCATCGGCAGTGTAAATATGTCTTGTTCCTAAGTTAATCATAGGCTCAACAGCTAATACCATATTCTCTTGTAATCTTTTACCAGAGCCGCGTTTACCATAGTTAGGCACTTGTGGGTCTTCGTGCATATCACGACCTACACCGTGGCCTACCAATTCTCTTACCACACCATAACCGTGCTTTTTGTTGGTATGATTTTCAATAGCAAAGGCAATATCACCTGTACGATTGCCAACAATAGCTTGCTCGCAACCTAAGTAAACAGATTCTTTAGTAATGCGAATCAAGTCCATTATCTCTTGCTTCACTTCGCCAATGGCAAAGGTGTAAGCATGGTCGCCATGAAAGCCATTTTTGTAAAAGCCACAATCTACAGAAAGTATATCTCCCTCTTTCAGCTCATAATTACTGGGGAAGCCGTGTACTACAGCCTCATTTACCGAAATGCAAAGTGAATAAGGGTAAGCATTGCTCGGGTCGCCATAATTTAAAAATGAAGGCACACCACCATTATCACGGATAAAAGTTTCGGCCATTTTATCAATATCAATGGTTTTAAGACCCGGCCTAAGTATTTTAGCTACTTCGGTCAAGGTTTGCCCAACCATTAAAGCACTGTGTCTTTGTATTTCTATTTCTTCGTTTGTACGGTAAGCCAATGTATATTTTTTTTATGCTTTTAAATTTAGTATCTCGAGGTTTTCCACCCTATCAAAATGCTTTGTATTCAATGTCGCTATTTTCAATTGATGAGCAAAAGCTGTGGCTGCAATAAAAAGGTCTGCGATTTCTATTCGCTTATTTTTACGCTTTAATTGAGCATTAATTTCTGCAGCTTTATCTACAGCGAACTCATCTAAAGGAATTACTTGAATTAAGGGTAAAACTTGATTCCAAAAACTCAATTGGCTTTCGGTAGCTCCAGCGAAAATTTCATACTTGGTAATCACAGAAATTGCAAAACTATATCCTTCTCTCAAAAGCTGTAGCCAAACAGTATTTTCCTTCTTTGTCTTTCTGTAAAAATCAATAAGGATAGATGTGTCAACCAATATCAGGGGTTTCTCCATTGATTAATGGTTTTCTTATTGTCTAAGATAATATCAATCTCTTGTTCAGTTGCCGTGGGGCCATTTAACAATATCGACTCTAAGTCGGCTGCTCTTTTCTGATTGCCTTCCCTTTCAATTTCAGCTTTTAACTTCTGCAATTGGCTTAAAGAAAGTTTCTTTACCATGAGTAGCAATTCTTCAAAATCTATTTCAACTTGTACTTGCATATTACAAATTTATGAAAATTTAGAAAGGGAATGCGAAGGGCATTTTACAAGCTACTTTCCAAAAACTCTTCCCTCACCCTCAACTGTACTGTCTCTACAGAATTTCGGTACATCTTTACTATTACTGCATCGTACTTGTCAATCTCAATTTTATCACCTTCTTTCAGTTCTTTATCGTCGTGCAATTCAGATATTAAGCCAGCCAAAGTCTCAAAGTGTTCACCTTCTTCTAGCTTAAATGGAATCAATTTATTGATGTCAGAAAGGGTATAGTGTGCGTTTACGAGGTAAGTATTTTCGCCAGTAATTTCTACTATTGGTTTTTCATTGTCATACTCATCTTGTATTTCACCTACCAATTCTTCCAAAATATCTTCCATCGTTACAATGCCTGTCAATTCACCAATTTCGTTGGTCACCACCGCCATTTGCATGTGCTTGTGCTGAAACTCTTTCAATACATTTTTAATCTTCGAACTTTCTGAAATGAAATAGGCTTTTCTAATTAAGCTTTCAATTCCCTTCTCTTCAGGATTATTGAAAATGTATTTAATCAAATCTTTGGTGTACAAGATGCCTTTAATATTATCCAAAGATTCATCATAAACAGGATAGCGCGAATAACCTTCCTGCATAGCGTAATTCAACGCTTCTTTTACTGAAAACGAAAGTTCGATGGCTGATAAATTTTTTCTTAAGGTTTGAATATTGCTCACACGCCTATCATCAAATTCAAATACATTTTGAATCAAGGCGCGCTCGGTTTCTTCAATCGCCCCACCTTCATGGCTTTCAGAAATAATCATTTTCAACTCTTCTTCCGAGTGAATTTCAGAACCGTGTAAGGGTTTGATGCCTACGGTTCTCAATATTAAATTGGCCAAGCCATTCATCAACCAAATTAAAGGCTTGAATACAATGTAGAAAACTTTAAGCGGCCAAGCTACGGCAAATGTGGTTTTGGTAGGGAATCTGATGGCTAAAGATTTTGGCGCCAACTCCCCAAAAACGATGTGTAAAATAGTGATAATAGCAAAAGCTACAGGGAAAGAAACCTTAGCCGCCATAGCTATCCAATAATCGCTGGTAAGGTTAAATAGTTTAAAAAAACCAATAATAACTGGTGTTAGCGACCTTTCGCCCACGGCACCAAGCCCAAGACTGGCAAGGGTGATACCCAACTGGGTAGCGGCCAAATAAGAATCAAGGTTGTTGACAATTGATTTTGCAGCGCCGGCTAGTTTTTTATTCAGGCCAGTTTGCACTTCTATTTGAGAAGAACGAACCTTTACTATGGCAAACTCTGCTGCCACAAAAAAGCCATTGAGCAAGACTAAAAAAATAGTCAGAAATATAAGAGGAAGGGATACGGACTCGGGTACGTGTGCTGGTATATGCGGGGTTTGTAAAAAAACAAGTAGAGGGTCTGTGTCCATTGAGGTTTTTATTAGTGAAACAATCCTAGGGCTATAACTCGGCCAGAGGCTTGGTTGTTGAAGTATTTCTATTTTATAATACTTCAAATTTGCACAAAAATAAGAATTTATAGCAATTAAGTATTACGTCAATTTTAAATTCTCGATAATAAAAGTAATGCCAACCCTCAACAGGTTGGCATTACACATCTTATACAATTAAATTCACTATTGGTTCAAACCACCTTGGGTAGGCATAATGCCCGGAGCTGCTGCTTGCAAAGACTGCCCCCACTTACGTGCCGAAGTAGTATCGCCATGCTGAGCTGCCGTACTGGCCAAGAAGTTGAGCGCATTTAAGTTTTGCTGCACAATAGCTAAACTGGTGCCCGATTGCTGTGTACTTTTCAATGTTCTGAAGTAGGCTACTTCGGCCATTATATTTTCATACATTTTGTCGGCATACTTTTTGGCTTTGTCTCCTGCACCGGCACGGTAATAGGCATCAAGCAAGAGTATCATGCTGCGGTCGTAAAGCAATACATCATAAGACAGCGAGCTTTCAGAAACCATTTTCATGTAGTGGTCCAAAACTTTTATCGCATCTGCTTTACGGTCTGATGCCATTAGGTTGAAGGCCAATTCAGCGGCATTTTGTCTGTAAATCAAGAATACCAATCTGTTTTTCTCATCGTAGTAAATGTTGTTTTTATTGGCACCGCCCAAGGTAAATTTCTTGGTGAAGAGTTCGATGTTTTTATCCAAATCGGTAAATGGTGCTAAGCCTTGTACTGGCCCAACCTGCTCGGTAGGTACAAATTTGCGTAACGAACCTTCAGATTTGAAATAAGCATCTAAGCCCAAATTTGGTGTACCATCGGTCATATATATAGGACGGGACCAACCGGTTTTGGCCTGACCAGCCAATAGATTCATCAAAGCCATATCGTTACGCATCAAACCATTGCCTTTAATTTGGAAACGAATTTCATTAGGAATAGTAGCAGAATCTTTGGCACTTACCAAGCCATTTTTTAGGATAGCAGCTTTGTCCAGCGGTATGTACAGGTTTTTGCTAGGCAAATAGTTGTACTTCTTACCTCCGCGGTCTATGGCGTTAGCAGGATTGGTAAAGAAATTGATGATTTCTTCTATGGCGAAATACCTGTCTTTAGGTACGCGCGGGTCTTCTACGTAAGAAACATAATTTAATTTGCCACCGCTGTAATGTTCGGGTTTCCATATTACCGGAATAGCATCGGCATCGTTTACTTTATAGTTCAATTGTTCGTTTTGCCAATCGGTGCCCAACAAGTTGTAATTGATTACGCGCACATCGGTACGGTAACCTTCTATCTCTTGCAAGTACCAAACCGGATAGGTATCATTATCGCCGTAGGTAAGCAATATGGCATTAGAGTCGCAACTGCTCAGCATATTGTAGGCGTGGTCGCGGGCAATAGTTTTTTCCGAACGGTCGTGGTCGTCCCATTCTTCAGCAGCCATAAGTACAGGTACGGCTAGCAAACATATAGCTGTGGCACCAATAGGCGCTGCACCTTTCAAGAATTTGCGCAGCCAATCGGTAACCATAAGTACACCCAGACCTATCCATATTGCAAAGGCGTAAGTAGAACCGGCATAAGCATAATCACGCTCTCTTGGTTGCATAGGCGTATTGTTGAGGTACAATACAATAGCAATACCGGTGAAGAAGAACAATAGCGCCACAATTACACCATCATTTTTATCTTTTTTAAATTGATAAACAAGACCAACAATACCTAAAATAAAAGGCAGGAAGTATAATTGGTTGCGTGCTTTGTTGTTTTTATAAGTATCGGGAAGCTTATCTATATCGCCACGGCCAAAGAATTTGTCAATAGGTTTGATACCCGAAATCCAGTTGCCGTTATGCGCCTCGCCTTGACCTTGCATATCGTTTTGACGACCGGCATAGTTCCACATTACGTAGCGCCAATACATCCAGTTCATTTGATAACCCCAGAAGAATTTTTGGTTATCTACCGTGGTAGGTGCGTCCATTTCGCTGAGGCCTAAATAAGAACGATAGAAATTGACGTGACCGGGGTCGTTAAAATCATGTATTCTAGGGAAGAAGCGTTGACGTTTGTATTTATATTCTGGTTTATAATCAACCAATTCGTAAAAATCTTTACCATCTTTTTTCACAGCAGCATAAATAGCACGACCATCTTCCACTTCAATATCGTTACGCGAAATATCGAAATCGGGACCAAACACTATGGGTTGAGAACCATACTGGTCGCGTTGCAGGTAAGGAATCAAGGTCATAACATTATCTGGATTACCCATATCGATAGGCACATCGGCCTTGGACCTGATGATGATGCTTACATAACTGGAATAACCAATGATGATGAACGCCACGCACAAAGTGCCCAAATGCAACATGTAACGACCTTGCTTTTTTGCCCAAAGAATAAGCCAAGCCAATACGCCACACACAATGAGCAAAAAGAAAATAGCACCTGTATTTAATGGCAAGCTAAAAGAGTTGACAAACAACAACTCGAATTTAGATGCGAAAATGGGCAGGTATTGAATAACACCAAACTGCACAAAACCCAACACTACGCAACCTACCAAGAAGGCGATGATACTGCCTTTGGGCGTAACATCGTAACGCTTGAAGTAATACACCATAACAATGGCGGGGATGGTAAGCAAGTTCAATAGATGGACGCCGATGGACAAGCCCATGAGGTAGAAAATGAGAATCAACCAGCGGTCGGCATGAGGCTCGTTGGCTGCATGTTCCCATTTTAATACCGCCCAAAATACGATGGCTGTAAAGAAAGACGACATGGCATATACCTCGCCCTCTACCGCCGAGAACCAAAAGGTATCGGAGAAAGTATAGGCCAAAGCCCCTACTACACCCGCGCCCATAATGGCTATAAGATTATTGCTGTTCATCTCGGCATCGGTTTTAGCCACAGCCTTGCGGGCGAAGTGGGTGATGGTCCAGAAGAGAAACAGGATAGTGAGCCCACTGGTGAGCGCACTCATAGAGTTGATTAAAATAGCGACTTGCTCCTTGTTGCTGGCAAACAAACTGAACACACGGCCAATCATCATGAACAAAGGCGCACCTGGCGAGTGACCTACTTCTAGGCGGTAGGCGGTGGAGAGAAACTCACCACAATCCCAAAGACTGGCAGTGGCCTCCATGGTGATGAGGTAGGTGCCATAGGCTATGGCAAAAACCAGCCAGCCAATAATGTTGTTTACTTTTTTGAAATTCATGCGTATGCGAAATTTTGTAAGCGCGACAAAAATAGTTAAATACCGCAAAGAAAGAAGTAAATAACAAGGCTTGTGAGGTTAAACAATGTTAATCGGGTGTGAGATGGCGTGGAGATGTGGCGCGAAGGGGATGTAGTGCTTAGCAAAATGATAGTAAAGTGAAGCAGAACCAAAGTCATGCTTAGCAAAGCAAAGGTAAAGTGAAGCAAAACCAAAGTGATGCTTAGCAAAGCTCGAGTAAGGTGAAGCAGAGCCAACGTTGTGCTTAGCGAAGCCCGAATAAGGTGTAACAAAACAATGTGAGTCGACACAACTAAGGAACTAATCCTTAGCAAAACGGGAGTAGTTTATCGCAGAGAGGAATTAGTCCAGCGCGACACGCAATTATTCTACCGAAATGAGGAATTGGTGCTGCGAAGTGAGCGATTGATGTATGGTTTATTTTTGGTGGTGTTTGGTGGGGAGGGTATATTTGAGGGAGGAAAATATAAATTCATGAAGACTCTTAACAATTACAAATCTTCTGCAGACTATATAAACAGTTTGACATTTGATTATATTGAAACATATTCATTTCAACGGGGCATAGCCTTTGAAGAAATAGAAAAGCTATCGATAACTTAAAATGAAATCTTTAACAGAAAGAGACATAAAAAAGCTGGAATAAAGCAGTTGAGCCCCAACAGGGTATTTATGACAATAGCTGGCAAATGACAACGAAAATTAGAACTTATGGAAAGCCTCAAAGAAATTTCAGATTGGGCAGACAAAGTCATTAGCATTTGGAATTCCAAAGGTATAATGTTAGAAAAAGGTGTATCTGTTGAGGAAATTTCTGAACTTGAAAGGCTGTTAGACTTTAGATTTCCAAAAGACTTCGTTCAATTATATACAAAAGCAAATGGCTTCAAAGCCCTTGATTGGGATGAAAATATGTTTTCATTCTGGCCGCTTGACAGAATTTTGGAAGAGTACCAGAAAGATGGAGATACAAATTATATTGGTTTTTGTGACTTCTTAATAAATAGTCATTCAATTGGATTTTTCAAAACTGACGAAGGGATTTTCAAGAGTTATGATCAAATCCAACCAATTGGAAATACTTTTAAAGAAGGAATCGAGCTAATAATTTCAAATTCTGATTTGATTTATTAGCATGATAGTATAAGATTTGTGGAATGGAATTTTTAGAGTTGTTATAGCGCCATTTGATCCAAGTTTCTAACCATCCAAAAAATCAAATAGTTCAAAGTAGTCAGTATAGCCTATGTGCAGTTGTGGTCGGGGCTTTTTAATTTTTTGTAATACCGATGAATTGTTACATTTATTTTAAGCAATGATCCACGAGAGCGCTCGTGAACCAGCAGCGAATTTTTAACGTGCGTAGCTGGGCGGCTTAGGTCGCAATAAATATTTACATAGAATTCAAAATAAAATGAATACAGAACAATTTGTTAGTGAATTAAGAGATTTAGCCCCTACAATTAATCAGCTAAATAATCTCGGTTTTTCAAAAAGCGAAGGGCTTGAATTCATCGAAAGCTACAATTGTGTTTCCAAGAAAAAGTCTGTGTATTACGAAAATCAATTGTTAAACCTGCTTAATAATTACATTCTATCAAGTATTGAAATAGCTTCCATAACCTTTACTGACCACATGAAAAGTGTTAATGGAAAAATCATTTTCGGAAACATAGATTCTGACTTGCTGGTTTATGAAATTAATAGTGGTATTTATTTGGTAGACTATACCAACCACTCACATGTAATTACAAGCTGTGCAAGAAGCGGAGAAAATTTTCTAAACGCATTGATCCAAATAGCTAGATATTCAACTCGATGCCTTTTAGATGAACAATTCAGAGAAGATCCGGCAATATTAAGAAGCACAATATATAAATGCTCAATAGAAGCTGGAGGGGAAGAATATCAGCAATTCTATTCAATGGTATTAGATTGACAATCAAATTTACTATACAATTCTAATCGCCGTGTTCTGTATACTATCCGAACATTTATAAATGGTTTGGAAGGAACCGTGACAAGGCTATAAATTGCTCACGAACGCTGGCATTATATAAAGTTCAACACATGAGAAATGTAATAGAAAGCTTTAATAAAAACAAAGAAAGTTACATTAGTGGCTTTAGACAAGTTGCTTCTGAAGCGGAGGGTACAGCATATATCTATCCATTAAAAAAATTCCAGAATACTACTAAAGCTAAAACGGATGCTTATTCCAAAGTTGATATTTCTGCAATTGAATTCAATACCATGGGGATAGTGGAGGAAGCCCATCCATTACCCAACATTCCAATATTTGGAAGCATAGCGTATACGAACTACCTAAACAGTTCGTATAAAGAAGACAATAAATTTGAAACACTCTTTTGGACAATCGTAAAAAATTGCAATCATTTCGAGCACCTTTCAAAATTTGATGCTTTCATGGATGTCATTGTTACCATTCCAGAATCGGTAAAATTAAAGAAAAGAGGTCAGCTGTTTAATACTCAGGGATGGTTAAGATATCTTGACGAATTAATTAAATTTTTTTACCCTGAATTTATTCCTTTGTCAATTCAAAATAGTTCGAGAAGAAGGTTTGAGAAAATCGTGAACAATGATTTCCGCTTATTTATTGAATATAATGAATCAGATTTCAAGCAAAATTTAAATAAAGGCCGGCTTCAAATGTAAAATATCAGGGATGCACGGCTTAGCGGTCGTGCATTTTTATTACAATAGAAATACAATAACACCAATAATTACAGCAGCAATGGAAGCCAGTAAAACCGCTCCTGCACTGATGTCTTTTACCAATTTTATAATAACGTTCTGCTCGGGAGTTACTTTGTCACAAAGCTTTTCAATAGCCGTATTTATAGCTTCTGTAATCCAAACTAAAGCCATAGCAATTACCAAACAGCACCAGCCATACTTGTCTATGCTCCGAACGAAACCCGCCGTAATAACCGCTATAGTTGCCATTAAATGAATCCAGCTGTTGCGTTCTGTTTTTATAAAGCTGATAATACCTTTTATGGCATGACCCAAACTTGCAATCCTTGATGTAAAGAAAGTTTTCATAAACAAAAGCATGGTTTAAAATTAATAAAACCCTTGCAAAGCTAGTTGTTGCAAGGGTTTTATTACAGGAAATGATTATAATCTATTTGCTACCCGATGGCGTTCTCGTGTTGATATGATACCAATCTATTTTACGAGAGCTGTACATAGCCAAAGCTACCACAACAAATAAGCCAATGCTGCCAAACAATAAGGCATAATCTTGCAACTGGATAAGGAAGAAGATATAGGCATACAAACTACCTAGAGCTAATGTAAAACCAATAGCAATCTTGGCCTTGTGAAACATGCTCCAAACATACAAACCAATAAGCGCGATGGTAGCGGCTGCCGCAATAACATAAGCCTTGTTGAACCCGATGTATTCAGAGAAGGAAAGGAGTAAAGTGTAAAAGACACTGAGTGCAATACCTACCAGTAAATATTGCAGTGGGTGTATTTGTTTCTTCTGAAGCAGTTCTATGAAAAAGAAAACAGCGAAGGTTAAGCCGATAAATAGCAAAGCATATTTGACTGAGCGTTCTGTTTTAGCATAGTTGTCAGTAGGCTGAATAAGCCTTACTCCAAACGCTGATTCAGCTAGACGATGTGTGCCGCTTACCCACGATTGAGGATACGGTCGGGATGCTTGCTGAATTTTCCATGTGGCGTTAAAGCCTTGCTGCGTAACGTCTGCATTGGTATCTGGCAAATACTTGCCATCAAACGCCGGGTTAGACCAAGGCGAACTGATATTGACCAAGGTAGTTTTGCCAACTGGTGTAACATAGAAATATTCAGAGCCTTTCAGTTTTAATTTAATGCTGAATTGGTTGCTACCAGCGGCATCTACATTTACAAGATTACTTATGCCAGTTGCCACTATATTATTATCTGGCACACCTGGTTCCAACTTCTGATTGCCGTTGTTCCAAGTAAAATTGGTTTCATCATCAAGGCCGCGCGTGTCTTGAATGCCTACAGCCAGTCGTGCTTCGTTCCATATCACCTGCTCAGGTTTAATATTGAGCGATGCTAAATTTAGGTTGTCAAAATTGCCCGTAAATGTAAGGTCAGACCTATACAGCATAACCTCATAAATACTGCGATGGCGGGTTTCAGGCAGGATAGAACCCTTGATGTTTAGTTTGTCGGGCAAAAAGTAAGCTATACTTTTTGTCTCTGTTACCACACCTTTGCTGTCTTTTTCCATAGTCTTGTAAGGCAGCATCAATACAGGACCAACTATTGTTTGTGGCTCGGCCCATTTGCGGCTCACCTCGTTTACTACCTCTTGCTGTCGGTTAGCTCGTTCTCTTACCAAATCACTGATGATAGCGGCGGGAATAAGCATTATTAAAATAAGTATGCCAATGACAAAGCCTTTAATCAAAAGCTTGTTACTCTCCCAAAAGGAAGGCGGTCTTTGTTGTGGTGCGTTGCTTTGCGGGCCTGTTGGCGCTGAAATGGTGTCCATTTTATTTAGTTTTTATGGGTGAATATTTGTTGACGAACTACTGATAAAGGCTGTGGTACCAGGCTAAACCAATCGAGCTTATTTAAGCATGGTGTAGCACGTCCTCTGAGCCAAGCCTTGTAAAAGCTTTTCCATGCTTCGGGCATGATAATGAAGCCTATCGCCACACTAAATATTACTGGCGCCGTTATCCTGCCATTGGCCAGCATAAAGCATTGCAGGCTTATCTCTCCTTTCTCTGTAGGTGGATAGTTGAGTACTACATGCTTCACATCATGTTTCTCATAATGAGGTAACATCTCTAAGTCATTGTTGTAGAAAAAATGGTAGAGCGCTCTACCTACGGTGCCATCTTCTGCGTGCTGCAAATCTTTTATTGTGTACGGAAAATGGTAGCCTTTCCTTATGAGTTTGAAATAGGGTAGGGCTACTTCATGAGCTAAATAAGTGATGAATTTTTTGCGAAAATTTCTTAGCTGAGATTTCATAGCATTATATTTTATTGAGTTCTTTTTTTAACGGTCTAGTGCATTTATTTGAGCCAAATAAGTTCTTGGTAGTAAAACTGACTTGATGCTTCTGTCAATTTTCAATTTTTTACAAAGCTTGTATACATTTAATATAGGCCTTGCTAGCACAGGCTTTCTGAATTCCAAAAGCATGCTGACCTCCGTCGTTACTATGTAAGCTTGCACGGTTTTTAGTACCCAAAATCTAAAGCTTCCTAACTGTTTTTTATATCGTTGGAACAAATCTTTACTGTGCATGCTGAATCGAAGGTTTTGTTGTAAATGCGCTAATCTTGATTGCTGCCATTGTTTGTAGTTGACGGGTAGATCGGCAATTTGCATACGCAAGCCCATGGTGTAGAATACCGAATAGACTTCTTCTTTTTCCTTGTATTTCATTGGACGTTCCATGCATTCAAAAGCGGCAATAGAGTAGTGGATAAGCATGTATAGCACGTCCCTATAGGCTTCCATGGGAATAATTGCGCCACGGGCCTGCTCTACATGGGCATGAATGTGTACAATGTCATCAATGGTTTTGTAGGCTTTGGTTTCCGTAGCAAATACAATATTGCGGGCGTAGGCTACCGTGGAAAACAGGCGGCCAATAGGGTCATTAGGCAATTTACCGGTATAGTATAGCCAATCAACAGCTTTATTGAGAGCAAATTCTGCTGCCGCTCCTGCGAATAGTACAAGTATCGTATCGCTATTAGCCCAAATGTTACGGACGATGGAGCCATGCGGCACGAAATAGGTTTCTCTGTTGTCTGGCAAATTATTTTCAGTCATTTCTATATTTAAAAGAACTTTGAAATTCAAAGTATTTGAGCAAAAAAATTTAGTTTACACTTTTTATAATTTTTTCTAAAGCATCTAAGTGGCTGCGAAAGGCTTTTTCACCAGTTTTGGTTATAGAGTATACCGTATTGGTTTTTCTGCCAATAAATCCTTTTTCAACTTTAATGAATTTATGCTCCTCTAATGTTTTAAGGTGGGTGGCCAGATTACCATCCGTCGCATCTATCAAGGCTTTCAAGTCATTGAAGTTGATATCTTCATTCACTATTAAAGCGCTCATGATGCCTATACGCATCCTACTGTCAAAAATTTTATTGAGTTGTTCTATTTCCCTTCTCATTACTTATCGTATTTGCGCCACATGATAATGCCATACACAATATGCAGCACACCAAAGCCTGCAGCCCACAAATATAATCCATAACCCGGACTGATAAACAAACCCAGGCAACCTAATACTACTTCAAGAAGCCCTAAATATTTAATATCAGAAACCGTATACTTACTTCCGTTTATTAATGCTAGGCCATAGAAGATTAAGCAGGCAGGTGCTACATACATCCAATCTCCTTTAAGCACGAAAGCTAGTACAGTGGCCGCACCTGCTAGTAAAGGTATAGCAAGGTTTATTACCATTTTTCTTGACGCACTGTTCCAGATTTTTATACTATCTTTTTTATTTTTACGATACGTAAAGTAGAAACCACCAATGAACGCTACTGAAAAAACCAATACAGCAAAGAGCAAAAAATCTAAGGTACTTACCTGATAACGGAATTGGCTTTGCGCTGCCTCATTGTAATTGTCGAAATGGCTTCCATCACTACTATGCGATGATACTAACTTGTGTGCAACACCAGCACCAACTAGTGCAACCACTCCTGCCCACACACCACTCCAGCCACTTAGCGATAGGAAGCGGGCAGAGCGCTCCATCATGGAGCGAATTTCTTGTAAGGTATCTAAGGAATTATCTTTTTCGACAGACATTATAAAGCACTTTGAATTGCAAAGTAAAGTATTACATTTTAGTCAACCAAATAAAATTATATATTTTTCTGCATCGGAATTTAAGTGAGGAAGAAACAAAAAAGCCCAGAAGAATAAACTTCTGAGCTTTTCTAGGTAGTCCGACCAGGATTCGAACCTAGACAAACAGAACCAAAAACTGTTGTGCTACCATTACACCATCGGACTAACTCCCCTTCGGGGATGCAAAAGTAATCAATAATTTTTAATCGCAAAAAAATATTTACTCTTTTTGAAAAAAAATTATTGCCATACAAATTTGTAGAGCACTATGAGCACGAGTATCAATACCATACTCATCAACAAGCCTCTTACTGATTGATATTTTTTACGATTTAAGAAAAAATAAAAGGGAGCAAGATTAGCTATTGTAGCTAATGACAAAGTTTTGGATGCTGCTCCCATGGATGAGCTGATACCAAAGTCTGTAAAAATGCTAAAAAACTGACCTATGCTTGATCTCGGCCCAGGTAAAATAAAATACAATACCAATAAGCCAAGGAGTGGAAATAAGATTCCGATAAGAAATCCTACAGGTCTGGAGTCAGGACCCTTACTTTTTGGTGCTCCTATACTGTATGGATTTTGTGATGGTTTTTGTTCCATTATGTTTGAATATGCTGAATGTTATTTTTATCTAAGAAAATTATTTCTTCATAGCTGCTTCAATTTCATCTACCGTGATGGGTATACCCTTGAACAAATCTTTGCTGCCGTTTTTAGTAAGCCAGAAATTATTTTCGATGCGTATGCCAATGTGCTCTTCCTCAATATAAATACCAGGCTCGATAGTGAACAACATACCTTCTTTTACCGGTTGGTTACGTGTACCCAAATCGTGTACATCCAAGCCCAAATGGTGACCTATACCATGATAGAAATATTTACGATAAGCAGGATTGGCAGGATCTTGATTTTTTAAATCTGCTTTAGATATAAGTCCAATGCCTACCAACTGTTTTTCCATTTCTTTATTTACATCATCGATATAGGTTGCGTAATTGATACCAGGCTTCAATATCGATTTGCAAAAATTGTGTACGTTAAGGCAGGCGTTATACACTTCTTTTTGGCGCTTGCTAAATTTGCCATTTACGGGAATGGTTCTGGTAAGGTCTGCGCAGTAATTTCCATATTCTGCACCAAAATCCATCAATAACAATTCGCCATTCTTACATGCTCTGTTGTTCTCTACATAATGCAAAGTTCTGGCACTGTCGCCGCTGGCGATAATAGCGCCATAGGCATGGCGCGTAGCTCTGTTGCGTAAGAACTCATGTGTAATTTCTGCTTCTATCTCATACTCCATAACACCTGGCTCCACAAATTTGCAAACACGTAGAAAAGCTTTGTGAGTGATGTCTACAGCCACTTGTGTAACTTCAACTTCTTCTTTAGTTTTAATAGCCCTTACCTCTTTCATTATTCTCGCAGCACGCTCGTAATTATGCAAAGGAAACTGCTTCATGAATTTATGTACAAATAGTAAATCGGTACGAAACACATCGCCACGTCTGTCGTTCTCATTACTGTTGAGGTACACATTGTCTGCATGGTGCATCCACAGTTGAATTTGTGCATCTATGCTATCTACAAATTGTACGTTTTCTATACCACTCAGTTCTGTAGCTTCTGCTTTGCGTAATAAGTGACCGTTCCATTTTTCCAGCGTTTCGTCAGGCCTTTGTATTACCAATATTTCGCGCGCTTTTTTATCAGCATTGTCAGGGTAAAGTATTACCATTGTCTGCTCCTGCGTAACGCCTGAAAGCCATACTACATCAGAGTTAGCTTTATAGTTGTACACAGCATCGCCATTCTCAGCCACTACCGGGTTACAACTAAAAATAGCAATTGAATTTGGCTTCATTGCTTTAATGAAACGCTCACGATTTTGTTTGTATAATTTTGGGTTGATTTGCGTATATTTCATAAAAAAAAGAATTCAAAATTTATTGTAGCAAAGTAAAGGTAAATTGTAAGATTTTGCTAGCGGTTTGCTACCACTGTTCTACATTAATTTTAGTCATGTCTACTTCTTTCCAATTGTCGCCACCAACAAGGTATAACAATACTGTACCAGCTGAAGGTTTTTGTTTTAGCGTTAAAATATAACTCTGTCCTCCATCAGTAAGTTTTACGCTATACATGTCATTTTCATAATCGGCAGCGCCCAGCGACTCATACCACCACCAGCCTCCATCCTGACTTAGAGAAACTTTGATGCTTACACTATCAAGAACAGTAACGTGTGCACCATCATATCTGCCCGTCATGTTGTAGGCTAAAACATCATAAAACTTACCGTCAAATTTTTTATGGCCGAAGATGGAATAATGAGTAGCGAAATTGCTTCTTTTTTCTGCACTCAAAATAAATACGCCTTTATAATACATGGGTAGATTAAGCAATAGCACCTTCTCCGATTTTTGCCACTTAAAATTTGTGGCTATTTTGTAGAAAATAATTGTAGCATTTCTAACATTTATCACCAAATAAAAAGTTGCTCCTAAACAAATACAGAGGTATAGCGTAATCGCATACAGTCTGATTTTTACTATTTTTTTGGAAGAGAAAATGATGCAGGTAAGTAGAATATAAAAAAATAAAGATGGGAGATAAAAATACCTACTACCTTCATAAGGGAATAGTTCAAAAAACCACATAGGTAAAATAGCCAGGCAACTACAGCATGATAGGAGAAATAGCAGTATCAAAATGCGACTGCTGACTGACTTGGAAATTTTGGGCACAAATATTAAGCCTCCAACAATGCAGCAAATAACCGCTAGCAACATGATGGCAAATGGTGTGCCTGCAGCATCGTATAATAGGATACGCAGTTTATTAGGTAATAGATTTCCAATTAAGTAAATCTGAATTATATATTTATTGAGTTTTTCTCCTATCGATAAAAAATTTAAATTTATATTATTAGACTCTATCCTCGCTACAAGCATTGAAGTGTAGAAGTACAGCGTAATGTAATAAACGCAAAAGATGAGCACTATTGGTAAAAAAGCGCGAAATATGGTGTCTTTTAACTTCCTTAAACTGATAAGCTTTGTTATAAAAAGAAATAGGGTGATTGTAATTATATAAATTGGTATTAAATAAAAGTATTCTATAAAGAAAGTAGACAAGTAATAGGCGATGAACATTTTCCACAATTCTCTATTATTGCCATTTTCCACATATTTTAAAAAGCAGTTGAGCATGTAGAGCATCATCGCAACTGTTATCAGGTAATGACTGCATCCTTTCCAGATAACTGCTTCTGTTACCAAAGGCCCCCAAATCCAAATGCATATTCCAAGAAATAATGGTACTGTTATTGATTGCTCTAACCAACCTAACATTGAAAGCAGGCGTTTGAAAAATCGAAATGCTAACAGTCCATTTATCGCATGGATAAAAGTGAAAACCAAAAACCACGGCATAGGACTAGTGCCAAAAAGAGTAATAAGAACGTATTTCCAGCACATTGGGATCCTAAGCTTAGAATTCCACGTGGACAAGTTGTCGCG
>JADMIO011429214.1_pt1 | contig 92873 bp, 75 predicted proteins | sample 8958161 | NCBI WGS metagenome assembly JADMIO01 (sample SAMN16585339, study PRJNA669376) | soil metagenome | isolation source: Crop rotation soil | place: USA: Cullars Rotation, Alabama | collected 2011
CGCGACTTCAAGTCACGTGAATTCCAAGCTTCGGATCCCACTGTGCTGGAAAGCAGCTCGATGCTGCGCTCCGCCGCCTCCAGAACGCGTACCACTTCCAACCCGAAGGATGCGTCCAGCGGATGAGCGCTCTTGCGCGCGCCAATGTTGCGCACCAGGTCTCCCGCGGCGCGTGACAGCGCGTCGGCTCGCGCGATCGGCGGCTCCGGCAGCGTGAGCGACGTTCCATCACGCTCGAACCGATACTCGACGACGGCATTTTCTGGCACGGACTTGAGCGTCAGCGACACGTCGGCGGTCGATCCTCCGGCGTGCGTCGTCGTGAACGTCGTGACCCCGCCCGGCTGCCTTCGAGCATCGATGCGACTGACGGGCCCAAGGATCGGCTTCAGGATCGACAGCGCGTGCGGCCCGATGTCCCACAATTCCGCGCCGTTGTCGTGACGCCATGGCGAGGCGGAGAACGGTGAAGCGGACGTGAGCGCGGCCGAGTGAACGCGCACGGATGCCGAATGCCATTGCTGCCTGGCCGCAACCTCGATGGCATCCGCGATGACCGGGACGAAACGGCGCATGAAGAACACGATCGAAGCGATGCCGTTGCTTGCAATGGCTTCGATCAGCGGCAGGGCAGCGGCGGAGGACAGCGCGAGCGGCTTTTCGAGCAGCAGATGCTTGCCGGCTCGGGCGGCCGCAAGGGCGAGCGCCGGCTGAGCTTCCGGGGCGACGGCGATGCTGACGGCGTCCACGTGATCGAGCATTTCCTCGTACGTGAGGAATGCCCGAACGCCCTTCGCCTGCGCGACCGCGCGAGTCGCGTCGGCGCTGCGTCCCCACACGCCCACGAGCTCGATGTCCGAGCGTGCGGCCAAGCCGGCCATGTGCACCTCCCGGGCCCAGAACGCCGTGCCCGCGACGCCAAACCGCACTGCTGTGCCCGTTTTATCGGCCACCGCTGATGTCGATCAGTGCGCCCGAAACGTACGAGGCTTCCTCCGACGCAAGCCACAACACCGTGTGCGCCACCTCGATCGGGTCGCCTGCGCGCCGCAGCGGGACGGTCGGCGCAAGCTCGGCCATGCGAGTGCGATCCTGGCTCTCGGTATCGATCAGGCCGGGAATGACGGCATTGACTCGAATGCCTTCAGGACCGAGCTCGCGTGCGAGGCCAACCGTCATGCTGTTGATCGCGCCTTTGCTCGCCGCATAGTGGACGTTGCGGCCCGGGCCGCCGAGCCGCGCGGCGACCGACGAGATGTTGATGATGGCGCCACCCCGACCGCCGTAGCGTTGCGACATCCTGCGGATCGCCTCGCGCGAGCATAACAGCGGCCCGCAAACGTTCGTCGCCATCATCTCCAGGATCTCCCTGCCGTCGAGCTCATCGACGCGCCCCTTGCGGCCGCTCGTCCCTGCGTTGTTGACGAGGACAGTCACGCGACCGAGCGCGCGGTCGACTTCCTCGAACGTGCGCCGCACGTCGGCCTCGACGCCGGCGTCCGCCTGGATCGCCAACGCACGCCCACTGCCGGCCTGGATTCGCTCGACCACCGCGCGCGCTTGATCCGCTTCGCGTCGATAGGTGATGCAGACGTCGTACCCGCGTTCCGCGGCAAGCTCGGCGATCGCCGCACCCAGCCCTCGGCTGCCCCCCGTCACGACCATGACTTTGGACATCGACGCGTCCTAGGCCTTGGGCCGGGCGGTGCGACGTTGCTTCGCCTCGGGACTGTTCCCGGCGGGCACCGCCGGAGGAAGCCCCTTCCCGATGTGCACGGCCGCGAAGCAGGTGACGCCATGCTGATTGACGCCGACGACGCTGGCATATGTCTTGAGCTCGCGCTCGTCCATCCTCTCGATGGTGTACGTCATCGTGATGGTGTCGCCAATGAAGACGGGACGGATGAACCGCACCTTGTCGTAGCCGTACGATGCGCCGCGCCACTTGCCCTTGTCGTACTGGTCGCCGATCATCGTCGACGCCGCAGAAGCGAGGCCGACGAGCAGCGCGCCGTGCACGACGCGCTTTCCGTAGTGCGTCTTCGTGCGTGCGTACTCCTCGTCGATGTGATTCCTGCCGAGGTCACCGGTGATGCCGCCGAAAAGATAAACATCCGACTCGGAGATCGTGCGTCCGAGGGTTACGCTTGCGCCGACGGCGAACGCTTTGCCCTGTTGCATTGAAACCTCCACCTTGCGTCTTTGTCCGGTTATGGCATGAAGGAGCCGCCGGTCACGTCTACGACGATACCGGTAATGAAGCTCGAGCTCTCGGAGCACAGAAACGCGACCGCATTGGCGACGTCCTCGGCGGTGCCAAGACGCTTGACTGCAGTTTCATTGACGTGTGCCTCGAACATGCGGTCGCTATCCTGCACCTGCGTCGTCATCCCGGTGACGACTTTGGAGGGCGCGACGCAGTTCACCGTGATCCCATCCGGGCCGAGCTCGGTGGCGAGCACTCTCGATAATCCGATGAGGCCGGCCTTCGATGCGGCGTAATGCGCGTTGCCGGGTCCGGTACGCGTGCGACCAACCCGCGACGAGATGTTCACGATGCGGCCCCACCCCGTTCGCTGCATGAGGGGAATTGCACCGCGACACATGAGGAAGGTCCCTGTGAGGTTGACGTCGATCGTGCGCCGCCACAAGTCGACCGGCATCGATGCGACGCGCGGTCGAGCACCGTCGTCGAGGCCGAGTACTCCGGCGTTGTTCACGAGGATGTCCAGCCTGCCGATCGAATGCTCGATGCCGGCATATGCCGAAGCAACCGACGCATCGTCGGAGACGTCGACAGTCAGCGCCACGGCCTCATGGCCGGCCGACCGCAGCTCGCGCGCGGCGCTCTGCGCCGCCTCCTCGTCGATGTCGCCGATGATCAGCGATGCGCCCTCGTGCGCGAGACGGTCGGCAATGGCTCGCCCGAGGCCGCGGCCTCCTCCCGTGACTAGCGCCACCCGACGCGGCTGACTCATGCTCACCTGGGTCAGTACTTGAGATTGTTGTCCTTGATGATCTTTTCGTACCGGACCATTTCCTGGTTCAGGAAGTTGGTGAATTCAGGCACGTTTTGCAGGATGGGCGTCGCCATCAGCTCGTCGAGCCGCTGCTTCATGTCGGGCTGCGAAAGTGCCTTCTGGACCGACGCGTTGATGAACTCGACGATGGGCTTGGGCGTGCCCTTCGGCGCGGCAAGACCGATCCACGAAATGATCTCACCGCCTGCCAGCCCGGCTTCGGCAAACGTGGGTGCGTCGGGGGCGAGGGGCGAGCGCCGATCGCCGGTCGTTGCCAGCACCCGCAGCTTCTTGGCGTCGATCATGGCCTTGAACGAGCCCGACGTATCGAGATGGTAGGTGACCTCGCCAGTGACGGTCGCCTGAACCGCCGGCGTGCCGCCCTTGTAGCGAACGCCGACGACGTCGATGCCCGCGCCCTTCTTCATGGTTTCCGCGAGAATGAACTGGCCGCCGCTCGAGATTGCGTGGTTGAGCTTCCCGGGATTCTGCTTGGCCAGGGCGATGAGCTCCTGCGCGTTCTTGACCGGCACGTCGTTGCCGACGACCAGGAAGTAGGGGTACCAGGCAATGGGCGCAATGGGCACGAAGTCCCTGGCGGGCTCGTAGGGGAGGCTGTCCACCATGTGCTTGTGCATCGCGAATGTGGTGGCGATGATGAGGAGTGTGTAGCCGTCCGGCGCCGCCGTTGCCACGACAGCGTTGCCGATCTGAGTATCAGCGCCCGGTCGGTTGTCGATGACGATGGCCTTTCCCCACATGTCGCCCAGCTTTTGCGCGACGAGACGCGCGAGGACGTCGGTGCCGCCGCCGGCCGGGTAGGGCACGACCAGTCGTACCGGGTGGTCCGGATAGGTGTCCGCCGGCGCCGCGATCGGCGACCACGCCGCGAACAAAAATGCCACGAGTAATGCGAGACGTTGCATGTCTTCCTCCTCCTGTTACGGGCCAGCGCGCGAAGGCACGCCGGCGATTGGCGACTCGATCGATGACGGCTGCGGCGCGCGAAAGAGGCGCGCATCCATTTCGCGGGCGTCGGGGGCGACCGCTACTGCAAAGGGGATGCGGTCCATCACGTCGCGATGGACATCGATCCCGGGCGCGATTTCGGTGACGACCAGGCCGTCGGCGTCCCGGCGAAATACGGCGCGCTCGGTCACGTATTCGACGAGCTCTGCCCGGTTCGCCTTGGCGCGTGCGTTGAAAGTCAGCTGCTGGAGCTGCGGCACGAACTTCGAGACCTTGCCATGGGCGCGCACGTACACGCGGCCGCCGTCGATCTCGACCTTCCCACCGGCATCGAACGCGCCGCAGAACACGAGGCGCTTCGCGTTCTGCGTGATGTCGATGAAGCCGCCGCATCCGGGCATCATGTCGCCGAAGCGCGAGACGTTTACGCTGCCGTCCGCGTCGATCTCGGCGAAGGAGAGAATCGATACGTCGATCCCGCCTCCTTCGTAGTAGTCGAACACATGGGAGATATCGACGATCGCGTCGGGATTGGAAGCGATGCCTCCCGCCTCCGGCCAGCCGCCGAAGAGACCCTGCTCGATCGAGAAGCGATACGTGTCTTGCGTGGCGCCTTCCCAGAGGGCTGTGTCGCTAATGTCGTACATGGGCAAGCCGGCACCGAGGTTGAGCACGGCGCCGTCGGGAACCGAGCGGAGGGCCCGTCGCGCGATCACCGTACGCGGCGATACCTCGAGATCCACGTGCCGCCGGGGCGCGCGCTTTTGGCCGGTATAACTCCATGCGGCCGCTTTCGTGACCGACACGCGCGCCGAATCGCCGGGCATCGCACTGACGTCCGAGCGAACGATCGACGTGACGAGGTGGCCCGGCAGCTCGACCTTGCGCGGATCGAGGCTTCCCGCCGCGACGATCTCGTCGACTTCAACGATCACCTGCCCACCGGAATTGATGGCGGCCATCGCAACGTGGAGCGCGCCCAGGAGGAACGCCTCACGCTCGAAGGAGACATTGCCGCGCTCGTCAGCGACCGACGCACGGAGAATCGCGACGTCGATGCGCGGCGTCGGATAGTAAAGGTATTCCGCGCCCTGAAATTGAACGACTTCGGCCAGGTCCGCGGTCGTGCGCCGGTTAAGGCGTCCTCCGCCGAGCCTCGGATCCACGAACGTCTCGAGGCCGACGGAGGTCATGAACCCTGGCTCCTGGCGGGCGGCAGCGCGCCATGCGCCCAGCATCGTCCCCATCGGCAGGTTATAAGCCTCGATCGCCTCCTCGCGGATCGCCGTGTTGAGCTCGTGGCCGCGCGCCCGACTGAAGCTGCCGCCTACGACTCGACGCAGCAGACGGCCTCGTGCGAGCCGGTTGAAGCCCGTACCAGGCACGCCCGCAGTGCCGCGCGCCGCTTCGACCATCATCGGGTAGTGCAGCGTGAGGTCGCGCGGTTCGCTTCCGTCGCGATAGGCAGTCTCGATCGCAGCGAGAAGCGTCTCCGGCGCAAGGCGAAAGTTGTTGCCGGGGATGGCGACGCCGGAGCCGCTCCCGATGCGGCGCGCGGCGTCCGAGGCACTCTCGACGAGCGGACGACGCGTCATGTCGATCGCCTGCCCGACGTGCGCGCGAAAAACGCCTTGCGTGCCTCGATCTGCTCGTGACGCTCGGCCTCCGTGTCGGGTATGAGGTCGTAGAGATCCCAGGCCGCTGGGGGATCGAGAAGCGGTTTGTCGAGGGAACGAAGCGCGATCTCTTTCGCCAACCGCACAGCGGCCGGACGGTTCTGCGCAATGACGGTCGCCATTCTTGTCGCCTCTGCGATCAAGTCGGATGGCGGCACCACGCGATTGACCAGACCGGCACGCATGGCCTCCGTTGCCGACATGCGCTCGCCCGACAGCAGCATCCACATCGCGACCTTGAGCGGAATTTGCCGGCCGATCCGCAGCGTGCCTCCGGACCCGGGAACGGTCCCTGCGTTCAGGACTTCGGGAAGGCCAAACGTCGCGGTGTCGGACGCGACGGCCACGTCGCAGGCGAGCAACAGCTCGAGACCGCCGCCGAGACAATAACCGTTGACGGCAGCAATGATCGGCTTCGGTATGAGCGAGCGGACCATGCCGCCGAACGATTGCGCGAACGACTCCTTGCCGCGGCCTGGCGAGTAGTCCGGATGCTTGAGGCGATAGCTGAGAGCGGCGCCCGCACAAAAGCTCTTGTCCCCGGACCCCGTCAGAATCGCCACGCGCAGCGAGGCATCCGCGACGAAATCCTCCATGACGCGAGACAAGGCGGCGCTCGTCGGCGGGTCGATCGCATTCATGACCGCCGGTCGATCGATCGTGATGAACGCGATCGGGCCGTCCGTGCGATACAGGATGTTTTCGTTGGTCAGCATTTGCCTCGACCGGCTTACGTGGTTATGGAACCGCTTACATCCGTGCTTTGCAGGACCTCGACCGACCCGGCCTATTTCGCCGCCACGGTTGCTTCACCCGCACCCAACCGCGCTGTCGAAGCCTCGATGGCACGGCCCGCGGGCAGGAAGCGAGCATCGCCGAGGCGGAATTGCTCGAAGGCTGCATCGATGTCCGCCCGGTCCTCCGGCGAGATGTCCGGGAACGGCGCACGCACCTTGAAGTTCGGCAGCACGCCTTGCTTCATCAACACATATTTGGTGCGCACCCGGTAGTCGCGGATCGGGGCACGCCAGCAGATGCGTGCGAGCGGGCCGAGTCTTTGCCAGATCTCGTACGCTTCGGTCGCCTTGCCGGCACTCGCGTATTCCTGCATCTGCACCAATGCTTTGGTCGCCGTCGCCGCAAATCCGATCAGCGCGCCGTCGCAGCCCATCAGCATCGCTTCGAGGATGAAGGTATCGCTTCCGGTCATCACACCGATGCGACGCGGCGCCATGGCGGCTTCCTTGACGTTGGCCAGGGTGTTGTCGACGTTGAACGACGCGTCCTTGATAGCGACGACGCTCTTGATCCTCGAAAGCGCCGTGATCGCGCCCTTCGGGTACGGTGCAAAGTTGGTCTGGAACGCAATCAGGGGCACGTCGACGACTTCGGCGACGGCGTTGTGGTAGTCCTCGATCATCGAGACCGTTGGCTGGCCGAGAAACGCAGGCACAGGCGGAAAGACCACGAGCCCTTCCGCGCCTGCGTCGACCAGGCGGCGCGCAAGGTCCCGAGCGGCGGCCGTGTTGGTCACGCTTAACCCGGACAGGAGCGTGCACCCTCCTGCCAGCGTTGCCTTGCAGCGACGAACGACCTGCAACTGCTCGTCGACGTCGAGCGAGCTCACCTCGGCGACCGCCATGTTCATGGCAATGGCGCGTGGCTTCCCTTCCGCGACTTGTGCGACGTACTGCGCAGTCGTCTTCCAGTCGATCGCTCCATTCTCCTCGAACGGCTGGACAGCAGCCACGATGATTCCAGACGCAAGATGGCTCATTTGCAATGCTCCGTGTTCATTTGCATGGATGCTGGATCGGGCTGACGCGGGTCCGCGTCACTTGCCCACCGTACGCGCTTCGATTTGAAGCAACGATGGCAACCGGGCCGCTTCGAAGAGCACGCCTTCGGCTTCAAGGCTGTCGGCGCCGATCGATGGCGCGCGCCACGCGGCTAGCGCTGCGTAGGCTTCCCTGGCGGCAGCGGTCATCGCGAAGAACGGTGTTGCCGCGTCCACGATCAATCGAAAGCCAAGCGATGCGAGGTCGGCTCGCGAGCGTCCGCCGAGCGCCGCGACTCCGCCCGGAGGCAGGATGTACATCAGCGGCGGCGGAAGGCGCTCGCCGATGATACGAAGCTCTTCGATTGTCTTCGGCATGACGAGTAGCACGTCGGCGCCGCAACGGTGGCACGCTTCCGCGCGCCGAAGAGCTTCGTCGAGCCCAAGCACGCGCGCGGCGTTGGTGCGCGCGATGACCAGGAAGTCGGGGTCGGTGCGGGCCGCGACCGCTTCCGCGATCTTGGCCTCGAACAGTTCGGCAGGGATGACGTGCTCGACGCCCACGTGATGATGCAGGCGTTTTGGAAGGATCTGGTCCTCGATCTCGATCGCGCGATAACCTGCCGCTTCCGCATGGGCGACGGTATGGTGAACGTGCACCGGATCACCCCAACCGCAGGTACCGTCCATGATCAGCGGCAGCCGTGCATGCGCCCGGATCTCAACGGCGGCGTGGACCAGCTTGGTCAGGGACAGGTTCGCCTCGGTCGAGCACGTGGAAAACCCCATGGCACCGCCTCCGACGTAGCCGGCACGAAAGCCGGCCATCTCCGCGAGCCGCGCCATGAGCGGGTCCAGCACCAACGGCGCGACGAGGCCGTCGCCTTCGTTGATGGCCTGAAGCAGCGAAGTCACGCGTCTTCCGGTCGCAACGCCGAGATGAGCGGGTCGAGGTCGGGGAGGGTCTCCAGCCGGCCGATCAGGTCAATGACCGACCGCGCTCGCATCGCGCCGATGACCGTGGACATCAACTCGAGCGCCTTGTCCTCGACTTCCCGGGTGGACATCGGATTCTCGTAGCGACCGCGCACGTTGCGATCCTGGAACCCGGTGAGCGTCCCTTGCTTCGTATCGACTTCGATGGTGACGGCAAACCGGTCCTGCCCCGGCTTGGGTCCGAGGAAGTGGATGCGCTCGCCCAGGCTGCGCACGGAAGGCGACCCCATTCGCTCGGCATCGTGCGAGGCGTCGAACGTCATGTGCCCGTCCTGCAACGTGATCGCCAGGCAATAGCGCAGATTGACGTCGGGCATGAGCGTCTTGTCGCCGATGACCTTGTACCAGTCCTCGTCGTAATGGACACGGACCTTCTCGACATCGGCGGCGAGCAGGCGGTGCTGCGCGATGATCTTCTCCAGCGCCGCGATTGGCGAAGCGATCGGATAGCCGACGGAATATTTCTTGATGTCCGTTTCCATGATCGAATGACGCTCGCCGAGATCGACGGTGAGCGCGTCTGGCCTGGGCTCCGGACAAATGGCATCGAGGAGGTTGCGATTGGAGGGATCGAGCGCGTCGCCGCCACCGGTAAACCCCATGCGCACCAGCGCAGCAGCCTTGATGCCGTTGCTCGCGGGCATGCCGGCGAACACGTAGCTCTTCAGCGTGTGCCGGTCATCGAGGCGCCACGTCGTAAGCCCCGACGCTTCCTGCGAGAGATAATTGAGCAGCGCCATGAACCGCGTTTCTTCGAATCCCATGAGAGCGCCGGCCGCATAGCCCGCTCCGAAGAGCGGACCGTAGGCATGGCTCGAAAGCGACGATGCCTTGAACGTCATGGCGCTGCCGATCGCCCGTGCAAAGCGGATGGTCATCTCATAACCCAATACCGTGGCGGCGAGCAGCGCGCTGCCGGTGCATCGCGATTCCTCGGCGGCGGCGATCGCTGACGGAACCACGCCGCACCCCGGATGGGTCTGGCTGTCCTCGTGCGAATCGTCCGATTCGTCGGCGTGAGCGGCCATGCCATTGGCGAAGGCGGCTTCGACGAGCGGCGCCCGCAGGCGAGTGCCCAGCACGCTCGCTGCGGGACGACCGCCGAGCGAATCGACGTACGTCTGGCCCGCGCGGCCGGCTTCGAGCGCACTGCCCGATACGATGGACGCCAACGTGTCGAGAATGTGCAGCTTGGCCTTGGCCTCGACCTCAACGGGGAGGTGCCGCGAAAGGCACTTTGCAGCGAAGCGCGCGACTGCCGGACCGGGACTGTGCTCCATGAGTGCCGCTGACGGGATCGGGTTCCAGGACGGATCGGTGACTTGCCAGTGCTTATGATACCGCTTACATTACCGTCTGGATAGAGTCCCCGACACCGAAAATCCCATGCCGCGCGCTGAACTCGCCGTGCACCCAGGAGCGCGCGGTCCCGCCGTCGTTGCCGCCTTTCACGTCGATTGGATCCGGATCGCGTGGGTCGCGAGCATCGTGTGGCTGCTCTATCTCGTGGCCATCCCCTTTGGCTACATGGTGGCGGACAGCTTCACCGACGACGGCCTCACGCTCGCGAACTTCATCGACTTCGCGGCCAATCCCAAGCTTCGGGCCGCGACGTTCAACAGCCTCGTGGTGGCGGGGGGCGTCGCCCTCTTGAGCGTCGTCATCGGCGCGATGCTTGCGTTCGGCGTGGTGCGGACGACGATGCGCGGCAAGGCACTGGTGCGCGCGACGATCATCATTTCGCTCATCAGCCCGGACTTCCTGATCGCCATGGCTTACATAGCGCTGGCGGGCCCCAATGCTGGATATTTCAACCGGATCATCCGCGAAGGCCTGGGCATCGGAAGCGGCCCCGGGCCGTTTGACATCTTCTCGCTGTGGGGGCTCGTGTTCACGGCGCTGCCGCACGGCGTGTCGTACGTATTTCTCGCTGTCGTGCCTGCCCTGCGCAACATGGATCCCGCCCTCGACGAAGCGGCAAGGCTCCAGGGCGCGACCGGGATGCGCGCAATCCGTGACGTGACGTTGCCGCTCATGAGGCCGGCGCTCCTGTCAGGCGCGCTGTTGGCGTTCGCCGGCAGCCTCGCGATGTTCGGCCCGCCGCACATGCTTCGACTCAACGTGCTGACCATCGCGACCCGCGAGGCCCTGGTGCGCCTCGACTTCAAGGCGGCGTCCGTTGCATCGGTCGTTCTCATTGCGCTCTCCCTTGTCGCGCTGATGCTGTATCGGCGAAGCACGCGCCAGGCGGAGCGATTCAGGACGCTCGGCGGCAAGAGCTTCGCTGCGAGGACGACCGACCTCGGACGTGTCGTGCATGTGTTGACCGCGCTGGGGGTCGCTTACGCCCTGATCTCGCTGCTCGTGCCGTATGGCGGCATGCTGATGGTGTCGATGATGAAGAGCGTCGGCCAGGGCGTGACCTGGGGCAACTGGACGTTCGACAACTATCTGCAGATCCTCGAGGAGCGTTCCGTCCGCGAGGCCGCGTGGCAAAGCTTGCTGCTGGCGGCGGGCTCCGCGACAGTTGTGGTCGTGACCGGATTTTTCGCGGCCTATGTGATCATTCGCACCCGCTACGCCGGCCGGCCGTTGCTCGACTACCTGTCGATCCTGCCGCTCGCGGTGCCAGGCACCGCGCTCGCCATCGCCCTCGCCGTCGTGTATCTCAACTGGCCGCTGAACACCCTGGGTCTTTATGGGTCGTTCGGCATCCTGTTCGTTGCGTATCTGACGCGTTTCATCACGTTCGGCGTCAGGACCAGCCAGGGCACGCTCATCCAGCTGTCGCCGGAGCTCGAGGAGGCCTCACGCATCGCAGGCGGCGGCGCGCTGACGACGCTCGCGCTCATCACGGTTCCTTTGATGCGGCAGTCGCTGATCTACGCGTGGATCCTCGTGTTCATCCTAGCGTTGCCTGAGTTGAGCGCGTCGATTGTCCTCAAGGGAATCCATACGCAGACCCTCAGTACGGTGCTGCTCGACGTCTGGAACGGCAATGGCGGGCTCGCGATGGCCTGTGCGTTGGGGATCACGATGTTTGCCGCTGTCGGCGCGTTGCTCCTCGTGGCCGTCGCCGTCGCAAGGAGGGCGCGCGGTGTGGCGCCCGTGACCATCGTGGCGGCGTAGGCGCCGGCACCGTCGAAGTGACGTCAGGAGAAGACATCATGCACAGGATTGTTTCGCTGGCACGAGCGATGATGGTAGGTCTGGCCTTGCTGCCATGCCTCGGCTACGCGCAGACGCGGCTGACCATCTATACCGCGTACGAAAATTCGCAAATGCGACCGCTGATCCAGGCGTTCGAAAAGGCGAATCCGGACATCAAGATCGATCACTTCCGGCAGCCCGGCGAAGAGCTCGTCGCGACGATCGAGCTCGAGCTTCGCGCCGGCAGCCCGAAGGCCGACGTCGTCGGGCTCAATGCCGCGTCGCTGACCTACCTGCAAGCCAAGCACAAGGCGCTCGCCGCGTATGCACCCAAGGGTGTGGACAGCGTGAGACGAGAATTCCGCGACCCCCAGAACTTCATCACGCCGGCGTTCATCAACGTCTACCTCATTCACTACAACACGAAGAAGATACCGGCAGCTGACGCTCCGAAGAGCTGGGCCGATCTCAACGCACCGCGCTGGAAGAATGCGGTCGCGATGGCGGATCCGACCAGCTCGCAGTCGGTGCAATCGTTCGTGTGGTTCGTGGCGGATTATCTCGGCAAGACCGATCCCTCGCAATTCGGGTGGGACTACTTCAAGAAACTGGGTGCGAACGGCGTGCATCTCGAATCGTCGCACGGCACCATCCGCGACCTCACCGTCAGCGGCGAGCGTCCGCTCGGCGTTCAATTGCTCGCCAATGCGCAGACCGCGGCCAACCGCGGCGAGCCAACCAGTGTGGTCTGGCCCGTCGAAGGCTCGCCCGGTGAAGTGTCGGCGTTCGCCCTGATGAAGGACAGCAAAGTCAAGGAAGCAGGACAGAAGTGGCTCGACTTCGTCGTCTCGACGGAAGCCCAGGCACTGATGCCCAACTCCCTCGGGGGTGCTCCTGTCCGCAACGACGTCGCATACAAGTACCCCGACGGCACGCCGCTCGACAAGGTGCGCATCGTGCCGGTCGATTCCGCGTTCATCGCGGAAAGCCGCAAGCAGCAGGCACGCAAGTTTCACGAAGCGCTTGGCCGGTAGATCCGATGGCCGTGGATCTTCGCCTGCAGGGGTTGCGCAAGTCCTACGGCGCCGTACCTGCGGTGCGCGATGTGACGTTGGAAGTGCCTGCGGGCACGATGATGTCGCTCATCGGTCCGAGCGGGTGCGGCAAGACGACGACGCTTCGCATGATCGCCGGTCTCGAGCACGCAGACAGCGGCACCGTCGAGGCCGGCGATCGGGTGCTGACGCGCGGCCCGTCCACCACGCCTCCGGAGAAACGCGACATGGGCATGGTGTTCCAGAGCTACGCCCTGTGGCCCCATATGACGGTCGCCGAGAACATCGCCTACGGTCCCCAGCGCCGGGGCATGCCCGCCTCGCACATCAAAGACAAGGTGGCAAGCGTGCTGGCGGTCGTCGGCATGAAGTCGTTGGCGGATCGCTACCCGGGTCAGCTCTCGGGCGGGCAGCAGCAGCGGGTGGCGCTTGCGCGCGCGATCGCCACCGAGCCGTCGATCCTGCTCTTCGACGAGCCGCTGTCGAACCTCGATGCCGTCCTGCGGGAGCAGATGCGGTTCGAGATACGCTCGCTGCAGCAGCGAATCGGCATCACTGGCGTCTACGTCACGCACAGCCAGGACGAGGCGCTCGTGCTGTCGGACCAGATCGCCGTGATGCGCGACGGCATCATCGAGCAACGCGGCACACCGCTCGAGATCTATGACGCTCCCCGTACGGAGTTCGTGGCGACGTTCATCGGACTTGCCAACATCATCGAACTGCACGACGTCTCGCGAGGCGAGGAGGGTGCCACCGGACGTCTTGCCAATGGCGAGCTGGTCGTCGCGCGGGCCGCTGTGCCGGACGCATTGCGTGCGCCGTCAGGGAAGGCCAAGGTGTGCGTGCGACCGTTCGACATCCGGATCGTGAAGGACCCCCCGGGCGAGTCGGGCGCTATGAACCGTCTCAGTGGCCAGGTATCGTCGGTCGCGTTCGCCGGCGGCCTGGTCGACTACTTCATCGCGGTGGAGGGTGCCGGCGACGTCGTGCTGCGCGTGCAAGCGACGCCACCCATCGCAGCGAAGCAAGGCGATCGCGTCGTCGTGGAATTCTCCATCGAGCGAACGGTCATGCTGGAATCCTGAGTAAGGCTCGACCAATGACGATCCGAAGCGTCGAAACGTGGATCCTGCGGTTTCCTTCCAACCGCGAAGCCGCCGAGCGCAGCGACGAGTTCTTCGAACTCATCGGCGTGCACCTCGAGGACGCTTCCGGCGTACGCGGAAGCGGTTTCACGTTCACGTCCGACTATGGCGGTGGTGAAGCGGTCAAGGCATTACTCGACACGATCCTGGTGCGCAGGCTCGCCGGGCGCGATGTGCTCGACATCGATGCGATCAACGAGGACCTGCTGCACGTCACGCACCGACTCGGATTCGGAATCGCATCGCTCGCCATTGCGGCGGTCGATATCGGGCTATGGGACCTGCGCGCCCGCATGGCCGGCATTTCCGTTGCCCGTGCACTGGGACAAGTGCGCAGCCGCGTCCCGGCCTATGGAAGTGGCAAGGCAAGTCCGACGCTGCCAATCGACGACTTGGTGGCGCTGTCGGCCGAGTACGTGCGAAACGGCTTCCGCGCGGTGAAGATCCGGATCGGTCGGGATCCGGCGGCCGACGGTGAACGATTGCGACGCGTGCGCGAGGCCGTCGGTCCGGACGTGCGCATCATGTGCGACGCTAACGAGCGGCTCGACCTGCCGACTGCGCTTCGCCTGGGTCAAAGCCTGGTCGAATCCGGCATCTACTGGCTCGAAGAGCCGTTGCCGTCGCAGGATCTCGAAGGCTACCGGCGTCTTCGCTCGGCGTTGCCGATCCCGATCGCCTTGGGCGAGCATGTGTACTCGAGGCGGGAGTTCATCCCGTACATCGCCAATGGCGCCATCGACATCGTGCAGCCCGACGCTTGCATGATGGGCGGCTTGAGCGAGGCCATGAAGATAGGGCGCGTCGCAGAATCCTTCGGTCTCGCGATCGCGCCGCACTTCATGACGCCGTTGCACGTGCACCTCGCTGCGGCACTCCCGCGTGCGACCTATGTCGAGTACTACCCCTTCATGGACGACTTGCTTACGGAGCAGCTCGTGGTCGAAGACGGACACGTGCTGGTTCCGGAGCGACCAGGCCACGGCATCGAATTCACGGCCGACGCCTGGAAGCGCTATCGCGTCGCGTAATTCCGAGTTGGGGCGCGGGTACATCGTTGGGCAGAGCGCGGTGGTGGACGAGGGCTCGGATGATGGTCAAGGCGACAATTCCTCGAGAACCCTGCCTTTGGTCTCGATGGCGAACAGCAGGGTGACGAGCCCTCCGATCAGCGTCACGGCCGCAAACGCCGCGAATACATAGCGAATGCCGAGGCCACCGACGATCATGCCGACCATCACGGGACCAATCGCCGAGCCCGCTCGCAGCCACGCACTTCCAAGACCCGTTCCGACACAGCGCAAGCGAGTCGGATAAAGCTCGGCTGAGTACAGGTACAGCGAGAAGGTGATGGTCTGCAGGATGGCATACGCCGCAGTCGCCAGGATCAGGACTTCGATCGCCGACGTGGCGCCCAGCCAGGTGAGCGACAAGAGCGGCACCATGGCAAGCAGGAATGCGGTCACGTACCAACGCTTGCGGCCCACCTTGTCGATCAACAGGGCGCATATGACCGAGGCGATGACTCCGACGGCGGAAGTGATCCACCCGTACCCGAGGCTCGTTTGCAGGGGCAGGTGAAAGACCTGCGTGTAGAGGGTGGGCAGCCAGGTGATGAGGCCGTTGTTGATCATGTACGCGCATACCCACAGGCCCCAGATCGTCAGGGTGCGCTTCAAGTAGATGCCCTTGAACAGTTCGCGCCAGTCGGAGCGTGCCGTCGCCTTCGGTTCTATCGGGCGCACGACCGGCTTGGCCAGAACGACGCCGCGTCGCGTCGCGCTGTCCTCGAGCAATCTCACCACGTCGTTCGCTTCCGCCATGCGCCCCTTGGACGCGAGCCACCGCGGCGATTCCGGCATGAACCAGCGCAGCGGAATTGTGATAACGGACGGGATGAGGCCGACGATGAACATCGCCTTCCACCCGTAGATCGGCACCAGGAAGTATCCCGCGATCCCCGCAAACATGAGTCCGACCGGGAAGATCACCTCGTACAGCAGGAAAAAGCGACCGCGCTTCTCGGCCCCGATGAATTCGTTGATGTAGGCGCTTGCGACCGGAACCTCTCCGCCGGTACCCACACCCTGGAGGAATCGGAACGCAATCATCGCCGCGCCGCTCCAGGCGAAGAGGCATGCGACATCCATCGATACGAACAGCAGGATGGTGACGAACAGGATCTTCAGGCGTCCATACTTCTCGGCCAGCGCTCCGAAGATCACGGCTCCGAACAGCTGACCGACGTAGCCGGCCGAGAGAATCAAGCCGACCTCCGTCGGCGTGAGCTTCCATTCGGCGACCAGGCTGGGCATCGCAAAGGCGATCGCCAGCACCGTGTAACCATCGAAGAAGGTCGCGATACCGACGATCACACGGATCAGCAACAGTCTCGGCGTGACCGGAAGTCGCTCGAGGCGAGCGACGAGTTCGGCATTTGCGGCGCTGTGTAATGCGGCGCCTTCCGCAACGATTGCGGTCATGATGTATTCCTCCTAAGTCCTGTCTAGTTATTGCGGCGGAGCAGAGATCCGCCCCGCCGCCTGGCTGCCACGCTGGTCGGTCGGTCAGTTGACCGGCACGGCCGAGCGCTCCGCCTTCCTGGTCGCGACTTTGCCAAGACCCGCCGATTTCATTGCGGCCGCGATCTCGCCTTGCGCGCCTTCCGCGAGCGGAAGCAACGGCGGACGCACGGTTGCATGGTCGAGGATGCCGCGAGCGACGAGGGCCCACTTGAGCGCGACGCTGCCTTCCATGTGCGAGCCGCGGTGATACACGTTGCTCGTAACGGGGAGGAGGCGGTCGTGAATCTCGCGCGCCTTGGCATAGTCCTTGGCCTTGCCCGCCTTGATCAGTTCGATCAGCGGCTCGGGCGCGATGCCGCCGTAGCCGACGAGCGCGCCGTCGACGTCGAACATCGTATGCAGCAGGTACTCGTCGTGGCAGGTGAGGATTTGCAGGTCCGGCCGCTCGCGGCGGATCACGGGGATTTCGGTGTCCCAGCGCTTCATGTTGCGCACGCCGTTCTTCATCGCGAACACGCCGGGTTGCGCCGCGATCTCGAGCTGCGTCTCGAGGTTGTAGGTCGCCTTGGTGGCGTCGGGATACTGGAACAGGATGAGCGGCAGGCCGCTTTGTTCATAGATCGCCTTGTAGCGGTCTTGCGGAGCACCCTTCTGGTAGCCAAAGCGCAGCCATCCGTGAGACGGGTAGACGAGGCCGGCCGTCGCGCCGGCCGCGACCGCGCGCTTGGCTTCCTCGGCGGCGACCTGCGTTCCTTCGAGGGTGATGCCGGCAACGACGGGGATGCGCCCGTCGGTCGATGCGACGAAGGCGCGGATCACTTGCGCCTGCTCGTCTTGCGAGAGGAACGTGCCTTCGCCCGCGTGGCCGAGGACCACGAGGCTCTTCACGCCGTCGACGCTGCCGAGCCACGAGCCCAGGCGTTGGATGGCGGGATAGTCGACTGCGCCTTCGCGCGTGAACGGGGTAACGGGGGCGGGGCTCAGGCCGCGCAGATCAAGTGCCTTCATTTCGATTCCTCCTGGGTATGGGGTGGGTTCAGCTGCCGGCGCTATTTGCCGTGCAGGTGAGACTCATTCTGCCGACCGCCGACCAATGACGGAAGACGCAATACAGGCATTCCAGATATACTGAACTGGTATGAAGACCCCAATGACCTACGAGGGATGGAAACTGTTCGTCGACGCGGTCGAGCTCGGCAGCTTGAGCAAGGTGGCGATGCTGTACGGAACGAGCCAGCCGCATGTGAGCCGGCAGGTCGCCGAGCTCGAACGCCAGTGCGGCGGTCGCCTTTTCCAGCGCACCGGTCGCGGGGTAACGCTGACCGAGCTCGGCCAGCGCATCGCCCCCAAGGTGCGCGCGTGGCTTGCCGGCACTGAGCAGCTCGCCAACGACATTCACGCGACGGCGGGCAAGCCCATCGGCCGCGTGCGGCTCGGCACGCTGCCATCGGCCGCGCACCCGCTGGTAACCACGCTATGCCGGCGCGTGCAGGAGCGCTATCCGCTGGTGCACTTGAGCATCCGCGAAGGACAAGGCGCGCAGCTCGAGACGTGGCTCGACGACGGAAGCCTTGATCTTGCGATCCTGTTTCGGCACGGCGCCACACCTCGGGATGGCGACGTCAACCTCGTCGAGACCGCGACGTACCTGCTCTCCGCAAACGGCGACGTACTCACCGCGAAGGCAACGGTGCCATTCGCGAAGCTCGACCGGCTGCCGCTCGTGCAATTTTGCCGGCCGAGCAGCTGGCGCGACCGGCTCGACGACCTCGCACATGAGCGAGGGGTCACGCTCAACGTCGCGCTGGAGGCCGATTCGCTGACCGTGCAGACGCACATGGTGGCGGGCGGCGGCGTCTACGCCTTGCTTGGACGCTACGCCGCGACGGCGGCGTCCAAGGACCTGCCCGTTCGCGCTGCGCGCATCATCGACCCGACAATCAAGCGAAGCATTGCCCTCGCCATGTCCAAGCACGGTGAGCTGACGCTTGCCATGCGCAGCGTGATGCAAGAAACGCGGGATATCGTGCGTGCTGGGGCAGAGCGCCAGGCGCTCGGATGACCGAAGAGGCTCCATTCAACGCGAATAGTCGCGTTGAGCGGCATTCCGCGGAGCACTATGATGGCTGGTCGCATGGCGGGAGTTTCGACGCATGGCTAGCTTCGGATGGTCCCCCGCGGAATTCGCGCTGCCGGTCTGGCTGGTCGAGCCTGCGGTGCGCTCGTGCCGGCTCGCCAACACGGCGCTCGACTACGTTTTCTACGACGTGCCTGCGCTGCGTGCTGCGCTCGTCGAGAAGGACGCGGCGATGCGCGCAGCGGGTGAAAAGCCGCCATCGCGCATCATCGACCTCGACGCCGCCTCGAGCCCCGAAGGCTCGCTGCTGCTGATCGACGCCAACAAGCCGCCCTATGTCCACAAGTACGTCAGCGTCGCCGCGTATCTCGATTCGCCTTATGACGAGACGCGACAAGTCGACGTCGCGACCATCACCGGCGTGGGCAGTTCGGCGCTGGGAAGCGCGGCGCTCGGATGGAACGTCTCGGTCGCGCTTGGAGCTCCGGTGCTCGCGATCGTGCCCGGCTACGGGGTTGCCGATGTCCTGCTGCAGGCGTTGGGCGGTTGGTTCGCGTTCGGACTGCACGACTTTCTGCAGAGCAAGACCATCATCCAGTCGGGGCTTGCGAAGATTGCACCGCACGCGGCGTCCATCGGTCGCAACCTTGCCGCGACCACGCCCGGCGAACCCAGCGCGCCCGGCGGTGCGCCGGTGTTCCGATACGGGTCAGGCTCGTCGGATGCACTGCACGCATTGATGGAGCGTCGTGCGACGCCTTTCCGTGTGCTTGTCGGGCACAGCAAGGGCGCACTCCAGATCGACAATGCAATGCGATCGCTCCCGGCGGACAAGACAAGCGGCGTGCAGGTCGTGACGCTTGGCTGTCCCATCGGCGAGGAAGTGGACGGCGTCAAATACCATCAATACCTTGGGTTGTTCGACGCGCTCGGCCAGCTCAATGCGTGGGGCCACCGCCCCAACCATTGGCCGCCAACGTGGCACAGCACAAATCGCGCGTTGCCGCCCGCAATGGCCGCTGGCGAGATGACGTCGGAGTCGGTGCGATCTTGAGCGAGTGGACGAGTCCGTGACTGGATCTCGCGGGCTTATGGGCGCACGCCCCTGAGCAGGTCAAGATGTAGCACACAAACGCGCCTCGCGGTAACATTCACTCGACCGCTGGGGAAGGCGTTTGCGGCGCGTCGAGCACCCGTAAACGTAGCGCCCGGCTGTCGTTCGTTCCTATCTACCGAGGTGCGCGCATGGCTACGAGGACGGGCTCCCTTACGACCACGAATTCCCTCTCCGGCAAGGTTCTGTTGAAGGAGACCGGCGCCGGCATTCCCGATCTGCTCGTCGTCGTCTACGACCTCGACCCGGGCACCAAGCCGGAGGAAGTCTTCGGCGACACGATCGATGGAACGGGCTCGCGCACGCCGCTGGGCGACCGGCTGGGGTCGATCCTGACCGCAAGCGACGGTTCGTGGTCGCTCGACTACGAGGACGTCGATTTTCGCCGTTCCAACCCTTCCGAGTCGCGCCCGGACCTGCAGCTGTTTGTGCTGGCGCCGGAGGACGCTGACGCGCCGGGGCCGCCTGTCGTGCTGTTCACCAGCAAGGTCACGCGCGCCAACTCGGGACGCAGCGAGGCGTACCTCGTGCGCATCACGACTGCGCAGCTCAAGGAAGCCAACGTCACGGTGCCCGCGGTGGCAAAGGACGATGACGCCGACGAGAGCATTCAACGTCATCGCGCGCAGAAGACGCGCCAACGTAACCTGCGCGCCGGGTTGAAGCTCGTCAACCAGGAAATCGACCAGCAGGACGAAGCGCAGACGAAGCTCTTTCGGGAAACGATCAAGACGATCATCCGTCCCGAACTGCCGCCCGTCGACACGATGATCAATACCGTCAAGGCGACCGAGACGATCGAGGAAGTCCAGAAGCGCGTCTACAGAAGCGGTACGGATACGATCGACGATGCGATCCAGGCAGACGACGCGAATCCGGAGCCGGGCAAGGGGATCAAGATCCACCTCATCCTGACGGAAGAGGACAGGCAGGCGCTGAACGCCTTCAAGTTCTCCTTCGATGGCAAGGACTATTACAACATTCCGCAAGCGGAGATCGACAAGCTGCTGCTGAAGACGGACAAGCCGGGCAACTTCGACTCGATCCTCTTTGCCAACAACCCCATCAGCAAGTACTGCATCCAGAAGTCCGTCGACCAGAAATGCGCCGAACTGCATACCGGGCTCGGCACCGGTTCCGATCCGCACGACGACGGCGACGACGACGGTGACGGCGATCCGCCTCCCGTCACGGCCATCACCAAGGACGATATTCCGGTGTTCCTGGCCAGTGTGCTCGCGGACAAAGGCTCCGTGCAGTTCCACAGTCCGGCGGACTTCAAGTCGAAGCGTCCCGACGACAAGAGCGTGCAGGCGAAGGTGGACTCGTTCGCGTTGAAGAAGGGGCCGGCCGACACCACCGCGTTCTACGACTTCCATTCGCTGCAGATCGCGTTTCAATACGTGTGGCAGCAGCTCCTCGACGAGACCCTCGTCAACCTGAGTGAGACGATCAACACGAACCTCGAGACCGCGGGCAAGAAGGGACTGTTCGATCTCGTGCAGGACAGGATGCAGGGCATCCGCGCGGTGGGTCCGAACATCCTGCTTGCTTCCGTGCAGGACGCGATCCGGTTCTTTCCTCAGGAAGTGCCGAGCGATATTGCGGCCGCATTCGATATCTCTTTCACCGAGTACGACGCGCTGAGCGGCGACGACAAGGCCAAGCTGCTCGCGATCGCGAAGGACGTGAACGCGCGCGAGCTGATCCCGTACTTCGCAACGTATGCCTCGATCCTCCGGGAGCAGGGCGAAAAGCTCATCGACAACGTGCGGATCAACAAGCCGTTCGCGACCAACCAGTTGTTGAAGGAGCTGCAGGAGCGATTGCTGTCCAAGTACGAATTCACGGTGTTCGCCGCCGACCGCGACTACCACAGCGTCAACTTCGGACTGCTGAACACCTTCCGGCAGAAGTGGGAGCCGATCTCCTACCAGGCCGGCAAGCTGGTCAAGACGATGCCGTTGTCCCCCAAGGAGGAGCGCAAGTTCTCCGCCAAGGTCACGCAAACGATGAAGACCACGCGCAAGCAGGCGCAGAAGAACAATTCGGCGCTGCAAAACGAAGTGAGCACAACGTCGCGCGCCGAGTCTGAGATCGTCGCCAAGGCGCACGACAAGTCGAACTTCAACATGAGCGTGAAGGTCGACTTCTCGCACGTGAGCTCCCAGGTCGGCTTCAGCAAGGACGCCGAGAAGGACACTTCGCAGTCGAAAAAGGACTTTCGCGAAGCGGTGATCAAGGCGGCCCAGGAATACAAGGAGGAGCGCAGCGTCGAGGTCGACACCGAGGAGAGCCTCACCTCCGAGTACACGGAGTCCGGCACCATCGTGAATCCCAACGAGGAGCTGTCGCTGACGTGCCTGTTCTACGAGCTGCAAAGACGGTATCGGATCTCGGAGCAGCTCTATCGCGTGATGCCGGTGGTCCTGGTCGCCCAGCAGGTGCCCAATCCCAATGAGATCACCGAGTCGTGGGTCGTCGCCCACGACTGGATCCTCAACCGCGTGCTGCTGGACGACAGCTTCCGCACAACCCTGCAGTACCTGGCGCAGAACAACGTGGGCGATGACTTCGCGCTGCGCGAGTTGCGCAAGAACCTGCGCCAGCAGCGCACGCTGGTCGACAACCTCCAGCTCGAGTTCTCGAAGCTCAAGCAGGACGTCGAGAACAAATACGCGGCCATGGAGCGGGCGGTGCAGGAACGCATCAACGAAGAGCACGAGAAGCGGACGTTCCGCTGGTGGTGGTGGTGGAACGAGCCCAACCGTCCGGACACGCCGCCCGATCCGGAGATGGCCAAGGCGCTCGAGCAGGCCGCGACCGACGAGCACAAGTACGCCATCGAGAAGGCGGAGAAGATGGCGCTGTCCGTCCAGCGCGAGGTCAACGTCTTGCAGCAGATCACGCAGCGTTACAACGACACGATGCGCGAGCACCTCGACCGCATCACGCAGATACGCCGGCTGCTGGCGCACATCAAGAACAACATCCTTTATTACATGCAGGCCATCTGGAGCATGGAGCCGCCCGACCAGCGTTACATGCGGCTGTACAAGGTGATGGTGCCGCAGTTCGAAGCCACTCGCACGTGCGTCGTGGAGGACACCCCGACCGACGATGTCTTCGAGGCCTTTCGCGAGCCGGGCAAGAAGCGCCACAACGCGTGGCTGCACGGCAAGATCAGGCGCAACGCGGACGGCGCGCCCGACGTGACGTACAAGCAGCTCGTTGAAGTGGCGGACCTTGACAGCGTGCTCGGCTTCAAGGGCAACTACATGATCTTCCCGCTCAAGGAGCACAACGCGCTCACGTCGTTCATGGCGGCGCCGTACGTCGACGAGGCGTTCGGCGCGATGGATCCCGACCAGCTCAGCAACATCAATCTGGAGGAGTTCTCGAAGTACATCTGCTGCTTGCACGATCAATCGCCCGCGGAGTACGAGCGCCTGAAGCCGGTGTTGAAAGCATGGCTCGAGGCGTTGCTCGCCGATCCGTTGCGCAATGGCGACGAGATCGTCGTGCCGACCGGCTCGCTGTTCATCGAGCTGCTGCCCTCGGACCGTTCCTTGCTGGAGGACTTCAAGCTCAAGCATCGCGAATGGGACGTCTACAAGGTGCAGGCGGAAGTCCGCAAGATGGAGCTCGAGAACATCCGATACGCGGCGCGGCTGCTGGACGCTCAGATGGAGGATCCCGACATCGAGAAGAAGATCGTGCTGGCCGGCAGCGTCGAGCCCGTGATCGATGTCGACAATCCCTGACCGGTCGCGCCCGGAGTAATCGCGATGGGTGGACCGAGCGGCAAGGATCGCGATGCCGGAGTGCTCGACGCGCAGGCGCGCGGCGTCGCGGATCGTGGGACCGAGAATCGAATTGCAAGTGCCACGCCCGGGCCCTCCGAGGCCGAGCTTCGGCATGCCGATTTCCGGGATGCGTATCGCGAGGGAATGATCACGCGATACACCGACGAGTCGCTCGCCAAGGAGGACATCTCCACGCTGGTGATCATGGCAAGGCAGGCTTCCGTCGGCGTTTCCGAGGGCTGGGGCCCGCGCACGATGTACGCATACGCCACCAACCTGCTTACGTTGTACGCGCACTTGCTCGATCGGGCGCGGGCGAGCGTGCGGGACAAGGACGGCGCGCTGCTTACGACGCAGCGTCCTTCGCAAACGCTTGTGCCCTGGACGCCGGATCGCGTCAAACGGGTCGAGGACCTGCCGGAATTCCAGCCGAACATGATTGCCCGTTGGAATTCCATTGTCGCGCTCGGGCCGCCGCCGGAATACGATCCCCGCCGGCCGTGGAATGGGGTGCGTCCGCCCAAGGTCGAACTGATTCAGGACTGGCGGCCACGCCCCGGGGTGGGGCGGGGGGTCGGCGTGATCGACCTGCCGTTCGGCTTGTACGGCGTGATCCGTCCGGGCGGCGCCGACGCGCGCATCCTGTATCAGCTCCTCAAGACGCCCGAGATGAAGATCGACTCGCCCGAGGGGCGCAAGTACATCCTCGCGGCCGTCATTGCGCAGATCCTCGAGCACAAGTACGAAGAGTCTTATTACGACGCGGTGGCGGAGCAGATGCTCAAGCGTGAGGCCGGCTCGCCGCGCGGTGTCGTCTACGCCAACGATCCTGACGGTTTCAAGAAGAAACGTGACACCGACGAGTTCAAGTTCGAGGTGGGCCTGACGTTTCTCATGAATCTCGACGAGGTGACCGACGGCGCGGTTCCGATCAAGACCATGCAGTTGCTCGAGCCCGGCGTCGACATCCGCAAGCACGAGCCGCGACCGCTTTGGCAGGAGCTCTATCCCAACAACACCCGCCGGGAGAAAGCGTTCTGGTGCTGGAAGCGCATGACCGACGCCCGGGCACGCTACGACCCATCGTCGCGACGCCTCATGCCGGGCCAGTTCGACAAGGGCCGCGAGATGTGGTTCGTGGCCGAAGGCAACTTCGTCGGCGACCAGATCTGGATGACCAAGGACGCGCGCATCTTTGCCGTGAACGAGCGCGAGGCAATGCTCGAGGCGTTCCGGCAGGGCGTGCTCGCCGCGGCGGGCATGATCGCGGTCGCGTACATTCAGGTCGCGCTGGCGCTCGCCCTCGTCGAAGGTCCGGCGATGCTAGCCAACATCGGGCGTCTGATCACCGCACCCGTGGAGGCTACCAAGGAACTGCTCACCTTCGTTCGCGCCAATCCGTTCAAGGTGCTTGGCTCGCTCGCGCTCGACCAGGCCGTGAACTTCACGCTCGCAGAAGACAAGGGAAAATTCCTCGAGGATCTCGGCGGTGCCGAGACCTGGCTGCAGGTGTTCCTCGGCGTGCTCATGATGAAGGACTTGCGGAAGATCAACCTGCCGGAAGGCGGCGGCCAGTTCGTGGTCGTCGGACAGGAGCTTCACTTCATTCCCGGCGCCGCCGCGGAACGCGACGCGGCGGCCCTGGTTCCCGGCGCGCCGGTCGAAGGTCCGCTGGTGGCCGGTGGCGAGTCTGGAAAGCTGACACCGGATGCGCCGACGCAGGCGCCGAAACTGCCGTCGACGAAGACCGAGCCTCAAGCACCCGTGGCCAAGCCCGGCGCCGTTGCGGACGAAGGTGCGTCAGTCGTGATTCGCAGCGAAGGCGAGCCGACCCAAACCGCGGGCGCGGTGCCCACGCAGAAGGCGCTGGAGACGGCGGGCGACGCGCCGCGAAAGGCGCCCGAGACTGCGGGCGATGCCCCGCGAAAGCCGCCCGAGACGGCGGGCGATGCCCCGCGAAAGCCGCCCGAGACGGCGGGCGATGCACCGCGCCGCGGCACTGTCGAGCCCGAGCGCGCCAACACCGCGAAGGAGCGTGGCGTCGAGGACGAAGCGCAACCCGTGCAGCGCGATGTAGAGGAAGAGACCGACGTCGCCGAGGCGGCCGGCGGCGCTGGGCGTGCACGCATGCGCACGCAGCGTCAGCCGGGAGCGCGTGGCAGGAGCCGCCAGCGTCGTGACGATCCCCCCGCATCGAAGCGCGGAATCGGCGGGCGCAGCCGGGGCACCGGCGATCGTCGCGGCAGCAAGAGACGCGGCGGCGGCGGTGAACCGGGCGATGGCGAAGAGGCAGCGAGTACCGCGCCCGCGAAGAAAGGTGGCGGCCCGCCGAAACGCGGCGAAGCACGTGAGCCACCCGGCGGGGGCAACCCGGCCGCCGGGAACCGCGGCACCGCCGGCAATCGCGCCAACGGCGAGCAGTCGATCAGGTTCAAGCGAGGCGGCGTCGAGTACGAGATCAGGGTGTCGTCGCAGGCCCGTCGCGCCTACGACGACATCCCGGTCGGCGACACGGTCGTGTACACGGTGCACGACGTGAACGGCGAGGTCATCTACGTCGGCATCTCGAAGAAGACCGACGCGCGCGAGGCAATCAACCGACTGCAGGAACACCTCACCACCAAGGACGGCGCGTTCGTCTCCGACGCAGCGGAGTTCCGCATCGTCGGCAACTATAGTGACGAGAAAGCGGCGCATGCGCTCGAGCAGTACCTCGTCACGACCACGCCGACGGCCAGGTACAACAAGGACAAGAACCCGTGGCTCACGTACATGGATTACTACGCGAGCAGGATGGAGAGCCGGACTCGATACTCGCGCGGCCTGGACGATGATCTGCGCACGGGCTTAGGCGACCCACGCAGAAAGCCGATCCAGGATTGGGAAGGCGAAGTCCCTGCACAGAGCAATCGTCCCATCAGGTTCGAGGTCAAGTTCGACGATGGCACGCGTCGCGTTCGCGGGCCCAAGCCCGATCGCGGCCCGGGTGTCGATCCCGATTTCGACACTCCTTTCGATCCGCGCTTCGATCTCGACTGACAATGCAGGGCCACAGGTGCGCGTCGGACAGACGACGTGCACTCAGCCCAAAACGATGAAAGGAACTCGACATGCGACAGCTCGACCCGTGGCCCGCCCTGTCTTACGATTCCTGGCGCGACACGTGCACGACGCTGCATCTGTGGTCGCAAATCGTCGGCAAGATACGGCTTGCAACGACGCCGTGGCTCAACCATAGCTGGCACGTCGCGCTCTACGTCGACGCGTCTGGTCTTACCACGTCGCTCATGCCTTGCGGCGACAGAGGCTTCGAACTGCGGTTCGACTTCGTCGACCAGGTGCTGGCATGCGCCGTAAGCGACGGGCAGCGCGCAAGCGTTCCGCTTGCGCCGCAGTCCGTCGCGGATTTCAAGACCGCGGCTCTGCGGATGCTCGGCGATCTCGGTATCTCCGTGGCGATTCGCGACCAGCCATGCGAGATCGCTGACGCAACGCCGTTCTCGCGCGATCGCGCGCCGCGCACCTACGATGGCGACGCCGCGCGACGGTTCCATCAAGTGCTGATTGCGGTCGATCGCGTCTTCAAGCAGTTCCGCACGAGTTTCCTCGGAAAGGCAAGCCCCGTGCATTTCTTCTGGGGGAGCTTCGACCTCGCGGCGACACGATTCTCGGGGCGGCGGGCGCCGCTTTACCAGGGCACGGCGCCCGGTCTTGCGCCCAACGTCATGCAGGAGGCGTACTCGCACGAGGTGAGCAGCGCGGGCTTCTGGCCGGGCGGCGGCGGCATCGACGCGTCGTTCTACTCGTATGCGTATCCGGAGCCGCCGGGATTCAAGGACGCACCGGTCTCACCGCTGGGCGCCCACTACAGCGAAGCGCTACGCGAGTTCCTGCTCCCCTACGAGATCGTGCGCACCGCATCCGATCCGGAGGAAACGCTGCTGGCCTTCCTGCAAAGTACGTACGAAGCTGCAGCAACGGCCGCGCACTGGGATCGCACCGATCTCGAGTGCGTGCGAGGCCGCGCGGGAATTTGCAGATCCGTGTCCTGATCTTGGCGAGTCGAGCATTGAACCAAATTATTCCATCGCACGCGGCCCGCAACGAGATCGACAACGCGCTACGGTGAGCTCGCGTACTTCTCGACCGCGCGACGATCGAGCGTCAGTCCCAGTCCCGGAGCTTGCGACATCGCGATAACGCCGTTGCGCGGCGTGGGCGGGTCGATGAACAGCTCGTTCCACCACGGCATGTACTCCAGCCAGGCTCCCAGCCGCTTGGCGGCAAGAAGGTGAACGTGCACCAGCGGATGCGAGTGCGCGGAGATCGGGAGGTTCGCAGCTTCCACGATGGCGGCAGCCTTGAGCCAGGGCGTGATGCCGCCCAGGTGATGCGCGTCGAGGATCACGTGATCCACGCACGGCAGGAGCTGCGCGACGAGAGGCACGCGCGAGATGCGCTCGCCTGCGGCGATCGGCAGCGCCTGCGCTTCGCGCACCCTGGCGAGACCGGTGAAGTCGCCCTCGCGCACGGGCTCCTCGAACCAGGCGTAGCCGAGCTCGCCCAGCATGCGCGCATACGCAACGCCGTCGGTTGCCGTCATGCCCCACAAGGCGTCGACCAGGAGCACAGCGTCGGCGCCGGCAACTTCGCGCACGATCCTCGCACGAACGCGATCCTCGGCGAGTGATCGGCCGCCGCCCAGCCGCAGCTTCATCGCGCGGTAGCCCTGGTGCACGAGCGCGCGCGTCTCCTTCTCCAACTCGGCGTCGGACATGTGCCGCCACAGGGTCCAGCTGGCGTACGCGCCCACCTCGTCGCGATACCCGCCAAGCATCTTCCACAGCGGCATGCCGGCGCGCTTGCCCGCGATGTCCCACAGTGCGGTGTCGATCGCAGTGATCGCCAGGTTGGCCGCCCCGTCGTGCAGGATGTCGACCGTGAGGTTGTACATCCGCTCCCACATGAGCTCCGAGCGCGTCGCGTCGAGCCCGCGCAGCAGCGGCGCGAGGTCATGCACGATCGCGTCGATCGCGCAGACGAGGCGTACGCTCTCGATGGACGCGTAGCCGAACCCCGTCAGCCCGTCACTCGTGTGAACCTCCACGAGTAGGGATGTGAACTTCGTTCGCGCTCCCAGGAAGGGATGGCGGATGGGCTGCGGCAGTGGCACCGAGACGATGCGCGTGTCGATGCGCTCGATCGTCGAATCGCGATCCGTCATCGAAGAACGCAACACCTCCGCGGGGGCGTTCATGCGGGGATCGGCGCGAACGGGGAAGCCAGCGTCGTGCGATGCATGCGGCGGCGCTGGGGCCACTCGAAGTCGGCCGATGCCTTGTGGATGCAGGAGCAGTTGTCCCACATGACTACGTCGCCGACGCGCCACGAATGGCGATAGTGGAACCGCGGCTCCAGCACGTGCGCACGCACGGCCGCAAGAATAGGCGCGGAGTCCTCGACGCTCATGCCCTCGATATGGCTGACCGCGCCCTCGCTGTAGTAGATGCACTTGCGGCCCGTACGGGGATGCACGCGCACCAGCGGATGGGTGATCGTCGGCAGCTTCCTGCGCCGCTCCTCGACCCCGGCCTTCTCGGCGTCGTTGAGCTCGCGTCCCTTGAGCTTCACCTGGAAGTCGACGAGCTTTTCCCCGGAGTAAACCGCGCGGCGACCCTCGATGGCCTTGCGCAGGTCCTCGGGCAGTCCGTCGTAGGCCGCCTGCATGCTGCCGAACATCGTGTCGCCGAGCGGCTTTCCACGCTCGTCGTGCGGCACTTCGAGCGCGTACATGATCGAGCCGCGCGGCGGCTTCTCCTGCGTCCACATATCGGAGTGCCAATAGCGCCCGGCGTCCCCGAGGCCGATCGGCTCGCCGTTCTCGATGATGTTGGAGACAACGAAGATCTCCGGATTCGACTTCATGTTGTACTTGTCGAGGATGTAGCGGTCGAGCTCCCCGAACCGCTTGCTGAACGCAACGTGCTGCTCGGGCGTGAGGTTCTGCCGGCGCATGAAAACGACGCCATAGCGGTCGTAGGTCGCCTCAACCGCGGCAAATTGCGCGTCGGAGAGATTGGCAACGTCGATGCCGCGGATCTCATGACCGAGCGGCGCTTCGCTCTTCACAATCTCGAGCTCGACTGCGGCTTGCGCGTTCATTCGGGCTGAACTCCTGCGGTGGTGAGGATCTTGTTCCATTTCTTCTGCTCGGCGACCTGGAAGGTCATGAGCTCCTCCGACGTGGTCGGGTAGGGCTCGCTGCCCGCTTTCACGAGGAACTCGGTCACGCGAGGGCTGCGGAGCGCCGCGACGATCATCTCGTTGAGCTTCTGCACGATCGGCGCCGGCGTTCCGGCGGGAGCCCATGCACCGAGCCAGAAGGTGAGCACATAGCCGGTGACACCCGCCTCGGCCATGGTGGGGACGTTCGGGAACGCGGCCATGCGCCGCGGCCCCGTCACCGCGAGCGCTCGCAGCTTGCCCGACTGCACCTGCGGAGGAAGGGAGACCATGTCGCCGATCATGAGGTCGAGGCGGCCGCCAAGGAGGTCCGTGGTTGCCTGCGGCAGCGTCTTGTACGGAATGTCCTGGATGACGATGCCCGCCATTTGCTTGTACTGCTCCATCGCCGCGCGCGTCGACGAGCTCGCGTAGCCGTAGGTGAGCTTTCCGGGGTCTTTTTTCGCAAGTGCGGTGAGCTCGGCCACGCTGTTGGCCGGCAGGCTGGGATTGACCGCGAGCATCAGGGCGCCCTGCGACAGCGCGGTGACCGGCACGAAGTCCTTGACGTAGTCGTAGTTGAGTTGCTTGTACAGCGTCTGGTTCGCGGCGTGCGTGGAGTTGGTGCCAATCAACACCGTGTATCCGTCGGGTGCCGCCTTCGCGACGTACTCCGCGGCCAGGATGCCGTTGGCGCCCGGCTTGGGGTCCACGACGAACTGGTACTTGGTGGCCTCGGCAACCTGCTCGGCTATGACCCGCGCGACCGCCTCGGGAAACCCGGTGCAGCACACGACAAGGCGCACAGGCTTGGACGGGAACGCGTCGCCTTGCGCGTACGCGGCGCCGCTTGCCGCAAGCGCGATAAGTGCAAGGGCGCGCAGACACTTGCTGATCATCGGATGCTCCTCCAGGGCCGGCTCCTTTTTGGAATGGCTCGCCGGCAAGCCTCATTGTTGACGTGTGCCGGGCAAGCGGCAACGCGCCGCCTGGCCAATTGCGGGCCGGCCGTTCACAATGTGAACTGTGGGCGAGATCCGGCACGGGACGCAGAGCATCGAGCGCGCGGTTCGCGTGCTCGCCGAGGTGACGGCGCGCAGCCGGTTCGGCTGGAGGCCCGCCGACCTCGCCGCGCGCTGCGGGCTGGACCGTGGCACGACGCATCGCATCCTCGCGTGCCTCGTGCGCGAGCGCCTCGTTCACCGGCGTTCGTCCGACGGCCACTATTTGCCCGGTCCGCTGCTTTTCGAGCTGGCGTTGGCCTTGCCCGCGTACGAGGCGCTGCGCAAAGCATGCGAGCCGGTGCTCGCACGGATCGCGCGGCGCACGCATGGCTACGCGCTGATGTGCGTGCGCAGCCTGGACGACGCGCTGTGCATCGCGAGCGCCGGGAGGCCCGCGTATCTCGGCACCGCGTTCGACGTGGGGACAAGGCGGCCGCTGGTCGCCAATGCAGCGGGCGTCGCGATGCTGCTACCGTTGCCGCGCCGACAGGCGCAGGAGATCGTCGATCGGCAGACCGCGGGTGTCGCCGATGCCCCGCGCCTCGCACGCATGTGGCGTCGCTCGCTCGCCTTGGGCTTCGCTGCGAACATCGGGTACACCGCGCGCGGCGTCAACGCGGTCGCGGTGGCCGTGAGCGATCCCGACGGAAGTCCCTTCGGCTCGCTCGCGATCGCCGCCGCCGCGGCTGAACTCCCCATGCCGCATCTTGCCGACACCGCTGCTGCACTCGGCGAAGACGCTCGGCGCATCGAGCGCCTCGCCCGCCAACTGCTGCCCGAAGGTGCCTACAACGCGCAAGCGCGTCCGGGAGCCCCCGCCGGCTCCTTGTAGTCAGTCCGTGACCGTGATGTTCGCTGCCTTCGCGGCGCGTCCCCATTGCTGCATGTCCTCGAGCACGAACGCGCGGAACTGGTCGTAGGGGAGGTAGTTGGGGTCGTAGCCGAGCTTGCGCATTCCTTCGATCGTCGCCGGGTCCTTGAGGATCTCCGCCGTGGCCGAGCGCAGCTTGGCGAGCACCGGCTCGGGCGTTGCCGCGGGCGCCATGATGCCCCACCAGATCGTGACGACGAGATTCGGAATGCCGGCCTCGGCGAGCGTCGGCAGGTTCGGGAAGTCAGGGTTGCGCGTCCTGCCCGTGGTCGCCAGCGGACGCAGCGCTCCAGCATCCGTTTGTGACTTCACCGTCGGCGCCGCCAGGATGATGTCGAGGTGGCCGCCAAGTGCGGCCTGGATGGCGGGTGCGATTCCCTGGTACGGCACGTGGAGCATCTGCGTGCCCGTGGCCGACGCGATGAGCTCCGTCGCCATGTGCGGACCGCTGCCGATACCTGAGGTGCCGTATTTGAGCTCGCCGGGGTGCGCCTTCGCGTACGTCACGAGCTCCTGCAAGGTCTTGAACGGCAGCTTGGGGTTGACCGTGACGATGTAGGCGAAGTCGGAGACGCGCGCGATATACGTGAAGTCGTCGGGAACTTTGTAGGGGAGGCTCTTCTTCAGCACCGGCGCCATCGAAACGCCATCCGAAGAAGTCCAGAGGAGCGTGTACCCGTCCGGCTTCGCCTTGGCGACCGCATCCGTCCCGATCACCGCTCCCGCACCCGGTCGGTTCTCCGGTACGACGGGTTGTCCCAGTTTCGCCGACAGCCGCTCGGCGATGAAGCGGCCAAGTGTGTCTGTGCCGCCTCCGGGCGGCAGTGGAATCACGAGCTTGATTGCGTGGTCCGGATAGGCCTGCGCGAACGCGCCGGTCGAAAGGCACAACGAAACGGCCGCGGCAAACGCCGCCAGCGAACTTCTCATGCTGCTCCTCCTGGGTCTAGAAATCGTAGAGTCTTGCGGGATTGTCGACGAGGATGCGCGTGCAGTCGGCGGCGCTTGCGCATCGTTGCAGCACGCGCACCAGCGCGGAATCGTCGACGCCGCGGAAAATTGCCGGAGGTGCCGCGTCACCGGCAGCACCGTGGAAGTGAAAGAGATGCGGCCAGTCGCTTCCCCAGACGACGCGCGACGGGTCCGCCTCGACGAAAGCGCGCACGAACGCTTCGGCCGGCGCCAACTCGGCGTCCGACACACGCTCGGTACTGGTAGCCTGGTCCGCGACGATGTCGGCGCCCGACACCTTGGCCCAGCACCCGCCAGACGCATAGAGATCGACCACCCGAGCGAAGTCCGCGTCGGTGACACCGAGGCTGGCGCGTCCGCCGCCGCAGTGGTCCAGCACCACGGGGACGCCGCAACCGGCGAGCACGCTGCCGATGGGCGCGATGACGTCGGGGGCTGCGTAGATCTGTAGATGCCATCCCAGACGCCCGACGCGGCGCACGACGGGGTCGATCAGCGCCCGCGCTTCCTGCGGCGAGCCGACGCGGGGGCTCATGAGATTGAGCCGCACTCCACGTACACCGCACGCGTGCATCGCGTCGATGTCGCGGTCGGAGATACCAGGGTCGATCACCGCAATGCCGCGCGTCGTGACCGGATGCGCGCGAAGCGTGTCGAGCATGGCGCGGTTGTCCGTGCCGTAAGCGCTGGGCTGGACGAGAACGGCACGCGAAAGGCCGAGCGGCGCCGCCATTTCGCGGTACTCGTCGAAACCCTTCTGGAGAGGCTGGTACAGGCGTGCCAGGGCGCCGGGATACCGGTCGGGCGGCCCGAGAACGTGGAGGTGCGCGTCGCACGACAGAGCAGGAAGCATTGGTGCGCCAGAGGTCATTGTTGCGCGGAAGTCCTTTTTAAGTATTCAATGCGGCTGGTTTCCATGTCAACGATGAAGGCTACGCGCAATGACCGAGCAGGGCGTCCTGGACCAGATCGATATCAATAATTTATTCACGCGATATGTTTGCGCGATGGACGAAGGCGACGTCGACACGGTCGTCGATTGCTTCGACCCCGATGGGTCCCTCGCAAGTCCGGTCGCGGGGGTGCAGAAAGGGCATGCGGCGATCCGCGCGTTCGCCGAGCGGTTTGCCCGCTACCGGGCCGGCGGCGCTCAGCTTCGCCACGTGATCTCCAACCTGCGCGTGCAGATCGAAGGCGACCGTGCTCGCGCGCGCTGCTACCTCGTCGTGTTCCTCTCGCGCGGCGGCACGAGCAAGGTGATCCCGCCGGGACACTACGACTGCCAGTTGGTCAGGAAAGACGGCCAATGGCGTTTCGCGCATCGCGTCGTCGCGCACGACACACCGTACACGCTGGACGGCTTCGAGTGACCTGCCACGGACGTTCGACGCGCTAGTAGCCGCGCGTGAGGTCGACGACGTTCGCCAGCGGCGCTCCCCGCTGATAGGCGTCGAGATTGGCGACGAACAGGTCGAGCAGCCGATCGACGTAGTCGCTGCGCATTCCGGCGATGTGCGGGGTGACGATGACGTTGGGCATCGACCACAGCGCACTGTCGGCAGGCAGCGGCTCGACCTCGAAAACGTCGACGCAGGCCCCAGCGAGACGGCCCGATGCCAGTGCCTTCGTCATCGCGCGCTCGTCGACGACACCGCCGCGCGAGACGTTGACGAGGTAGGCGCCATCCTTCATCGCCGCGAAGGCGGCCTCGTCCAGAAATCCTCGCGTCGCTTCAGTCAACGGCAGGGTGACCGCCACGAAGTCGCATTCGGCGAGCGTCTGCGCAAGATCGGCGCTCGTGCGAACGGCGGTGCAACCCGGCACAGCGGACGCACTTCGCGTAACGCCCAGAACGCGCATGCCGAACGCCGCCGCGCGCACCGCGATTTCGGCCCCGATCGCCCCCAAGCCCATGATCCCGATGGTGCGTCCCTTCAGTGTCTCGACGGGACGGCGCACCCAGCGGTTCTGGCCCTGTGCGCGCAGGAACGCCGGAAAGTCCGACTGCAGCATCGTCATTGCAGCCATCACGTACTCGGCGATCGGAGCACCGTGGATGCCGCGGCCGTTGGTGATCGCCACGCCTTCGAGCTCCGAGCGCAGCGGAAGCAGGAACTCCGCGCCTGCGCTCGTCACCTGGATCCAGCGCAAGCGCTTGCGACGCGCCAGCGACTCGACTGGAAAGCGGAAGCCGAGAAGAATCTCGGCCTCAGGAAGCAGGCGCGCGAACTCGCCCTCGTCGACGGCGAGGCGGACGTCGAGGTCCGGTCGTCGGCGAGCAATGGCGCGGCAATACTCGACACCTTCCGGGTGCCAGACGAGAACCGAGGTCATGCGATAGATTGCCAGAAGATCGGCCGTGCGTTGCAGTGTGCCGGTGCAGGCCGATGCAGATGCAAACGTTCAGCGCCTGGCGCGAGACAGCCTTCACGCTTGCCCTCCAACTACGGACGTCTCGCGAAAACCTCCGAAGGTCGTCGTCCGGCGCGCCACCGTCATCCCTTGGGTCCTTGCAAGCGACATGACCGGTTTGGCCAATTGAATCGCTCCGATCCCCACGGCGTACTATCCGAGACGCAACGCTCACAAGGAACTGTACAGAATGCATCGGCGTGACCTGTGTGTCCGACTCGCCTTGTTCGTTCTTGCCGCCAGCGGCATCGCAACGGCGCAGCCGCAGCGCAGGATCTATCGGCTTGGCATCCTCGGCATTGGCGCGACCTCGGATATGGTCGGTGCGCAACCAAATTCGCCTTCCACGAAAGCGCTGATCGGGGGTCTGCGGGACCTTGGCTACGTTTACGGCGAGCACTACGTGATCGAAGCGCGTGGGGCCTCAGGAAATCCGGATCGCTTCCCAGCGCTGGCCGCGGAGCTCGTTCGTCTCAATCTGGACGTCATCCTCGCTGGGGGAGGGGCGAGCGTGCCTGCCTTGAAACAGGTAACGACGACCGTGCCCATCGTCATGGCGGCATCGGCCGACCCCGTAGGCGACGGATATGTCCAGAGTCTCGCTCGTCCCGGCGGAAACATCACGGGGTTGAGCCTTCAATCGATCGAAACGACAGCGAAACGGCTCGATCTGATCAAGCAACTCGTTCCCGGGGCGGCGCCCGTGGCCGTGTTCTGGAATGGTGCGAGTATCCAAAGCTCGAGGATGGCGGAAGCAATCGCGCACGAGCGGGGGTGGAAGATTCTGCCCATCGAGATTCCACACGCGGGCGCAATCGAGGCTGCCTTCAAGGCAGCAAGCGATGGCAATGCCAACGCGGTGCTTGTGTTCGCCGCAGGGGTTCTGTTCCCGCGCGCTCGGCGAGTAGCGGAACTCGCGGCTCGAAACCGGCTACCCGCGATGTATGAACTTCGACAGTATGTCGACGAAGGTGGGCTCATATCGTATGGTCCGAATATCACTGAGATCTGGCGGCAAGCAGCGGGTTTTGTCGACAAGATCCTGAAGGGAGCGAAACCGGATGATCTGCCGATTGAGCAGCCGACCAGGTTCGAGTTGGTCGTGAATCTGAAAGCTGCAAAGGCACTCAATCTGACTATCCCACAATCCATTGTGCTCCGCGCAGATGACGTAAAGCAGTGAACGAAGCGGGCTTGTCCATCGCTCGAAGCTCCACCGTTTGCAACTTCGCGCAGCCAGCTTCGGACGCTGCAGCGCGACGCCAGCGACCGGCTTCAGCCAGCTCGCCGGGCCAGAGAACCGGCGGCTGACTTCAACCCCTCGTCCGAGATCGACTTGGAGGTCGGGCCGTGGCGAACTCCCGCCGAAGTCGCGATCTGCCGCTGCGTTGCATCCGCCTCAGCGATCCTGGAAGCGCACGGCTGCCTCATGACGAACGAAACAAGGCCACGCCGTTGCGGTCCGCGTAACCTAAAGCAGCCGCACCGCAAACCTCGGCGATAATGGGCCGCGCGGATCAAGCGCGTCACCAGGAATAGGGCGAGTCTGCGGATGCCCGACGATCCGAAAGCTTCCGAGGCAACCTTCAGAGGGTTCGTGCGCGTGCGGGGCGCGCGCCAGAACAATCTGAAGGACGTCGCGGTCGAGATTCCGCGCGATGCGCTCGTCGTGTTCACCGGCATATCGGGCTCGGGCAAGTCGTCGCTGGCATTCGGCACGCTGTACGCCGAGGCGCAGCGCCGTTATCTCGAATCGGTCGCCCCCTACGCACGGCGGCTCTTTCACCAGCTCGGCGTGCCGGAGTTCGACGAGATCGACGGCCTTCCGCCGGCCGTCGCGCTCCAGCAGCATCGCGGCGCGTCCTCGACGCGCTCGTCGGTGGGCAGCGTGACCACGCTCTCGAACCTCCTGCGCATGCTCTATTCGCGCGCCGGCGACTATCCGCCTCGGCAGCCGTTGCTCTACGCGGAATCGTTCTCGGCCAATACGCCCGAGGGCGCGTGTCCGAAGTGTCATGGGCTCGGCAGCGTGTACGAGGTCACCGAGAAATCGATGGTGCCCGATCCTTCGCTCACGATCCGCGAGCGGGCGGTGGCCGCCTGGCCGGTGGCCTGGCAGGGCCAGAACCTGCGCGACATCCTGACCACGCTCGGCATCGACGTCGACGTGCCATGGCGCGAGCTGCCAAAGAAGACGCGCGACTGGATCCTGTTTACCGACGAGCAGCCGCGCGTTCCGGTGTACGCGGGCTTCGACATGAAAGAGACCCGGTCCGCGCTTCGCCGCAAGGAGGAGCCGAGCTACATGGGCACCTTCACCAGCGCGCGGCGCCATGTGCTCCATACGTTCGCCACCACGCAAAGCGCGCTCATGAAGCGGCGCGTTGCGCAATACATGATCGGCACGCTGTGTCCCGTGTGCAAGGGCAAGCGCCTGCGCGGCGAGGCGCTGTCGGTGAAGTTCGCCGGCCTCGACATCGCCGAGCTCTCGCGGGTGCAGCTCAAAGAGCTGGGCAAGATCTTCCATCCGTTCGCGACAGGAAAGGCGCCTTCGCTCACCAAGCTCGAGCGTGAGCATCCGGAAAAAGCAGAGGTGACGAGGCGCATCTCCGAAGACCTGTGCGCACGGCTCGCGATCATGCTCGACCTGGGACTGGGCTACCTGACGCTCGAGCGCAGCACACCCACGCTCTCGCCGGGGGAGCTGCAGCGACTGCGGCTGGCCACGCAGGTTCGATCCAACCTGTTCGGGGTGGTCTACGTTCTCGATGAGCCGTCCGCCGGCTTGCATCCTGCCGATACCGAGGCGCTGCTGCGCGCGCTCGACCGCCTGAAGGCGGCCGGCAACTCGCTTTTCGTCGTGGAGCACGAGCTCGACGTGATCCGGCACGCGGACTGGATCGTCGACGTCGGACCGGCCGCGGGCGAGCAGGGCGGTGAGATCCTCTACAGCGGCCCGCCGGCCGGCCTCGAAGGCATTGCCGCATCGCGAACGGCGAAGCACCTGTTCGGGGAGCAGCGCCTGCCCGCGCGCGCGTCGCGCGAGCCGAAGGGCTGGCTGCGCCTGGAGGGCATCACCCGCAACAACCTCACGAATCTCGACGTTGCGTTTCCCCTTGGCGTGTTCACGGCGATCACGGGTATCTCGGGGTCGGGCAAGTCGACGCTGATGAGTCAGGTCCTGGTGGAAGTCGTCGCGCGGGCGCTTGGGCATGAGATCGACGCCGAGACCGAAGGAGACATTCTGGAGCGGCCCATCGTTCCGCCGTTGCGCGGCCGCATCGTGGAAGGCGTCGAATCGATCGGGCGCATGATCGAGGTCGACCAGAAGCCGATCGGGCGCACGCCGCGTTCGAATCTCGCTACCTATACCGGGCTCTTCGACCACGTCCGGCAGCTCTTTGCAGGTACGCGCGCCGCGCGCGACCGGCGCTACGATCCCGGCCGCTTCTCGTTCAACGTCGCCAAGGGACGCTGCCCGCACTGCGAAGGCGAGGGCTTCGTGATGGTCGAGCTGCTCTTCATGCCGAGCGTTTATTCGCCTTGCCCGACCTGCCACGGTACCCGCTTCAACGAGAAGACGCTGCAGATCCGCTACAACGGCAAGAACATCGCCGAGGTGCTGGACCTGACGGTCGATGCCGCGTGGACCTTCTTTGCGGACGCGCCCGCAGTGCGGCGCTCGCTCGATGTCCTGCGCGAAGTCGGCCTGGGATATCTGCGCCTCGGGCAGCCTGCAACCGAGCTCTCGGGAGGCGAGGCGCAACGCATCAAGCTCGCGACCGAGCTGCAGCGTGCGGGACGCGGCAACTCGCTCTACCTCCTGGACGAGCCGACCACCGGGCTGCATCCCGCGGACGTGGAAAAGCTCCTCCTGCAGCTCGACGGCCTGGTCAATGCCGGCAATACGGTCATCGTCGTGGAGCACGACATGCGTGTGATCGCCGGCGCCGATTGGGTCATCGACATGGGACCCGGCGCGGGTGACGATGGCGGGAGGATCGTCGCGTCCGGACCCCCGGCGTCGATCGCCACGTCGAAGCAGAGCCGCACCGCCCCGTACCTGGCGCAATTCTTGTCTCCGTAATGGCGCGCTTCCGGGCATTTGCGATGAATGCCCGGTCGGACAGTAAGCACGATGACGTCCTTATCGATGCCGCGCCGTCGAGGCAAACCCGCCTGCGGTAGAAGGCCCGCAGGAAGCAACTGTTCCCTGGACGCATTGGTGCCAATCTCCGACCTGGCAATTGCCAACGTGCAACTACAAGGCGGATGTAGTTGACGCTCGGCGGCCGATGCCTGAATACTGCGGTGTCCGCCATGAAGACCCTGCAAGGAGGAGATATGGCTGCAGATGCGCGAGTCAGAACCACGAATGGTCGCGGTCGCCTGTACGACAGCGTGCTCGATACCGTGGGTGACACGCCTTGTATCCGAGTGAACAACATCGCGCCCAAGCACGTGCGCATGTACGTGAAAGTGGAGGCGTTCAATCCTGCATCCTCCGTCAAGGACCGGCTCGCTCTCAACATCATCGAGGCTGCCGAGCGCAACGGCACGTTGAAGCCGGGGCAGACCGTTGTCGAAGCCACGAGCGGCAACACCGGGATCGGTCTGGCGATGGTGTGCGCGCAGAAAGGCTACCCCCTGGTCGTCACGATGGCTGACAGCTTCTCGATCGAGCGGCGTCGACTCATGCGCATGCTCGGAGCCAAGGTCGTTCTCACTCCGCGAGCGGCGAAGGGCTTCGGTATGTATCAGAAGGCCGTGGAGCTCGCGAACGCGAACGGTTGGTTTCTGGCGCGGCAATTCGAGACCGACGCGAACGCCGAAATCCACGAATCGACGACGGCGCGCGAGATCGTTGCCGACTTCGACGGTGAACGCCTCGACTACTTCGTGACGGGCTACGGTACCGGAGGGACCGTGACAGGCGTCGCGCGCGTGTTGCGGCGCCAGCGACCCGACACCAAGATCGTCCTGAGTGAGCCGGCCAACGCTCAGCTCCTCGGCAGCGGTAAGGCGCAGCAGCGCAACCCCGACGGCTCCCCCAGCGCCAGCCATAGCGCATTCGAGCCACACCCGATCCAGGGTTGGACGCCCGATTTCATCCCATTGGTGTTGCAGGAGTCGATCGACAAGTCTTATTACGACGAAGTGATTCCGATTGCAGGTGCGGACGCGGTCAAATGGGCCAAGGCGCTCGCGCGAAACGAAGGAATCTTTTGCGGCATCTCGAGCGGCGCCACGTTCGGCGTGGCAATGCAGGTCGCGGAGAAGGCGCCGGCCGGTTCGGTCGTTCTGGCGATGCTCCCCGACACAGGGGAGCGGTACCTCACGACCCCATTGTTCGAGGGCATTGCCGAAGACATGGACGAGGACGAGAGAGCGATCTCCAAGTCAACACCCGGATACCAAATGCCATAACCGGCTGCGATCATAGGCCAATCAAGGCGTCATCGCTGCACGACAGATCGAGCTGTGCGCGATGCGATGGTGGCCACAGGGTGGTGGCGGAAGGCGATGGTCCGGACCGTGTCGTGTTGTGCGCGCCTGCATGAAGTTGCGGTAGCGGTTCGGCGGCGTAGCTCGCCGATTGCTGCCCCGAGGAGGCGTCCCCTAGGCTGCCGGTACCATCGCCACATCCTGCAGCTTTGCGAGTTCGACCGAGAGCAGGATCCTCGGGCTGCTCGGCGGCGAATCGTGACCGAGCACGTGCGCCTCCACGATCGCGTCCAGTGCGGCGACGCGCAGTTCCCGTCCAGGCAGCGCCAGTGAAGCTGCGGTTGCCGCGAATTGCGGGACGCCGATCACCAACCGCTGGGCGATCGACGGCGAGTCGAGAGTGCAGCGGTTCTTGCCCGCCGCACGGCCGGCGAGCTCGATTCGATGTCCGCCGCGTGCGAGCGTGCCGTCCCCGAGCTGCACTTCGCCCTTGACGCGAGTACGCGCGAGCGCACCCGACAAGTTGGGATCGGCGGGACGGGCAAGCGGCCGACCCGGCGGCGCTTCGAGCAGCGCGTGCAGGAACGGCACCAGGTCGATGTGGCCGCGGTCACCGCGCGCGAAGGGAAATCCGGCGTCCGTCCCGGACGACACGCCTGGCGGCGGCGACAGGAATGCCAGCAGCGGGACCCGCACCTGGCCCGCGGGACCCGTGACATGGATGCCCGCAGAAGACACGCCCATCAGCGAATTGGGCCCGACGTTCTCGATCACGATCGCATTGAAATCGACCGCGCCCTGCCGGATCGGCACCTCGACGTCGGCATCGACGAACCACAACGCGTCCTCGACGAATGCATGCACCACGCCGTCGAGCGTGCGCACCGCGTCGAGCTGCAGCGACTGCGGCGCGTCGCCGGCGGCCACCGCGGCACGCGCCAGCGCCGCCTGCAGATGGTCGACGACGACGTGCCGCGCAACGAACGAGGTTATGGCCGGGGCCCCTGCGATCGGCGCGACCTCGGCACGTACGTCCTCGAGCGTCACCCGCTCGATTTCGATGCGTGCGCCGGGCGTAGTTGCGCGCACGGCTTGCATGACGATCGCGGCCGCCGTCACTGTCGCATGTCCGTCCGGCTGCGCCGTCAGCGTGAGCGCGCGGGTGGTGAAGCTGGCGCAAGCGAGCTCCACGCCGGGGATGCGGAGAAACGGGGTGGAACTGGGCGGTGGAATCTGGGCCATGGTGAGCGATGCGCGAAAGTTCGCAGTATGCACGCTGCTGCAGGCGGTCGAGCCCTGCCAAATCGCGTAGCGGTTTGGTCGCTAGCCGACCTCCGTGGATGTCGGGTCCACTGCCAGTACTAGCCGTCGGTCAAGCCCCCGAACCGGTCACTCGTATCTGCCAAGACATCATCGCGCGTCGTAGTCCGATTGTTCAACGCGCGGACCCTCAGAAGTACGCTTATCGTCCCGAGGATAACGGCGTGCGGCCAGAGGCGGTAGTAGCGAGCCGCCGCTGATAGCCGTCACTTGACCGCAGCACGACCCCCCGGAGGCGCATTGCAGAAAAGTCGCGTTGGGCACCAAGATGGCGCGGCGTAAACTTTCGATCCACTTGGCATCATGCTTCCACAGTCGGTGGTGACGCACGCGAAGTAAGTGATTTAGTAGTCGAAGGGTCCGACGCCGACGTCGATCTCACATCGCTCGCGGCGCTCGTCATCGAGGAGCTTGCATGGTCGAGCCATCCTATCCCGGCGTGTACATCGAAGTCTCCGACACGAGCGTACATCCCATCGCGGGTGTAGAAACGAGCACGGCCGCCATGGTAGGCGTGACCGATCGCGGCCCGATGGAGGCGCAGCTCGTGACGAGTTGGGACGACTTCACCAACCGCTTCGGCAATTCCATGACGGCGCCGCCGCCGGCGATTCGGTCGAAATGGACGCTCGATGCTGTCGGCGGCGGCGAGTGGTGGCACTTCGGCCATTGCGTCAAAGGCCTTTTCGCCAATGGCGGCACGCGCGTGTACGTCAAACGGGTCGTGGCGGACGGGCATCACGCGCTCGGCCCTGCAGACTTCGTGCATGCCGTGGAAGGGTTCGAGCGCTTCGGTGATATCTCCATCCTGCTTGCGCCTGGCATCTGGGCTGTCGACGTGCAGGCCGCACTGATCGCGCAATGCGAAGCCCATCGTACCTGCTTCGCGGTGCTCGACCCACCGTCCGGCGCTGACGTTGCGCAATTGGCCATGGTTGGCGGAGGGCGGCACAGCCGCTTCGCTGCGATGTACTACCCCTGGATCGGCGTGGACGACCCCCGTACGGGGCAACGCGTCTCGGTGCCAGCGTCGGCACACGTCGCCGGTTTGTACGCGCGCGTCGACCGCGAACGCGGTGTCTTCAAGGCACCGGCCAACGAGCCGATTACCGACGCTGCATCGATTGCGCACGACGTCACGGCTGCCGAAGCGGAGACGCTCCGCCAGATAGGCATCAACCCGCTGCGTACGCTCGCCGGCGCGATCAACGTGTGGGGGGCGCGCACTCTCTCGGAAGGTGATTGGAAGTACGTGAACGTAAGCCGCCTCGTCATCTACATCGAGGCGTCCATTGACAAGGGTACGCAATGGGTCGTGCTCGAGCCCAATGGTGAACCTTTGTGGGCACAGCTGCGGCGAAGCATCGAGGACTTTCTGCTCGATGTTTGGCGAAGGGGCGGTTTGGCCGGTGCCGAACCGAAGGAAGCCTTCTTCGTGCGCTGTGACCGTAGCACCATGACGCAGACCGACATCGACCAAGGCCGCCTGATCTGCGAGGTCGGCGTTGCGCCGCTACGGCCAGCCGAGTTCGTCATCTTCCGCATCGGTCAGTGGACGGCAGACCGCAAGGCAACGCGCAATACGACCGCGGACGAGAGACCTATCGATCCATCGTACGTCGGCTGCGAGCGGCTCGACGGCTGCGCGCCGTTGCGGGAGGCGATCGGACCCGGACGGCGGACCGGAACGCTTGTTCTGGTGGGCGGTGAGGACGGCGATACGATGGCGGCGGCCGCGGATGGCCTCGCCCGTTCAGCCGGCCTGTCGTTTCACCGGATCGACCTGTCCCGCGTCGTGAGCAAATACACGGGCGAGACGGAGAAGAACCTCGAGAGGATCTTCGATGCGGCCGAGCGAGCCGACGTCCTGCTCTTCTTCGACGAGGCCGATGCGCTGTTTGGCAAGCACACCGAAGTGCGTGATGCGCAAGACCGCTACGCCAATCCCGAGGTCACGTACCTCCTGCAGCGAATCGAATCGTTCGAAGGCGTCGCGATCCTTGCAACGAACCTTCGATTTGACGTGCCTGCGTCGGTTCGCCGGTTCGCCCGGTGCAGGGTGCAGCTTCAAGGCATGGCGCATGCGGCGCCATCGCTTCCCGACTTGTCGTCTGCCGTCGATATCGAAGTGATTGCTATCAATCTCCGGGCGGTCCAAGTCCTGTACTACGCCGCGATGCTCGAGGAGCTTGCGCTACTGCGCGCCGTCGACCGGCTGGTCGAGTTGTTCACGCAGGGCCTGCTGCCACTCGGAACGTCTGACGCCCGAACGCGATTGTGGGAGTACGCGAAACGCCGCCCGAACCGATTGTCGCAGCCGGAACGGCGCGACCTCTACGCCCGGGTATTCGGTATGGCGGGCGGCAAGGAAGCCCCGAGCGTTAACCGGGAATTCGATCAGCTCTGGACGCGCTTTGTGTCGGGTATCGCTTCTTGGTTGCGGCCCGCGGATAGCGAGGCGCTTCGCACGCCGGGACGCGATCTTGCAATGAACATTTCGATGCACGGCTCAGGCTTGTCGCTGTATGCGGCGAACGAGCTGGCGGAACAGGTGCGCGATGCCGTCGCCATCCTCGCTGATCCCGAGGTGCATGCCGCGTATGGCGCCCGAGATATTTGGCAGGTCGTCGACCGCCTTGCGACGCTGGAGTTGGGCGGCGCTCGCAACGCCGTCCGCTATCGGTCGATGGCGACTAACGGCGCGGTGATCATCGCGTGGCTCGCTACGCACCTTGAGCGCGTGGGACCATCGGCGACCGGGCACGTGCTTGAAATGCCAGGATCGCCCAGGGACTCCAGCTCTCATCTGGGGCCGATGGCGCTGTCCAGGCCGACTGACGCGGAACTCGTGGCGGCTTGCAGGAACTGGCTAATTGCAACGGCTTGGTAGCCGCGCACTCTCTCGGCCACAGCGGTCGTCCGGTGCCATCACTCAGCGACACGTAGTGACATCATCGTTGCGGTGGAAAGCTGCGCGCGCAGTATCTCTACATTGGTGCGTTCGTCCGCAAGCTCGCGCTCCATCTGCTCGATGCGCAGGGCGTAGAAGTCGAAGCCGACTTTGTGCACGGCCGACTCGAGGGCGTCGATCTGATCGGCCCGGTACGGATCCCCGTTACGCAACGGACCGATCACCGCAAAACCGACGAGCTCGCCCCGTTGGCTCATTGGAAACGCCCAGGCGGCGCGCAGCGTGTCGGGGCGTATGCGCAACGCCTTGTCGTGCGCTGCCAGCGCGAGAACCAGCGCGTCATTGGCGTCCAGCCGCTCCGGCGTTTCAGGAAGCGTGCCCTCGGCGCGCAGCCAGCCAGCGCCGTCTACCCGCCGGTAAATTGCGCACCCGGCATCTTGCGTGAATTGGTCGATCGCAGCGATCAGAAGCCCGTTCAATGCTTCTGCATCGGTCGCGTGGCCCGCTTCCTTCACAAAGCGCTTGAGGTCCTGCTCGCGCGCCGCCCAGCTACTGAAGAAGACGCGATCGACGAACTTCTCAACGTACTGCTTGAGGTAGGTGAACGACAGGTAGATGGCAATTGCGAGCACGGCACTCAACGCCAGCGCCTGATTGCGATCGTCGAATTGCAGGTATCGGCCGACGAGCGCGTGCACGACGTGGAAGGTGCCGAGCAGGATCGCGCCGACGATGGCGATGACCAGTGTCCGGTTGAGCGCGAGCCCAAAGTCGAAGATGCGTCTCCGCACGATGGCGTAGGCGAGGCCGAGCATCGCGGCCAGGGTAATGACGTTGAGGATGAGGTCCACGTCCGGCGTCGGGATCACGTTGCCGGCCAGCCTGTTGGCTATCGCGAGCAATATCGCGCTTGCCATGACGCCGAGGGTCGCGAGGATCCACTGCAGCCGGATCTTCGTCTCGCCGCGCGCCTGGCGCCAGGTTGCCATCATCGTCACCAGGAACAACGCAGGCAGCACGATCTCGTAAGTTCTGAAGATCCACCTGGTGGACGGCTCGAAGGATCCCGAGTAGAGCTGTGCGTAATAGAAGACTAAGGCGGCCACCTGCAGGCCGAAGATCCAGGGGTAATAGCGCTTCAGCACCGCTCGCCATCCGCTCGGGCTGTCGTCGGGATAGTTGATGGCGAAGAACACGAGCGCGGCGAACGGAAGCTCGTGCGAGACCGAAGAAACGAAGTCTAGCCATCCGATGTGTGCCGATGCAGGCGCCGCATAGGGAAACTGGATGGTCGCGAGAAGTGCCGCCGCGGAGAGGCCGCGGAAGGCCGTGAGGTCTGCACGTCGCCAACCGAGCGTGACGCCGAGCAGCAAACCGAACAGCGTGGTGAGCCAGCTCAAAATGTAATTGGCAAGATGATGCCGCGGCAGCTCGCGGGCGGCGGGCATCGTGAACTCGATCGTACGACGCGTGTCGCCGTGAAGCACGGTCACTGCCGCGCGTTCGCCCGCTGCGACGTTGTACCAGCGGCCGATGGGCTCCTCCCACTGCAGCCGGTCCCCCGCAACGACGCCCGCGGCTGCGAGTGGCGAGCCTGGCGGCAGGACATCGACGACGAACGTCGTGGGACCGCGCTCGCGCAGATACGATCCCTCGAACAGCCTTTCGCCCCGGACGCCGAGCGACAGCTCGCGCGGTGCATGGAACGTTTCGATCCCCAGCTGGACCGCCGCCACGAGCGCGAGCATTACGAGCAGGAAGCGCCAAGCGACGACGTTGGTGGCCGATTTGTGCATGCTGTTCCCCCGGATGGGCATCATCAGATAACCGGAGTGCCCAACGCAAATGGTTGAATGGCACCCGCTACAAACGATCAGCGAATCTGTACCGTTCCCTTCCAATGTCGCGCGCCCCAACTCCGCAAGTGAATGCTCAGGCCACGCGCACTTCGTAGCGCGCGAGGCGTCCGAGTTCCGGTTCGAAGCCGATGCCAGGCGCATCCGGCAGCATCGCTTTGCCGCCCAGGAGCATCAGCGGGCACACTTCCTCGCGCAGAGGATTGGGATTGGCGTCCACTTCCATCCAGCTCGCCTCGCTGCCGAACGCCGCCAGCGCATGCAGCGACGCTGCGAGGCCGATGCCGCCCGCGAGCCAGTGCGGGCACAACACCGTGCCCTGCGGCGCGGCCAGCTCCGCCACGTCGCGCATCCCGCTGATGCCGCCCCATTTGCCGACGTCCGGCTGAACGAAGCCGAGGTAACGCGCAGCGAGCGTGACCGAGAAGGCCTCCTGCCCACGGATGTTCTCGCCGGCCGCGAGCGGCACGACGCTGTCACGGGCGAGCGCCTGCCACGCCGCGGTCGGCTCGTCGGCAAGCAGTGGCTCCTCGATCCACAGCGGGCGAAACGGCGCGAGCTCGGCGATGCGCGCCGGCGCGTCGGCCGGCGACCACGCCTGGTTCGCGTCCGTCATGATCGTCGCCGTATCGCCGAGCGCGTCGCGCAGCGCGCTCAAGTTGGCGTGGTCACGCTCGCGACCGAAGCCCACCTTGAGCTTCCATGCGGTATAACCGGCATCACGCTTAGCGCACGCGGTCGCGACGACGCCGTCGGGCCCGAGGCCGCTCGCGTAGACGCGCACGGGTCCCCCCGTACGCGCGCCGAGCCACTTCCACAGCGGCACGCCGGCGCGACGCGCGGCGAGGTCCCACAACGCCTGATCGATGCCTCCGGCGATCTGCGCAAAAGGACCTGGCTCGCCGCACTGGATCGCCATCTGCCGTGTACGTGCCGCGAGCAATTCACGCACGCCGGCGACGTCGTCGGCTACGCCTTGCAGCAACGGCGCGAAGATGCTCTTCACGAGGCGCGCTCGGTGCTCGGCGCCCACCTGCGGGAAGTTAGAGAACACCTCGCCCCACCCCGATGCGCCATCGCTCGCGATCACGCGCAGGAACACGGCAGGGCGGTTGGTCATGGCACCAAACGCGTTGGCCACCGCCGTCGCAATCGGTGCACGGAACACCCAGCATTCGACGCGGGCTATCGTCGTCGTGGCCATGCGACTAGTCTAAACTCTGTCCACAAATCGAATTGGGAGGAGCTTCGACATGCCGTTGTCCCGCCGTGATTTCGCGCGTTACGCGCTTGCACTTGGCGTCGGCGGCGCGCTGGCGCCGCGCGTTCGCGCCGCGGAGGTATATCCGTCTCGCCCGATCAAGTTGGTCGTGCCGTTCCCGCCGGGGGGTGCCGTCGACTACTACGCGCGCATCGTGCAGGCGCCCGTAGGCGAAATGCTGGGCCGGCCGCTGGTGATCGACAACCGCGCCGGTGCGAGCGGCATGATCGGTTCCGAGCTCGTCGCCAAGTCGCCGCCCGACGGCTACACGATCCTGCTCGGCAACATTGCCTGCCTTGCGATCAACGCCGGCATCTACGACAAGATGACCTACGATCCGGCGAAGGACTTCACGCCGATCATCCACGCCGACGACATCAACTACGTGCTGGTCGTCAACGCGAAGCTGCCGGTGACGACGGTCGCCGAGCTCATCGCCTATGCGAAGGCCCATCCCGGTACGCTGTCGTATGGCTCCGCCGGCAGCGGCAGCCTCCCGCAACTCGCCGTCGAACTGTTCAAGCGCGACACCGGCACCGACTTCACCCACGTTCCCTACAAAGGCGGCGGTCCGATGGTGACCGACCTCATCGCCGGCCAGACGCAACTGACGATCGCGGACCAGGCGAATCTCATGCCGCACGTCGCGAGCGGCAAGCTGCGGGCGCTCGCCGTGTCGAGCCCGAAGCGCTCGGCCAGCTACCCCGAGCTGCCGACCATCGCCGAGACGATTCCCGGCTTCGAGGCGACGGCCTGGAACGGCGTTGTCGGGCCGCTGGGCATGCCTCCGGATGTCGTCGCGAAGCTCAACGTGGCGTTCAACAAGGTGATGACGGATCCGGCAGTGAAGAAGCGCATGCTGGAAGGCGGCCTCGATCCGGTCGGCGGCACGCCCGAGGCGTTCGCCGCATTCATCGCCAGTGAAAAGGCGAAGTGGACGAAGGTCGCGCGCGATGTGGGCGCGAAAGCCGACTGACGCGGCGAACGGCCGCGCCTGCCTGCAGACGTTCGGTGGTTCATCGCATTGCGGCGCAAGCGCAAGGCGCTGCTCCGCAGAACCCGATGACCGGGATCGAGTGCAGGCAAAGCGCGAACACGTCAGCGATCTCGACTGGACGGTCCCGCGATTTACCGAGTCTAACCAGCTGAGGATCAGTCCAGCTTCCCGAGCCAGGTAGACAGATCCAAAAGGGTCGCGCGTAATGCTTCGAAGCGACGTCTACCCAGGTGCAAAGTCCACTCCTTTTCGATCGTCGCAATGCAGTTGCGTATCACCGGAATGAGTTGCCATCCGCGATCCGTAAGCTTGACAATCGACGTGTTCGCACCGTCGGTGTGCCGCGCGATATAGCCCCGACGCTCGAGACTCGAAAGCACGTAATTCATCGCTTGACGGGTCATGTCGCATTGGCGCGCAAGGTCGATAGGTCGTTTGCCATCCGGGCCGGGATACAGCAGGACGTGCAACTCGGTGGGTGAGATGTCATGGCCGTGTTGATTGAGCGCGACCAGCATGCGAGTCATTACCACCTCGTGCGGAAAGCGCAGGAGCGATCCGATCATCGGGGTGATCCGGGGTTTGGCCGTCTGAGATGCCTTCGTTGGGCCTCGGGGCGATGCAGGGCTTGACATGTTAGTAAAGTATTTTTACCATAGGCGTACAGAGTCTTTACGATGAGGAGTCTGCCATGAATCAGACCACGGTGCCAGCTGCCGACGAGGTAATTCGTATTGGCGACATGGAAATCCGTTACCTGAGCGAGGCAAATGGCGGTTGCAGGATGGGCTGCTTCGAGATGCGCGTGGCTCCAAACGGAACGATCCCGCCGCCGCATAGCCACCCGGGCCATGAGGAGCTCGTCTATGTACTCGAAGGGACACTGCGTTACAGGGTAGGTCAGGCTACCCGAGACCTCGTGCCAGGCGATGCGATGGCTACGCCCTGCGGCGAAGTCCACTCGTTCTCCAATCCCCATGCCGAAAGCGTTCGTGCACTCGTGATCAATACGCCGGAGATCAGTGCCGAATACTTTCGTGAGATCGCATCGATCGTCGGGCGCGACGGTCCGCCCGACAAGGCAGCCGTCGTCGCAACGATGCGCAAGTTCGGTCTTGTGCCGGCGTCCCCCACTTAAGTCGCCGGGTGAACGCTGTGGCGGTACCCGGCCGGCCGTTCGAAGCTCCGGCAAGGAGGGCTTGTCGCGGTCGGCGTCCAGAGTTTGCAGCAGGGCCGGGCCCGCTAGGGTGCCCTGATTCAGCCCACGTAGGACGAAGAACTTTCGAGCGGCTGAGCTCCTGCTGGGGCCTGCGAGGCTCGAAAGCCCGGTCAGGTATCTCCGGAATCGAAGTCCACGATGCTCTCGAGATCGCCGAGCAGACCGAGATCCGATGGGATCAGACACCGGCAAGCGGTCGGCGCTTGCCGGCCAAGAGCCGACGTCGACCAAGCTCCGCGAAAGCGGTCATACCAACCGCGTCAGAACGGCCGGAGCATACCTACCTGGGTGTGTTAAACGGAATCTAATCGTTGATGCGATATGAAACGAGACGCGTTTCTGAGTTGAAGTCCAGTCTAGTGCCCGCTGCATTCCACGTCTGAAACGTCGATTTCACGACTCGTTTCGCCTGCGGCGCGTACCACGCGACATACGACTCTTTGCCCGAGTTTGAGCCGTTGCGCCAACTACCGTTATGTTCGATACGTAAGGCTTTGAACGTTCCCGCCGGAACCGAAATTTCTTCCCATCCCGTCACTTGCGCGTCGTGAGTCATCTCGGCGATGCCCTGCCCGTTCGGAGGACGACGCTTGTATGAGTGCGACCAGGTCTTACCCGGTGATAACGGAAAGTCAGTGGCCCGGAATATTCCCTCTACAAGATAGTCTCCGCGTTGCGACTGGGCGGGAATATCGAACCGCCCAGTGACCTCTTGGCCCACCGCAAGTGAAGGATTGGTCGATTCCACAATCCGGCTTCTGTACGGAACGATGTTCCCGTCCACCGTCTCGAAAACCATCTCAGACACTGACTTTACGTTCCTGTTCAGGTCAAGCGATTCGAAGGTCCAACGATCGCCGACGTGGTATGTCGGTTGAGAGGTCGGATCCTGCGCGTGAGCGGTACTCGTGACGGAGCTCGACGCGAGCAAACAAAAAATGGTCGCAAAACGGCTTATCGTGCTTCGCATTTGAGGTGCGTTGGCTGTCACAAATTGCTACTCCTCGATATGCGGCGGTTCCCAGTTGACCACTCCATTGAGCGTTGTCTCGACGGGACTACGCGCGTAAATGTGGACGATCCCAAAGTCTTGCGCAAAAAGTATTGGATGCGCAACTGCGTTAGAGCGGGTACAGAGACAGTGTGCCGCATGCGGCCAATGCAGTCATTCCGATTGCTGCCCGCAAACGGTCTTTCGGTGCGCGCGACGACATTGTCTGCAGCCGATCGATAACTGGCTCTGGCACGGTTCGTCGAAGCGGCGCTCGTACCTCAGCTAGCTGACGGTACGGCGAGAGGTGGCGTTCACTACGAACTCAAAGACGTTGTTCGAGGGTGCTTTGAAATCAGGCCACGGCGGATATAAGACGCGGCTCCCCCTCGCCTTCAGGCCCAGAGCCTCAGTTCTTGTAACGCCTCTCAGAGCTAGCGTTAACTAGTCCTATACGCGAGCCGTTGCCACTTCATCGTTCAGTTTAAAGCACCACCTTGACTTGGTGGGGGTCGTTGGTTCGACCAATCGTTCCTATCGTTCCGTAAGCGCCGCCGCCGAACGTTCTCAGGTCTTGCGGCGCGGGCGTGTCTCCCTTCTTCCATCCCATCCGCGAGCCAGTCCCGACGGGTGCTCCATAGCCCGGAAAGTAGATCAATCGATCGGGGCATTGATGTAAGCGCGCGCTTTTGGTGATGAGGTGCCCCGTGCCGGTTCCCTGCTCTCAATGCTTTCAGAACGTGTGTCGGGGAATCACGACGAGCCTAGCGAGAGAAGTCCTGGGCGGAACCGCACGGATCCACGGAGTCCGGTCTCCCGCACGGCGCAACAAAAAGTGAGCGTTCTCTTGTAGGACTCGACCACGCTTCTGAACATGAAGGTGTGTAGGCCGCGGCAGCTTGTTGCGGCGCGCGATAAGCACTCTATGTGTGCGAGTGCTAATACGTACTTGGCACGCGCCTTGCGGAACACGTACTGCGGTCTACAGCTGTTCAGTTACCGCGAGATGTGCAGGCGAACCGGCTGGACAATGACAACGGTTTTCCGGATCGCTTCACCTCTCTGAGTTCACAGGAGAAGCGATGGGTACACTGCTTGATACGTTCCGGTCTCATCACTCGGCGGCGCAGGAAGAAGAGCTTTCGCTCGACGAGTATCTCGACCTCTGCCGCACGGACCCGCGGGTGTATGCCACGGCCGCGGAGCGCATGCTGGCTGGCATAGGCGAGGCGGAACTCGTCGACACGCGCAACGACCCGCGGCTTAGCCGCCTGTTCGGCAATCGCGTGATCCGCCGGTACCCTGCCTTCCGCGAGTTCTACGGCATGGAGGACGCGATCGAGCAGATCGTCGCGTTCTTCAAGCACGCCGCGCAGGGACTCGAGGAGAAGAAGCAGATCCTCTACCTGCTCGGCCCCGTCGGCGGCGGCAAGTCGTCGATCGCGGAACGCCTGAAGTCGGTGATGGAGCTCAATCCCATCTACGTCCTCAAGGGCTCGCCCGTCAACGAGTCGCCGCTCGGCCTGTTCCCGCCCGAGCGCTACGCCCAGATCCTGCAGGACGAGTACGGCATCCCGCGCCGCTACCTCACCGGCATCGTGTCCCCGTGGGCGATCAAGCGCCTGCAGGAGTTCGACGGCGACATCGGCCAGTTCAAGGTCGTCCGCGTCACGCCGTCGGTGCTGCGCCAGATCGCCATCACGAAGACCGAGCCGGGTGACGAGAACAACCAGGACATCAGCTCGCTGGTGGGTAAGATCGATATCCGCAAGCTCGAGCACTTCGCGCAGAACGACCCGGATGCGTACAGCTACTCGGGCGGCCTGTGCCTCGCCAACCAGGGCCTGCTCGAGTTCGTCGAGATGTTCAAGGCGCCGATCAAGATGCTGCACCCGCTGCTGACCGCCACGCAGGAAGGCAACTTCAAGGGCGCCGAAGGCTTCTCGGCGATCCCTTTCAACGGGCTCGTGGTGGCGCACAGCAACGAGTCCGAGTGGCACAGCTTCCGCAACAACCGGCACAACGAGGCGTTCCTCGACTGTATTCACATCATCGAGGTGCCCCTACGCTTGGCGAAGAAGGCGAAGACATATGACAAGCTACCTTCCAACAAAACTCGTTCTATCGTCGCCGGGGAGCAACTCCGTGTCGCAGTACCGAAGCGTGGTCCAAAGAAGCCTAGAGGAGCTGTCCCAAGACCAACCCACGATGGCCATCCAACGATGCGTATGGCACGGCAAACGAATCGACTCACCACATCGACACGCGTGACCAAGCATCAAGTATCGCAGTCTCCAAAGGCGATTGAAGCCTTGGGAAAGGCTCGTGAAGGAGTGGCGCGAATCCTGTTTGGTGGATCCACGCTCTTCGTGCTCGCGATCGCGTACGTGTTCGCGCTGTTCCTCGAAGTGAGAGGCGCTGAAAACCTGCTGGTCGTCATCAGCAGCGGAATTGCGTTCGAACTGGGAAGAAACCTTACATCTAGCAAGAGGCGGTAGTCCCAGCCACGTTCATCGCACAACCAAGGCGTTCTCGCAAGCGTTCACTTGCCGAAGGCGAGTTCGCCATCGCAGATCGAGCGCACTCGGCCTAGCTTTGAGCACGGTACTGCTGCGCTTTCGCGCGCTCGTGCCCTTGAACTTCGACCGGCGACGCAGTGTCCTCGGGGCTAAAGCATTCGGGCTAGCGGTCACTAGCAGACATTCAATAAGGTAGCCGAAAGCGGTCGTTCGATGGCACTCTACGTTCCTGTCCCGAAAAGCCGGCCTTACTGGCGCAAGAGCAAAGCGCATCCACCGCAGGACGGCGCCCACAATTACAGACCGTATCAATGGATCGCCGTAAATTCCTTTGTAGCTCGACGGCAAGCCTTTTGATCGCCGCCGACGTCGCCGGCGCCGCTACGGTCCCGCGTGTGGCGGTTATTTTCAACAATGCCCCCAGCAACGTCCAAGGTTATCCGTACTACGAGGCGTTTGTGCAAGGGTTGCATCAGCGTGGGCTCCAAGAGGGACGGGACTTGATTGTCGTGGTTCGCTCCGCGGAGGGGCGCCCCGACCGCTTGCCCAAGGTAATAGCCGATCTCATGGCGTCTAACCCAGACGTCATCGTGGCCGTCGGTCCCGCGGCAGGCGCCGCTTTCTCCGCCAACAAAACCATTCCGATCGTCGCGGTGCAGGTGGATGACCTGTACGAATTGGGGATCGCCTCCAATTACGGACGACCCGGGACAAACCTCACGGGTTTGACAGGGGAGGTCAACTGGGTGGAGACAGCTGGCAAGCGCCTCCAACTTTTGCATGAGGTGGCGCCTAGCTCTTCGCGCATCGCGATTCTCGGTTATGGTCTGAAAAAGCTCAATACGTCGACCAATGCTTTTCTTGAGACAGCGTCGAGAAAGTTGGGCTGCAGCATTGTTTGGACGCATGCCCGTGCGCCCGGTGATCTCGACGACGCATTCAACAACGTTCGTCAACAACGAGCCGATGCCCTTTACGTCGAAGCGGCACCGGTAACCTATCGCTACGCCGATGACATCATCCGATTCGCAGCGAAGTGGAAGTTACCGGCGATCTACGAATTTCCCGAAGGCCCCCGCCAGGGCGGGTTAATGTCGTACGGATCCGACTTGAGCGATCTCATGCGTCGGTCAGCCGCCTTCGTCGCGAAGATGCTAAACGGCGTGAAGCCGGCAGATCTTCCGATCGAGCAGCCCACGAAGTTCGACACCATTGTCAACGTACGCACGGCCAGGGCGCTTGGGTTGACGATCCCACAATCCATAAGAGTGCACGCGGACCTGATTTAGCGAGTGGGCTGCCTGTCTTGTTCGTTCTCAAGATGGTGGCCGCCAAAATGTCGGCCGTCGCCTTCGCCGCGAATGCGATCATCCCCTAGCAGCGGTCGACCGTCAGCGAGTGGCGGAAAGCGGTCATTCGAGCCGCGTTCGGCGGCTGACACTGCGTCGATCATTCGCCACGCGTTGCGTGCGTCGGACGACAGCGCTTACACCCGTCCAACGGGGCATGCTCAGCCTGCGGGGTGACTCAAAGGGATCGGCGGACAGCCCCTCCATCGACCGGAATCGCGGCGCCGTTGATGTAGCGTGCGAGCGGGGAGGCCAGAAAGGCGACGAGATGGCCGATATCGTAAGGCTCGCCGAAGTAGCCGGCTGGAATATTCTGCTTGATGTAGTCGGCGCGCGACTCCTCAGTGGGATGCAACTTCTGAATTTGCGGAGTATTGATGCGTCCGGGCGCGATCGTATTGACCGTAATGCCGTATGCGCCAACTTCGGACGCTAGCGTCCTTGACCAACTCGCCAGCGCGGCCTTGGCCGGGGCGGCGGCATTGAGCTTCGGCGCAATTAGTGCTCCAGAGACATTGAGCACTCGACCCCAACGCGCCTCCTTCATCGCGGGGAGGACAAGCTCGGTTAAGCGCCGCGCGGCCATGAAGTTGAGAGTAAACGATTCCTCCCAAAATGCATCGCTCGCTTCGCCGACGATTGGCCTGGCCCCTCCGGCGTTGTTGACGAGGATGTCGATGCGGGCGCCTAGTGCGGCCACCGCCGCGGCTACGATTTTCTGGGGGCCGTCCTTCGCACAAACATCTCCAACGGCGACCACGGGTCGTGCACCAGCGCGCGAGCCGAATGTCGCGGTGACTCTTTCCAGCGACGCGAGCGTGCGCCCGTTGATCGCGACACGAACGCCTGCTTCGGCAAGCGCTTCTGCGACACCGCGGCCGATGCCGTCACTTGCTGCTGTAACGAGCGCGGTCTTTCCGACGAGATCGAGATTCACTTATTCGCTCCAGCCGTCACAGGTTCTCCAATGATCCCATGCGTTGCGGCTACGTCACGCCTCACCCTGCGTAAGGGACGCCGCCGGACCGTGGAAGCCGTGTACGCATGGCCGAAGTGCATTCACGCGAGGCAAGACATGGTCGAGATCGTGATGCGTGGACCGACGGTTGATACCGGTACCGTGACTCCCGGTCATGCCGTCTGACGGCTACCAATGCGTTCGACAGGAGCATCGGTCTGGCGCAGACCTTCATCTGGCGCGGCGACGCGGTACGCCGAGCTTCGAGCGCCTCCGCACCGTTCGTCGGAACGGTCAAAGACGCAAACTAACGGCGATCATCGGACTGTGCGCGCAGTCGACGGCGTGAGTTGACAGTAGACTCGGATCGAAGTCGACGCCGCTCTGGAGATCGCCGAGCACACCGAGATCTGCTTGCGTCAAGACCGGCCAAGCGCGATCGGCGCGGGCGGCTAGGAGCGTCCGCTCGCAGACCGCGATTCGATCATCCGGTCGGGGCGCAACGCCGGCGACCGGCTCGACCCTACTTCGCGGCACTCGGAAACGCGGGCAGCTTGTCGATGTCGCGCGGGTCGTGCTGGATGATCACGGTCGCTTTCAGGTTCTTTTCGATGGCCTTGATGCGCTCGAGGGACGCGATGGTCTGCGCGCGGTCGAAATTGAAACTCGGCACTCCATTGGTCTCGTAGTTTTCATGGAAGTGCGCGGCATCGCCAAGTAGAACCACCGGTCCCTTCTCCTTCAGCCGCACAAGAACTGCGGTATGCCCCGGCGTGTGCCCGGGTGTGCGGAAAACAATTACGCTGCCGTCGCCGAACACATCCTCGTCCGCCGTCAGCGGCTTGACCTTGCGATTGGTCCCCATCCATTCCTTGAAGCCGGCGACATTGGCGCCGCCCATTGGCGGATTCGCGTTGACACCGTCCCAGTCACCCTTGCCGATCAGGAGCGTCGCGTTCGCAAACGGCGCGAGCTGGCCAGTGTGGTCCGCGTGGAAATGGCTGACGCCGACGAATTTCACCTGGTCAGGCTTGACATTCATCTGCGCAAGCAGCTCGGTGATCGGCTTGTTCGTCGCGCTCTCAGTCGAACCCGGCAGGTACCCGGTGTCCCAAACCATGTAGTCGGAGCCGTGCTTGATCACATAGCAGCTGAATGTGAACGGCACTTTAGGATTGGAGTAAGCGAAGCTGTCGCTGAAGCGCCGCTGATCGTTGAAGCCATTGCCGCAATCGAGCCGCGTCAGAGTGACCTCAGTAGGCGCTTGGGCCCAGGCCGAGACGACGGTGAAGATGCCAGCGAGCAGCACGAGGTTCGTCTTCATGATGTTCTCCGCGAAGAAGAGTCGAATGGTATCGCTTCACGCACATTCGGAAAAGCGAAGGATGGCCATTGCAAGCGACCGGCACCTGATATCGCTGGGCGCCCCGCGCCGGGGAGAGTCGAATTTCGGCTTCCTGTCCCCCGCAGCGTCGAACATTGAGATCCGCCGCTGTGCAATCCCTTAAAGCTAGGTCCATTTGAGAAGTGCAATTGCCGGGATCGACCCACTAGCGCCGTTCGCGCGCAATCAGAAATGCAAGCCAATGCCCGCAAACCCCGCAAGCGACGGTTCCGACACACCACGTCGCCATGCACTGGACGCGGAAAAGTGACGTCAGCACGGCTTCCGCATAAGATGACGCCGATCTTGTTCGCCGCGCCGCGCGGTCGAGCGATGACAAACGACGGGAGGACCGCATGCACAAGCACAAGCCCAATATTCCAATGGTCAGCGCGAGCAGCATGACGCTGAAAATAAGTGTCGCGCTCGTTGCTGCTGCCACGCTTGTGTGCCTACCGGCGCCGGTGGCGCGCGCGCAGGTGCCGGCGTTCCCGAGCGGACCGGTGACCATCAATGTCGTCGACGTGGCCGGTAATCTCGCGCTCACACAGGACGCGTTCGAACTGTATGCGAAGAAGAATCCCACCAGGGTTGCCAAGTTCACATTCACGAAAGCGCCCGCACCGGAACTGCCCGGCAAGTTGAAGGCAATGCAGAGTGCCGGCCGCATGGACATCGATCTCGTGTTGACCGGGGTTGGCTTTCTTGGCAACGCCATCGAACAAGGTCTGCTGATCAAGCTGCTGCCGGAATACTCTGCAAAGTTCCCCGGCCTGATGAGCAACTACCAACCGCCTGCGGCGAAGATGCAGGAACTGGCGCAGGGTCAAGGTATCGAAGTCGTGTTCATGCCGGCCGGACCCCTGGTCGAGTACAACCCGGCCAAGGTGAAGCAGGCCCCAACGACAGCGGAGGAGCTGCTCGCCTGGTGCAAGGCCAATCCCAATCGGTTGATCTATGCACGACCCGCGAATTCTGGTCCAGGCAACACCTTCATCATGGGGCTGCCTTACATCCTTGGCGACAAGAATCCGAAGGACCCGGTCAATGGCTGGGACAAGACATGGGCCTATCTCAAGGATCTCAACTCGTGCATCGAGTACTACCCGACCGGCACTGCCGCGACCATGAAGGAGGTCGGCGAGGGCTCGCGCGACATGACCGTGACGATGACCGGCTGGGACTTGAATCCACGCATCCTCGGCATCGTGCCCAAGGACTTCAAGGTCACGCCGCTCAAAGGGATGACCTGGATCAATGATGCCCACTACATGGTCGTGCCCAAGGGTGTTGCGTCAGACAAGCTTGCGGTCATCCTCGACGTCATGGCGTTCATGCTGACGCCGGAAGCGCAAGCCTATACGTATGACAAGGGCTATTTTTATCCTGGTCCCGCGGTGAAGGATGTGCCGCTGTCGATGGCGCCGAAGGAAAGCCAGGATGCGATCAGGGAGTACGGCCGCCCGGAGTACGAGAAGTGGCTGGTCGAGTTTCCGCACACACAGTCGCTGGAGCCCAAGGCGCAGGTCGAGGCCTATCGCATCTGGGACCAGGAGATCGGTGCACGCAAGACAAAGTGAGGCGCCGTCCTTCATGGACCGCAGCGAATGGGCTCGTGGAGTGACGGCCCAGTTTCGGGCACGCGTCTATAGGGCCGGCAAGTGGCGCGTGTGAGCGGTGCGGGTTGACATTTCGGGTGGCATGGTTCTTAATGCAAACCATTCTCATTAAGATTGCGGCCCCATGCTTGGCATTGCGGTCATCGTATTCCGGGAGACGCTCGAAGCGGCATTGATCGTTTCGATCGTGCTTGCGGCAACTCGAGGGCTGGCCCAGCGCGGCGCGTACGTCGGAAGCGGCGTCGCGGCGGGGCTCGCCGGCGCGCTGGCGATTGCCGGCGTTGCGGGCACGATCGCGGGAATGTTCGAGGGCCGCGGCCAGGAGCTGTTCAACGCCGGCGTGCTGTTTGCGGCGGTCCTCATGCTCGGCTGGCACCACCTGTGGATGGCCGAGCATGGCCGCGCGCTTGCGGGGCAGCTTCGGTCGCTGTCCGAGTCGGTTCGGGCCGGCCGTGCGACGCTCGCCGCGCTCGCCGTGGCGGTTGCGCTCGCCGTGCTCCGGGAAGGCGCCGAGACCGTGCTCTTCGTGCAGAGCTTGATCGCGAGCGAGACGCCGCAACGCGTACTTGCCGGCGTCGGCGTAGGCATCGTTGTTGGCGCACTGGTGGGAACACTTCTGTACTTCGGTCTCGTACGCATCCCGGTCCGGCACTTCTTCCGCGTAACCGGCTGGTTGATCGTGCTGCTCGCCTCCGGCCTCGCGGCGCAAGCCGCACGGTTCCTCGAGCAAGCGGACCTGCTGCCGTCGTTGGTGCCGCAGATGTGGGACACCTCCTGGATCTTGAGCGAGACGAGCGTCGCCGGCCAGCTGCTCCACATCCTGGTGGGCTATGTAGCGCAGCCGTCCGGAACCGAGCTCGCCTTCTACTTCGCGACGCTCGTAACGCTCGTCGTCGGCGGGCATCTGCGAGCAACGACGACCTCACCGCCGTCGGGTATCACCCGCGCCGCCTGACGGCGGTTATCACGCGCTTTCCATCGCCGGAGATTCCATGCGTTCGCTCGTGTTCGCGCTATTGATGACTTTGGCCATGCTCGCGCGCGCCGACGACCCGGCGTTTGAAATCACGATCAAGGACCACAAGTTCATCCCGTCGGAAGTCGTCGTGCCGGCCGGCCAGAAGATCCGTCTCATCGTGAAGAACGACGACGCGACGGCGGAGGAGTTCGACAGCAAGCCGCTCAACCGGGAAAAGGTCATTGCCGGCAACAGCCGAGCGACGATATTCGTTGGACCGCTCAAGCCCGGCGAATACCAGTTCGTCGGCGAATACCATGAGAGCACGGCCATCGGGAAGCTCATCGCGAAGTAGCAGACCACGCGGGCACCGGCTCGCACGCTGCTGCCTGCAGGCGGCGGCACCAAAGGGGAAACGTGATGAAGATCCGAGACGCGGCGCTCGTCGCCGCAATGGCGATGCTTGTTTGCGGCAACGCCTTCGCCATCGAACCAGGGCCGGTGTTTTCGCCGCACGTGGAGGAGGGCGAGTGGGAGCTGGAAGCGCGCGGGTTTACCATCGTCGACAAGAACAGCGAAGAGAATGGATTGTGGAACTTCCACTTCGAGCTGGGCTACGGTGTCAATGCGTTCTGGTTCACCGAACTGGGAGTCGAATACGAAAAGCTGCGCGGGGTACGTGGCGTGTGGGAAGCCTATGAATGGGAAAACCGCTTTCAGTTCACTGAGCCTGGTCAGTATTGGGTCGACGTCGGCGGCTTCGTCGAAGTCGAGAAGGCAGTGCATGGCAATGGCAAGGAGGCGCTCGTCGGCCTTCTCTTCGAGAAGGACATCGACGAGACGACACTGGCGGTTAACTGGCTGTTCGGCCGCGCCTGGGACGTCGAGGACGCATCGTCGAAATGGGAACAACAGTATCGCGCGCAATGGCGGTGGCGACGCTCGCCCACCTTCGAGCCGCTGCTCGAGCTGCAGGCCGACCAGCATGCGATGAACGCGGGGCCCGGCTTCATGGGGACGATCAGGCTCGGCGGCAGGCAGAAACTCAACTACACGACTGCGTGGCTATTCCGCACGACGGGTGACACGCCGCAGAACCTCTGGCGATTCCAGATCGAATACGAATTCTGAGCCTGGCGCCGCTTTCGCCGCTCCAAAGCTGGTCAGCGAACACATTGGTGCCCGGTGCACTTCGCGCGCGCGTCCTACTCTCTCGATCGCCAACTCAGCGGAATGTCCACGGTGGCGCGGAAGCCGTAGCCCTGGGCCCCGTCGGGCGACCACACTTCGCGGAAACTTGTAAGGTTCGCATACACGGGCACTCCGCCGATCGCAAAGGCGTAACCGACTTGCGGGCCGAGCGCGGCGACCTTCGGCTTGGCGGGCGAAATCATCATGATCGATCCGCTCTCGGCAGCGAGCTGGTAATTGACGTAACCGCTCAGTCCGATCTGCCAGTTGGAGTCGACGGATTCTCCCCACGCCCAATCAAGGCGCGAGCCAACGCCTTTCCTGTAAATGGGGTCAGCGTTGGGTCCCGCGTTATACGAGGCCGCCAGAGTAGCGGAAAACGCGCGTCCGTCGCCGCGGTAGGTATACCCGGCATCGACGATGCCGAGGCCCAGGCCCGTGTTCGAATAGCGCGAAACGTCATATGCGCCCGATCGCCTGACACTGGTGAAACCGGCCGTCCAGGCGTGCGCACCGTTGCTCCACGCAAGACTGACTGCGGATGACGAATCCGGCGCCGCCTCGACTGCGCGGCCGCGGGCTGCCGGAGCCAAGGCATCGGCCGGGGGACTCTTGCCGGCGACGGAACGGCCTTTTGTGCCTTGATCGGGTGCGATCGGGTTAGGTTCGGGAGCCGATACCGCCGTACTCGGCAGCGCGGCGTACGCACGCCGTTCGTTGGAGCCCGCGCTCTTCGACGTGGCAGGTGTAAACGTATTGCTGGCCTGCGCATCGCTCCCCGACGAAGGCGTATCCGGCGCGTGCTCGGTGATGGCCTCGGGCAACGACTGCGCGCTGTTCGATGCGGCCGGTGGCGCAACGACGGGATTCGTTGGGGGCTGCGGCGTCGGTGGGGCGGAAGACATCGCGGCCGGATTGGTCGCCGTCGAGACCGCGGACGCCGCTGGCTGCGCGGTCACAGCTGCAGCAACGGTTGTCGTCGGCGAAGGCGCTTGCACGATCGCAGGACCATCCTCCAGGGGATCGCAAAACGGCGACTCCGTCCAGCTGAGCGAGCCGCCATGCCAGCGGTCGCGCATCTGTTTGCCCATGTTCCCGGCAGTGTCGATGGGTGCTTGCGGCGCGCGGTAAACGAGTCTTCCGTTACGGTCGTGGATCTTGTAGCACGTTACCGCGATCGCATCGGCCGGAACGATCGCGACCAACGCGAGCAACGCAATGCTGGGCTTGGCTGACTTTCGAAGTCGCAGCATGGATTGGCAGTAATGCGTGCGATGTCGGGCCGCGCCGAACGAGCGGGACAGGCGGCAATACCAACCCGCCGCGGCAAAATGACAATAGCATATTGGCGGCCGCGGTTTGTGACCGTCCGTCGCCGGTCGCCCGGGGTCGGAAACTACGGGCGTGGTCGTCAGGCGATGGGGCGGGCGCCAGCGAGGCGCCGCCCCATGAGAGTTACTTGCGCTGAGACTTCTACGTTATGGCGTCGTCTTGCCGTCGGAGCGGAGCGCCAGCGCTTTGTGTGCGAAAGCACGTATCTCCGCCGTATAACGCTCGTGCTGCTCGATAGGTCCCAGGTGGGCAGCAGGATCGACGACCACCAGGCTCGCTTGCGGCATTCGTGCCTTCATCACATCACTAGCCTCTGGCAACGTCGTCGTGTCTTGGGGGCCTGTCATGATCAGCACGGGAATCGAGATCCGTGCCAACGCATCGGTTGCATCCCAGTTCATCATCGCCAGCACGCCGCGAGAAACCACGTCGGGCGACGATCGATACGCATAGCGGGCAGCAAAATCGAGCTCGTCTCGAGTCTCTGTCCCGGCAAACGACTGGGACGCAAGCTGCAGGTGCGCGAGGCCGCTCATGTAGCTCAGCCAGCCGGCTGCGCGCACCGCGGGCGACGCGAGCTCGATAACGTGAAGCAGCGGCTCGTATAGCGACTTCTGCCGTGCCAGGTGTTGGTCAGCATTCTTCGTGGTGCGCAGCGGATTTGTATACGTGGTGTTCAGTTGAACGATTCCTTTCACACGGCTTCCCAAGTCTGCCGGGTACAAGCGAGCGTAAGTGAGGTTCAGCATGCCACCGATGCTATGGCCGACCAGCACCACCGGACGATCTCCTGCGACATTGACGACGGCATGCAAGTCCGCCGCCATCTTCTCCATGGTGTATTGGCCGTCGGGTATCGCGGTAGACGCGCCCAGGCCCGGCAAATCCCACGTGACGAGACGGTATTGGTCGGCGAGGTTCTTGAAGTAAGACCATTCGCGTCCGTCGGCTCCCCAGCCATGAGTCAGCACGAGGACTGGCCCATCCGCGGGACCGAGCACCTCGACCGCCAAGTCGGCGCCACTGGGGCCCTTTAGCCGTGTCGTGACGACGCGCTCGTCACTGTCGTGCGCGCTGGATGTGAAGAACAGTCCGACCAGATAATGGCCCGCGAACAGCAACAGCAGCATTGCCACAGCGAGGCCGATGAGACCAGGATGACCGGCACGTGCGGCGCTTCGGCGCTCTAACACCGGCGTTCCCAATGTGCGCTCGGGACGGTGCACCGTCCGTACCACGGCCCTGCGGCGAAGTGCGCTACCCAGCAGCCCCAAGGCGAACAGCAGGAGGATCAACGAAGCCAGCCCGAGGCCGGCGGAAACGAACACCTGAGTAGGCAGGAGAAACATCGCACAGGACCCAAAAGAACGTGGTGGAAAGACGGCTCTTGCGACGCCGGAAAAGAATACTTAAGCGAAGTATGTTTTTCCGAACGTCGTGATGCCGCGGCCGGATGCGGGTCATCGTGCAAGAACGGGGCCTGAGCGGAAAATCGTGAACCACCGCAATCCCAAGGGTGCATGCAGGCACAGCCAGGAGCGCATCGCGACCGCGCAGCCGATGCATGACCTTCAGCGAACCAGCCGACCGTCTTGTCAGCGCTGCAAGCGACGCTCGAACAGCGACGGTGTTCCCAATCGCTCTGCCGTGCGCACGACGTCGCTCCACGTCTGGTCGTTGAGCGGAATCCCGTCGCGGCGGTAGCGCCGCTCGAGCTCCGCCTCCATCTCGCCAGGCATGTACAACCGATCGACGCCATCTCGCCGGCGGCTCGCGTGAACCTGCCTGACGACGCCGTCGACGCGTTTTCTGAACCGATCGACGTCCTCGAACGCCGAGACGTCGATCGCCATGAAGAACTGGCCATCCGCGCCTGCGAGCGCGCCGTCCATCATGTTGCCGGATTCGAGGCCGTACCCCGCGCCGGACAGCAGCGACGAAAGCATTCCCGATGCGATGGCGAGCCCGACGCCCTTGAAGTCGCCTATCGGCCGGATGAGACCCTCGAGCGCCTTTGCCGGATCTACGGTGGGGATGCCTTCGGCATCGAAGGCCCAGCCCTCGGGAAGCGCAACGCCCTTCTGCGCATACACGCGCATCTTGCCGTGGGCCGTCGCGCCGAACGCGATGTCGAGGACAGGGGGCTCCTCGTCGCCGGCGGGAAACGCGATCGACAGCGGATTGATTCCGACGATCTTGTCGCGGCCGCCCCACGGCGCCATGGTCGGCAGCGCGTTGGTCGTCGCAATCCCGATCATGCCCGCGCGAACGGCAATGCGCGTATACCAGTCAAGCGCACCGCAGTGATTGCTGCCGCGCAGGGCCACGCCGGCCAACGCTGTCTCTCGCGCCTTCTCTACCGCGTGGTTCATGGCGAACGTTCCGCCGATCTGGCCCATGCTGTTGCCGCCGTCGACGACGACCGCAGCACCGCGTCCCCCCACGACGCACGGTACGCCGCGTGGATCGACGCCACCTCCCGTGAGCTTGTGCACGTAGTCGGGGACGCGGAGCACGCCGTGCGAATGGATGCCGCGCAAGTCGCTCGCAACGAGCGTCTCGGCGAGGAGCGAGGCGTCGACGGAGCTCATGCCGCAGGCAGCGAAGATCGCCGCAGTGACTCGCGAAAGGTCGTCCGCGTCGACCCGACGCTCCTGCTCGGCGTTCGGATAAAGCGCCATTAACGCAGGGATTGCACCTTCTGGTATTGCTCGGCCGTCCACGGCAAGTTTGGCGCCTGCAGCTCCTTGGCCATTGCATCCTGAAACGGCTTGCGGTCGACCTTGATCACGGTGGCGCCGTACTTGGTCGCGAAATCGGTCGCGAGCTGCGCCTCCGCCGTGCGGATGTCCTCGTTGGTCTTCAGCGCCGCTTCCCGGTAGACGTCCTCGAACACCTTGCGCTCTTCGGGCGAGAGCTTCTTCCACAAGGCGGGCGACGCCAACGTGATGAGGCTGTCCGTCATGTGGCCGGTCAGCGAGATGTTTTTGTTCACCTCGTAGAACTTCTTTGCCAGTATCGTAGGAAGCGGATTCTCCTGGCCGTCGACCGTGCCGTTCTGCAACGCGAGATACACCTCGGCGAAGGCGATCGGCGTCGGGTTGGCGCCCATGGCCCGCGGGAACATCGTGTAGATGGGCGAGTCGGGCGTGCGGAACTTCATCCCTTTCATGTCTGCAGGCGTGCGAATCGGCTTGTTCGACGTGACATGCCGCTCGCCGTAGTACACGAGGGCGAGCACCTGGTTGCCCGTCTTCGCCGAGTACGCCGACTTGACGTCCGCGTACATCGTGCTGTCGCGCCACGCCTTCCAGTGATCGTAATCACGGAACATGAGCGGCGCGCTGGACAGCGCCATCGGCCCGTAATCGCGGGACGCGTAGAGGCTGCCGGTGTAAGTCAGGTCCAGCGTGCCAAGCGCAAGACCTTGGTAGAGATCCTGCTCCTTGCCGAGCGAGGAGGAGGGAAAGACCTGGACGTCGTACTTCCCGTTCGTGCGCTTCTTGATCTCGTCGGCGGCCCACACCGCCCACTTGTGGTACGGCTCCGTCGTTTCGTAGACGTGACCGAACTTGAGCACCTCGGCGTGGGCGAGCGTACCTGCGCACCCACCAAGCAGCGACAACAAAATCAACATAGACCGTAGCACGCTTGCCTCCCATGACGTGAAGCCGCTCGTTGTGGCGGCGGACTGCCTTTGTTACGCAAAAGGGCCTTGCATCGCTCGTGAACCCGCCGTCAGGCCAGTTTGGCGATGCCGGCAGCGAGGGCGGTTTGCAGCAGCATGACGTCCACGCCGTACGCCAGCATCCGGAAGCCCTTCGCGCGGTACTCGGCAGCCCAGGCGTCATCGCCGGCCAGGAATCCCGCCGTCTTGCCGTGGCGTGCGCAGGCGCCGAGCAGGGCGTCGACCGAAGACAAGAAGCGAGGATGCGAGAACTGCGCGGGGATGCCGAGAAAGTTGGTGAGATCGAAGTGCCCGAGCCACACGACGTCGACGCCGGGAACGGCTGCGATCGCGTCCACGTTCTGGATGCCGACCGCGGTTTCGACGAGGCAGATGACGAGCGTGCGCTCGTGAGCGGCCGCCATGGTGTCGGTCACGGCTCCCCCTTCGTAGTCGTCGTGCGGCGCCACGCCGAAGGCTGCGCCGCGCCGACCGTGCGGGGGATAGCGCGTGTACGAGACGATCCGCGCCGCCTGCTCGGCGGTTTCGACCATCGGCACCATGATGCCGAGCGCGCCGGCGTCGAGCATGCGTGCCACAAAGTGGTACTCGGTGGCGGGGACGCGCACGAGCGGGACGAGGCCGATGCCGCGGCACGCGGCGAACTGCCACTTCATCGTCTCCACGTCGATTCCGCTGTGCTCCATGTCGTAAAGCAGGAACCGCGCGCCGGCGGCCTTTACGATTTGCGGAAGGCTCGGCGTGAAGAACTCGAACGCCATCGTGCCGACGACGGTGTCACCGGCGGCCAGTCGCTCTTTCACGGGATTCGGTCGCATGCCGTCGCTCCCAAGTTGACAAACTGGTATGATGAGTTGATCATCGTACCATGTTCGAGCCCGTTCCGCGGCAGCGTCTCTACCAGGAAGTGGTCGAGCAAATCCTCAGTCTCATCCAGCGCGGAAGCTTCGTCGCGGGCGCCGACTTGCCGTCCGAGCGCGAGCTTGCAGACTCGCTCGCCGTCGGGCGTCCCGCGGTCCGCGAAGCGCTCCATTCACTGCAGGAGCGCGGCATCGTCGCCATCCGCCACGGCCGCCGCGCGCAGGTGCTCGAGCCCTCCTCGGCGCTCCTTGCGCCGCGAATCGCCGACGCCGCGCTTCACGTGCTTGCCACCGCGGGCAACTCGCGCGACGAGGTGCTCGAGGCGCGCATCCTGTTCGAGACCGCGGTGGCGAGGCTGGCCGCGGAGCGCGCGACGTCGGAGCAGCTCGACGCGCTGCGCCTCGCGCTGGCGCGAAACCGCGACGCGGTGGACGCCGAGGACGACTATCTCGAGAGCGACCTCGCCCTGCATCGGGCCATCGCAGCATGCTCCGGCAACGCGCTCTTCGTCGCCATCAGCGACGGCATGCTGGGCTGGCTGCGCCGCTATCACGAGGACATGGTGCGCGTGCCGGGCGCGAGCCGCATCAGCCATCGCGAGCACGCGAGGGTCGTCGAGCGCATCGTCGCGCGCGACCCGGAGGGTGCCGTCCGGGCGATGACCGAGCACTTGAAGCGAAGCAACGCGCACTATCGCGAACGCAAGCAGGGCAGGGCGGCGCAGGCCACGCGCGAGCGTGCACGACGCCGACGGTAGTACACGACAATGCGGCGAACCAACGCCGCCCATGCAGGAGGAAGCTACATGCTGCGCAGGACCTTGCTGACCAACGCGGCCGCTTGTATGGCGGCTGCAGTCCTACCGACCGCCCCCCGCGCACAGTCGACGCGGGAGTTGCGGATGGGCACTCCCTTCGTGAACGGCAGCAACCTTCACCAGGGCATGCAGAAGTTCGCCGAAGTGGTCAATAGCCAGACCGGAGGCCGCTACAAGGTGCTCGTGTACACCGACAGCCAGATCGGCGACATCCAGCAGCTCATCTCCGGCATGCAGCTCGGCACGGTCGACATGGCCTACCTCGGAATCGGCAACGGCGCAAGCCTGAAGGGCGGCGCGCCGCTCAACATCGCGTACACCCCCTATCTGTTCAAGACCAAGGAAACCGCGCGCGAGATCCTGAACGGCCCCATCTTCGTCGAGATGTTCGATAACCTCGCGAAGGAATCCGGCGTGCGCGGGTTCGCGGCGGCCGGTGCGCGCTCGGGGCGCGCCGTGCAAAGCATCAAGGGACCCGTGAACAAGCCGTCGGATCTGAACGGCATGCGGCTGCGCATCCCGCCGATCGACATGTTTCGTGCTGCGTTCGAATCGGTCGGCGTCAAGCCGGTCCCGATGGGTCTCGCCGACGTGTACCAGGCCTTGAGCCGGGGGCAGGTCGACGGGCAGGACAACGGATTCGATCTCGCGCTCTCGTTCAAGTGGCACGAGGTCGCCAAATACTGGTCGGCTACGAACCATTGCTACGAGCTTGCGACCTGGTACGTGTCCGAAAAGCTCTGGCAATCGATGACTGCGGCCGATCGTGAGACGTTCAAGCGCGCCGCGCACGAGGGCGGTCTGGTCGTCACGCGGCTCGGTGAGGAGATCGACCGCAACGGCGTCGAAGAGCTCAAGAAGGCCAACGTCACGTACGTCGTACCCGACATCGCCGCGTTCCGCGAGGCGTTCAAGGACGTTCACAAGCCGTACGAGGGCAAGGTCTGGCCAGTGGGCCTGGTCGACAAGATCCGCGCAATGCAGGGCTAGGCGCTGCCGATGATCGAACGCGTGACCAGGGCCGCGCTCGCGGTCGAGCGCGTCCTTGGCGTCGTCGTCGGTGCGCTGGTGCTGGTGCTGCTCGGCATCGTGCTGCTCCAGCTCGTGGATCGGCATTTCTTCGACGTAGGCATCCAGGCGCCCGACCAGCTCGTACGGATCGGCGTCGTATGGCTTTGCTTCCTGGGCTTCGCGTCGGCGTTGCAGTCCGGTGCCAACATCAGGATCGAATTCCTGGAGCACTGGCTGGGCGCCAGGGAACGCGTGGTCCTCGCCGTCGTGTTCGACACGGCGATGCTCGCGCTGTGCTGCCTTCTTGCAGTGAAGGGCATGCGCCTTGTCGAGGTGGGCGCAGGCCAGCAGTTGCTCGGCACCCCGTTCACCGCAGCACTTCCCAACACGGGCTTTGTCGTGGGCACGATCCTCACCGGACTGTTCGTGCTGGCGCGACTGGTGCGTCATTTGGCCGGACGTGCGGCGGCCTAGATGCTGATCCTGCTGTTCGTGGCGTTCCTGCTGTTGATCGTGGTGGGATTCGACGTCGGGTTCTCGATGGTGCTCGCTTCATGGCTGGGCATCCAGGCCAAGACGGATCGTCTCGTCGACACGGTGATGATGCCGCTGTCGATGATCGCGTACGTCGACAATTACGCGCTGGTCCAGATCCCGCTCTTCATCCTTGCCGGCGAGCTCATGAACCGTGGCGGACTGACGTTGCGACTCATCGCATGGGCGCAATCGCTGGTCGGTCACTTCAAGGGCAGCCTCGGGCATGTCTCGATCGTGACGAACCTGGTGCTCTCGGGCGTCTCCGGATCCGCGGTTGCCGATGCGATTGCAACGGGCAAGCCGCTGATCCCAGCCATGCGCGAGAAGGGCTATCACGAGGGATTCGCCGGCGCCGTAATCGCCGCCGGCGCGCTGCTGGGACCGATCATTCCGCCGTCGATTCCGATGGTCGTGTATGCGCAGATTGCGAGCCAGTCGGTGGTGAAGCTGTTCATGGCGGGCGTCCTGCCGGGGTTGATGCTGGCCGCCGGGTATCTCGTCATTTGCACGTTGATCGCGCGCATGCGCGACTACCCGCGGATGACCAGGACGACGATGGCGCAACGCGGGCATGCCACGCTGCATGCGGGGTGGGCGCTGATGATGCCCGTGATCATCATCGGCGGCATCCGGTTCGGTCTCGTGACGGACACCGAGGCGGCGGCGGTTGCCGCGCTGTATGCGCTGATCGTCGCGTTCGTCGTCTATCGCAGCATTCACCTGCGCGACTTGACGTCGATCCTGGCGTCGACGGGCCGCTCCACAGGAACGATCCTGTTCCTCCTCGCCGCGGCCGGACCTTTCAGCTGGCTCGTGGCGGAGGCGCAGGTGGGCGTCACGGCGACGGCCTACATCCGCAGCGTTTCCGACCACCCCGTCGTCATCCTGCTCGTCATCAACGCTTTTCTGCTGCTCGTGGGATGCCTCATCGAGCCGTTGCCAGCCATGATCATCTTCGTGCCGACGCTCCTGCCGCTGGGAGCGCAGCTTGGCATCGACCCGATTCAATTCGGAGCGGTCATCGTGCTCAACCTGATGATCGGCCTCATGCACCCTCCAATCGGACTCCTCCTGTTCGTGGTCTCCAGTGTGGGAAAAGTGCCGATGGGCGCGGTCATACGCGAGTCGCTGCCCTTCCTCGCTTGGTCCATCGCCGTGTTGGCGTTGGCAATCATCTACCCGCCCATCACGACCTGGCTGCCGAGTACCATGCGCTAGGGCAACGGGTCCGCGAGTGCTGCTGGAGAAGACCAATGATCGACGAAGCACCGAGCATCCAACGCAAGGCATTCGTGCGTCCCCCGCAGGAGCTGGTCGAAGCGCTGCGCGGCACGCCTACCGGCTTCCTCGTCGACGCGATGGGCGGGGGTGGCGCGCTCGATTACCGCATCAAGCCAGCGATCGGCGATCAGGCCGCCTTCTGCGGCGTGGCGCTGACGTGCAATGCGGGACCGGCGGACAACCTTGCGCTGCTGGCCGCTCTCGAGTCGTTGCAAGCCGGTGACGTGATCGTGTGCACGACCGGCAGCTATACCGGTTGCGCTGTCACGGGAGATTTGGTCCTTGGCATGGCTCGCAACTGCGGTGCCGTGGCTTTCGTCACGGACGGCTGCGTGCGCGACCTGCGCGGCATTCGAATGGTGGGACTGCCGTGCTACTGCGCGGGTATCACGCCGAACTCGCCGGCGCGCAACGGTCCTGGTACGGTCGGGTTCGATATTGCCCTCGCCGGCCATCCGGTGGCCAGCGGCGATGTGGTCGTGGGCGACGAGGATGGGGTCGTCGTGGTTCCCAAGGCGCTGCTCGAGGAAGTCACCGCGCGCTTGCCGGCAATACGCAAAGCGGAGGGCGAGATGGACCAGGCGGTCCGCGACGGCATGCGGCTGCCGACATTTCCGCGGAAGAGCTGACAGCAGGGGCGACCCCGCAAGTCCGAATCGCGGCGTCAGCGGGGTACCGAACCGTACGCCTGGATAAGTGTGAACGTGGTACCCCAGGCCCCAGGGCGTGCAAGCTCGGCCTCAACTTCGCGGATGAGGTCATTCAGCGCGTCCTGCCCAGCGAGCGCCTCGAGCCGCGGACGGAGCGACGCCGCGAATTGCAAGGGAAGCCGCAGGTACGGATGGCCCGGCGGAAGCGCAACGATGCGTGCCTCGACGCATGGTTCAACGACTACGCCACGCAAAAGCTCGGGAAGGTCGCGCCCGGAGTTGAAATTGCCGCCAGCTGCGCGGAACCCTTCGTCAATCAAACCGATCAGCCGCTCGGCCGCAGGAGCCCGCGGATTGATGCGCCACGAAGCCAAGTCGGGATCCTCCAGAACGATCCATCCGCCCGGTGTTACGAGTCGGGCGTAAGCGGCCAACTGCTCCGCTCCGCGTCCAAGCGGGGCAATTTGAAACCTGGAATGCACAAGATCGAAGGAGTGCGCAGGAAGCGCGCTGGCAAACAGATCGTCCTTGATCAAGGTAACGTTCGACAAGGACTCGGATTCGATGAATGCCCCGGCGTTGGCCAGCATCTTGTCATCGACGTCAGAACCAAAGACGGCGCCACGCGTGCCCACCCACTCACTCAGAATCCTCAGCCAACCCATGACCCCGCACCCCACGTCCAGCGCCTTGGTTGCTGACCCGGCAGGTATCTTTGCGAGCAATTCGCGACCGGCCGGCTCCCAGACGCGGGATTGGAGTTGCAGCCGTTCGAGCTCGGAGCACTGTCCTGCCATCAGGTAGGAAGAGGTACGCTCACTCATTTGTGGCCTCCGTCGCAAGGACCAGAACAATTTGTGGAACGGAGGTTACCTTTCGCCCGCGCGTCAGTCGAGCTCAAGCGTTCGCGGAACGCGCGGACGGTTGACCTCCTTCAGCGCTTTGTATGGGCATACTACCGGCTGCGGGGCAAAGACCACTCTGGATGCGGCACTGGCGAGAGGCCTCGATGCAGCGCACGCATGAATTCGCACCGCTTGTGGTGGTGCACGATGGGTGGCGTCCGCATCCGCTCGTGTGGATACATCGCAGCGAAGCGCGTGCGATCGCTGCCGAGCTTCGCGACGTTGGCCATGATGTGCGACGCCGTCGTTTCGCTCCCACTGCCGTGCGCGATGATCGTGCGGGCTTGCCCATTCTGCGCCTGTCCGACCCGGTGATGCTACGCGCCACCAAGGCATTCGCCGCAGCGCGAGTGCCATACGTCGGCCCGAGCTTCGCGGTGATGGCGCGCTGCTACGACAAATACGCTGCGAGCAAACTGGTTGCGGCAAGTGGTTCAACCTGTCCGGACACAGCGCTTGGCACGGAAGCGGAGCGCATACCGTTTCCAGCGGTGCTGAAGCCGCGCTGGGGCTCCGACTCCATCGGATTGCGCCGTTACACCCGAGGACGCTTGCCGGCCCGCGCGAACAGCGCGCGTTATATCGTTCAACGATATGTCCGCGGAAGCGAAATCACGGTTGCCGTTCTCAATGGAGAGGCCGGCGCGCCGCTGCACATTCGCACCCCGGACGGAGAGCTGTACACCTTTTTGCGCAAGTACGTGCTACGACCGGACATCGTTCCTATGTTGGATGGGCCGCTCGCCGATCGCATTCGTCGCGAGGCAGTGCGGATCTGCGCAATGCTTGGGGTCGACTGGGCGGCACGCGTCGATTTCATTCACGAGCGCGACAGCGACACCTTGTACTTCCTCGAATGCGACGTGGCGCCGCTCGTTGGACTTGGGTCGGCGTTCGAGAGGAGCCTGCGCGCGGCGCACGTTACGCGAGAAGCGCAGCTCGACCGCCTCTTTCGCGGACATCTTGCTCCCCGGTAGGCGCAACCCCGTTGACATGCGCGATTCGCGGAGCGCGAGCGGTCATATAATCAATGGTTAGGTTGTTCTGGTTACCTTGAACGTCTGCAGCACAACAACCCCATCGGTACGACCCATGGACCATGAGCCAACACCATCCCTGCAAGGTTCCTGCCATTGCGGAGCGGTACGCCTCACGCTCCCAACTGCGCCCGAGACGGCGACGAGTTGCAACTGCTCGTTGTGTCGGCGAACAGGAGGAGTGTGGGCCTACTACGAATTCGGAACCGTGTCGGTCCAAGGGCATCCTGAGAACACGGAAAGCTACGTCTGGGGAGATCGAACGCTGAGGAATGTGCGCTGCAAGATCTGCGGCATCGCCACCCATTGGGAACCGCTCGAGCCCGAGCCCGGCGCTCGCCATGGAGTGAACCTGCGCAATTTTGAACCGGCGCTCCTGGAGTCCGTCGTCGTCAGGCGCTTCGATGGAGCGGACACCTGGAAGTTTCTTGACTGATCACGTGCTGTGAGATGCCTAAACGTCCGTTGGCCGTCAAGCCAAGCTGCAATCGCGATTGGCTGTAAAGCACTGATGATGGCAGGGTGATGTTGCGCATTTGGTCACTCGCTCCCGCGCGCATGGCGTTATCCGCGTCTCACCGCTACCCCGTCTGACTTGACGGTGGCAGCATGCGCACATCACGTAACCTGGCCAGCACCCAAGAAGTGTGCCGAAGCCCATACCAGTCGCTATTCAACACCAAAGGTCGCGCGTGACGGGTGTGCGCCGGGAGGCGTTTGGGTGGTACACCGACGCGCCACCTTCTCCAATGGAGGCGGCCGTTCACTTTGCGCAACGCGCGGAGCGCGACGCCGCGAACCGTTCGCTCTATGCCGAGGCGCTTGGACTGTTCCTCGCCACCTGCTGGAACATCCATCCATACCAGCAACGCGTGGCGTGACGACGATCTCGCGTTGATCAACGCATCGGCCGCCCGTCGTCTGCGCGTTGCTTGAACACCCGCGTCGACTTCATGCCGTCGCGCCGGAAATCCTCGAACGGGCACTTCGGCCCCTTCACCGCGCGACACCCCGGCCCCGGAACCTGGCATAAGATGTCGGTCTTGGCCGACCTGCCGGCGGGTTGCCCGTAGCGACCGAGAGCTGCGAGGAACCGCGCGATCCTTGACTCGCGCTGACGCACCTCCGGAGAGTCCTATGGAAACTGAAGCGAGGTCTGCGGCCCCGTCCGCCACTGGCCCCGAAGCGAAGCCGACACGAAGCGGGACCGTTCCGGCCGGCGTCGAGGCCTTCGTTGCACCCACCGGGATGGCGGCTGCACTGTCGAGCCTGCCGCTTGCGCTGGGCCTCGTGTCGACCACCATCATCGTCGCCGGCCTTTACTACGGCCGCGTGATCCTGGTGCCCCTCGCGCTCGCGTTCCTCCTCGGATTCGTGCTCGACCCTTGGGTCACGCGGTTGAAGCGCCTCGGCATCCCGCGTTTCCTGGCGGTGATCGTGGTGGTGTCTTTCACCCTCGCAGCCATCGGCGGCGCCGGATTCCTGCTGGGTCAGCAGGTCCGCACGCTCAGCGCGCAACTGCCGATCTATCAGGGCAACATCCAATTCAAGCTCCAGAGCTTCCGTCACACGCTGAGCGGACCCGGGATGTTCGACGGAGCCGTCACCACCTTCGACGCCGTCAAGAAAGAGGTCGACCAGGACGCACAGGACAAGCCTGCGCGCAACGCAAAGCCGCAGCAGGTGCAGATACAGGAACAACCGGTTTCACCCATCGAGAAGGCGGCGAAATGGCTGGCCGCTATCGGCGGTCCGCTGACCGACGCCGGCATCGTGCTCATTTTCGTCGTGGTGGTCCTGCTCGACCGGCAGGACCTGCGCGACCGCCTGTTGCGCTTGCTCGGCGGCAATCTCCATCGAACGACCGATGCGATGGATGAGGCGGGCGAGCGCATCGGCAAGTACCTGACCATGCAGCTCGTCGTCAATGCGAGCTACGGTGTTCCCATGGCACTTGGACTATGGGTGATTGGTGTGCCCGGCGCGGTGCTGTGGGGCGCCCTGGCGGCGATCATGCGGTTCGTCCCCTACATCGGTCCGTTGATCTCGGCCGTGTTCCCGCTCGCGCTCGCCTTCGCCGTCGACCCCGGCTGGAACATGCTGCTGTGGTCACTCGCTCTAATCGTGTTCCTGGAGCTCGTCGTCAACAATCTCATCGAGCCGTGGCTCTACGGCGCGAGCACCGGCCTGTCGGCAATGTCGCTCATGGTGTCCGCGACGTTCTGGACACTGGTGTGGGGTCCGGTAGGACTGGTGATGTCGACTCCGCTGACGGTATGTCTCCTGGTCATCGGCCGCCACCTGCCGCAACTGCGCTTTTTTGCGGTGCTGCTGGGCAGCCAGCCGGTGCTCGATCCGGCGACACGCGTGTACCAGCGATTGCTTGCGGGGGACGCGGAGGAAGCGATCGAGCTGTCCCTCGAGCACGTGCAAGCGGATGGCGTGACGGGCTTCTACGAAAAGGTCGGCATTCCGGTACTGCGGATCGCCTGCGTCGATCACGACCGCGTGGCAACCGCCGAGCATCGCTTGCGCGTCGTGAGCGGCGCCGAACGGCTCATCGACGAGCTGGGTCAATCATCGGGCGCCTCCCAGGTGGGCCGGCCTCAAGTCGTTTGCCTCGGCGCCAAGTGGGAGGTGGATACGCTGGGCGCGCGCATGGTGGCGCACGGCCTTGTCGAGTCGGGCGTGACGGCGGACGTGCAGGTGATCGACACTGCCGCTGCCGATTTCGCCACCAAGCTGGATATGCGTGGCGCGCGCATGGTGTGCCTGTCGCACTTCAGTCCGGACCCGAAGACTCGCGTGCGTTACCTTTGCAGGCATCTGCGCAAGCGTTGGCCGAAGCTTCACATCGTCGCGGCGCTTTGGAACGCACCGCCGGACCTTCTCCATGCCGGCGCCGCGCAGGAGCTCGGTGCCGACGCGGTAGCCGCTTCTTTCGACGAGGTGATGCTGCAGGTGCGGCATCACCTGGGACAGCAGTTGTCCGACGAATATCTGCCTGCCCCGATACCCGCCGGCGATCTGGAACGGGTGCGTGCTTTGCGCGCCAGCGGCGCGTTCGACGAGTCGCTGCGGGGCGAATTTGATCGCGCGGCCAAGCGCGCCGCGGAGGTGTTCGATGCCCCGATCGGTCTCGTCACGCTCATCGATGAGTCGGTACAGCACGTATGCGGGGCGAGCGCTGCAGAGTCCGTCTCCGCGGGCTCCGGTTCCGCCGGCGAATCATTCAAGATCGCGCGCGAGCTCTCGCTGTGCGGCCATGTCGTCGCGAGCACCGAGCCCCTCATTGTCACGGATGTCGCACGCGATCCGCGGTTCGCCAACAATCCCGCGTTGGCCGCGGAAGGCATACGTTTCTACGCCGGCGTTCCCTTCCGGGACGCAGAAGGCCACGTGCTTGGATCGCTTTGCATCCTCGACCGCAACGCTCGGTCATTCAGCGAGAGCGACGTGAGGCTGCTGCAGTCCATGGCCGACGAGCTGCGCAGCCTCCTGCGACCTGTCACGCCGGATGAGCCCGGCCTGCGCGAGATCGTCGAGCGGGAGCACGACCCTGCGTCGGCTACAGTTGCTCAACCGGTCCCTGGCTAGCCGGTAGCACAAAGACACTGATCATGCGGGCGAAGCGAGATGTCGAAGCGCTTCGCCGCTTCGTAATGTAATTTAATTACATGTACGGCGTGTCGTCGCGACTTCATTGGCCAGTGCGCCGCCGGGACGCGCGGTCCAAGGCGCGATGCAAGCCATCGTCGTTTCCCCTATGCGTGTGGACCGAAAACGCGGAGGGGTTGACGCGCGACGATGCGGGGGTAAACTGCCCGTCGCGTAATTAAATTTCAACGCCCCGACTTGCCCGTACCCGGTGACGCGTTGAAGCTGCCATAACGCCCATGTCGAAGGAGGTGTCCATGAACCGTTTCGCCGCCCGGCAATCGCCTTTCCTCGGTGCGGGCCATGCCTGCGCGGTGGGCTTGCTCATGTGCGCGATGATTGCGACGGGCCTTGCCGCTGTGGAGGCTGGCGCAGCACCCCCCAAAGGCGGCGCCGCCAACCTAGCGATGATCGGAGAGCCGCAGACTCTCGATCCCATGGCGTCTACCGCCGACCTGGTGGGGACGATCATGCAGCACGTCTACGAGCTGCTCTACACCTACGACGCGAACTCCAACGTGGTCCCCATGCTCGCCGAAGCCATGCCGAGCGTCTCGCGGGACGGGCTGGTGTACACGATCCCCTTGCGCACGGGCGTCAAGTTCCACAACGGCAAAGACATGACATCGGCGGATGTCGTGGCCTCGCTCAACCGCTGGATGGAAATGGCACCGCGCGGCAAGGCGGTAGCGAAGGAAGTGAAGTCGGTCGAGGCCAAAGGACCCAACACGGTCGTCATCACGTTGAGCCGGCCGTACGCCCCGCTGGTCGCGCACCTCGCGCTGTCGAACGGGTTCGCAGCGATCATGCAGAAGGATTCCATCGCGACGCCGCTGACCCAGTTCGTGGGCACCGGCCCGTACATGTTCAAGGAGCGCAAGCCGGACCAATACGTGCAGCTCGTTCGCTTCGACGGTTACAGCGCACGCAAGGAGACGGCCAGCGGCTACGGCGGCAAGCGCGAAGCGTTGCTCGACGAGCTGCGCTTCATTCCCGTACCCAACGCCAATACGCGCGTCGAAGGCATGTTGTCGGGTCAATACCACTTCGCCGACGTGCTGCCGGTCGAAGCCTATTCGCGTCTCGAGGGGGCGCCCGCCGTCAAGCCCGTGCTCACGGCGCCATTCGGCTTTCCGTACATCGTGCTCAACACGAAGCAGGGACCCCTGGCCAACGTCGCTCTTCGCCAGGCGGTGCAGGCGAGCCTCAACAATGCCGACATGATGGGCGCCGGGTTTGGGGATCGCAAGTTCTACGATACGGACCCCAATCACTACGCCAAGAACACGCCGTTCTACTCGACCGCGGGAACCGACGCCTACGGCAAGGGCGACGCCAAGAAAGCGGCGGCGATGGTGGCATCCGCCAAGTACGACGGCACCCCCATCAAGATCCTGACCAGCCAGCAATACGATTTCCACTATCGGATTGCGCTTGTCATGGCGGAGAACCTGAAGGCGGCCGGCTTCAAAGTCGACATGCAGGTGGTCGACTGGTCCACATTGATCCAGCGCCGCAACGATCCCGCGCTGTGGGACCTCTACATCACGCATTCGGCGGTCCTTCCCGAGCCCACGTTGACCCCGCCGCAGCTGGGCGACGGCGCGCCCGGCTGGTGGAGCTCGCCCGCCAAGGACAAGGCCCTCGCCGAATTCAACGCCGAAGCCGATCCGAAGAAGCGCGCAGCACTTTGGGGCAACGTGCAATCGGTGGTGTTCGCCGAAGTGCCGTATATCCGGGTTGGCGACTTCAACAACCTGACCGCGCGATCGGCGAAGCTCGAAGGCTACGTGCCGATGCCATGGCCCTTTTTCTGGAACACGGGCCTGCAGAAATAATCGCGCTTGAGGCAGCCGCCCACCGACATCGAGGCATCCAACGGCGTCGCGGCGGCGAGGTCGCTCGTGGATCGTGACTGGGAGAGCGACTCGGCCGCATGACCCGCTACCTCGCGTCCCGGTTCGCCGGCATGGTGATGGTGATGCTCATCGTCGCCGCGCTGGTGTTCCTGATCACCCGCCTCGCCCCCGGCGACCCCGCTGCAGTGATGCTCGGGGAGCAGGCAACGGCTGCGGACATCGCCCAGTTGCGCGCTTCGTATGGGCTCGACAAGCCGCTGCCGCTGCAATTCGTGTACTGGTTATCCGAGCTCGCGAGGGGAAATCTCGGACAGTCGATATTCCTGCAGCGGCCGGTCACCCAGGCGCTGCTCGAGCGCGCGGAACCGACGTTCTTCCTCACGCTGTTCGCCATTTGCATTGCCACGCTGATCGGCGTTCCCTGCGGCATCGCGGCCGCGGTCTGGCGGGGCAGGGCGGTCGACCAGGCGTTCTCGGGATTTGCGATGCTCGGCGCGAGCATCCCGAGCTTCTGGCTCGGCCTCATCCTCATGCAGATCTTCGCGGTGAGCCTCGGCTGGTTTCCGGTGGCGGGCTATGGCGATCCCGGCGTGCCGCTGTCCGACCGACTGCACCATCTCGTATTGCCGGCAATCGTGCTTGGAGTGGTCAATTCCGCGCTGATCCTCCGCTTCACGCGGGCCAGCATGCTCGATGTTCTGGGTGAGGACCACATTCGCACGGCGCGTGCAAAAGGCGTGTCGGAGTCGCGCGTCGTGCTTCATCACGCGCTGCGCAATGCCTTGATCCCGGTGATCACCGTGCTGGGGCTGACGTTCGCCTTGCTGATCGGTGGCGCAATCGTGACGGAAACCGTGTTCGGCCTTCCTGGCATCGGCAACCTCGTCGTCTCGGCCGTCCTGCGCCGTGACTACCCTGTCATCCAGGGCGCGTTGCTTGTGATCGCGGGCCTCTACGTGTTGATCAACTTGCTGATCGATCTCCTGTACCTCGCGATCGATCCGCGGGTCAAGTACTGAAGTCCGATGCGCACGGCTGCCGAGACCCCGCTTGTCACCGCGCCGATGGTGTCCGGCGAGCGCCCGCGCGGCCCGACGGCCATCCTCGTGCGCAAGTTGTTCGGACGCAAGGTCGTGCTCGTCGGCGCAGCGATCCTGACCGTCGTTGCTCTCGCCGCGCTGCTCGCGCCGTGGATCACGCCTTACGATCCGATGGCCATGAAGATCCTCGACCGGCTGCAGGGCCCGCGCGCTACGCACTGGTTCGGAACGGACGAGCTCGGCCGTGACGTGTTCTCGCGCGTCGTGTTCGGCGCCCGCTACTCGCTCATGATCGGCGCGCTCGTCGTGCTCGTCTCGATGGTCTGCGGTGTGCTCCTCGGCCTCGCGGCCGGATTCTTCCGTGCGCTCGACGGACCCGTCATGCGCGTCGTGGATGCGATGATGTCGTTCCCCGATATCCTGCTCGCCATTGCGCTGGTCGCCGTGCTCGGCGCTTCGATGGCCAACGTCGTGGTCGCGCTCGCCATCGTCTATACGCCTCGGGTCGCGCGCGTCGTGCGCGCGTCGACGCTGGTCGTCCGCGAGCTCCTTTATATCGAGGCAGCGCGTGCGCTCGGCGTCGCCACCTGGCGGATCCTGTTCATCCACATCCTGCAAAACATCGCCTCGCCGATCCTCGTGCAGGCCACGTTCATCTTCGCGTATGCGGTACTCGCCGAAGCGGGCCTGTCCTTCCTCGGCGTCGGCGTCCCGCCCGAATGGCCGACCTGGGGAACGATGATCGCAAGCGGTCAGCAGTTCGCGCATCGCGCGATCTGGCTCGTGCTGTTTCCGGGCGTCGCCATCGTGCTGTCGGCGCTTTCACTGCAGATGGTGGGGGATGGATTCCGCGACCTCCTCGATCCCAAGCTTCGCAAGTCGCTGTGAGCGCTGCGACTATCCACCAGCCGGCGCCGGGACCGCTCCTTGCGGTGAGGAACCTGCGGACACACTTCCGCACCGACGCCGGCGTCGTGAGGGCCGTGGAAGATGTTTCTTTCACGCTTCATGAGCGTGAGACGCTCGCCATCGTCGGTGAATCGGGTTCCGGTAAGTCGGTGACGAGCCTGTCGATCATGGGTCTCGTTCCAGCGCCTTCCGGACGCGTGGTCGCAGGCGAGATCCTCTTCAGGACACGGGAAGGCGCCGTGGTCGATCTCGCACAGCTGCCTGCCAAGGCAATGCGCCGCTTGCGCGGTCGCGACCTCGCGATGATCTTCCAGGAGCCGATGACCAGCCTGAATCCGGTACTGCGCGTCGGCGACCAGATTGCCGAAGCGGCGGCGATTCACTTGCGGCTCGATCGCGCGGCGTCGCGCAAGCGCGCGCTGGAAATGCTCGAGCTCGTGGAGATTCCGGCAGCGAGGCAGCGGATCGCCGAGTATCCGCATCAGCTGTCGGGCGGCATGCGCCAGCGGGTCATGATCGCGATGGCGCTCGCGTGCGATCCGCTTTTGCTGATCGCGGACGAGCCTACGACAGCGCTGGACGTGACGATCCAGGCGCAGATCCTCGCGCTGCTCGACACCCTGCGGCGCGAGATCAAGCTCGCGGTGCTGTTCATCACGCACAACCTCGGCATCGTTGCCGAGATCGCCGATCGGGTGGCCGTCATGTACCACGGCCGGATCGTGGAAGAGGCGGACGTCGCCCCGCTGTTCGACAAGCCCCGGCATCCGTACACGCGCGATCTCCTTTCATGCCTGCCGCGCCGGGCGCTCGGGGCGGAGCCGGTTGTGCCAGGCGATCGGCGGCGGCTGCATGCGATTCCCGGCCAGGTCGCGAGCGCCACGGAGGTTTTGCCCGGCTGCGCGTTCGCGCCGCGCTGTGCGCTGGTGCGACCGGTCTGCGCATCGGCGATGCCCCCGCTGTTCGAGCTCGAAGCGGGCCAGCGGTCACGATGCGTCCGATGGAGCGACCTGTGACCGAAGCTCTCGTTTCCGTGCGTGGCCTGACGAAGTACTTCGGCCCGCGCGACCGTCCGGTGCGGGCCGTGGACGACGTGAGCTTCGATATTGACAAGGGCGAGGTGCTCGGCATGGTCGGCGAATCAGGCTCCGGCAAGAGCACGATCGGGCGCACCTTGCTCAAGTTGACCGACGCCACCGCAGGACAAATCCGCTACGCAGGGGTCGACTTGACGCCGCTGACGGCACGCGCGATGCGTCCCTTTCGCCGCCGGCTGCAGATCATCTTCCAGGATCCGTACGCGAGCCTCAACCCGCGCCGGCGCGTGGCCGACGCCATCGGCGAGGCGCTCGCGACGCACGGCCTGCATCCCGGGCGTGCACGCGCGCCGAGGATCGCGGAGCTGCTCGCCCTCGTGGGGCTCGCGCCCGAGCACGCACGGCGCTTCCCGCACGAGTTCTCGGGCGGGCAACGGCAGCGCATCGGCATCGCGAGAGCGCTGGCGGTCGAGCCGGAATTCATCGTCGCCGACGAGCCGGTATCGGCGTTGGACGTCTCGATCCAGGCGCAAGTGATCAACCTGCTGTCGGACCTGCGTGAGCGGTTGCATCTCACCATGCTGTTCATCTCGCACGATCTCGACGTCGTCGAGTACTTGTGCGACCGCATCGTCGTGCTCTATCTCGGCAAGGTGATGGAGGTGGCGCCGGCGAAGGAGCTTTACGGATCGCCGCAGCATCCGTACACGCAGGCGCTGCTGGCGGCGTCGCCGCGGCCCGATCCGAAGGGGCGTGCCAAACGGCGGCTGTTGCAGGGCGACATTCCCAGTCCTGTCGACCCTCCGTCCGGCTGCGTGTTCCGCACGCGCTGCCCGTTCGCCCTCGATGATTGCGCCGTAACGGTGCCGGTCCTGCGCGAAGTGGCGACGGGCCATCTCAAGGCGTGCCTGCGGGACGACATCGCATGACCCGGCGGGGCGAGCCGACGCGTTCCCCGGGCGACTTGCTCGTGACGATGCGCGAGCAAGGCTCCGCGCTGTCGCCCGCGCACCGGCGGGTTGCGGCCACCATGCTCGAGGATCCGGAGTTCGCATTGCGCGCGAACGTCGATGCACTCGCGCGCCGCGCCGGAGTCAGCCCGCCTACGATCACCAGGTTCTGCCGCGCGCTGCGATGCGCGGGCCTGCGCGAGTTCAAGCTGCGCCTTGCGCAGAACCTGGCGGTCGGCAAGTCGACGCTGCATCGGGCCGTGGTCCCCGGCGACGACATGCAGGCCGTGACGCACAAGGTCCTGGAGGACGCCGTCCGCGCGCTCGCCAGCATCGAGCAGCACGCGGTTTCCGCGGATCTCGAGCGGGCAGCGCGGAAGATCGCGTCGGCGCGCCGTGTCGATTGCTACGGCGTGGGCAATGTGTCCATGTTCATGGCGAGCGATGCGCAGGCGCGGTTCGCGAGGCTCGGCCTTGACTCGCGAGCCTACTTCGATGCGCACCTGCAGCTCATTTCCGCGGCCACGATGAGCAAGCGCGACGTCGTGCTGGCCATTTCCTACGTCGGGCGCCAGCGCAGCCTGCTGCACGCTGTCGAGGTGGCGCGGGAGCAGCACGCCATGATCGTGGCGATCACCCAACCGGATACGCCGTTGGCTCGTCTTTCGGATGTGGTCCTGCCGGTGGCGGTTCCGGTCGACCGCGCGATGCGGGTCGGTACCGAGGCCTATCTCGCGCAGATCGCCTATCTCGAGATCCTGATGGTCGGTGTCGGATTGCGCCGCAGCCCCGCGGCGTTCCGCAAGCTCAAGCGAGTGCGCGAAGTGCTGAAGGAGCGCGGCATCGAGACCGAAACCCATCCGGTGGTACCGTCACCATGATCGAGCACCGGAGAGGCCGATGAGCGAGACCCGTCCACTGCTTCTGCGCGGCGGCACCGTTGTCGATGGTTCAGGACGGGATCGCTTCGTCGCCGACGTGCGCATCGCCGAAGGTCGCATCGAGGCGATCGGTGCCGATCTTCACCAGGACGGTGCGGAAGTGTTCGACGTATCCGGCGCGATCGTCGCGCCGGGGTTCATCGATGTGCATACGCACGACGACCAGGCCGTGCTGTCGTCGCCGCAGATGCTGCCGAAGATCACCCAAGGGGTCACGACGGTGGTCGTGGGCAACTGCGGGATCAGCCTCGCGCCGCTCGTGCGTGCCGAGGTTCCGCCGCCGCTCAACTTGCTCGGCGGCGCATCGTACGTCTACCCGACCGTGGCATCGTACGTCGCGGCGGTCGACGCGGCGCAACCCGCGGTCAACGTCGCAGCGCTCGTCGGCCATTCGACCCTGCGTGTGGCCACGATGGACGATCCGTACCGTCCCGCCACGCCAGGCGAGCAGGCTCGCATGGGTGAGCTGCTGAGGGAAGGCCTGGAGGCCGGCGCCATCGGCTTGTCGTCGGGCGTCTTCTACGCCACGGGTGCCGCGGCCGACATCGAAGAGCTGTCGCTGCTTGCGCGAATCGCCGGGGAGAAAGGCGGCGTCTACACGACGCATATCCGCCAGGAGATGGACCAGGTGCTCGCGTCGCTGGATGAAGCCTTTGCGACCGCACGACGCGGTAACGTTCCGGTCGTGATCTCGCATCACAAGTGCGCCGGGCCGCGGAACTGGGGCCGGACGACGGAGACGCTTGCGCACATCGAAGCGGCGCGTGCGCTGCAACCGATCGGCCTCGACGCGTATCCTTACGTCGCGGGGTCCACCGTGCTGCGCTCGGACCTCGTCGACGGTGTCATCGACATCATCGTTACCTGGTCGACCCCTCATCCAGAGATGTCGGCGCGCCATCTTGCCGACATCGCGGCCGAATGGAGCTGCACGCAGCAGGAGGCGTGCGAGCGGCTGCAGCCTGGCGGCGCGTGCTACTTCCAGATGCACGAGGACGACGTGCAGCGCGTCCTCCGGTACCCGGCGACGATGATCGGCTCCGACGGCCTTCCGCACGACCGGCATCCGCACCCGCGCCTGTGGGGCACCTTCCCGCGCGTGCTCGGCCATTACAGCCGCGATCTCGGCCTCTTCCCGCTGGAGATCGCCGTCCACAAGATGACGGGCTTGAGCGCGCGACGGTTCAATCTGGCCGGACGTGGTGAATTGCGCCCCGGCTTCCACGCCGATGTGACCGTATTCGATCCTGCGACCATTGCCGACGAGGCGACGTTCGAGCAGCCATCCGTGGCCGCGCGCGGCATCCGCCACGTCGTGGTCAATGGCGTGTTGACCTTCGTAAACGGTTCGGTAACGACGCAACGCGGCGGCCGCATGCTTTCATTGGCGGCCGGCTGAGCCGATACGACGAAGGCTAAGAAACGGGGCGTCGCCGGTCAAGAGCTTGCGCGAAACGGGTTCATTGCGCTCGTGTCCAGAATCCTCCCGTCGCGAATTGCGCCTGGATCGCTTCATCGAGCCAGCCGAGGTCGTCCAGCACGTCGAGGACGGTGTACCGGCGTCGTATCAGCCGCGCGCGGCGATAGTCCGCTGCCAGTTTCGCAGCGGAGATACCGAGTTGCGACGGGTGCGAGGCCCCTCCGCAGGCGCGCAGCCATTGCGCAAGTGTCGCGGCAGGCACGAGCCGCGCGCGAAGCTGTGTCGACAGCCTCGGCCATGCAGCGCCCAGCGCATGCAGGCGAGCGGCACGACGCTCGGGTGTCGGCACCTTCGCCATCGTTTCGGCGCGCGCGCTGTCGACGAGCCACGTCTCGGCGAACGAGGCGGTGACCTCGTTCTCGATGCGTTGACGATCCACGCCCGCGCTTGCTTGCACGCCCGCGGCGACCCCGGCAACATCGCGCTCGAGCAGCCACTCGTAAAGCGCCAGCATGGAGACCGCTCCGACGCCGACGCATGCTCCGTGAGCGGCCGGCTCACCGTTCACCGTGAGTCCCTCCATCTCCCACAGATGCGACAGCTGGTGGTCGCTGCCGCTCGCAGGGCGCGAGGTGCCATGCGCCTGCATCGCGAACCCGGAGATGACGAGGCCGTGCATCAGGCCGCGTAATGCCTCGCGATCGTGCGCGGCAACGCGCGCAGGCTGGGAGAGCCAGTCGCGCACGTGATCCTGCACGAGTGCGAATGGCTCGGGCGCAATGCGCTCCTCGCCGGCAGCGTCGGCGAGCATCCAGTCGGCGCCGGCGACGAGCTTTCCCGCGAGATCGCCGTAACCCCAGCTCGCCATTCTCGGCGGCGCCAGCGCAACGATGTCGAGGTCGGCAACGATGGCGATGGGCGGAGAGCAGGCGAGCGTGCGCTTGAACCCCGCGTCGAGCATGGCGGCACCGGACGCGGCGTACCCGTCCATCGAGGCAGCGGTCGCCACGCAGACGTAAGGCGTGTGCGCAAGCTCGGAGGCGTACTTTGTGATGTCGTTGACCACGCCCGCGCCGACGGCGATGGGGAGCGCGCCATGCGCGGCAAGTCGTGAGGAGACGTCGCGCGCAAGCTCCGCCCGCGGCTTCACACGCGGCGACTCGTCTAGCACGATCGCGTCCTCGAGGTTCGCGCCGGCAGCGCGCAGCAGCGACGCTGTCCGCTGGCCGGCGACGCGCATGGTCGTGGCGTCGGCCACGATGCAGCAGCTTCGTGACGGCTGCACCGCGCCGATCGTCGCCGCCACCTGCGTCAGGGCGTCGCGCTCGACGACCACGGCGCGCGTGACGGAAGCCGTGGCGACCGCTTGTGCGAGGAGTGTGTCTTTCACCGGTAACGGCTCCCCAGTGTCCGACCTCGCGACTTCCGCCGACCCCGGCCGAAGAGCGCCGGAACCTGTATTCTAGGTCGATGTTCCTCGGCATCGACATCGGCACCTCGGCGGTGAAGGGCGTCCTCGTCGACGATCGCGACCGCGTGCTTGCCGAAGCGAGCGCACCGCTCGAGATGCAGCGACCGCAACCGCTGTGGTCCGAGCAGGATCCGGAATGGTGGTGGACCGCCACCGAGGCGGTCATCGACGACCTCGCGGCGTCGCACGCGATGGCAAGCGTGGCGGCCATCGGGCTCTCCGGTCAAATGCTCGCGGTCACGCTGCTCGACGAGCGCGATCGTCCTCTGCGCCCGGCGATGTTGTGGAACGACGGCCGTGCGGTTGCGCAATGCAAGGAGCTCGAGGCTCGCGTTCCCGGATTCGCGGAGCGCGTAGGTTGTCGCGCGATGCCCGGGTTTCCTGCCCCGAAGTTGCTCTGGCTTGCGGGCCACGAGCCGGCACTCCTCGCCCGCGCGCGACGGGTGATGCTGGCCAAGGACTACGTCCGACTGCGGCTCACCGGCGAAGCCGTGTCCGACCTGGCCGATGCGTCGGCCACGCTGCTGATGCAGACAATCGAGGGCCGCTGGTCCGACCACATCGCTTCCGCATGCGGGATCTCGGTGGGAGTATTGCCGCGGCTGGTCGAAAGCAACGCCGTGTCGGCGCTGCTGCGACCGCAGGTCGCGGCGCGCTGGGGATTTCGCGATGGCACGCCGGTCGCCGGCGGCGCCGGCGACAACATGTGCGGTGGCATCGGCGCCGGAGTGATCGCGCGCGGTGACGCCTTCATCAGCCTTGGCACGTCGGGCGTGTATTTCGTCGCGAACGACCGATTCGTGCCAGCGTTGGCGAGGGGCATGCACACGCACCGCCACGCCGTCGACGCCCTGTATTGCCAGCAAGCCGTCGTGCTCGCCGCCGGCGGTGCGCTGACCTGGCTCGCCAAGCTCCTTGGCGTCGAAAGCGTCGAGCGCTTCGTGACGGACATCGAGTCCACGCCGATGATGCCGCGCGATGTGCCGTTGTTCACACCATACCTCGGGGGCGAGCGTACGCCGTACGACGATCCGCTTGCCACCGCGACGATGTCGGGCATGCGCTTCACCACCACGCCGCTGCACCTTGGTCGCGCCGTGCTCGACGGCGTTGCGCTCGCGCTCGCGGACTGTCACGACGCGCTGGCCGCAGACGACGCTCCGGTCGACCGCATCCGGCTGATCGGAGGCGGCGCTCGCAGCCTCCTGTGGGCGGAGATCATCGCGACCGTGCTCAACCGCTCGCTCGAGATTCCCGCCGACGGCGCGGTCGGGCCTGCGCTTGGCGCCGCGCGACTCGCGCGACAGTCGGTCGGCGGTGCGCTGCTCGCCACGCCGCAGCCGGTCCGCGACGTAGTATTGCCGCGACCGGAATGGCGAGAGGATTACTTGCGCAAGCGTGAGGCGTTCCACGCCCAATACAGCGCGTTGCGCGACCGCTGACGCGCTCACCGCAGCGCCGCGATCAACCGCGCGACGACGTCTTCGGGGCCGACGATCATCGGCTGGCGCACAGGAAATCCATAGGGCGGCTCGAGGAGCGGCTCGACGCTGAACGTCGACCCGTCGAGGTATCGCTCGACGTGTCCGCGTGCCCGGGTGAACGGCAACGCCGGTGCCAGGTCCCAGATGTAGCAAGGGCCGGTGATCACCGCATCGCAGCGCCCTGCCGCGAGCATCATCATGTGGTAGCAGAGCGAGCCCAGATTGTGAAGACGATAGCCGACGATGCGGCGCACGTCGACGAACTCGTGGATCGCGGTGATCATCACGTTGAGAGTGTCCGGCGCAAGGTGCGAGGGTGCGGCTGGGATGGGCGAGCCGTTGAGGCGCGCTTCTGCGTTTTCGAACGTGAAGGTCTGCCGCACGAGCGGGAAGTGCAGGTAGCCTGCAACCGGTTGCACGGCGTCGAGCAGGCCCATCGCGAGGCCCCATACCGGGAGTCCCCGTGCAAACGAGGCGGTCCCGTCGAGCGGGTCCACCGCCCACTGCCATCGCGCGCCGGGCAGGTACGACACCCGCTCCTCCTCGGAAATGACGCCGAACGACGGCGTGTATCCATTCAGGCGCTTCAGGACGTGTGCCGATGCATCGCGGTCGGCGCGCGTAACCGACGATCCGTCGGCCTTGTCGTCGGCGACGACGGCGCCGTGCAGCGGCACGGTAATGTCGGCGTATTCGCGGAACAGCTGGTCCACGAATGCGAGGTTGTCGACGCGCATGACTTGGCTTTCAGTGTTGGGCGGCAAGCGTGGGATATCGATGCAGCACGTCCACCAGCGCTGCATGCACACGAGGCGCGGCCGCAATGACCTGGCCGCTGTTGACAAACGCCTCATCGCCGGTGAACGTGCTCACCTTGCCTCCGGCCTCCTGCACGAGCAGGCTGCCAGCGGCCACGTCCCAGGCGTTCAGGCCTTTTTCCCAGTGGCCGTCGACCCAGCCCGCCGCGACGTACGCGAGGTCGAGGGCCGCGGCGCCTGGACGGCGAATGCCTGCGCAACGCTGCATGATCTCGCGCAGCGATGCGAGGTAGTCATCGATGTAGTGCCAATCCTTGAACGGAAGCCCGGTGCTCAGCACCGCTTCGTCGAGTCCTGCGCGGGCGCTGACGCGGATAGGGCGGCCGTCGAGAAAGGCGCCGTGGCCGCGACTCGCCGTGAACAGCCGGCCGCTGCTCGGGTCGAAGATGACGCCGACGGCCATCGTGTCGTCGATGCGCAGCGCGACGGACACGCAGAAGTAGGGGATGCCGTGCAAAAAGTTGGTGGTGCCGTCCAGCGGATCGATGATCCACGTGTGCCGTGCCGCACCGCTCTCGCCCGATTCCTCCGCCTTGTACGCGTGCGTCGGGAATTGCGCCGACAGTGTATCGATGATCGTACGCTCGGCAGCCCTGTCGACCTCGCTCACGAAATCGTTGGCCATCTTGCGCTCGATCGTCAGGGTTGCGCGATTTCGCGTGCCTGCCAGGATCACGTCTCCTGCGGCGCGCGCCGCATCGACGGCGGCGGCAAGGAACGCCGCGAGATCGTGGGCCATCGGCAGTCCCGTCAGTGGAAAGGAAACGGGCCTTCGAACCGGCCGACGTTCAGTGTGTGAGTGAAGAGCACGCTGCCCGTCCAGCGATGCAGCTGGAACCCCGGCGGCTCGAGGGTGAACGAGTCCATCCCGTCGCTGCGCAGGTCGAGCGCCGCCTGGTGCGCCGTGCTCGGGCACGACGATGCGATCGTTCCGCCGAAGCGGATCTGTGTTGACCGGTGAACGTGGCCGCACAGCACGCGCTGCACTTCCGGATGACGCTCAATGACGCGCTCGAGCGCATCGATGCCGTCCATGCCGACTTCGTCAAAGTGCGCAAGTCCGGTCGCGAATGGCGCGTGGTGAAGCATGACGAGCGTCGGCGCGTGCGGGCGCTCCGCGAGCTTGCGGTCGAGCCACGCGAGCCGCTCGCTGCACAGGTTGCCCCGGGTGCGCCCGGGTACCACGGAATCGAGCGCGACGAGGCGCAGCGGCAGGGTTTCAATCGCGTATTGGATGAAGGCACCCTCGCGCGGCACGTAGGGCTGGTCGGAGAACGCGCGGTGAAACTCGTCGTGCCTGTCGTGGTTGCCCGGGATGACGTAAAAGGGCGCGCGCAGGTCCGCCAGGATTTCCCTCATGTGCGCATACGCTTCGCGCTGCCCCTTGTCTGCAAGATCGCCGGTCAGCAGCACGGCGTCGGGCTGCGGATCGAGACGGTTCACATGCGCGATGGCCTCGCGCAGCATGGACCCCGTATCGACGCGGCCGTACGCGAGCTCGCCCTTCGGCATGACGTGAAGATCGGACAGTTGCGCGAGCAGCAAGGCGGCCGCCATGGGTTGGCGTTGTGCGGACCGGCGCGCGTACCTGCACGCGCCGGAACCCCTGTCTACTTGGCCATGGCCTTGGTGTCGTTGACCATCTTCGCGAGGCCCGCGTCGGGCGTCACCGAGCCGCGCATCACCTCGTTGATCACATCGCGCTGCATCCGCCAGATGCGCACGGTGTCGCCGGGATAGCCCTGCCAGGGCACCGCGCGCTCGACCTGCAGCGAGACCGTCCGGAAGTTCGGGTTCTTCTCGTAGAACGGGCCCAGGAACTGCGGCCCCGACGCCCGCTTGTTGAGCGGCAGGTAACCGGTGATCTCGACGATGATCGTCTGCGCTTCAGGACCGGTGATGAACTTCGCGTATTCCCACGCCGCCTGCTGCTTGGCGGCATCCTTCGTCGTCATGATGATCGCGCACCCGCCGGTCGGGATACCGCCCTTCGCCTTGTCGTCGGTCGGAAAGACTGCCGTACCGAGCGTGAAGCGCGAGCCGACGGCATCGGTGATGAGGCGCATGCGCGCCGGCGTGTCGAAGAAGAGCCCCGTCTGTCCGGCGATGAATTGCTGGCGCGACGCTTCGAAGTCGAGCATCGCCATCTTGCCGTCGGTGACGAAGCGGCGGTAATCGGCAAGCGCCTTGCGGCCGTTCGCGTTGTCGAACGCGATGTGGCCCGCCTCGTCGAGCATGCGCCCGCCCGACTGGTCGAGCGTCGCCTGGAACAGCCACGTGTCGGGCCACACGTGCACGTCGTATGCCATGCCGGCAGTGCCGGGAGTGGTTGCGGCGATCTTGCCCGCGAGAGCAAGGACGCCGTCCCAGTTGGTGGGCATGTTCGCGGGGTCACCGCCGGCCTTTTTCACGAGCTCGGTGTTGAAGTACATGATCGGCAGGGACGCATTGACGGCAAGACCGTATTGCTTGCCGTTCACCTGGCCGAGCTTGATGACGGAGTCGGTGTAGTTCTCGCTGCGCCATGCAGCGGGCTCGGCCGCGAGCTTCGGACCCAGGTCGACGATCTGCCCGCGCTTTTCGAGGGTGCTGGCGAGCTCTGCCATGAGGTGGAAGCCAGGAAAGTAGATGTCGGGCAACTGGTTGGTCACCGCCGCGCGCAACATGGTCTGGTGTCCTTCGTCGTAGTCCTTCGCTGGCGCGCGGAACTTGATTTCGACATCCGGATGCGCCTTCATGAAGGCCTGCGCGATCGGCTCGTGGTATTTCGCAAACCCGGGCTGAGCGTAGAGCACGTCGAGCGTTACCTTCTCCGCAAGCGCCGGACCGCTGATCCCCAGCGCCACCAGCGCCGTCGCGGCCGCTCCGGCGACCAGATTGCGAAATGGCTTCATGACCGTCCTCCTCAGGTTGGCGCTGACAAAATCACTCTAGCAAAGAGCTTTTGATCAAGCAACTGCCGCAAGCCGCGCCGGGGCGTTCGGTCGACTGGGTGGCCTTCCCGTGACACGATTGCTCACGCTGCGAGCTAACGCTATGATGAACCGATGACCCGGTCGGGTACAACGCCTCGATGAGCGACATCAACGGCCGCTTCGACGAGGCTGCACGCGCCGGCTGGCTCTATTACATCGCCGGCAGGACACAGGACGACATCGCGCGCATTCTCAACGTCTCGCGGCCGACGGCCCAACGCCTCGTCTCGCTCTGCCGGGCAGAGGGCTTGATCAGCTTTCGCCTCAACCACACGATCAGCGACTGCATGAGCCTCGCGTCCGAGTTGCGCGAGCGGCACGCGCTCGTGCATTGCGACGTCGTGCCCACCGACGGCACGGACGAAACCGCGTTCGCTGGCATCACCGAAGCCGCCTCCATCGCGATCGAGCGCATGCTTCGTAGCGCTGAGCCCCTCGTCGTCGGGCTCGGCACCGGCCGCGCGATGCGCGGCTCCGTCGCGCGCGTGGCCCCGTTGTCGCGACCGCTGCATCGCCTCGTGTCCCTCGTGGGAACGATCTCGCCCGACGGTTCGGCAAGCCGCTTCAACGCGCCCGGTGCGCTTGCCGAGCTCACCGGCGCGCAGCACTTTCCGCTGCCGTTGCCAATGCACGCGACCACGCCGGAGCAGCGCGCGCAGCTCCTTGCACTCGACCCCGTGCGGCGGGTGTTCTCGATGGCGCAGGGAGCGGACGCCTGGTTCTCGGGACTGTCCCAATTCGACGACAACGCGCCGCTCTACCGGGACGGATTCATCAGCCGCGACGAGCTGCTGGAGCTCATGAGGCTCGGTGCCGTGGGCGAGAACCTGGGCTGGGCGTTCGATGCGCGGGGCGGCATCCTCGACGAGGGTCCGAACACGCGGCTGACGAGCGTGCGGCCCACGCCCGGCAGCAGCAAGCCCCGCATCTGCGTGGCACACGGACCCGCGAAGCTGCACGCGCTCAAAGCCGCGCTCGAGGGCCGCATCGTGAACGGCCTCGTCACCGACGAGGCGACCGCGCGAGCGCTCCTCGCGCGCTGATCGAGCGATGGCGTCCAGCGACCCGATCGTGCTTCGCCGCGCTGCGCTCGGCCGGCTGCCGACGAGCGTGGCGGCGCCGCGCTACGATGCGGCGCAATTGCGGCCGGGCATCGTCCATGTCGGAATCGGCAACTTCCACCGCGCGCACCAGGCGGTATATCTGGATGACCTGTTCGCGCAAGGACGCGGCTACGCCTTCGGCATCATCGGCGCTGGCGTTCGCGATGCCGATCGCCAAACGCGTGCGGCACTCGCCGAGCAGGACTGGCTCACGACGGTCGTCGAGCAGGACAACGAAGAGTCGCGTGCGCGGGTCACCGCGGCTTTCCAGCACATTGGGATCCTAAGCTTAGAATTCCACGTGGACAAGTTGTCGCG
>JADMIO010983820.1_pt1 | contig 92864 bp, 69 predicted proteins | sample 8958161 | NCBI WGS metagenome assembly JADMIO01 (sample SAMN16585339, study PRJNA669376) | soil metagenome | isolation source: Crop rotation soil | place: USA: Cullars Rotation, Alabama | collected 2011
CGCGACAACTTGTCCACGTGGAATTCTAAGCTTAGGATCCCAATGTGCTGGAAAGCCGGCGCTGTCTCGATCTCGTAGACCCGGCCGTTGGCCGTGGGGTCCGAGCCGTCGCTCGAGGCGAAGTACAGCTGGCGATACCAGTGCGAGAAAGCGCCATGTCCCCCGCTGCGGATCGCGTCGTGCGGCATATGAGCGGGGCCGAGCTCGATCCCGTCTTCGAAGAGGCGAAGCCGCGATCGCAGCCCGTCGTCCAGCCCATCGCTGGGGAATGTCGTCAGCCAGGTGTCCTCGATGGCCAGCGGCGCGACGAAGGCGTGCCCCGTGTCATGCACCACGGACGAGAACGGAATCGGCCAGTGCTCGCGCGGCGGCCACCAGGTGAGCCAGGCCCAGGCAAGCGTGCTGGCGCAGGCGACGGCGCCGAGCGCGAGGATCAGGAGACGACCGGCTGCGGTCCTCCACGCACGGCGGGCACCCGGTGCTGTCATGCCGCTCGAAGCCGATTGGAATCGATGCGTTTGCCTCGACCGTGCAGCGGGGCTGACCGAGTCCTCATCGAACGCTGCCTTCGACGACGCGCAGGAATTTCACACCGGCGACGACCTCGCCGCGCTGGGTGTCCACGCACACATCGGCCCGGCGCCCGCGATGGAGCGCGGGCGCATCGAACCACACCACGCGCAGAAACTGGATAGTGCCCGAACCGCTGGACAGATACAGCAGCTCGATCAGCGCCGTGCCAGCGGGCATCCGCTCAAGATCCGGGGCATACCAGTTCTTGGCCTGCCGGCGGACGAGATAGTTGCCCGGAACGGCTTCGAAGGGAGTGACCGAGGCGTCATCGGGCATTTTCTTCAACACGAAGGCACGGCTGACTTCGAACGACACTGCCGTCAGCCCGGTGGCGCAGGATCCGGCGGGCACACCAGCATAGACCGTCGGCTTCGATGATACGCCGGGCAGGCCAAGCAGGAGGACGAGGGCGCCAATCATGATGGCGGGTCCTCGCTCGAATCGAGGCGAGCCCGGTAGCACGGTCTTCTGGGAGTCCTCGGCCCAGAGGCGCGCCAGCGAACCCCGCGCCCCGCGCAACGCTTTCCGCAGCTCGGGCAGCGGCGCACTCGTCAACGCGGGCGCCATCCGCCCCGCAGCCACAAGCGCGCGCACGAGCAGCTGAAGCCCGAGGGCGCTGACCAGGGCGTCGACCGCCATGGTCGCAGTGAACGCACGGGTGGTGGCGTCGCCAAAGACCCACGGCGCCGACAACGCCTCACCCATGAACAGAACGCCCAGAACCTGCGCCTGCTCGCTCCGCCGTCGCCAAACCAGTGCCAGCAACCCGGCCGGCAGCAGCAGATTTTGAATCGGTCGCAGCAGCCAACCCGGCGCCGCATCGGCCAGCAGGGTTGAACGCCAACGATCGAAGCTGACATGCAGTCCGCGCATGAGAAGGCCGGGGTGCGCGGCAATCTCGCCGAAGGCCAGTGAGTACGCCATGGCGAGGGATTCCTCGTGCTTTCCCTGCTGCCTCAACGCTACGACCTCTGGATGGTCCTCCAGGACCGCCGTCCAGGCCCGCCCGCCCATGGCCAAGCCGTAGAGCACATACGCGAAGTTGCCGCCGGCGTTCGACAACTTGCCGTTCGCCGCTGCGAGCACGCCGGCGTGCAACAGTGGCCCGCTCGCTGCAGCCAGCCCGACACAAGCAGCAGCCGTCAGGACAGGGCGTCGCCACCGTCGGGCCGCGAAGATGCTCCAGGCGAGAAGCAGGGGCAGGGCGAGCATGGCGCCGGCACGCGCGGCGAGTCCGATGGAGATGCCGGCGACACCGAGCGCAACGGCGGTGAGTCCGCGTGTCTGGGCGCCTCGCAAGAGGAGCGCCATGCCGGGCAGGCCGAAGATGAGGCCGCCAGCCTCCGTCATCAGCAGCCCGATGGCGAACGTCTTCATGAACCCGAAGATCAGGAGTGCCGTGAGCCCTGCGCCGGCTAGGCCGACAAGCCGCACGGCCTCGCGGATGAGCCAGCAAGCGGCGAGGCCGAGCAGCACCGATTGCGCCAGGAGAAGCCAGAGCGTGTCCCAGCCAACCAGCCGCGACAGACCCGCCACCAGGACGGGATAGAGCGGGCGCACCTGACAGGAGACTTCAGGCTCGGCGGCAGAGACCAGATTGCCGGAGCAGTCCCACCACTTCATGGCGTCGTTGATCGGCATCCATCCGCCGGCGACGTTGCCGGCGCTGGCCGCCGTGTTCCACATGTGCAGCGTGATCGCGACCGCCACCGCGACGCAAAGTGCCCCGAGCGCCACGCTCTGGGAGCGTCCACCGAATCGCGGATAGGACGCAAAGAGGCGCAGCACGGGCGAGATCGCGCGGCTCAATCTCCACGCGCCTAGAACGTCCGGCGCCGTCATGCCGTGCCGTACCGAAGCATGGCCGGGTGCCTGCGGCGCGCCCGCCGCACGCGCGCTCGTGCGCGGCGCAATCCGGCCGCGGCGTTGCCCCCGTTTTCCTGAGCCTGAGTCTCCAGTCCCGGCGAACCCGAATCACCGGTTACGACGGCCCGCGCACCGTGTTCGCGATACCCGGCGTCTACGGCGCGCACCAGCCGCCGTCTATGAGGATCGACTCGCCGTTGATAAGCGAAGCGGCCGGGGAGGCGAGGAAGACGACGACACCGGCGACCTCCCTGGGCTCGCCGATGCGGCCGAGGGGGATCTTGCGGATCGTGGCGTCGAGGTTGCCCGGCTCGGCCAGGTAGGGCCTGGTGCCGTCGGTCCAGATGAAGGTCGGCGCGACTGCGTTGACGGTGACGCCGCGCGGGCCCCACTCGACCGCCAGGCACCGCGTCAAATGGTCGATGCCGGCCTTGGTCATGCAATAGACCGACTCGCCCTTGAGCGCCGCGGTGCCGGCCTGCGAGCTCATGTTGATGATACGGCCCTGGCCTCGCGCCAGCATGAGGCGTCCGACCGCCTGGGTCGTGAAGAACGTGCCCTTGAGGTTGACCCCGACCGTGGCGTCGTAGTCGGCCTCGGTGACGTTTTCGGCGAGGTTCTCCGGTGCGATGCCGGCATTGTTGACCAGCACGTCGATGCGGCCGAAATGCGCGTGCGCCGCCGCCACGGCGCTTTCGATCTCGGCGAGCTTCGTCACGTCCATCTGCAGCGGCAGGACGTTGCGCCCGAGAGCCTTGATTTCGGCCGGCACGCCGTTGTCGGCGTTCTTGTCGCGCAAGCCGAGCGCGATGTCGGCGCCGGCGTGGGCGCAGGCCAGCGCGCAGGCGCGCCCCAGGCCGCGCGCGGCGGCGGTGACGAGCACCACCTTTCCGGTGAGGTCGAACCCCAGGAACTCATCGGCCATTGCAGTCCCCCTCTCGTCACTCGGTGGAAAGGCTCAGCGGGAGGCTGAGGGACCGAGCGACCTCATCCTTCGACAGGCTCAGGATGAGGAGCACCTGCAGCTATCCCATCGGCCTGATGCTGAGCCTGTCGAAGGATGGACGTCTGCACCGATGCAGCGGCTGTTCGGTTCGCTAGGCCAACGCCGGCTCCCGTGCGGTCTCGCCGGCAAGCAGGCTCATGCACTTGCGCAGCTCGGCGAGCTCTTCTGCGCGCAGCGGACGCACCGGCGGGCGGCAGGGACCGACCGGGCGGCCGGACATGTTCGTCGCCGCCTTCACCGCCGCGTTGTAGACGTGCCTCCAGAAGAACCGGTTCGCCGGCAGCATGCGCTTCCACAGCGCCAGGCCCTCGCTCAGCCGCCCGGCCTGCACGAGGTCAAACAGCTTCACCGCCTCGCGCGGCATGGCGTTGGCGCCGCCCCATACGCAGCCGGAGGCGCCGGCGACCAAGCCGTAGAAGGCGATCGGGTCGCCGCCGTTGAACACCGCGATGCCGGCCTCGATCAGCTCCTGGATCCGCACCATGTCGGCGGTGCTGTCCTTGATGTACCTGATGTTGTCGATCTGCCTCAGCCGCTTGAAGAACTGCGGCGTGACGTCGAAGCCGGAATGGACCGGGATGTTGTAGATCATGATCGGGACGCGGACAGCCGCGGCGATCCGCTCGAAATGGTCGTAGACGCCGTCGGCGTCGGGCCCTTCGAAGAAGGGCGGCAGCACCAGGAGGGCGTCCGCGCCCGCGCCCTCGGCATGGCGCGCGTTCTCGATCGCCTCGGCGGTGTTCATGGCGGAGGCCTGCGCCAGGAAGGCGGCGCGCCCGTCGATGTGGCGCGCGGACAGCTCGATGATGCGGCGGCGCTCGTCGGGCCGCAGCATCGGGAATTCCCCTGTCCCCCCGCACACGAGGATGCCGTGCATCCCCGCCTCTATCATGGAATCGATGTGGGCCTTGAGCCCGCCCTCGTCCACCGCGCTGCCGTCCGCGGTCATCGGCGTGCACAGGGCGCAGATCATCCCCTTCAGTTCGCTCATGGCAACTCCTCCCCAGGCCGGCGACGCACGCGGCGGTCGCTACAATCGCGAAAATCCCGCGCCCCGCAAGCCGTTTCGCGGGGCGCGGCGCCGGGCAGCGCCTCAAGGCATGGCTTCGTGGCCGCCGTCGATGCCCAGCACCTGCCCGGTGACGAAGCCGTTGGTCATGAGGTACATCGCGCCCAGCGCCTGCTCCTCGGCGGTGCCGATGCGCCCGACCGGCAGGCGGGCGGAGAACTCGGCGTAGCGCTGCGCCTTGTCGTGACCGTGCAGGATGTCCTGCAGCGGCGTGTCGGTGAGCCCCGGTGCGATGCAGTTCACCCGCACGCCGACGCGGGCGAACTCCAGCGCCAGCGAGCGGGTCGCCGCGTTGATCGCGCCGTTGATGCAGGCGCCCATGACATAGCCCTTGACCGGGCGCTTGGCCGCGACCCCGCTGAAGAAGACGATGCTGCCGCCGCGCCGCAGGTGCGGGCGGGCATCGAATGCAGCCCAGAACGGCCCCCAGAACTTGCTCTCGAAGGCCTCGCGGGCGCCCCCTTCGTCGAGTGCGTCATAGAGCAGCGGGTGGACGGTCGAGCCCGGGAGCACGAGATGGTCGAACGGCGCGCAGCGTGCCAGGAAGCCGGCGACCGCCGCGCGGTCCTCGATATGCAGCGACGTCCACGGCACCGGTCGCCCGCTGGCGGCCTGCAGGCGGTCGGCGGCGGCGCGCAGCCGCTCCGGGTCGCGGGCGGCGATGGCGATTGCGGCCCCGTCGGCGGCCGCGAGCTCCGCGGTCGCCAGCCCCATGCCATAAGACCCGCCGATGACCACGATCGTCTGGCCCTGAAGCCTGCCCATCCCGCCCCCCAAACCAAGTCTTGCTTCGTGCCGAGCTTCGGCGGCGTCCGCCCCGGCGCCGGAGCGCTGGCGCCCGGCAGCCGCTCGAGCATCGACAGCCCATGGCAAGCTTGCCATTCTTGCGCGCCATTTTGGAGATTGCTGATGAGGAAGCTGCTGGGCTTGGCCTTGATCTTCGCCGTCGCAGTGGTGGTCAGCCGGGCCGCCACGTCGGCTGACGAACCGCCGCCGCCCGCCGATCAATGGGTGATCGAATGCGGGGAGTTCGGCGGCCAGCGCTTCTGCCAAGTCTTCTACATCTATACCGACGCGAAGATTCCCGGTGGCTTCATCACCTTCGGCCTCGTGCGGATCGTGGGTATCGAAGCGATGTTCCTCGAAATGAAGCGTGGTTTCGCCAAGAACAGCCGCGTCCTGGTACGTGTCGACGATCTATCCACCCGCGACTACCCGGCGCCGTCGGCGGCGAGCAGGCTGCTGAGCCCGCGGGTCCCGCTCGATCCGCTCGCCAACGAGCTTGCGCGCGGCGAGAAGGTGGCGATCTTCTTCAAGCCCGCCAACGGCGTGCAGCGCAACATCGAGATCCCCCTCGGCGCCTTCGGCCTGCTGCGTGAGCAGGCACGCAAGGAAGTGCCGGCCGGCTCCGGAAAGTAGGGCGATAAAAAAGAAACGGGCGCTCCGTTGCCGGAGCGCCCGTCAATCTACCGTAAGCGGGTTTCGTCAGTTGCTGCGCTTGCCTGCGCTCGATCCGCCGGCCGACGAGCCGGTCCCGGACGAGCCGCTGGTTGCGCTTGTGCTGGAGCTGGAGCCGCTCTGGCCGGACGCGCTCTGGCCCGACCCGCCCTGACCCGACGTGCCCTGAGCCGAGCCGCCCTGGCGCGAGCTGCTCTGATCGGAAACGCGCAGGTTGTTTTGCACGTGCGAGACGCCGGACACGCTTTCGGCGATGTCCTCGGCCCGGCGCTTGGCGTCACGACTGTCGACCGTGCCGGTCAAGGTGACTTCGCCGTTCTTGACATTCACCTCGATCGAATCGGCGTCGATGTCGTGGTCGTCGGTCAGGCGATCATTGACATCCTCGCGGATCCGCTCGTCCGAGCGCTTGTATCCGCGCGGGCCGCGGCCGCGGAAGCTGCCGGCCTGGCCCTGACTCTCACCCTGGCGCCCGTACTCCTGGCCGAAATAGCTGCCCTGCGCTCCACGGCCGTAGCCGCCGCCCTGTCCGGTCGAGCCGCCCTGGCTACCGCGCTGCGCGCCACCCTGGCCGTAGCCGCCCTGGCTGCCGCCGCTCGGCCAGCCACCGCGACCAGCATACTGACCACCAAAGTTTGCACTCTGACCAGGATTCCCACCCTGGCCGTACCCGCCACCCTGGCCGCCGTAGCCACCCTGGCCGGACCCGGACTGATAGCCACCTTGCCCGCCGTAGCTGCCCTGGCCGGACCCGCCACCTTGCCCGCCGTAGCCGCCCTGACCACCCTGGCTATAGTTGCCGCCCTGCCAGCCTTGGCCGCCCTGCGAGCCGCCCTGGCCGCCGCGCCAGTTCTGCCCAGAGCCCTGGCCGCTCTCGTGGCCACCCTGCCAGCCCTGGCCACCCTGGTGTCCTTGCCAGCCCTGACCGCCCTGGCCGTAGCCGGAATGGCCACCCTGGGATCCCTGCCAGCCGCCCTGGCCACCATAGTTGCCCTGACCACCACCGTAGCTGCCCTGGCCGCCATAGCCGCCCTGGCCACCCTGGTAGCCTGAGCCGCCGCGCTCGGGGGCGCCGCTACGGCCGCCCATGCCCCAGCCGCCCTGGCTGGCGTACCCACCCCGGCTGCCGCCGCGGCCGCCGGATTCCATGTCTTCGAAATCGTCACCGTTGCCGCCATGGCCGCGGCTCTCATGCCGCCCGCCCTGCCAGCGCTCATCCCAACGACCTTCCTCGCGTCCATGTCTGTTCGGCATTTTTCGAACTCCTGGTCACAGAGGCGCCGGCGCGGGTCGACTTCCTGTCGGCCGCCACCAGCGCGGTTTTGGTTCTCATCCTGTCAGCTGCACGAACCGCAACGGGCATCCATCCGTTCCGCTCTCAAGGAACAAATTCCTTAATCCGGAGTGGCCGCGCCGAAGGCCGCAGAGGGTGTGGAAAACCACGGCCCATGGCGCCTTTCCGCTGCGGTCGCGCCGGCAATGGTGCGATACTGCGGCGTCCGGACGCAGCGGCGGAACTTCGCTTGCACCCATGGCCGACATCGTCCTCATAAATCCGCGCTTCGAGGCTTCCTTCTGGGGGCTGGAGCACGCACTGCCGTTCCTGGGCAAGAGCGCCAACCTGCCGGTCGCGGCGCTGCCGCTGCTGGCCGCGCTCACGCCAGCCGGCCACCGCGTCACCCTGATCGACGAGAATGTCGAGCCGATCGATTTCGAGCGTTGCGCGCGGGCCGACATCGTCGGGCTGACGGGCATGGTTGTGCAGCGCCAGCGCATGCGCGAGATCCTGACGGAGCTGAAGCGCCGCGGCGTCTTCACCGTGGTCGGCGGGCCGTGGGTCAGCGTCAATGAAGGCTATTTCGCCGACCTTGCGGATGTGGTCGTGATCGGCGAGGCGGAGGAGACCTGGCCGCGCTTACTCGAGGAGTGGTCGGCCGGAACCCATGCGCGGCGGTATGAGCAGGCGGACAAGACAGACATGACCACCGTGCCACCGCCGCGCCTCGACCTGCTGAGGATGGGCCGCTACGCCTTCGGCAGCGTGCAGTTCTCCCGCGGCTGCCCGTTCCAGTGCGAGTTCTGCGACATCATCGTCGTGTTCGGCCGGCGGCCACGCCTGAAGACCGCGCCGCAGATCATCGCCGAGCTCGAGGGCCTGCGCGCGCAAGGCATGGGTATCGTCTTCATCGTCGACGACAACCTGATCGGCAACAAGAAGGCCATCAAGGCCGTGTTGCGAGAGATCATCGCCTGGCAGGAGGACAACGGCTTTCCCCTGACCCTGCTGACCGAAGCCTCCATCGACCTCGCCGACGACCCGGAGCTGCTGCGCCTCATGAGCGCGGCGGGCGTGGGCGCCGTCTTCGTCGGCATCGAAAGCACCAACGAGGAGGCGCTGCGGGAGACGCGCAAGCTGCAGAACCTGCGGGCCGGCGGCACCATGCTCGAGAAGGTCCACCGTATCCAGGACGCAGGCATGGAGGTGTGGGGCGGGATGATCGTCGGCTTCGACAATGACGACGAGAGCGTGTTCGAGGCGCATCGCCGGTTCCTCGGCGCGGCGCGCATCTCGGCGGCGAGCGTGGGCATGCTCTCGGCCATCCCGAAGACCCCGCTGCATGCGCGCTTGGCGGCATCCGGCCGGCTCGACACCGCCGACCATCCCGCTTTCGGCACCAACGTGGTGCCACTGCGGATGAGCCGCGAAGCGTTGTCGCAGGGCTATGTGCGGCTGATGGCCGAGCTCTACAGCCCGGCGGCCTATTTCGACCGCGTGGATGCGCTCTATCTCGATGGCGGGCTCAAGCTCGACCGCGCTTGGCGGCGCTATGCGGCGGCCCATCCCTGGCGCCGGCGGCGGCGGCACGCGCGCTTCTGGCTGGAGAGCACCGGCCTCATCGCCCGGTTGCTCCTGGGCGTTCCGGAGGCCGAGCTGCGCCGCGAGTATCGCCGGCGGTTTTGGCGGATGGCGCGCCGGCGCCGCGATCCGGCGGTGCTCCGCATCTACGCCATCAAATGCGCGATGCACTACCACCTGCACCGGCTGGTGCAGGCCCTCACCACGCCGGACCGACCGCTGATCAATACCTACTGAGTCAGGCCGCCCGCACGGTGGCGAGGAAGCTGGCGACCTCGCGGCGGAGGTGATCGGAGTGCTTCGACAGCCGCGCGACCGAGTCCAGCATCCGCGTCGCTGCGGTGCCGACCTCGCCGGAGGCCTGCGTCACCTCGGCGATGTTGGTTGAGACGGCCGTCGTGCCGTCCGCCGCCTGGCGGACGTTCTCGGCGATCTCCCGGGTGGCGGCGCCCTGCTCCTCGACGGCGGAGGCGATGGCGGTGGCGATCTCGTTGATCGCCCCGATGGTCGAGCCGATGCCCTGGATGGTCTGAACGGTGTCGGCTGCGGCGCGCTGGATGCCCTCGATCTGGACCCGGATGTCGTCGGTCGCCTTCGCGGTCTGGGTGGCCAGGCTCTTCACTTCCGAGGCGACGACGGCGAAGCCTTTGCCGGCGGCGCCGGCGCGCGCCGCCTCGATGGTGGCGTTGAGCGCCAGCAGGTTGGTCTGGCTGGCGATCTGCTGAATCAGCCCGATCACCTCGCCGATCTGCTGGGCGGCGGCCGACAGCGTCTGCACCGTCTGGTCCGTATGCCGCGCCTTGTCGACCGCCTCGCTGGCGATGTTGGACGAGTTCGCCGCCTGGCGCCCGATCTCGGCGATCGAAGCCGACAGCTCCTCGGCGGCGGCAGCGACCGTGTTGACGTTCTCGGTCGTGTGGTTCGCCGCGGTGGTGACGTTCATGGAGCGCGAGCGCGCCTGGTCGGCGCCGGTCGCCATGTCCTTCATCGTCGCCTGCATCTCTACGGCCGCGGCGGCGACCTCCTCGACCACGCCCTTGATGTTGGCCTCGAAATCGGCGGCGAGCCGGACCTGCCGGGTCACGTCGCTCCACACCGCCATGGCGCCGCTGAGCTCGCCCTGCGCGTTGCGGATCGCGACCAGCTGGACGTCGAGAACCAGCGCGCCGGCGGGGATGTTCAGGCGCAGCTGCGGCTGCGCCGGATCCGCAATGGCCTTGCAGTGCTCGGCCAGCGCCGGGAACACGGCGTCGAGCTTCGAGCCGACGAGGCTGTCGCGTCCACCGGGCAGGACTGGTGCGAGCATCTCCAGCGCCGCCGCGTTGGCGTAGCTGATCTCGAAGCCGTTGTGCGGGTCGCTCCAGGCCACGCCGATCGGGACGTTGTCCACCATCGTCATGGCCGACTGGTACCACTCTTCCATGCGCACGGCCTTGGCGCGCAGCTTGTCCAGCGTGCGGCGGCGGCAAAGCGTGAACGGCAGCCAGCCCAACATGCGTCCTCCACAAGGCAATCGAGGGCGGGGCCGAACCTTCATGCCAAGGGCTCGGCTCCGATCGTCGCATGCTAGGGAAGAATGGTTAAGGTTCGGTTGGCGGGCGCGCCCCCTGGTCCCCGAAGAATGCCACGATGCCGCGCAACAGGGCCTCGTCGTTGACGATGCGCGGCACCTTGTGCTGGCCGCCCAGCTTGCCCCGCGCGCGCATCCAGGCGGCGAAGCCGCCGGGCGGCAGGGCGCGGATCTCCGGCGGCCGCATGCCGAAGCCGCCGGCACGGTGCGCCTCGTAGTCCTCGTTGGTGGCGGCGAGCGCACGGTCGAGCGCGTCGCCGAAACGCGCCAGCGCGGATTGCGGCGGGGACGTGCCGGCGAACTCGACCAGGAACAGGTGGCCGCCACGCTCGCCGGGCGTATCTGGGAACAGGGGCGCCACGACATAGTCGTTGACCGTCGCGCCGATCGCGTCGGCGGCGCCGGCGACCGCCCGCTCGATCTCCTCGTCGATGAGATGCTCGCCGAAGGCGGAGAGCGTGTAGCTCGTGCGCCCGGTGACGAGCAGGCGCGGCGGGTCAAGCTCGACGAGCCGCACCGTGTCGCCCAGCACGTAGGCCCATAGCCCCGCGCAGCTGGACAGCACGAGCGCATAGTCGACGCCGGGCTCGGCCGTGGCGATCCAGTGCCGGGGCGGGTTGGGGGCGTCCAGTGCCTCGACCGGCACGAACTCGTAGAACAGGCCGTTGTCGAGAAGCATGCGCATCCCCTGGTCCGGCCCCCGGTCGGCGACCGCGACGAATCCTTCACTGGCCGGATAGACCTCGCGCAACTCGGCGTGGCTGCCTTCGAGCAGCGTCTCGAAGCGGCGCCGGTAGGGCGCGAAATTGATGCCGCCGTGCACAAGCAGCTCCAGATCGGGATACCAGCTGGCGAGACGCGGCGGCGCGTGTGGCGTGAGGCCTGCGAGCGTATCGAAGAAGAGCAGCAGCCACGACGGCGTGCCGCTGATCGCGCGGATGTCGGCCGCCAGCGACAGCGGCCCCAGCCGCTTCATCTTCAAGTCCCAGTCGGCGATGAGCGCCTCGCGCCGCGGCGGGAAGTAGCGGCCGCGCGCCCACAGCGGCACCTCGTTGGCGGCGATGCCGCTGAGATCGCCGCGCGCGATGCCGGGCGCTTCCTCGACGAGCGCCGTGCTGCCGCCGAGCACGAAACTGCGGCCGGCGAGCAGGCGGCTGTCCGGCCGGTCGGCCAGGTGGTGGACGAGCACCTCCAGCGCCGCGCGCCGGTTCGCCGCGACCATCGCCGGCGACACCGGGATGTATTTCGTCTTGCCGCTAGTCGTCCCGGAGCTTAGCGCGACATAGGGGATGCGCCCGGGCCAGCTGACATTCTCGAGACTCGGATAGGCCGGCTGCCAGAAGTCGCGCCAGAAATCCTCGTAGCGGCGGAGCGGGACCACGGCCTGGAAGTCGGCGACGGTGCGCAGCCGGGCGAAGTCGTGTGTGCGTCCGAACGTCGTCCCGGCGGCTCGGCCGACCAGCTGAAGCAACTGCTGCTGCTGGACCGACGCGGGCCTTTCCGCGGCGAGCTTGCGCAGCCGGCGTGCGGCGTAGAGGCGGAGGAGAGGCGTGGCGTCGAGCATGGGTCGCGGCCGGCGCGGCGGATCAGGGCACCAGCTCGGTCGTGTGCACCGCGCTGCTGGCCGCGCGTTCGGCGGTGAGCGGGACGACCGCGTATCCGCCGGTGCGCCACAGCGCCACCTGGTCGTCGGCGGTGCTGCTGCCGGGCCAGCCATCCTGGCCGCCGAGCAGGACGATGCGGAGGGCGTCCGGCTCGGCGAGGTCGGCGACGAGGCGGGCGGTCGAGCCATAGCCGGACACGTGGCGCCGGTCGGTCAGGGGGTGCGCCGTCTTCTGCAGCGTCTCGCTGCTGCCGGCCGCGGGCATGTCGGCGCCGACCAGGCGCCGGCCGATCCCGGGCGTCGCGGCCAGCGGATGACGCGGCCGCAAGCGGTGCAGCCCGCCCCAGGTGCCGAAGCGGGCGAAGCGGCGCGCCGCGCGCGGCAGTACGCGCCGCAGCGTCGCCGACAGCAGGGGCTCCGGCACGCGCAGCAGGTCGCGCACAAGCAGCGTCCGCGATTGCCAGCTCGCCTCGAAGGCGCGCCGGCGCGCTTGCGGCACCAGCGCCGCCGCCATCACGTGCAGTAGCAGCTCGAAGCCGAGCGCGCCTTGCGATTCCGCATCGTAGCGGCCGTCCCAGCCGGCGATGGCGGCCGCCAGGCGGCGCTCGGGCGTGCGCTCCGGCCAGGCGGCAGCCGCCTGGCTCAAGCTGGTCGCGAGCCGGTCACGCAGCATGATGGACCGGCGGTGAAGGACATCCTGCAGCATCCGCATGGCGGCGTCGGCTGACGCTCCGGCGCCGGCCTCGATGAGCTCGGCCATGCGCCGGTAACGGTCGTCGGGCGAGAAGAAGAAGCCGCACAGCACCTCGGCGGCGCCGCGCGGCCGTTCGTTGGCGGAGACGACGTAGCCTTCGGGCGGATCGAAACGCGCCGGCAGCGCGCGCGACGTGACAATGCGCTCCCAGGCCGCCAGCTCGTCGGTCCCGGCGAACGGGCACCGCGGCGCTTCCGGGGGGCGCGCGGGCAGATGCGCCGCCACCGCCTGGCCGACATGGCCGTCGTGGCCAGCATAGACGAAGGTGAGACCGGGCACGGCGAAGCCGTCGAGCGCGGTGCGGAACTCGTCCCAGTTGCGCGCCCGGTTGAGGCGCAGCATCGCGCCGATCTCGTCGCTCGGGCGATGACCGATCCAGCGCAACGCCAGCACCTCCGGACCCTTCCACTGCGCCAGCGGCAGGCTTGTCAGGACAGGTCCGAACGCCGTCTCGCCGATGGTGACCTCGCGCGGCCACCCCCAGCGCACGGCGATCCGCTCGCGCCGCGGCCGGATGGGTTCCGCGTGCGCCGTCACGTCGACCAGTTCGCTGCTCGCTGCGTGCAGGTTGGTGCCGGCCCAGGCGATCCAGGGGTTGCGTCCCATGGCGATGAAGGGCAGGCCGGGGATCATCAGCCCCGCGGCCTGGAAGCCCGGCGATCGACCGCCGACCACCAGCCACAGGCTGGGGTGCATGATGCCGAGATGCGGATCGGCGGCCATGATGGGTGCGCCGGCCGCGCTCAGCCGGCCGGAGACGGCAAAGGCGTTGCTGCCCGAGCGGCCGGCGGCGAGGAGCGCCGTGTCCAGCGCGGGCGCGGCATCGCCGCCTTCGCCGCCAGTGCCCAGGGAGATTTCGAGCAGCTCGCGCCAGGGCTGCGGCCAATCCGCCGCGCCGCGCATCGCCAGCAGCCGGAACCAGACGAGCCAGCTCACGTCGCTCGACGCGAGCCGGCCGACCGTCAGGACATCCTCCAGGCGCCACGGCTCGCGCCCGACGCCGAGGAGGGCCAGCTCGGGGGGCAGGGGTTCGGCCTGTCCGACATAATGGTTGATGCCGGCAACGAAGCCTTCCAACCAGGTCCGGGTTTCCGCCGGCAGCCCGACGACGACTTCCGGGACAGCCCGCCCGAAGTCGATGAGGCGCAGGCCGTGGTCCAGCTCGACCGCCAGGGGCCCCACCATCTCGGCGAGGCGGCCCTGGCTGATGCGGCGCATCAGCTCGAGCTGGGCGAGCCGCAGGTGAGCGTGCACGAGGCCGAGCGCCACCGCGAGGTCGCGGTCGCTCTGCGCGTCGATGAACGGGATCTGATGGGCGTCCCAGAAGATCCGGACGCGGCCCTCGAGCGGCAGCCCGCGGACGGGAAGCATAGCCAGGCGCTCGGCCAAACTGCGGCGCGGCGCCGCCGCCGTGGTCAGTGCGCTACGCAGTCCATGGCAGGCCCACAATGCCGCGCCAAGCCAGCGGGTAAGCGCGCGCGCCATGCTCGCGGGCCTCCTTTGCGGCCCCGGCGCGCTGCTGGATGGGGATGGTGCCCGGGCCGGGCTGCCCCATGCGCCGAAGCGCTCGGCGTGAGGCGCCCGCGAGATACCATGAGACCCGCCCCCGGCCCAGCGGCGTTACGCGCGCCGCTGTCCTTCCCACGCGGCGACGAACGCTTCCGCCGCGGATTCCTCCAGGAAGTAGAAGCGGAGATAGGTCAGGTCGCCGGTTCGATGGTCGAAGCTGTCCCAGGCGCCGGAGCTGTGCTCGTCGCACCACAGGACCATGTCGTCGACCTTTCGGCCCAGGCCCTCCGGCGGCACGCGCACGTCGACCTTGTACGGATAGCTGCTCTCGCACAGCTCCTTGCTGGCATCGGGCTGGAGCATCGCAGCCACGGGAGGCGGTACCGTCCGCCAGAGAGATGCCAGCCGCCGCAGCGCGATCATCGCGCCACCATGGCCACGGGCGGTTGGTTCTTCGTGCTGCGCGCGGTCCCCATCGCTGCCGCGTCCTTCAGCTGGTTCGTCAGTGCGTCGCGCATGGTCCCGAGCCTCCCTCGCGCCCGATGTTGGGCTGTCTCGTAAATGATGGCGGGGACACCGGGGTTCCGGCGGGGTAGGACGCGGGTCCTCCGAAGCGGCGCTGCCATGGAGATCACCAAATAGAAACCGGCCGCCTGAACATTGCGATCAGGCGGCCGGCAAGAGGAGACGGCCTCGTGGGGGGCATTCGGCCGTCGCTGAAGTCAATGCGGCCCATAAGCCGAAGTTCCAGGCCGATCGAGGACAATCAAAGAAAAATGTTCTAGCGCCCGGGTCGCACATCGATTCTCTATGGATTCCGCGGCAGGCGCTGCTTCACCCGGCTCATTTCGGCCCACGGATCGGCGCCGAGGCGGGACAGCCGCGCCGGTACCGTCGCGATGTTGAACCCTGCCGGGTCGAGCCGCGGCGACAGCTCCTCCCAGGCCAGCGGCGTGGCGACCGGGGCGCCGGCCCGCGCCCGCGTGGAATAGGGCGCCACCGCGGTCGAGGTCGGATCGTTGCGCAGATAGTCGATGAAGATCCGGCCGCGCCGCTCCGCCTTGGAGATGCGGGCGAGATAGCGGGCCGGCGTGTCAGCTGCCATTGCCTGCGCGATCTCCTTGGCGAACGATTTGGCCTCCGACCATTGATGGTACCGATCGATCGGCACGACCACGTGCAGCCCCTTGCCGCCGGTCGTCTTGAGGAAGCTCGTCAGGCCCAGACCCTCGAGAACGCCCTTTACCTCGCGCGCCGCGGCCGCGACATCGGCGAAGCCGAGCCCCTCGCCCGGGTCGAGGTCGAAGACGATCCGGTCCGGCCGGTCGGGCCGATCGATCTTCGCGCCCCATGGGTGGCATTCGAGCACGCCCATCTGCACCAGCGCTACGAGGCCGGCCGGCCCGTCGATGTAGAGATAGTCGCCGGACTCCTCGAAGCCGGGGATCTCGACCTTGCCGAGCTCGGCCGGCACGCCGGAGCCGGCGTGGCGCTGGTAGAAGCATTTGCGATGGCGTCCGGCCGGGCAACGCACCAGCGTGATCGGCCGCTGCCGGACATGGGGCAGCATGTGGTCGGCGACGGCGAGGTAGTATTCGGCCAGAGCGCGCTTGGTCGTGCCCTGCTCCGGATACAGCACCTTCTCCGGGTTGCTCAGGCGCACGCGGCCGATGACGGTCTCGGCCGCCACTCAGCGTCCCAGCATCTTGGCGACCAGCTTGGCCGGCCGGGCTTCCTGCGCCAGTTGCTCGAAGGTGCACTGCGCCGGCGCCTTGTCAGGACGCCAGCGCAGCAGCTTGGTACCGTGGCGGAACCGGTCGCCGGTCACCTGATCGTAGCGGACCTCGACGACCAGCTCCGCGCGCAGCGGCTGCCAGTCGCCGGACCGCTCGGTGCTCCATCGGCTGGGTCCGCCCGGCGCATTGCCGGTGAAGCCGGGTGGCTCGATGAGCGCCTCGAGTCGCTTGGTCAGCGCCGCGCGCTCGGCATTGGCGATGGTCGAGGTGAAGCCGACATGATCGAGCTTGCCCTCTGCATCGTAGAGGCCCAGGAGGAGGGAGCCGACCAGGCTGCTGCCCTGGGCGTAGCGGAAGCCGCCGACCACGCAGTCGGCGGTGCGGCGCCGTTTGACCTTGAGCATGGCGCGCTCGCCGGGCTGGTAGGGACCGTCCAGCCGCTTGGCGATGACGCCGTCGAGCGCGCCGCCGGCCCGTTCCAGCCATTTCTCTGCCTCGGCGCGGCGGCGGGTGTAGGGCGAGAGCCGCAGCATCGGCTCGTGGCCGGCCGCCCCGAAGAACGACTCCAGCGCCTCCCGGCGCTCGACCAGCGGCGTCTCCAGCAGGCTGCCGCCGTCCGGCGCCACCAGCATGTCGAACAGGACGACGATCGCCGGCGTTTCGGCGGACAGCTTGCGCACCCGGCTCTCGGCGGGGTGAAGACGCATCTGCAGGGCGTCGAAGGACAGGGTCTCACCCGTCGGAATTGCCAGCTCGCCGTCGATGACGAAGCGCTCCGCCGGCAAGCGGCGGACCATGGCGGCCACTTCCGGGAAGTAGCGCGTCAGCGGCTTGCCTGACTTGGCGCGCAGGTCGACCTCGTCGCCGGCGCGGAAAGCGAGGCAGCGGAAGCCGTCCCACTTGGGCTCGAACTGCCAGCCCGGCCCGTCCGGCAGCGCATCGACCAGCAGCGCCTCCATCGGCGGCGTGCCCGGCGGCACCGCCAGCGATGCTAGCTCCCTGGTCAGGCGGCGGGCCGCAGCGCAACCGGCGCGGGGGCGCGGCGGCGTCCCGTCCGCCGCACGGCGCAGCGCCGCAGGAAGGCGAGCACCGCGCGCTCGCTGGCGCTCAAGCCGTATTGCGAGGGCGCGCCGACACGGACCCGCCCGGCGATCGCGGCGGACAGCGTTCCATCGGCATAGGCCTCGAACACGGTCGGGTGGATGTAGCTCTTGCGACAGACCGCCGCGGTGTTGCGGAGCGCGGCGGCAACCTTGCGCACGGCGGCGGTGATGTTGCGGCGCGTGGCGGTCTTGCTGTCCCCGCAGCCGACCAGGTTGAGCTCGCAGGCCGCGCGCACCGTCGCCGCCCAGGTGCGGAAATCCTTGGCCGTGAAGTCACGCCCGGTGATCTCGCGCAGATAGGTGTTCACGTCGTCCGAAGTGATGCCGTGCCGCGTGCCGTCATCCTCGACGCACTGGAAGAGATCCTGCCCGGGCAGCTCCTGGCAACGTCGCACGACAGATGCGAGCCGCCGGTCGTCGACGGTGACCTGGTGCAGGATGCCGTTCTTGCCTGGGAATTCGAAGCGCAGGCTGGTGCGGCCGGCCTTCAGGTGGCGCGAGCGCAGTGTGGTCAGGCCAAACGTGCCGTTGGCGTCGGCGTACTTCTCGTTGCCGACGCGGATCAAAGTTCGGTCGAGGAGCTGCACGACCGCGGCCAGCACGCGGCTGCGGCCAAGGCCGTGCTGCCGCAGGTCGCGCGACACGCGGCGCCGGATCGCCGGCAGGGCCCGCGCGAATTCCAGCATCTCGCCGAACTTGTTCAAGTCGCGCAACGCCACCCACTCGGGGTGATAGATGTACTGCTTGCGCCCGCGCGCGTCGCGGCCGGTGGCCTGGATGTGGCCGCGCGCCGAGGCGCAGATCCAGACATCCTCCCAGGCCGGCGGAATGACCAGCCCGCCGATCCGCTCCAGCACCTTGGCGTCGCGGATCGGCTTGCCGTCCTGGTCGAGATACTCGAAGCGGATGCCGCGGCGCCGGCGGCGATAGCCCGGCTTCTCGTCCGACACGAAGGCGAGGCTGGTCTGCTCGACCAGCGCCGGCATCTCGCCCGCGGTGCCGAGTACCCTGAGCACGGCCATGTTCTGGGATCCCCCGAATGAAAAATGATTGCTGTTACCTAACGCCACCGTTAATCGGCTGGTTCCGGAGCGGCGCGGCCCCTTGAGGATCGTTGTCCTATCCGACGCCTGGGCTCGGGTTCGAGCGACAAGGGGAAGCGCGGATGCTGGTCTTCGGCGACGCAGACGAGACGGCCGACACGGCGGCGTCGCTCGAGCGCGTCCGCGTGGCGCTCCACGCCGCGTCCGCGGCGCCACCCGGAGTGCAACGCCACGCGGCGCTGGTCAGCGCTTTCGTGGCGATGAGCGCGCTGGCCCAGGGCATCGCCGATTCCGAGTTCGTGCAGCAGCGGATGGACGCGCCTTCGGCGGCGCAGGCCGCGGCCACGGCCGTGCTGATGGCCTGCGCCGCGGCGATCCGGGTCTCCTGGCTGAGCGGCTTCGCGCAGCAGCAGGACAGCCCGCGCATCGGCGAGGCGCTGCGCCGGCTCGTGGCCGCTCCCAAGCCGGACAGGGTGCGGCTGAAGCGGGCGGAGGCTTTCGCCTTCTACGCGCTCTACCCGGAAGCCTATCTCGCGGCCGCCGCCAAGCTCGGGCGCAAGCCGTGGCTCCGCGCGATCGGCATTCGCGGCGTCGGGATGAGCTTGGCCGCCGTGGTGGCCGACGCGGTCGAGGCGCCCACGCCGATCAGCGTGAGCCTGTGGGACCGCCGGCTGGCGCTGGCTCCGGACCTGACGGCGCAGCTCGCCGCGGCCAGGGCCGGGGAATTCGCCGTCGTCGACCAGGGGCCCGCCTCCTCGGACGCGTTCGGCTGCGTTGCCGACCTGCTCGCCGAGCTGGGCGTGGCGCCGGAGCGCATCCATTTCTTTCCCGGCCATGTCTTCGCCAACGGCCATGTCGGCGAATCCGCACCTCAGGCCGACCCCACCCAGGCGGCGCGATGGGCAAAGGCGCGATGCCATGTCGTCAGCCTCGACGAGCTGGTCGTCCGCACGGGAACGAGGGCCCATCGCCTGGAAAGCTGGGCGGCCGAGCTGGTCGGGCCGGCGGAGGCGCCGCTCGAGGACATCTCCGCCGGTGCCTGGCGCCACGACCTCCAGATCGAACTTTCGCAGTGGCCGCCGGCGCATGTGCAGCAGGAGCGCCGCAAGTTCCTGATGCTGGCGCACGGCGCGACCTGGCTGCTCAAGTTCATCGGTCTCGGCGCGCTCGGAGAGAAGAAGGCGGCGCGCGCCCAGATCCTCGCGGACTCCGGCTTCACGCCGCACGTGGCCGGCTACCGGCACGGCTTTCTTGTCGAGCGCTGGCACGGCGAGGCGCGGACGCTCGATCCGGCGCGGACCAACCGCGGGGCGCTGATCTCGCATGTCGGGCGCTATCTCGCCTTCCGCGCCAAGCGCTTTCCAGCCGACAGCGGCACCGGCGCGTCGCTCGCGGCCCTGCTCACCATGGCACGCCAGAATGCCGTGGGGGCGCTGGGCGCATCCGCCGCGGCGCTGTTCGAGCGCTGGGCGCACGATATCGGGCGGTTGGACTCCGGCCTGCGCCGCATCGAGACCGACAACCGCCTGCACGCCTGGGAGTGGCTCAGCCTGCCGGACGGCCGCCTGATCAAGGCCGATGCCGTCGACCACCACGCGGGGCACGACCTCGTCGGCTGCCAGGACGTCGCCTGGGACGTGGCCGGGGCGGCGGTGGAGCTCGGGTTGTCGCCCGTCGAGGTGTCCCAGCTCTGCACGGTCATCGCCACGGAGAGCGGCCGCCCGGTCAGCCCGCCGCTCCTGCAGCTGCTGCTGCCCTGCTACCTCGCCTTCCAGCTCGGCTATTACGTCACGGCGGCGACGGCGCTGGCCGCCAATCCGGATGAGTCGGGGCGCATGCGCGGGGCGGCGCAGCGCTACGCCGGGCGGCTGGAGGCGATGCGACGGGCAGCAGCCGGTTGATCCGGCGGTGCCGGCCTGCCATGTTCCGCGGCTTGAAACCGATATCCACGTCCGAGACCGGACGAGGCGCCGCGTTCCTGAACGCGCTCGGCGCCCAGCCCAGGCATCCGTTTGCCGCCACCGACACTGCCGTCGTCGTCGCCCATCCTGACGACGAGACCGGCGGCGCCGGCGGGCAGCTGGCGCGACTGCGCGGCGTCACCGTCGTGCACGTCACCGACGGCGCCCCGCGCCGCATGGCCGATGCGCAGCGGCTCGGCTTTGCCACCCACGCCGAATATGCGGCCGCGCGGCGCGAGGAGCTGCGCGCCGCGATGGCCGAGGCCGGGGTAGCGCAGAGCGCGCTGGTCAGCCTCGAAGTCGCCGACCAGGAGGCGCCGCACCAGCTGGTGGCGATCGCGCGGCGCCTCGCCGCCATCTTCGCCGAGCGGCGGATCGCAATCGTGCTCACCCATCCCTACGAAGGCGGCCATCCCGATCACGACGCGACGGCCTTCGGCGTGCATGCCGCGTGCGCGCTTCTGGCAGGCGAGGGCCGCTTGCGGCCGGCGGTGGTCGAGATGGCGTCCTACCATGCCGGTCCCGGCGGCGGCATGGTGGCCCAGGAGTTTCCCGAGGCCGCCGGCTTCGAGCTGATCCTGCACCTCGACGACGAGGACTGGGCGCGCAAGCAGCGCATGCTGAGCGCCCATGGCACTCAGCAGGCCACGCAGCCGCCGTTCAACTCGCGCTTCGAGCGGTTCCGGTCCGCGCCCGAGTATGATTTCGGCGCGCTGCCGAACGGCGGCCATCTCTTCTATGAGCAATTCGATTGGGGGATGACCGGGGCGCGATGGCAGACGCTCGCCGCGTCCGCCCTGCGCGAGCTCGGGGCCGGCGCCTCCGGCCAGAGTTAGCTCCGCGGCCGGCTAAGGCTTCGGCGACTCTGGCCTCGACGATCCCAGCCACACCTTGCTGGCATAGGGACCGGTGTCGCCGTCGAGCGCGACATAGTGCACCGCGGTGCCGGGGCTCACCGTGTCCAGCGCGGCGTCCATCAGGCTGTCGCGGTGGAAGTACAGCTGCTGGCCTTCGCTGGTGAGCAGGAAACCGTAGTCGCGGTTGGGGAAGGTCTGCACGACGCGCCCCGTGAACAACGGCGGATGCGTTTTCACGTCGCCGCGCAGCTGTTCCTTGTAGTTCTTGAGCTGCAGCTCCGCGGTCTTGAAGGCTTCGCGCACCGTGGTCCGCAGATTGGGCGAGCGTTCCTTGGCATGGTGCGGCTCGCGGCTGACCACCAGCTCGGGCCCGCTCGGCACCCGCAGCTCGATATGCACTTCGAAGACCTTGCCGGTGCGGTGCTGCTTGTGCGGCGCCTCGATCGAGACGCGGCAGCCGACCAGCCGATCGAAGATCTTCTCCAGCTTCGCGACGCGCTTGCGGATCTCCACCTCGAGCGCGGGGGAGGAATCGACATTGTGGAAGGCGATCTCGAGCGGGGTTTCCATTCCAGGTCCTCAGTAGCGGAAAATCGCGGCCATGCTGCTGCTGCGCGGCACGCGCCGCCGGCTCACCGCATTCACTTGGCCGCCTTTCAGAATCGTGTGCGCAGCGGCGTAGTCGAGCAGATCCTCGTCGCCGTCAATCGGGCTGCCATGGGCGACGACACGCTGATCGTCGACCCGGCCCCAGACATGATCGTCGACCGCGACGAACAGGGTTTCCACCCGCCCGTCTCGCGCGCCTTTGACGATGTCCTCCACCCGTGTCGTCGCCAGGCTGCTGCCTTTGCCGAGCAGGCTGTGGAAGCGGTCTTCCGCCTGACGCGAGCCGTTGGCGAACAGCGGCGCTACGATGGCGCCGGCACGCTTGTGCAATTCGGCTTCGTCCAGGCCGTCGGGATTCTCGCTCAGCCCCTCCTCCAGGAGATTGGGCATGTCGGCAATGGCGCGGAAGCTCCCTTGCATCTCCGGCAGGGCCGCCAGCACGATCGGCGGGTGAGCGCCGCCGGCATAGCGCTCGAGGGCGGACGCAACCTGGTGCAGATACTCCGGGTGCCCCGGCTCGGGCACGGCCTGCCCGTCGCCGCCGCCGTCCGCGTCCTCCATCACATCGGCGGCGGTGACCGGAAGTGCATAGTCGCGCCGCTCCGACATCCCGCTGGCGGTCGCTTCGAACAGGCGCGCGTGCCGGGCGCTCAGCGCCAGCACCAGGAAGCGGTCCTCCGGTGGCAGCGCAAGCAGCAGGTGCTTGACGTGGAAGCGCCGGCCGATGACGACCTCTTCCGGCAGCGCCACGGGCACATTGAAATGCTTGAAGAAGTCCGGCGCGAGGAAGACGGCGAGCCCGCCCTCCGGGTTGCGCCAAATGCCCTCGTCGGCGAGGAGCCGGCGCGCCGGCTCGAGCAGCCGCCTCAACGCCGCGCAGCGCATGCCCCCGCTGGCCAGGCGCTCGGCGGCTTCCTCGGTGAGCGTGCGCAGCCGAAGCGCGTCCTGGCGGATCTCCGGACCGGCACCATGGGTGGATAGAAGGAGCGTAACGGCGGGATCGGCCTCGTGCGCGAGCAGATTGTCGAGATCAATCCGGCTGAACATGGGCGCTTGCTTCCCCGGCCGTTCTCAACCTCGCCAACGTCGAGTGTGGAACTTGGTTCCTGAGCCGGGCGGAACAGCGCCCGCCGGCAACGATCTCCGGGGCCGGTTCAGGACGCTCCGTCCGGCAGCGCATAGACCCGCTGGGCCGCGGCGAAGCCGGGCAGGGCGTAGTCGCCCAGGCATTCCAGCGCGGACGGGCAATGGCAGGCGAAGGCCTCGCTGGCGAGGATGGCGCGGCCGAGACGGCCCGCCAGCGCTTCGAGACGGGCCGCCAGGTTCACCGCCGGCCCGATGCAGGTGAAGTCGAGCCGGCTGCCGCCGCCTATGTTGCCGTAGAGGACCTCGCCGAGATGGAGGGCCAGGCCGAAGCGCGGCGCTTCGGAGGTCTCGGCCGCGTCGGGCTCGGACAGGGTTGCCAGCCTGGCCCGCGCCTCGCACGCCGCGGCCAGCGCCTGCGCGCAGACATCAACGATATCGGCGTCGTCGCCGGCGACGGGGAATATCGCCAGCAGGCCGTCGCCCATGAACTTCAGCACCTCCCCGCCGTGGCTCTCGATCGGCGGCACCTGGCACTCGAAGTAGCGATTTAGAAGATCGATGAGCGCCTGCGGCGCCAGCCGGTCGGCGCGCCGGGTGAAGCCGCGCATGTCCGACAGCCAGAGCGCCGCGCGGATCGCTTCGGTGTGGCCGCGCCGCACCTGTCCGGCGAGGATGCGCGCGCCGGTGTGGTGCCCGACATAGGCGCCGAGCAGGTTGCCGGCGATGCGGCGCAGGGCGTAGCTCTCCGTCAGCCGCGCGAGCGGCGCAACGACCGCCTCGAGCCCGGCGATGTGCGTGGCGGTGAAGCCGCCGGGCTGGCGCGTGGTCCAGCTGACCGCGTGCAGCTCGCCGTTGGTGAAAGCGAGGGGGCTGGCCAGATAGTCGGTCACGCCGTCGCGGCGCAGCTCGGCGAGCATCGAGAGCGCGAGGGGAGCGGCGCGATCCTCCAGCCGGCGCCGCAGCGCCACGCCGGTCGTCATGACGTGCACGACCGGGCTGTTGCGGAACTCCTCCGTCTCCATGAAGGTGATAGGCGCTTCCGAGATCTGGACGCCTTCGCCCTCCCGCCACAGCAGGCGGCGACCCATGAGGTCGGGGTGCAGCGTGCGCACGAATACGGCCACGCGCCACAGCGGGATGCCGCACGCCACCAGCCGCTGGCAGAGCTGGTCGAGGACCTCGCCGGGGCCAGGCGCCGAAGGCGCGCCGGCGACGAGCCAATCGACGATGGGCCGCGTACCCGCGCCGAGCGTCATCGCCCCTCGCCCCGATTGCCGTGACGTGGCGGACACTAGCGCCGCGGCCGGCTGCGTCCAATCGTCATGGGCGGTTTGCCGACGCGCTCCCGCGTGATAAGCCACGCCGGAGCGACGGATGAGGAGGAGCACAATGGCGAAGACAGCGGCGGAAATGGTGGCGGCGGCGCGGGCCGAGGTGCCGGCGATCGCGCCGCAGGAGGCTGCGGCCCTCATGACCAAGGGCAACGTCCTGGTGGTCGATGTGCGCGACGCGCCCGAGCTGCAGTCCGCCGGCAAGGTGAAGGGCGCCGTCCACGTCTCGCGCGGCATGCTGGAGTTTAAGGCCGATCCGAAGTCGCCGGCGCACGACAAGTCCTTCGACCCGGCGAAGACGGTGCTCGTCTATTGCGCTTCCGGCGGCCGCTCGGCGCTTGCCGGCAAGACGCTGAAGGAGCTCGGCTACAACGACGTCCGCAATCTCGGCGGCTTCAAAGACTGGGTCGACAGCGGCGGGGCGGTCGAGAAGGTGTAGCCCGGCTCATCCTGCGCTTCGCGCCCGGCGGGACGGATCGTGCCCATGAGCGGCTGACCGAGCCCGCGTGCGAAGGAGCCCGAGCGCGTCTCCGGCGACGCTTGGATGAATCGACCCATCAGACTGGAGGCTGCAGATGAGCTTCGTCTCGCCCGACATCCTCCTGCATCTCGCAAATATCCTGCTGCTGTTGGCCTACCTGGTCCGCAGCATCCTTTGGCTACGATGCTTCGCGCTGGCCTCGTCTGCTTTCGCCATTCCCTACTTTCTGCTTCAGTCGAACGTCCTTTGGCCGCCGGTCGGGTGGTCCGCTGTCTTCATCATCGTCAACCTTGTCCAGATCGGCCTCCTCTTGTGGGAGCGCCGTCCGGTCGTCCTGTCGGATGAGGAGCAGAAGCTCTACGACATGGGATTCCAGAAGGTTTCACGGCGCGACTTCGTGTCTTTGATGATGATTGGCCAGTGGAGCAATGGGGCGGCGGGTGACAGAATCCTTACTGAGGGAAAACCCTGCGAGGCGATCTGCGTCGCGATATCCGGCACCATCGAAGTGCGCCGCCATGAGCGGGTTCTTGCAGAGCTCGAACCAGGCCGAGTCGTCGGCACGGCAATCGCGCTGATAGGCGAACCCTCACCGATCGACGCCGTCTTTGTCGAGCCGGCCCGCTACATGTGTTGGTCGTTACCGAACGTGCGCACCTTCCTCGACAGGAAGCCTGAGCTGCGCAACACGCTGCAGCGCATGACGAGCCATGACCTCGCCACGAAGCTGCAGCACCTCGCTTCGGCCGGGACCTGATCCCGTCACTGGGCGCAGGTGACCTGGTCGAACACCTTGCACCGCTTCGTGGGGCAGGCCTCGCCTGACAGCGTCTCCGCCTTCCCGGTCTTCCGCTCGGTGTCGTACTTGCTGGCGCGCGCGTAGCCCTGCGCCTGGCAGAAGGCGAGCGCGGCCGCTGCGCCGCATTGATGGCCGTCGAGCGTGAGGCAGGCCAGCAGCGGCAGACCGCTCGGCCCCGTCGGGGGCTCGTAGCGTTGCGTCGGGGGCAGCGCCGCCAGCTGCTCGCTCTTGGCCGCGGCCGAAGCGCCAGCGGTCGCCAGCCCGGAGCTGCGCAGCTTGAGCAGCTTCGTGCCGGTGGCGGCCTGCGCCGCCTGGCCCTCGACGGCGGTGTCGACGACGCTGACACCGGGCGCCCTCAGCAGCTTGCTCGCGCTGGTCGCCGGCGGGGCCTCCAGCTTCGTGCCCTCGACCGCGACGATCTTGCTCTTCAGCACCTTGCTCGCGGCGAGCTTGTAGGCCGCTGGCTGCCCGGCCGACCCGCCCATCAGGTCGTAGCCGGGCCAAGCCGACACGCCGGCAGTGATGTCGTTCATCAGCGTCATCAGGTCGGGGCCGAACCAGTCGTCCGCGTTGTTGGTGACCGCGGCGTAGGCGAGGTCGCCCGGCCCGCGCAGCAGCCAGGCGATGGTGCCGTCCATCGTGCCGTTGTGGTTCTGCGTGTTGCCGCCCGTGGCCCAGCCGAAGGCGTATTGCGGGTCGTTGCCGGCGGCGTCGTTGACGCCGAGCGCCGTGGTCATCGTGGTGTGGTCCGCCGCCGTGATGATGTCGGCCTTCGCCGCACGGCCGTCCACGCGGACCAGGAAGCGCAGCAGGTCGCTCGGCGTGGCGATCCAGCCGCCGTGCGAGTCGAAGCGCTGCGGCTTCACCGCGCCATAGGGATCGCCGCCGTAGTACACGACCTCGCCCGGCTTGCGGTCCGCCTTGGCGTTGCCGCCGATCTCCATCCGTGTGATGCCGGCCGGCGACAGCACGGCGTTCTTCACGTATTGCTCGTAGCCCTGCCCGCTCTTCGCCTCGATGATGCGGCCGAGCAGGCAGTAGCCGAAGTTCGAATACTCGTACCGGCTGCCCGGCGTGGTCGCGAGCGCGCGGTCGGCGAGGTGCCACTTGATCAGGTCCGCCTGCGAGGTCCCGGTGTAGGCGAACATCGGATCGCCGCCGTTGGTCGTGAAGCCGGCGACATGGCCGAGCAGGTGGCGCACCGTGATGCTGTCGATGTTGGGATTGCTCTTCGGCGTGGTGTAGGTGCCGCCGAGGATGCTGTTGGCGCCGAACACCTTGTCGTCGAGGCCGAGCTGCCCGCCCTCGACCAACTCCATGATCGCGGCCGAGGTAATCGGTTTCGACACGCTGGCGACGCGGAAGCGCGTGTCTGGCCCGACCGGCTCGCCGCTATCCTTGTCGGCAAGGCCGAAGCCAGCGGCATAGACCAGCCGCTCGCCCTGCGTGACGGCGATCGAAAGCCCCGGCACGCTGTGCTTCTTCATGTAGGCGTCGACCTTGGTGGCGATGAGGTCGAGGTCCTTGGCGGCGAAAACGTTGTTCTCCCAGACGCCGCTGAAGCGAGAGCCGCCGTCGCCGGCAAAGGCATTGAGGAAGACCGGCTCGTAGCCCTGGGTGCGGTGGTTGTCGAAGACGATCTGGTAGAACTTGCCCGGCACGCCATGCCGCGTCGACCAGGGCGGCGTAGGAGACTTTTCCCAGACCGCGGCATAGAGGTCCTGGCCGCCGACGCGGTAGCCGCTGATGCTCTTCAGGTGAAAGCCCTGGCTCGTGAACTCGTCGAAGGCCTGCTGGTATTGCGCGCCGGTGAGGCCGTGGCGCGCGGCCCAGGGCGGGCCGGGCGACTGCTCGAAGATCGCGGCGTAGCGGGCCTCGCCGTTCATGGCATAGCCGGTCACCTGGATCGGCTTGTAGCCCTGCGCCGTCAGTTCGTTGAACGCCTGCTGGTACTGCGCAGCGGTGAGGTTGTGCCGGCCCACCCAGGCCGGGCCGGCGCGCTTCTCCCAGATCGAGGCGAACAGCACCTGACCGCCCGACGGATAGGCGGTGACGTAGGTCAGCCGGTAGCCGTGGTTGACGTTGTGATCGAAGTCCTGTTGGTACTGGCCCGAGCTCATGCCGTGGCGGGCCACCCACTCACCCGCCGGCACCTTGCGCCACAGCGCGGCGTAGCGCAGCGTCCCGCCGCCCTCGTAGCCGGAGACGGTGATGAGACGGAAACCCTCCTTGGCATACTGGTCGAACGCCGCCTGGTACTCGGCCGAGGTCAGGCCGTGGCGCGCTGCCCAATCGGCCGCGGCTGCCGGATAGGCAATGGCCAGCAGCGCCGTCACGAGCGCCAGGCGTGGGAGGACTCCCCGAATGGTCAGCAACAGGCCGCCTCCCCCTCTTCGCGTCCTCACGCGCCGGCCTTGCCGACGCCTTGCGGTCGCACCTCGACAGGTCGGCGCCGTCAGAGCGTGGCCGTGCCGCCTTGGGGCGTCAGGTGCCGGAGGTGCGAAGCCGCGGCTCGTCGTCGAGCCCGGCCTCGGCGACCCGCGCCAGATGGGCAAGGCCGGCGATGTGCTTTGCCTCCGACAGCGCCAGGCCGGGCGTCTTCTTCAGGCGCTCGACCTCGAAGCTCTGGGCGCGATGCCCCCAGTGGCGGATCCGCTCCTCGGTCTCGAATCTCCGTTTCGCAACGGCGATGGCGAGATCGACGCTGCGCGCCGAACGTACCTCGACTGCGCGCTGGCAGACCTTGACGACCTGCCCTTGCGAGCTAACGAGCTCATTGTAGAAACTGACACGAAAGGGGCCCATTCCTACCTCCCGGGATCGCGATGAAATTTCGCGAGGCCCGCGTGACGGCTCCCCCATCTCGCATCGATGACCTTCCCGCGTCCGCTCCCCCGGACGTTGCAGGCGATCTCGATGAGACTTGACCACATCATACCGCATTTTCCGCCGAACGAAACCGTCGCCGTTGCGAGTCACGCCAATTCGGCCTGCATTCGGGCGGAAATGGGGCACACCGCCAAATCTATCGGTTCCCTGTCGAGGACAGGTATTGCTCCAGAACTTTCTGCGCGCGGGCGAGGGTGTCGGCGCGGCCGCCACCGGCTTCCATGATCGTCCAGTCGATGGGACCGGTGTCATAGCCGAGCTGGCGGCGCACGACGCTGACATCCGCATCGGAAGCATCGCCGGTGCGCGCCGCGACGCGCGCCTCCAGCACATCCGCCGGCGCCGCCAGCCACAGGCCGACGAACGGCACGCCCAGGTCGGTGGCGACGGCCGCGATGGCCTCGCGCTCCTGCGGGCGCGCGAACACGGCGTCCGCGATCACCGCGCAGCCGGCCCGCAGGGTGGCGGCGGCTTGGTCGCGTTGCGCGGCATAGACGCGCGCGGTGGTCCGCTCGTCGTAGGTGCGCTCCGGCAGAGGCGTTTCCGGCGCCACGCCCATGAGGCGCTTGCGCAGCACGTCGCTGCGCAGCACGCGCGCGCCCGGCACGGCGCCGAGGCGCGGCGCCAGGCCATGGGCGAGCGTTGTCTTGCCGGTGCCGCTCAGGCCGCCGACGGCGAGGAGGCAGGGCGGCGCCGGGCGCAGCAGGGCGAGCGCGCGGTCGAGATAAGCGCGCGCCTCGCGCAGCGCCGCCTCGGGCTCGTCCTGGCGCGCGGCGCCCAGCGCGCCGACATGGGCGCGCACCGCGGCGTGCATGGACAAGAACAACGGAAGCGCCGGCAGCCCATCTGCCTCGCCGCGAAGATCGAGGTAGCGGTTGAAGACCAGGTTGCCGGCGGCGCCGAGGCCGCGATGGTCGAGGTCCATGAGCAGGAATGACAGGTCGTAGAGCACGTCGACGCAGGCGAGCACCTCGCTGAACTCGATGCGGTCGAAGAGGCGTGGCGCGCCGTCGACGAGGCAGATGTTGCGCAAGTGCAGGTCGCCGTGGCAGAGGCGCACATGGCCCTCCCGCCGCCGTGTCTCGAGCAACGCGCTGTGTGCCGCGAGCGCCGTGCGGCTCTCGGCGTTCAAGGTCTCGACGGCCGCCGCATCGAGCCTGCCAGCCGCCAGCGCGGCGAAGCTGCGCTCATTGATGTCGAGGATGGCGGCAAGGCCGGCCGCGCCCCCCTTTTCTCGGCGCACCGGCGCGCCGTCATGGAACCGCGCGATCTCGTCGGTGAGCGCGGCGAGGAGCGGCTGTGTGAGCGCGCTGCGTTGCGCCAGGCGGTCGAACAGCGCGTCCTGGTCGAAGCGGCGCATGACGAGCACCCAGTCGAGCGCCGGGCCCTCGCCGCCGACGACCGGCGTCCCGCCCCCGCTTGCCGTCACCGGCCGGACATCCAGATAGATCTGCGGCGCCATGGTGCGGTTGAGCTCGAGCTCGGTCTGGAGCGCGGCGCGGCGCCGCTCGATGGTGGAATAGTCGAGATAGGGCAGGCGGATCGTGCGCTTCATCTTGTAGGCGTGCGCGCCGGCCAGGAAGATGATGGCGGCATGGGTATCGATGCGCGCGACCGTGTCGACGCCGGGACCGTAGGCCTGGGGGCGCTCGAGCCCGGCGATGACGCTGTCCTGCTCGCTCGACGGGGTGGCCGGCACGTCGGGACCTCGCGCATGATCGGGTGTGCAGGCTTTCGCATGGACCACCCGGCGTCAATCGGAGACCCGCGGCGCTGCTCCGGCCTGACCTTACAAGACGGAGAATCGCAGCCCGTATGAGCACCGAGCCGTCGACGATGCGATTGCCATCGCTCTACCGTGAACTCGCCCCGCCGGCCTTCCTGGCGCGCGACCTCGTCTGCACCTGGATGCAGCTCATCGGCGCGGCCGACCATGCGCAGCAGGTCCTGCCGGACGCCTGCGTCGACATCGTCTGGGTCGGCGAAGCGCCCCCGGTCATCGTCGGGCCGTCGACCGGCATGTTCATCGCGCCGCTGCCGGCGGGGGCGCGCGTGCTCGGCGCGCGGTTCCGTCCGGGCATGGCGCCGCGCCTGCTTGGCCTGCCCGCGGACGCGCTGCGCGACCGCGAGGTGCCGCTGCGCGAGGCCTGGGGTCCGGCGGCCGAGCGGCTGTCGGCGCGGCTTGCGGAAGCGCCGACGCCCACGCGCGCCCTGCAGCTGGTCGAGGAGGCGCTCGCCCGGCGCCTGGTGCAGGCCGGGAGTGCCGATCGCCTGGTGCAGGCAGCCGTGGCGGCGCTGGCGCGCGATCCCGCCGCCCGGATCGAGGCCATCTCCAGCGCGGCCGGCGTCAGCGCGCGCCAGCTGCGCCGCCGCTTCGAAGCCATGGTCGGCTACGGCCCGAAGCGGCTCCATCGCATCTTGCGGCTCCAGCGCGCCCTGGCGCTCGCCGGCGACACCCCCGCGGCGCCGGCCGGCCTGGCGACGCTGGCGCTGCGCGCGGGCTACGCCGACCAGGCGCACATGACGCGCGAGATGACGGCGCTGGCCGGCCGCACGCCCTCCGCGCTTCTGCCGGGGGCGTTCAGCACGCTGGCCATGGCCGATTTGTTCAAGACGACCGAGGATGCCGCCGACTAGCTGTGAGGCGAACAGCAAGCGGAGCAGATGCATCATGGAACAACGAATGAGCCTGGTGACGCTCGGCGTCGCCGACCTTGACCGGGCGCGGCGCTTCTATGTCGAGGGGCTCGGATGGCGCCCGGGCTTCGAGAACGGCGATGTCATCTTCTTCCAGCTCGCCGGCACGGTGCTCGCGCTGTGGTCGCGGGCCTCGCTGGCGAAGGATGCGCGGCTGTCCGGGCCCGGCAGCGGCTTCGGCGGGATCGCGCTGGCCCAGAATGTGCGCCAGCGCGCCGACGTCGACGCCGTGCTCGCCCAGGCCGCGGCCGCCGGCGCGACGATCCTCAAGCCCGGGCAGGAAGCGGTCTGGGGCGGCTATACCGGCTACTTCGCCGACCCCGACGGGCATCCCTGGGAGATCGCCTGGAACCCGGCCTGGACGATCGCCGCCGACGGCACCGTCAGTCTCGGCGGGCCGTCGCCCACCGCGTGAGCCGCGCCGCCGGCCTTCCGTCGATGGCGGCCAGGCCCAGGCCGATCAGCGCCACGCCGGCAACCTGACGCAGCTCGAGCCGCTCGCCCAGCACGAGCGTACCGAGCAGAAGCGCGCTCACCGGGATGAGGAAGGTTACGAGCAGCAGGTTGGTGGCGCCGGCCGCCGCCAGGATGCGGAAATAGAGGAGATAGGCGAGCGCGGTGCTGAGCAGGGCCAGGCCGACGAGCGCCGCGAGCACTGCCGCACCTGGCGCCGGCAGCGTCCACGGGTGCTCGGCGAGGAGCGCGACCGGCAGCATCATGACCGCGCTCGCGCTCGCCTGGCCGGCGGCCGTGACCGCGGGCGCCAAGTGCCGGAACCGGCGGCCGAAGATGCCGGCGAGCGCATAGGACAGGGCCGCGCCCACCACCGCGACCTGCGGCAGCGGGTCGCCGCCCAGCCCGGTGAGCGCCGGCAGCCCGATCATCACCGCCACGCCGGCGAAGCCGACGAGGACGCCGGCCAGCCGACCGGGCGTCAGCCGCTCGTCACGCGTCAGGAGATGCGCCAGCACGACGGTGAAGAGAGGCGTCGTGGCGTTGAGGATCGCCGCCAGCCCGCTGGCAATCTGCGTCTGGCCCCAGACGATGAGGCTGAAGGGGATGACGTTGTTGAGCGCCCCCATGGCGGCGAAGGCGCCCCACGCACGCGGCGAGACCGGCATGGCAAGGCCCGTGGCGCGCGCGAAGGCCAGGAGCGCGAGCGCCGCCATGGCCACGCGCGCCAGGACGATCGTGAATGGCGGCAGCGCGGCGACCGCCACGCCGACGAAGAAGAAGGAGCCGCCCCACAGGACCGACAGCGCCAGGAGCAAGCCCCACTCCAGGCGCCCCATCGCAGGCCTTGCCGCCGCCATCGCCGCTCACGCCCCCCGACATCTCCCGCGAAGCTGGCGCGGGTGCGATCGTGGCGCCATCCGCGGGTTGCTATCTTGCGGGGAGCGGTCGGCGGCGTGCTATGTCTTGCGCCGCCTGCCGCATCAGATCGGACCCGCATGCACGACGACCGATTTCTCGCCGCCTGCGCCGTCGCGCGCGCCGCCGGCCAGCTGGCGCGCCGCCACTTGGCCGACCGCGGCAGCCTCAATGTGGAGCAGAAGGGTCTGCAGGACCCGGTGAGCGTCGCCGACCGTGCGTGCGAAGCGCTCATCGTGCGCGAGCTGTCGGCAGCCTTCCCGGGCGATGGTTTTCTCGGCGAGGAGGGCGGCGGGCAGGCGGCCGAGCGTCTGTGGGTGATCGACCCGATCGACGGCACCGCCAACTATGTCCGCGCCATCCCGAGCTTCTGCGTCGCGATCGCCTATGTCGAGGCGGGCAAGACGCAGCTCGGGGTCATCTACGCGCCGATGGACGACGAGCTCTTCGCCGCCGCCCGCGGTCGTGGCGCCAGCTGCAACGGCGAGACGATCAGGGTCACCGACTGCGGCGCGATCACCGAGGCGATCGTCGGCATGGGTTTCGGCCAGCGCATGCCGCGGCCGCATTTCGTCCGCGCCCTCGACCGGCTGCTCGCGGCGGGCGGGGAGTTCCGCCGCATCGGCTCCACGGCGCTGGGCCTGGCCTATGTCGCCGCCGGTCGGCTCGACGGCTTCTGGGCGCTGCGGACCAACAGCTGGGACTGCCTCGCCGGCTTGCTGCTGGTCGAGGAGGCCGGGGGGTGGGCCAACAACTTCCTGGCCAACGACGGCCTGCTCGAGCGGCGCGAGGCGCTGGGCTGCACGCCGGCTCTGCGCCCGCACCTGGCTACGCTCCTCGCGGCCGAATAGAGGTCTTCGCGAATGCGCGCGGTCTTGCGCCTGGCACTCTCGCTTCTGTTGCTGCTGGCCGCCGCGGACATTGCGCGTGCCGACTTCGCGGCTGGCTTCGCCGCCTTCCAGAAGGGACGCTACCCGGCGGCGCTGAAGGAGCTGCGTCCGCTGGCCGAGGCCGGCGACACCCGGGCGCAGTTCCTGCTCGGCCGTATGTACCGCGACGGGCTCGGCGTCAAGAAGAGCGCCGGCAAGGCCTTCGACTGGCTGACCAAGGCGGCCGACGGGCCCGACGCCGACCGCTATGCCATGCACGACCTCGCCGTCCTCTATGAACGGGGCCAGGGGACCAAGAAGGACCTCGGCAAGGCCGTGGAGCTCTACCGCCGCGCCGCGGCGCGAGGGGTGCCGGCGGCCATGTTCAACCTCGGCGTCCTGCTGGCGCGCGGCGAGGGGGTCAAGCGCGACCTGCCCGGGGGGCTGCGGCTGGTCTTCCGTGCCTACGAGGCCGGCCATCCCGGCGCCGCCGCCTCGTTCGACAAGCTGGCGCCGGCCGTGGGCGGCGATCCGCCGGCGGCCGGCCGCTGGCGCTCGGTCGCCTATCTGGGGCCGGCCGACGACCCGAACCAGCGCAACCTGGCCAGCGTCGGCAAGCTGGCACTGGGGCTTGAGCTGCAACTCGGCCGCGGCCGCTTCTCGCTGGGCCGACTCGGCTGCCGCCGGCCGGTTTTCGTCGCCGACTCGGTCGATCCGGCCGTGCTCCTGGAGGCCGGCGCCGGCGCGACGCGGGCGTTTCCGGCCGAGGAGCTGGCCACCGGCGCTCCGGTGAAGACCGCAGAGATCGTGTGCGACCGCGCCGTCAAGGCGAGCCTCGGCGTGCTGGGAGACGGGCGCCTACTGCTGGCGGCGCTCGGCGGATACCTGGTCATGGAGCCGGCACCCTCCCCGCGGGTGGAGGAGGCGCAGCGCCGGCTGGAGGGCCTGGGCCATGATCCGGGCCCGGCGGACGGGGTTTTCGGCGACAAGACGGCCGCAGCGATCGAGACCTATCAGGCTACCGCCGGCCTGCCGGTCACCGGGAGCCTGGACGAGGCCCTCTTGGAGCGCCTGCGCCAGGAGCCAGCACCTTAGCCGATCGCATCGTTTGCCGCGCACGAAGGGGTTTTCTCCGCTTCGTTTACAATCTATCCTGAAGCGATCTGTACGGGGGCCGGAGCTGCCGCGGTGGAGGGACACCGGGGCGGCGACGGCGTGACGGATGTGAAGGGGAGGGGCTTGATGGTCGGATTCGGCTTCGGGATGGGGCTCCCGAAAGGCTCAGATACCCGCCGGCGCCCAGGCGCGCGGCACCGAGCCAGGCTGACGCTCGGCCTCGCGGTGGCGGCGCTGCTGGCGCTGGCCGCCGGTCAGGCGTTCGCGCAGACAACCATCCCGTCGTCGGCCCAGCCGCAACGTGTCACGCCGGAGCTGACGCCGCCGCCGCAGCCGAAGGCCGAGCCCAGCGCGCCGGCGCAGCTGCCCGAGCAACCTGTCCCGCCCGGCGCGGAGGAGGTGAAGTTTGTCCTCAAGGAGATCACCTTCGACGGTGCCACGGTCTACACGCCAGAGGAGTTGAATCCCCTCTATGCCGAGCTGGTCGGCAAGGAGGTAAGCCTCGCCGACGTCTACGCGGTCGCGCGCGCCGCAACGGTCAAGTATCGCGGCGACGGCTATATCCTCTCGCAGGTCTTCGTGCCGCCGCAGGACGTGAACGCCGGCATGGTCCGCCTGCAGGTCGTCGAAGGCTTCATCGACAATGTGACAATCGAGGGCGACATCCAGGGACGGCGCGACATCCTCGAGGCCTATGGCGAAAAGATCAAAGCGTCGCGCCCGCTTCAGGCCTCCGAACTCGAGCGCTGGCTGCTGCTCGCTGGCGACCTTGCCGGCGTGACCGCGCGCGGCGTCCTGACGCCGTCGGCGAACACCCCCGGCGCGTCCGATCTCGCCATCGTGGTCGAGCACAAGGGCCTCGATCTCTTTGCCCAGATCGACAACCGCGGCTCGCGGTTCATCGGGCCCTGGCTGTTCGTGTTCGGCCTCCAGGCCAACTCCCAGCTCGGCCTCTATGAGCAGATCAGTCTCGTGGGGTCCACCGCCTGGGAACCGGAGGAGCTGCAATACGGCGCGATGACAGTGCAGCTGCCGATCGACTTCTCCGGCACCACCATGACCCTCGCTGTCGGCGGCTCGCACTCCAACCCGGGCTTCACCCTGGAGACGGAGAACATCGACAGCTCCTCCGTCGAGGGCACGATCGACTTCAATCACGCCTTCATCCGCACGCGCGAGCAGAACCTGTACATAGGCCTTTCCTTCACCGTGCGGACCGTCAACACCGATCAGCACCAGGTCTCGATCATCGACGACGACGAGGACATCCTGCGGCTGCACGGCAGCTTTGACTTTGTCGACTCCACGCTGGACGATGTGTTCGGCAGTGGCTGGGGATCGGTGAACCTCATCCAGCTCGAGCTCAGCCAGGGTCTCGGCATTTTCGGCGCCAGCGAGCATGGTGATGTGCCGCTGTCGCGGCCCGAGGCGGACGGCGAGTTCACCAAGCTCGCCGGCACGGTCTCGCGCCTGCAGGGCCTGATGGTGCCCGGCCTCAACCTCTATTTGGCGGCCACCGGGCAGGTGTCCAGCGACCCCCTGCTGTCGAGCTCGGAGTTCGGTGTCGGCGGCTCCACCTTCGGCCGCGGCTACGATCCCTCGGAGATCACCGGCGACGACGGCGTGGCCACCACGATCGAGCTGCAGTACGGGGACTCGCTCGACCTGTCGTACCTGCAGAACTACCAGTTCTACACCTTCTGGGATTTCGGTCAGGTCTACAATCAGGACACGCCGGACGTCGACGACGACGTGTCGTTGAGCTCGGTGGGCGGCGGCGTGCGCGTCAACTTCATCCCGGAATTGTCCGGCAACTTCGAGGTGGCGCAGCAGCTGACCCGGGTGTCCGCGTCCAGCGACGACGGCGACAAGGAGACCCGGTTCCTGTTCGGCATTTCCGGCCGCTGGTAGGCGGTCAAGCAGAGGGACGGACGTAAGACAGGGAAGCATCGCAACCAAGACTGCACAGAATCGGCAGTGGCGCGCCGTCCCCGCGCGCTCAAGCCGAAGCAGCCGACACCCGTTCACTTCCAGCGGCCGCTCGTCGGGAGCGGCCAGCATCAAGTCCGGCTCCGTGCCTCTCAGGAGGCAGAGGACACCGTGGCCAGCGTTGGCTGGCTTGCTCCGACGAATTCTGTAATCGACGAATCATAGTTAATAGCGGCTTGCCACCAGAGTTAACCTTAACTCTGAAGAGCGGCGCTTTGCCAGCATTCGTCTATAAAACTCGTGACTCGTCTGCGGCTCTTCTTTAGAGTTCCTTCACTCTCACTCTGTCCGGCGTGACCGCCCACTCGCACCTCGCGACCGGCGGCGTTGCCGGATTTCAAGCGCCGTCAGGAGGATGAGGATGCCGCGCCGTTCTGCCCCGACCTCGCCGAGCCGCCTCGAGTCGACCTTCGTCCCGCAGGGCCCCGTGCAAGCGCGCTCGCCCCTGCCATGGCTGTTGCGGGGCACCTCGGCGCTCAGCGCCGCGGTGCTGGCCGGGGGCGTGCTGGTCGGAGGCGTGGGTTACGCCCTGGCCGGACCTACCGGCGCCAAGGTGGTGGCGGGCAAGGCAACGATCACCCAGACCGGGCCGAAGACCATCGTCATCAACCAGCAGTCCGGCAAGGTCATCATCGAGTGGAAGAACTTCAACATCGGCAAGGGCGAGAAGGTCATCTTCGCCCAGCCCAACGCGGTGTCGGCGGCGCTCAACCGCGTGCTGTCGGGTGACAAGACCTCGATCCTGGGCTCGCTGACGGCCAACGGCCAGATCATCATCACCAATCCGAAGGGCATCGTCTTCGGGCCGAGCGCGCGGGTCGACGTGGCGTCGATCATCGCCTCCTCGATCGGCATCACCAACGACAACTTCCTGGCCGGGCGGATGATCTTCGACCAGCCGGGCGATCCGGGCGCCATGGTCTCCAACCACGGCACGATCACCGTCGCCCAGGGCGGCCTGGCCGCGCTGGTCGCGCCAGGCGTGGAGAACACCGGCACGATCACGGCGCGTCTCGGCACGGTGGCGCTCGCCTCCGGCACCAAGGCCACGCTCGACTTCTACGGCGACGGGCTGGTGCAGATCGCCATCGACGCGCCGGTCGAGCAGGTGCCGGTCGGCGAGGACGGGCAGCCGGTGAAGGCGCTGGTCAACAACACCGGCAGCATCTTCGCCGACGGCGGCACGGTGGTGCTGACGGCGGAGGCGGCCGAGGGCGTGCTCGACCGCGTCATCAATGTCGAGGGCGTGGTCCAGGCCAGGTCGATCGAGGACCGCCAGGGCCAGGTCGCCCTGGTCGGCGGCTCGACGGGCGAAGTGCAGGTCGCCGGCACGGTCGACGCCAGCGGCACGGACGCGGGGCAGACCGGCGGCACCGTGCATGTGCTGGGCGAGAAGGTGACGCTGGCCGACGGCGCGGCGATCGACGTCTCCGGCGACAAGGGCGGCGGCACGGTGCTCATCGGCGGCGACACCAAGGGCGGCTCGCTGGTGCGCAGCTCAGGGCTCGCCTACAAGGCGCCGAAGGCGGGCAAGGCTGGCACGACGGTGGTGCTGTCGAAGGCGCTGGCCACCGACGGCTACATCCCGAAGGCGCAGATCGCCTATGTCGACGCCGGCGCCAGCGCCAAGGCCGACGCCATCAGCAGCGGCAAGGGCGGCAAGGTCGTCGTCTGGGCCGACCAGGCGACGGAATTCCACGGCAGCGCCAGCGTGCAGGGCGCCGGCAGCGGCAAGGGCGGCTTCGTCGAGACCTCGGCGCGCAGCGTCAGCGTCAGCGGCGCCCAGATCGCGCTCGGCGACGGCGGCAGCTGGCTGCTCGATCCCACCGACGACTTCATCGACGCCGCCGATTGGGTGGCCATCCAGGGTGCCCTCAACGACCCCGGCGACCAGACGGTCACCCGTACAACGGCTGGCCCGGGCGCCGACGCCGGAGACATCTTCTTCGAAATCTCGGGCAACCTGACCGGAATGGAGTCGGGCGATACCCTGAACCTTGTCGCCTTCCGCCTGTTCGGGCAGGGCAATACGGTCACCATGGACAACGGCATCCTCAACATCAACATCGCGGATGCCTCGGTCATCGGCGCCCAGCCGTCCACCGCCGAGCACGGCACCGGCCTCATTCAGCGCGCGATCGATGCCGTCGCCTTCGGCAATGCGGCCACCACCACGATCAATGTTGGCGCCGGCACCTTCGACGATACCGTGACCATCAACAAGGCGCTGACGCTCAACGGCATTCAGGCCGGAGTCGATCCCACCAGCGGGCGTTCGGGCGCCGAGTCCATCATCCGGCCCCTGTTCGAGGACACGGCCACCGTCCATGTGGTCGCTGACGACGTGACGATCGACGGCTTCACGATCCTGAAGGAGGGCAAATTCGACGACGAGACCGGCACGCCGACCACCCTGTGGGGCATCGACAACCGCAGCCTCCTGGTGGTCGAGGACGTGTTGACGGACGTCGTGGCGCAGGCGATTCCGCTCGGCGGATACGTGGCGATCGACGACCTGCACGTGCTGAACAACATCATCAGCGGCGTCGGCCTGGACGACGGTGACGACACCGGCGGCGTGCAGCTCTCGGTGGCCGGGATACCCACCTTCACGATGTTCGACAACGTGATCCAGCGGAACGTCATCGACTCGGTGGGCGAGGTCGGCATCGCGATCTACAACAACCGCGACTTCTTCATCGCCGACAACGTCGTCAAGGGCACCGTGCCCGATCCGACGCTCAACGGCATCTATATCGGCACCCCCACGGTCTCCTTCTCGCTCGGCGACATCGTTGGCAACGACCTGCGGGGCGTGGGCGCCGGCACCGGCTCGAGCACGCCGGGGGCGCTGGTGCAGGCGGTCGACAATGCCGGCATCATCGTCGGGCCTTATGACCAGGTGAACATCGTCGAGAACCTGATCCGCGGCTACACGTACGGCATCTGGATCCTCAGCCCGGAGGCCTACCCGGGCCAGATCGACAGCTACGGCAGCGAGGGCGTCAGGATCTTCAACAACTCCATCGCCGGGCGCTTCCGGCAGGACGGCACCGTCGCGCCGGTCACCGACCTCCAGACCAACCAATGGGCGATCCGTGTCGATTCGGACTTCTACGGCCTGTTGCCGGACCCCCACAATGGCGTGATCGGTCCCCTCAACGCCTCCGGCAACTGGTGGGGCACCACCGACCAGGACGACATCGCACGGGTCATGGTGGCCTGCGCCTTCGACTGCGGTGTCACGGTGGGCGCCGGCGACTTCGACATGGATCCGATACGGGCGAACCTCTACATCACGCCCGTCGTCGACTTCTCGCCCTACCTGCACACCGGGATCGACACCAACGTCTCCTACGTGGAGGACGTGGGCGGCATCCTGATCGGGCTCGGCGAGCTCGACTACGGGCAGGACGCGCACGGCTTCCAGGGCGACTTCACCAGCGTCCACACCACCCTGCTCGGCGCCCAGACGCCGATCAACATCGAGGACCTCGAAGAGCAGCTCGAGCCCGTGCTGGAGGCCTTCGGACTCTACGACGGCTATGACGGCGGCGAAGGCTGCTACGGATCGAGCTGCTACGTGCCGCTCGGCCGCATCCAGGAAGGCGTCATCATGGCGCTGTCGCCGGCCGACACGCTGGCCACGACGGGCCGCGTCATCGTCGAGGGCATTCCCGACCTGACTGGAGACGCGGCGACCGGGCGCGCTGAGCTAAGCCCCTTCCTGCAGCTCCAAACCGAGGGCACGCGCACCTTCGTCATCGACGGCAAGAGCACGCCGCTCGGCGATCCCGCCTACGTCGATCCCTTCGTCATCGTCTACAAGTCGAACCTGCGCATCCTGGCGGCCAGCAACGGCAGCCTGACGCAGGTCGGCGTCGGCAATGCGCCGCCGCTGACCTACGCGCCGATCGGCTATCCGGGCCGCACCAACGCGATCGGCCAGACCTACCCCGCCACCACCGGCGAGCAGCTGGCCAACGCCAATAACCCGCTGCCGCACGACGCCGATGGGCGTGGCCCCGAGAGCATCATGTTCGGCACCTTCGTGATCCTGCCGCACATGGAGATCACGGTCGAAGGCCGCCAGGAGTTGATCAAGGCCGCCGCCGCAGAGACGAGCGGCCACACGCAGTTCACCCGCGTCGGCCTGGCAGACGGCCCGGAGGGCCAGATCCACATCGAGCTCGACGGGACGAACACCGAGATCAACGGCATGCAGATCCGCAACATCGGGGATCTCTCCCACAACTTGCCGTTTACCAGCTCGTCGCAGGCGGCCCTCGACATCGGCGGCGGCGACATCGACGATCTGCTGTCGCAGCTCGGCCAGGACTCGATCGCCGGCATTCTGGCGATTGGCTCGGCTGGCCATACCTTCGCCAACAACATCATCGACGGCGCCATCTACGACTATCAATTCGACTTCCCGGACGGCCCCGAGGGCCCGCCGATCATCACCAAGACGGTGGCGAAGAACGCCTTCGGCAGCGGCATCTGGCTGTTGCACGGCGGCGCCGACACGCTGATCCTGCGCAACGACATCCGCAACTGGGGCTCGACGCAGTTCGGCCTGCAGGGCACCGGCGGCGGCGGCGGGCTGACTGATGGGGCGGCCCAGGTCTCCGGCATCGAAGGCGTCCTGGAGGAGCTGCTGTTCCACTTCGGGCCGGTGCTCAGCGACAACGGCGGCATCAAGGTCACCAACTTCAGCGCGTCCGACATCCACTTCATCAACGAGCTCGCGGATTTCGTCATCGACGAGGATCCGAACTACGACTTCGAGATGACCCGCACCAACCTGCACTTCGAATATAGCGGCGAGTCCGAGCCGGACTTCGTCCTCGACATCGACTTCGCCCCGGCGGAGGACGTGGTCATCTCGCAGAACACCCTGCAGTACAATCGCAAGGGCATGATCTTCGAGAATGTCGGCGACCCCACGGAGACCGACGGCGGGCTCGCGGCGGCGATCTTCGAGAACTGGATCTGGGACAGCACGGGCGGCACCGGCGTCTTCAGCGGCGGCACGCCCGGTGGCGGCGGCAACCTCCTGGACCCGAACGATCTGTTCGCCGCGGCCACAGCCATCCAGATCAACTTCCACGCCGCCTTCAGCTCGCTGCCGGGGCCGGTCACGCTCGCGAGCGCCGCGCAGGAGGAGCTGCCCTTCGGCGGCGAGAGCGGCACCTTCCTCATCAACGAGAACTCGTTCGATAACGTGATCGCCGAGACGCCGCTCGCCATCGTCAACCTCGGCAACGGCGAGGTGACCGACGGCGGCGGGGCCAAGCCCAACGTCGGCAACTGGTTCGGCACCAACAACCTGGCCGCCGTGCAGGCCATGCTGGTGGGCAACGTCACCATCTCCGACGACCCGTTCCGCCTGTTCCCGTCCGGCATCGACGCGCATCCGGAAATCCCGGGCTGGCAGTTCCCGGAGAGCCCCTCCGTGCCCCCGGTCATCCCGCCGGGAGGGACGACGGGCTTCGTCCTCGACCCCAACGACATCCTGTACAAGCCGCCGTTCCTCGGCGTCGGGCCGGATACGCCGGGCGATGCCTGGTACCGCTGGAGCGCGGTCAACCTGGAGTACCCGACCGATCCGCTGGCCGGCGGCTACAGCCTGGGCGGCACGGGCGGCACCGGGGGGCCCGAGACCCTCGAGCCGGCGGCCGGCGGCGAAGGCCAGCAGGGGACGGACAACTGCGGCAACCAGTTCCTGGGCGACATGAACGCGAGCTGCGCGCAGCCGTAGCCCGACAGGAGGCGCTCTGCGCGGCGTCATCGACGAGGGCGGGCCCATAGGGCCCGCCCTTTTTCTTTCCTCGGCGAGTTCCCGCCGGCGCCGTGGCGGCTCCCGGTGCGTCGCCGTGCCGCATAGCCGGCCGCGCACGACAGCGCGAGCCTCGCTGTGAACATCCTCACCCACGCCCCGTGAATACGATCATTGCGGCCTCTTCTCGCAAAGCATGCGGATGCTCAATGTTACGTAGAATTGATAGGGTCAATCCCAGCGCAGTTAACCATTGGCCATGTCAAATGCATTGATTCACCACACATTCGTCGTGACTCGCACGCGAATGTCGGATAATTTTGTCGCTAATCCGGCATGAGTACGGACCCAGGACTCGGGTCCTACGGGGGACGTCAAAAAACACCGGCGCTTCGGCGCCACAGGAGGCTTTAGATGGCAGCGATCCGCAGCTCTGGTCGGCGCTCGAGCGAGCGCCGGCCGGCGACACGTCGTGCTGACGCCCAGGCTTCGATGACGGCTTACGGGCGGCGGCCACTGCGGATGGGACCCCGGGCCCTCCTTCACGGAACTTCGGCTCTGACGGCTGCGGCGGTGATGGCGAGCGCTGGTTGGGCGTTGGCGACGCCGTCTGGCGGGACTGTTGTTGCGGGCAAGGCGACGATCACGCAGACGGGCCCGAAGACGATCGTGATCAACCAGCAGAGCAACAAGGTCATCATCGAGTGGAAGAACTTCGACATCGGCAAGGGTGAGAAGGTCGTCTTCACGCAGCCGGGGGCGGTTGCGGCGGCGCTGAACCGGGTTCTGTCGGGTTCCAAGACCTCGATCCTGGGCTCGCTGACGGCGAACGGGACGATCATCATCACCAACCCGAAGGGGATCGTGTTCGGGGCGAGCGCGCGGGTGGACGTTGCGTCGATCATCGCCTCGACGATCGGGATCAGCAACTCGAACTTCCTGGCCGGTCGGATGATCTTCGACCAGCCGGGCGATCCGGGCGCGATGGTGTCCAACGCGGGCGAGATCACGGTGAAGAGCGGTGGCCTGGCCGCGCTGGTGGCGCCGGGCGTCGAGAACACGGGCGTGATCACGGCCAAGCTGGGCACGGTTGCGCTGGCGGCGGGCAACGCGGCGACGCTGGATTTCTACGGCGACGGGCTGGTGCAGATCGCGGTGACGGCGCCGGTGAAGGAAGTTCCGATCGGGCCGGACGGCAAGCCGGTGACGGCGCTGGTGCACCAGGCGGGGCAGATCTTCGCCGACGGCGGCACGGTCGTGCTGACCGCGGCGGCGGCCGAAGGGGTGATCGACCGCATCATCAACGTGGAGGGCATCGTGCGGGCCCGCACGATCGAGAACCACCAGGGCCAGATCGCCTTCGTCGGGGACGGCCCGGGGGAGGTGCAGGTGGCCGGCGTGGTGGACGCCAGCGGCAAGGACGAGGGCCAGGTCGGCGGCACGGTGCACGTGCTGGGCAAGAAGGTGACGCTGGCCTCGACGGCGTCGATCGACGTATCGGGCGACAAGGGCGGCGGCACGGTTCTGGTCGGCGGCGAGCTGCAGGGCAAGGCGCTGGTGCGCACCAGCGGGCTTGGCTACGAGGCGCCGGCCCCGGCCAGCCAGGCCGGCACGACGGTCGTTCTCAGCAAGGACATCGCCACCAGCGGCTACATCCCGGAATCGGAGATCACCTACGTCGACGCTGGCGCGGTGGTGATGGCCGACGCCGTGACGAACGGCGACGGCGGCAAGGCGGTGACGTGGTCGAACGGCTCGACCGACTTCGGCGGCTACGTCAGCGCCAGGGGCGGCGCATCGAGCGGCAATGGCGGCTTCGTGGAGGTCTCGGGCCTGGGCGGCCTGGCCTATCGCGGAACGGTGGATACGCGCGCGCCGCACGGCAGCGACGGGTGGCTGCTGCTCGACCCGAACGGGGTCGAGGTCAGGCCCGGCACCGCCGCCACGCCGCCGGGTTCAGACGCCTCGGCCGTCCTGTACCTGACGGACGGCAAGCTCAACGACATGCTGACGACGAGCAACGTGCTCCTGTACACGACGGGCACCGGCGCCGGCTATACCACGTCGGGGGGGGGCTTCGGCATCTTCGGCAGTGCAATCAACTCCGACAACATCATCATCCAGCAGGACACCGCGGTCGACACGGGCACGCACACGCTGTTCCTGAGCAGCGCTACGGTCGACCTCTATGCCGACATCACCGGCACAGTAGCCGGCGGCGCCAGTGCGACCGGCGTAATCAACCCGGGCGTGACGCTGCGCGATCCGACCACCGTCAATGTCTATGATTCGCGCGAGCTCGCCACACCCGGCACGACCGTCGCCTCGATCCAGGATGCCCTCGATATCGTCGCCACCGGCGGCACGGTCAATGTCGGCGCCGGCACCTTCGCCGGCGGCGTCACCGTCGCCAAGAACGACGTTACGCTGCAGGGCACCGGCTTCACGGCGACCACGGTCGTCGAGGTCGACACCGCCAGCAGCGGCTTCACCGTCACCGCCGACAACGTCACCATCGACGGCTACCTGTTCACCCCGAAGGCCGGCGCCACCGACACCACCGGCATCACGGTGACGGCGACGGCCGACGGAACGGTCATCGGCACCGACGACGCGGCGGGCCGCGACGGCAACGGCTTCGAGTGGAACGGCACCGACAAGTTGACAAGGGGCATCCGCGTGCTCGCGGGGGCCGGCAGCACCACCATCCGTGAAAACGTGATGGGCAGCCTCGCCAACATCGACACCGACGGCATCGTCGAGGAAGGCACCTTCGACAGCTCGATGACGATCGCCGACAACGAGATTCATGCCGACGACTACGGCGTGCTGTTCAAGCTCACCACGAGCAGCGACAGCGTCGTGGAGGGCAGCGTCACCATCAACGACGGCAACGCGATCGCCGGCGGGCTCGAGGGCGTCAATTTCGAAGGCGTCGTGCGCGACGGGCCGGAGGGCGGCACGTCGATCGATATCTCCGACAATGCGAGCATCGTCGGCAGCGCCGGCGACGGCATCCATTTCCACGGCGTCATCGATCTCGGTGGCAACGCCTACAGCACGACCGTCCTGATCGGCGGCAACACCACGATCCAGGGCCACGAGAACGGCATCCACTTCGACCAGCCGCCCTTGCCGCCGATCTCCACCTTTGCCGTCGGCACGGTCCTCGACCAGGGCTGGAGCATCGACGGCGCCCAGGTCACCATCGACGGCAACACGCTGATCCAGGGCGACACCAAGAACGGCATCCTGGTCGAAGGGGTGCGCGGCACCGGCTCGTTCGAGCCGGACTTCTACAACCTCAAGATCATCGAAAACGGCGGCCTCGATGCCGGCATCAAGGGCTACAAGAACGGCATCGCCATCACCCGCGTCTGGGAGTCCTTCTCCCCCGACTGCGACACCTGCACGGTCGGCGACCTGACGCTCACCGCGGCGCCCGTCCTCGACGGCGGCGTGGGCGCGAGCGGCTGGGCGGTCGAGAACGCCAAGGTCAAGATCGCGGACAACACCCTCATCCAGGGCGAGCACGACAACGGCATCCTGATCGAGGGCATCCATTCGCAGAAGCCGGTCGAAGGGCCGGTCGTGGGCCCTGTCGTGGCAGGGCTCATCACGGAGCCCGATCCGGAAACCGTGGTCAAGATCCTCGGCAACGACCAGATCCTCGGCAACGACAACGGCATCGCCATTACGCGCGGCATCGACATCGTCGCCTGGGACTACGCGCTCAGCGAGCACGACTGGAAGCTGGTCCAGGCGGTCAACAACGAGGCCGACTTCAGCCACAGTTTGGCCCGCGCCCTCCTCAAGGCGTGGGGCGAAGAGGACGTGGCGCTCAGCGCCTGGGCGATCGAGAACGCCAAGGTGGTGATCGCCGGCAACGGCCTGATCGACGGCGACAAGGACAACGGCATCCTGGTCGAGGGCATCCACTCGACCGCGTGGGAGAAGTTCTGCGACATCGGCTACGACTCTGAGGTCGGCAGCGCCAAGCTCGTCATCGCCGGTAACGGCCAGCCCGAACTGCCGATCGCGCCGGTGGTGGACGACACCGACGACACCGAGGATCTCGGCATCATCGGCCAGGACAACGGCATCTGGATCGCGCGCGGCGTCGACCTGGCGCTGATTTCGGCCGACGTGGTGCCGGTGTCGACCGACCTGGTGGACGACACCGACGACACGACCGAGTTCTCGAACTTCGCCCTGCTCGCGCTCAGCGCCTGGGCGATCCGGGACGCCGAGGTCAAGATCGTCGGCAACAGCCTCATCCGGGGCGAGTGGAACAACGGCATCCTGGTCCAGGGCGTCCAGGACAACGGCATCCACGATCAGCCGCCTCCCGTCCTCACCGCCCTCAGCAGCAGCGATGACTTCGACGGCAACCTGCTGATCGCCAACAACGGCACGATCATCGGCGGGGAGCACGACGAGCTGCCGCTGACGAAGACCGACGAGCACCACGGTCTCGACCTCGGGGTCAACGGCATCGCCATCACGCAGGGCTTCGACCTGGCGGCCTTCGGCTTTGTGCCGGTGTCGGACGAAGGCCCGATCAGCATGCTGGGCGGCGACCACGACGATCACCACGACCACGACTTCTTCCTCGGCAAGCTGCTGTCGAAGCTCGACGGCCTCTTCGTGGTCTCCGGCTGGGGCATCGACCGCGCCGAGGTGAAGATCTCGCAGAACAACCTCGTCAAGGGCCTCAAGGACAACGGCGTCCTGGTCGAGGGCGTGCGCGGTGACGGCCAGGCCGCCAACGGGTTCCACAACCTGGAGATCTCGCACAACGGAACCTGGGATGGGCTAGGGATCATCGGCTACGACAACGGCATCGCCATCAAACGGGTGCTGTACCAGACCGGAACGGATTGCGACCCCTGCGACGGACCCGAGGGCACGGTCCCGGGCCTCAGCGCCTGGGCGGTGGAAAATGCCTCGGTCGAGATCTCGGGCAACACGCTGATCCAGGGCCTGACGGACGACGGCATCCTGATCGAGGGCGTGCACGCGGTCAGGTTCTCCGGCGACCATTCGCCGACCGATCCGAAGTCCGAAGTCGGCATCAAGAGCAACTGGAAGATCATCGGCCACGACAACGGCATCGCTATCACCCGCGGCTTCGACCTGCTGGCGCTTGACGGTTACATCGACTGGCAGGACTGGAAGCTCATCAAGTCCGTTCTGGACGAGCCCGACTTCAGCCACGACCTGCTGAAAGCGATCGACCACAGCTGGGGCGAGAACGACGTCGGCCTCAGCGCCTGGGCGATCGAGAATGCCACGGTCGAGATCAGGAAGAACGGCCTGATCCAGGGCGAGACGGACAACGGCATCCTGGTCGAAGGCATCCACTCGGCGCTTTGGGACAAGTGGTGCGCGCTCATCGCCCAGTATCAGGGCGGCGTGATCCCGCTCGGCGTGGTGGATAGCAGCGACCGCGGCACGGCCACTCTGGTCATCGCCAAGAACGGCTGGACGTTCCCGCACGACAGCGACCCGGTCCGGACCTCGACCGCCGGCGATGAGGGCAGCGGCTACGATCCAAACAAGGGCATCATCGGCGAGGACAACGGCATCTGGGTCGCGCGCGGCGTCGACCTGGCGCTGATCAACCGCTACAACCCGGACTACGGCGGCGGCGCGCCGGGCAGCGGTACCTACTACGACTACTCCAACTGGTCGCAGCACCTTGTGCTATCGGCGTGGGCCATCCAGAACGCCCAGGTGCGGATCCTCGACAACGTCCTCATCAAGGGCAAGAAGGACGACGGCATCCGCGTCGAGGGCGTGCAGCGCACGGTCGATGATTTCGGCTTCCAGCGCGACCTGCGGATCGCCCTGAACGACAAGATCTTCGGTCACGACAACGGCATTCACCTCGGCTGGGGTATCGACCTCGAGCTGAACGCGTACCAGTCCGTCAGCAACTATGACGATTACTACGACGAATCGACGGGCAGCTGGCACACCTCTTACGGTTCGTTCTCTTCGGCGAACGTCTGGATCAGCGCCTGGGCGATCGATTCGCTCACCGATCCGGCCGCGTCGGTGACGATCAGGAAAAACGACAAGATCATCGGCGAGAAGGACAACGGCATCCTGGTCGAGGGCGTCTACCAGGACCCCTTGGACGACCTGCACGGCCGCAAGAACCTGCACATCGATCTCAACGGCGTGATCAAGGGCGGCGACAACGGCATCGCCATCACCCGCGGCTTCGACCTGCAGGGCTTCGAGTACAACGGCGGCGAGGGCGCCAGCCCGTTGGGCCACGACGAGCGGAAGCTGCTCGGCAAGGTGTTCGACAGCGAGGAGGATCACGGCAAGCTGCTCGCCACCGCGGGATACCTGCTGGGCGGCTGGGACTACGACGTCACCTCCTGGGCCATCCTCTACGGCTCGGTGAAGATCGGGAACAATCACCTGATCAAGGGCGAGCACAAGAACGGCATTCTCGTCGAGGGCGTGCGCGGCACCGGCATCCCGCAGGAAGGTCTGATCAACCTCAGGATCACCGACAACGGCGGCGAGGACTGGGGCGGGATCATCGGCAAGAAGAACGGCATCTCGATCACCCGCGTCCTGTACGACACCTGGACGGACTGCAACCCCTGCGACGGGGCGGAAGGCAGTGTCCCGGGCATCAGCGGCTGGGCGGTCGAGAACGCCTCGGTCCTGATCGCGCATAACAGCCTTATCCACGGCAAGTACGACGACGGCATCCACATCGAGGGCGTGCACGCCACGAAGCACGGCGACAGCCTCGACGGGCCAGAGGGCCGTCCCGCGATCGCGCTCATCGATGACGACGACACCGACGTTGCGCCGGAAGCCAGCGTCATCATCGACGGCAATGGCGCCATCGTCGGCGGCGACAACGGTATCGCCATCACCCGCGGCTTCGACCTGGTGGCCTACGACTGGCGCGTCGGCCGGTCGGACTGGAAGCTGATCGACGCCGTCGAGGACAATCCCGACTTCACGGTGCCGCTGATCAAGGCGCTGCTGAAGGGCTGGGGCGAGAACGACGTCGCGCTCAGCGCCTGGGCGATCGAGAACGCCACGGTCGAGATCACCGACAACCGCCTGATCCAGGGCGAGGACGAGAACGGCATCCTCGTCGAGGGCATCCACAGCGCGTCGTGGGACAAGTTCTGCGACAGCTGCAACCTGGGCGAGGCCAGCCTGCTCATCTCCGGCAACGGCATCGTCGAGACGCCGCCCGTCGGTGTTGCGGGGGTCGAGGACGACGATGACTTCGACGGCGCCGGCATCATCGGCGGCGACAACGGCATCTGGATCTCGCGCGGCCTCGAGCTCGACTTCTCGCCGGGCCAGATCTTCGTCGCCACGCAGGCCGAACCGGAGGGAGACGACGACGACTTCGAGGGCCTGCCGTCGGCGCACCTCGAATTCCAGGCCTGGGCCATCCTCGACGCCACCGTCAAGATAGTCGACAACGGCCCCATCGAAGGCCTGGGCGCCAACGGCATCCTGGTCGACGGCGTGAAGCGGACGGCCGACTGCTTCGAGTGCCAGATCGAGCTGCCGGACCCGGAGCTCACCGCCAAGGCGCAGGGCACCCAGAGCGATCTCGAGATCGCCCGCAACACGAGCATCACCGGCGCCACCAATGGCATCCACATTGCCTGGGGGGTCGAGTCGCTCGACAATGGATTGAACACGTTCCACGCGGACGTCCCGGTGTTCGAGAACGGCGAGCCGGTGCCGGGCGCGCACGACCTCACCAACGACCTGGTGTTCGACATCTCCGCCTGGGCCATCCAGGACGCCAAGGTGGACATCGCCGAAAACGGCCTGATCTACGGCAAGAGCGAGAACGGCATCCTCGTCGAAGGCGTCACGGACGGCGGTGCCTGCTCCGATGGTTGCGAAGGCCCCGGCGGGCTGTCCGACGGCAAGGACGTCAATCTCATCATTCAGCGCAATGGCACGCCGGATGAGACCGACTTCAGCGGCATCGTCGGCGGGCGGAACGGCATCCACATCTCGTGGGGCGCGGATCTCAGCGTGCAGCTGCTCACGCACCGCTTCGTGACGGTCATCGAGGACGAGGTCACTATCGTGCAGCCGGGGCCCTACCTCGGCGAGCTCTCCGTGGCCGCGCACGCCTGGGCGATCGACAGCGGCGTCGTCGTGATCGGCGGCAACGAGCTGATCCTGGGCCAGAACGAGAACGGCATCCAGGTCGACGGCGTCTTCGACGGCGCAGAGTGCTGCAACGCGGACAAGGTCAATCTCGCCATCGACGAAAATCCGTCGATCGAGGGGTGGACGAACGGCATCAAGATCGGCCGCGGCCTCGACCTCGACCTGTCTATCAACGGCCACTTCGAGCTGCCCGAAACCACCCCGGTGGAGACGGCGCTGTCGCTCGGCGATTCGCACACCAACCCGTTCTTCCCGTGGGAGGAGCTGGGGCTGACGCTCGAGGACTTCAGCATCGACGGCTTCGCAATCGGCTTTGCCGGCGACTCGACCGAGGGGCCCAACCCGGTGGTCGCCACCGCCATCGACGGCGGCCATGTCCAGATCACGGGCAATGCATCCATCCTGGGCGACACCGAGAACGGCATCCTGGTCCAGGGCGTGCGGGACCAGGTGCGCTGCGACTGCCTGGCGGAAGACCAGCTCTGGAACCTGGAGATCAGCGACAACAGCACCGAAGGCGGCACGGGCATCATCTGGGGCGCCCAGAACGGCATCTTCCTCGATCGTGGCTATGAGTTCGCCATTTCGCCTGTGAACCAGACCGAGATCGGACAGGATCCGGTCTTCCTCGGGACGCAGATCGTCGCGAGCGGCTGGGCGATCGACAACGGCACGGTGAGCATCGACCACAACGACCGCATCTGGGGCGAGAAGGGCGACGGCATCCGCGTGCTCGGCGTCCGCGGCACCCCGGCCGGCGTGCCGAACGGCACCGACGACAACACCGACAACACCGACAACGGGCTGAACTTCACCTCGGACGGCGGCGTGGACTTCTCCACCACGGCCAAGCCGAACCTGTTCATTGCCGACAACCTCGACATCGAAGCCGGCCGCACGCCGTTCGGCGACGACCCGGTCGATCCGACGGCCGGCGGCGACGGCATTCACATCGGCAAGGGCTTCAGCTTCGCGACCTTCATCCCGGCGGAGGTGGATCAGCCGACGCTGACGGACGTGCTGGCGATCTTCGGCATCGGCGCGCCCAATATCCAGACCGCGGGCATCGAAGGCGGGGAGGAGGGCGGCAAGCATCATCATCACTTCGCTCCGCACCTCATCCTCGAGAATGGCATCAGCCTGCCCGACTTCGAGATCGACCTTTCCCAGCTCGAGGGCGAGGTGGAGGCCAGCGTCAATGGCGGCACCATCGTGGTCGACCGCAACGGCCACGCCACCAGGACCGTGGGCGGCACCGACTACGATCCGGAGAACGAGCACGTCGTGCTCGGCGACTACACCTTCGACGGCGTGGTGCGCGGCGGCGACGACGGCATCGACATCGACGGCGACATCTCCACGGGCTCGGGCGTCTTCATCTGGCGCAACATGACGGTGGGCAGCGGCGACAACGGCATCGAGTTCGATACGATCGGCGCGACCGATCCGGACTTCGACCTCGACGCCATCGCCGAGTGCGAAGTCGACGTCTCCACCTCGGTGACGGTGCTCAACAACTTCATCCTGGAGAACGGCCAAGCCCTGGTCGACGGCGACATCGAGAACGACGCCGGCGTCACGGGCGACGGCGTCCACTTCGGCGGCTTCATCGATCCGGGCAGCATCGAGCAGCCGCTGCTGGTGGCGATCTACCAGAACTTCATCGCCCGCAACGCCGCCACCGGCGTCCACATCACGGAAGCGGCCGGCATCGGCGCCTCGAACATCCACGTCAACCAGAACTTCCTGCCGAGCCTGTTCTCGCCGGATCCGGACGCCAACGGCAGCTTCGGGCTGCTGAACGAGTCGGTCGGCACGCCCAACGCCAACGACAACTGGTGGGGCACGGCCGATCCGGCGCTCATCAACGTCGCGAACGTCGGCTTCTACGCGAACGGGCTGGCGACGGTCACGACGATCCTGACCACCGGCATCGACAGCAACCTGGAGCTCGCCCTCGGGCGGACGACCCTGGACAACTTCGCCTTCCAGGGCGGCACCTCCATACCGCTGCCGCAGACGCCGCCGGACGTCACGCCGCCGACGCCGGGCGGTGGCGGCACTCCGGCCGGCAGCATCTTCGACCCGAACTTCATCCGCTGGGTGCCGCCTTACCTGGGCGTCCCGCCGGATACGCCGGGCGACGCCTGGTACCGGTGGAGCGCAGTCAACCTGGAGTTCCCGACGGACCCGCTGGCCGGCAAGTATACGCTTGGCGGCACCGGCGGATCGCAGGGCCCGGAGAGCATCGAGCCGGCGGCCGGCGGCGAAGGCCAGCAGGGCACCGACAACTGCGCCAACCAGTTCCTGGACGACATGAACGCCACCTGCGCCGAGCAGCCATAGGCGGCACGATCCGGCTGGTGCGAGGCGGACCTTCCCGGTCCGCCTCGCCCCTCCGGTCCGGGTGCGAGGGGCGAGACGAAGCTTCTCAGCGACCCCCGCTCTCTTGTATTTAACGGCTTCTCAAACGCGGCGGGGCTGCCAGCCTCGCGTGCATCGGCTCCGGCGATTCCGAGCCGAGGGAGGGAGATCCCATGACTGACGCGATTGTTCAACCTGACGGCGCTGATGGCGCAGCGGCCCGCGCGCGGCCGTTGCCGCCCCTCTACCGGCGCCCTGCCGTGCTCGATTCAAACCGCCACGCCCAGTTCTCCCTGAAGGAGGAGGCCGGCTACGCGTTTGCCCGCACCGTCCACGCGCTGCCGCTCAATCTCGCCGAATTCCCGGCGGCGGCCCGCAACTACCCCATCGTGTTTGCCGGCGAGGGCGAGGCGACGATCCCCGTCGTCATCATGGGCGTGCGCACCAACCAGAACCTGTTCGTGAACGAGGCCGGCGAGTGGGTGCGCGGCGTCTACGTGCCGGCCTACGCCCGGCGCTATCCCTTCATCTTCATGGAGAGCCAGGACAAGACCAAGCTGGGCCTGTGCATCGACGAGGCCAGCGAGGCTCTCGTGGAGAGCGACGTGCGGCCGCTGTTCCGGGCCGGCAAGCGCACCGAGGTGGTGGAGCGCGCGCTTGAGTTCTGCTCCGCCTACCAGCGCGAATACCAGGTGACGCGCGTGTTCGCCGACGCCGTGGTCGAGGCTGGGCTGCTGCGCGACAACCAGGCCGAGGTGCGGCTGAAGAGCGGCGAGCGGTTCGCCGTCAGCGGCTTCAAGGTGATCGACGAGGCGAAGTTCAACGCCCTGCCGGACGAGAAATTCATGGAGTGGCGCAAGCGCAACTGGCTGGCGCCCGTCTACTGCCACTTCGTATCGAGTCTCAGCTGGACGGCGCTGGTCGACAAGGCAGCGGAGGCAGTCAATGCGGCGCAGTGATCTCACGTCTCTTTCCCTGATCGCGCTCCTGGCGCTCAGCCTGGCGCTGGCTCAGCCCGCGGCGGCGGCCGGCACGACCGATGCGGCCCAGACCGGCACCGAGGCGGCGCCGACCCCGGCCGCCGCGATCGAGCCGATCGACGGCTTCCGATCGGCCAAGTTCGGCATGGCCGAGGCGGAGGTGCTGGCGGCCATCGAGAAGGACTTCGGGGTCAAGGCCGGCGACGTCGCTCGCGAGGACAACCCGCTCGAGAAGACGGTGGCGCTGGTCGCCAAGGTGACCGACCTCATCCCGGAGAGCGGCCAGGCGCGCGCCGTCTATATCCTCGGCTACAAGTCGAAGGCGCTGATCCAGGTGAACGTGGTGTGGGGCAAGCCGGTCGAGGACAAGCCCGACCTCAAGCGGCTGGCCACCACCGCCAACATCCTCCAGCGCTACTTCATGGAGCGCAGCTACGTGCCGAGCTCGGTGTTCACCAACCGGGTCCTGCAGGACAAGACGGTGCTGATCTTCACCGGCAGCGACAGCGCCGGCCACCAGGTGACGCTGACGCTGGGCGGCACGCCGAGCGCGACGCCGGCCGAGGGCACCGAAGGCGCCACCGCGGAGCCGCCCGCGTCGGGGGCCGAGAATGCCTTCCTGCGGCTGTCGTATGTCGCCAGCCCCGGCAATCCCGACGTCTTCAAGGTGGCGCCGGGCGCCTTCTGACCAGCTGAGGCAGGGCCGGGCGCAAGGCGACGCTTGATGCCTGGTACCCGGCTCCTGCATCCTCGCGCCCATGATTGAGCTCATCGTGGAGCGCTGGTCGGGCTTCGACGGCAGCGTCGACTACCATTGGTCGGTCTGGCAGGACGGCAAGCGCGTCCAGATGGGCGGTCCGCATGCCGACGCCGAGGCCAGCGAGGCCGACGCGCTGAGCTTCTGCGACAAGACCCTGCGCGCCCGGCCCGACCGCACGACCCGCCTGTGACGCCGGCCGTCGAGCGCGCGATCCTTGTCACCGGGTCGGGCAGCGGCATCGGCGCGGCGATCTGCCGGCGCCTGGCCGCGCCGGGCGTCGGCCTGCTCGTCCACGCGAAGGAGAACCGGGCGGGCGTGGAGCGCGTGGCCGCCGCCGCGCGCGCCGCGGGCGCGCAGGCGGAGACGATCCTGGGCGATCTCGCCGATCCACCGACCGGCGCGACGCTCGTCGACCGTGCGGTCGAGGCGTTCGGCCGGCTGGATGTCCTGGTCGCCAACGCAGGCTTCCCCGACCGGCGTCCCTTCGGCACGCTCGATCGCGCCGGCTACGACTATGTGCAGGGCGTCGTCGCCGCCGGCTTCTTCGAGATGTGCACCGCCGCGCTGCCGCATCTCCAGGCGGCGAGGGATGGGCGCGTGGTCGCCATCTCCACGCACAACGCACACGTCTTCCGCACCGACTATCCGTTCTATCCCGCCTCCGCCGCCGCCAAGTCGGCGCTGGAGGCGCTGACCCGCGCGCTCGCCGTCCAGCTCGGTCCGAAGGGCGTGACCGTGAACGCCGTCGTGCCGGGCCTCATCAAGAAGGACCCCGGCACGCCCCAGTTCCTGTCCGCGGAAGAGTGGCAGAATTTCGCCGACAAGGTGCCGCTCGGCCGCATCGGCGAGCCCGACGAGATCGCCGCCGCCGTGGCCTTCCTCTGCTCGCGCGACGCCGCCTACATCACCGGCCAGCTAATCCACGTCAACGGCGGCATGATCTGACGGCGCCGGCGTGCGACTGAGGAATGCGGCGTCCACGCCCGCGAATGGCGCCGAAGGCGCTACCCTTCCTTCCGTGCGACCGGCGCGATCGCAGCGGGCCTGGGGGCCCGCCCTGCAGTCGTACAGTACTGATCGGCGCCAGCCCACGACGCCGTTGTTCCTCATGCTGAGCCTGTCGAAGCATGAGGCTGCGCAGCCGGTGCAGCATCCTCATCCTTCGACAGGCTCAGGACGAGGATGAAACGGCAGCCGCTACACCAGCTGGAAGCCGTGGGCGTAGGGGTCGCGGTCGTCGACGAAGATGGTGTTGTGGCCGGTGACGCGGGCCCAGCCGGCGATGCTCGGACGGATGCCGGCGAAGTTGCCGACCGTCTCGGCGTTCTCCACGCGGCCGTCGAACAGGCTGCCGATGATGCTCTCGTGCACGAAGTCGTCGCCCACCTTGAGGCGCCCGCGTCCGGCCAGCTGCGCCATCCGTGCCGAGGTCCCGGTGCCGCAGGGTGAGCGGTCGATGGCGCGCTCGCCGTAGAACACGGCGTTGCGCGCATCGGCGCGCCTGTCGCGCGGCTTGCCGGTCCACATCACGTGGCTTACGCCGCGGATCGTGGGATCCTCCGGATGCGCGATCTCCACCACCTGGTTGACGGCGCGGCGCACGAGCGGCGACAGGCGGAGTATCTCGCCGGCCGAGATCGACTCCAGCCCGCCGAATGAGGGCTGCTCCTCGATGATGGCGTAGAAGTTTCCGCCATAGGCGATGTCCATGACCAGCTCGCCGATGCCGTCGACCGTGACCTTGACGTCGCTCGCCGCGAGGTAGCTCGGCACGTTGCGCAGCCGCACCGACTCGATGAACCGGCCGTTGCGCTCGTAGCGCGCCTCCACGAGGCCGGCCGGGGTGTCGAGGAGCAGCCGGTCGTCGCCGTTCTTCGGGGCCACCAACCCGTGTTCGAGGGCGCTCGTCACCGTGCCGATGGTGCCGTGGCCGCACATCGGCAGGCAGCCCGACACCTCGATGAACAGGATGGCGATGTCGCAGTCCTCGCGCGTCGGCGGATAGAGGATCGAGCCGGACATGACGTCGTGCCCGCGCGGCTCGAACATCAGCGCCGTGCGGACCCAGTCGTAGCGCTTCAGGAAGTCCTGCCGCCGCTCGCTCATGGTGGCGCCCGTGAGCGCCGGCCCGCCGCCGGCCACCAGCCGGACCGGGTTGCCGCAGGTGTGTCCGTCGATGCAGAAGAATGTGTGCTGCGCCACGTGAAGCCTCTCCTTGTGGGACTTGGAGATTGCCGCGATGGCGCCCAAGCCGGCAATGGCTTGACCTCGAATAAGTGTGTGCGGGGATATTGTACTTCCCGTACCCAAGCGGGTGCGGGTAGTATGAGCGAGCGCCGCCCGTCGCCATCCGTGTGCATTCCATCTCACGGGCTTTGGAGCCTGTGGGACATGCTAAAGCAATACGGCCTCACGTTCGTAAAGTTGACCAAGATCCAAACCACCTTGGCGCGTATCTTGGAGGAAACGGCCGAGCAGCGTGGCGGCGATCGCTCCGAAGTCCTGCCGAAGATGTCACCGCAGTCTGGACTGTTTAAGTTCGTCTCGGAGTGGTTGGCCGATTGTGAGGAGGTGTCGCGAGACATCGGACTGAAGTCTGTTTTAGCGCAGACGGAGAGAATTAGGAAAATATTGGAGCGCGACACCACTCAGGGCGAGTTCGAAGGTTCGGTTAAAGAACTTGGAAATCGCCTAGAGGACGATCTTAAAGACATCGTGTTCTTGCATGTTTCGGATGCCTTGGTCCCATATTACAGAGACTTGCAGTTGTTCGGGCCAGAGGTACACGACAACTTCCCATCTGCAATAGATGATATCGAGGGCGCCGGAAAGTGCTTAGCAGTTGGGCAGGGTACGGCAACCGTGCTTCACCTGATGCGGGTCATGGAGGTTGGCTTGAAGTCGCTTTCAAGGGCGCTAGGCATCCCCTATGCGCCAAGCTGGGAAAGTCATCTCCGCCAAATCAATGACCGGATATCAGCGCAGCGAAAGCACAAGGGGATCAAGTGGAAGCGGGACGAGCCGTTCTTCCGCGACGTTGCCGGCGATCTGCAAATCGTGAAGTTCTCGTGGCGTAACCCAACTATGCATGTCGTTAGAAAATACGGCCCCGACGAAGCGGAAGAAATATTCCGCGCGGTTCGCTCCTTTATGAAACGACTAGCGGGGAGGCTTTCCGAGTGATGTTCTTCTTGCTTTTTTTCGGGGGCGCAATCACGGACATAGCACGCGCGAAAGCATCCCCACTTTCATCGGCTCCACTTTTGCGCGCGGCCTCTATGAACCGCTCGCGTTGCGGCCGGGTGTCAGGGGGCGTCTTGGGCTTGGGTTTCTTGGTCATGGAGGCTTTCCTATGAGTGACCTCTTCGGCCCCGAATGGTTTTGGGATCAAAGCCGCCCGGAAGCCATTCAGGCGCGCGCTCAAATGGCAATAGACCATAGGATAGTCTTTCGAGGGTCGCCCCATGAATCAACTCGCCTATCATGGACAGGCCCTCTTTCAGTTCTACAAGCCAGATGTTTTCGGCAATTCGCGAGACTCCTGGCTTGGGCATTTCGGGCAGACCCTCGACAAACCTAGCCCATACTTCGCGACTATCAGGGAGAGAGGCGACGAACATTATGCTATGCATGAGCGATCACTTCCCTAGAAGTCGTTCGGTAGGTCAACCGCTTGCCGACGATGCCCTTAAGCGCGCGAACGGCGCGGGCGCTGTCGTCAACGCCGAGCGCGACGCGGTTGCTGTAGCGGAAATCAAACTCGGCCATGTAGCGGTGCAGATGGCGCTTGGAAGCGTGCTGGTACACGCCGCGCATCCCGCGCTTGAAGATCGAAAAGTAGCCTTCGATGGTGTTGGTGTGGACGGTGCGGTCAGTGCGGGAAACGTATTCCTCGGCCTTGTGGTTGACCGAAGCGTGCGCCCGGAACATGCGGCCGTGGCCCTTGTAGCGGTTGGCTTCGTCGGTCAGCAGGCGCGCTTCCTTGGCGATGTTGGCCGCAAGGATCGGCGCGACTTCCTTGGCCCCCAAGCTGTCCACCACGAAGCTGCGAGCCTGCCCGCTGGCGCGATCCACCAGCGACAGAACCTTGATCTTCTCGGACCAAGTGGTGGGCCGGTTGCGGGTCATCTTCGCGATGGCGTCGGGATCGCGGCCGATGAAAGTCTCGTCAACTTCAACGTCGGTGCCGCCAGAGCCGAACGGCGCAAGCACGCCATCCCGCATTGCCTCGCGGATACGGTGCGACATGAACCATGCGGTCTTGAGGGTAACGCCAAGGGTCCGGTGAAGCTGGTTGCTGCTGATGCCCTTCTTGCTGGACGACAGCAGGAAGATTGCCTGCAACCACAGATGCAGCGCGACGTGGCTGGCTTCGAAGATGGTCCCGACCTTCACGGTGAAGGGCTTGCGGCAGGCGTAGCACTTGTAGACGCCGAGCCGGGTGGACTTGCCCGCCAGCTTGCCGCTCTGGTCCACAACGCCGCAATGCGGGCAGACGCGGCCGGCGGGCCAAACGTGAGCCTCTACAAAGGCATACGCGGCGGGTTCATCGTGGAAATGCAGGGCGGAAAGGACGGACTTCATGACGCGCTCCATTGGACGCAGTCACTCTAGCAGGGTGAAATGGGTACGGCAAGTATAATATCGCCGTGTGTGCTTATATGTGGCCTCATGATCGAATTCGAGGTGTTCCGCGCGTTGGCGGACCCGACGCGCCGGGCAGTATTCGAGCGGCTTGCGGAGGGGGAGAAGAGCGTGTCGCAGCTCAAGGCGGGCTTTTCGGTTTCCCAGCCAGCGATCTCGCAGCACTTGGCGGCTCTGCGCGGCGCTGGCTTGGTGCTGGAACGGCGCGAAGGCCGCTACGCCTACTACCGCGCCGATCCGAAGGGCCTGGCGCCCCTTGTCGACTGGGTGGAACGGTACCGTGCCTTCTGGCCGCAGCGCCTCGAGAAGCTGAAGGACGTGCTCAAGGGAATGGAGCCATGACCCTGCAGGACATGCCGAAGGACGGCGCGCAATCCGTGATCGTCGAATGCGATCTCGACGCGCCGCCGGAGAGGGTGTGGCGCGCGCTCACCGAGCCCGCGCTGCTCGCCGCGTGGCTGATGCCCAACGACATGCGCCCGGAAGTCGGCCATCGCTTCACGCTCAAGGCGCCGCCCGGCGATGACGGCGGCGACATCCGGTGCGAGGTGCAGGCGGTCGAGCCGCACCGCCTGCTGCGCTTCACCTGGCGCAGCGACGAGCGCGCGCATGACTCCGCTGGCGGGCCGCTCGAATCCACCGTGACCGTCGTGCTTGCCCGTATCGCGTCCGGCGGCACGCATCTGCGCCTCGTCCATAGCGGCCTGTCCGTGAGCGGCTGTCTGTCGTCGCGGCTCGCGGGCGCCGGCGACGCGCTCGCGCGGCTGCTGTCGCCGCCGCCGCTGCGCCTGGCCGCGTGAGGAGCGGCGTGATGGAAGCGCCGATGAACCTCGTGCCGATGGTGGTGGAGCAGTCGAGCCGCGGCGAGCGCGCCTTCGACATCTATTCCCGCATGCTGCGCGAGCGGATCATATTCCTGAATGGCCCCGTCGAGGACGGCGTCGCGGCGCTGATCTGCGCCCAGCTGCTGTTCCTGGAATCGGAGAACCCCGCGCGGGAGATCGCGCTCTATATCAACTCGCCGGGCGGCGTGGTGACCAGCGGACTGGCGATCTACGACACCATGCAATACGTCAAGTGTCCGGTCTCGACGGTGTGCATGGGCACGGCGCGCTCGATGGGCTCGTTCCTGCTGATGGCCGGCGCGCCCGGCCGGCGCATCGCGCTGCCCAACGCCAGCATCCTGCTGCACCAGCCGCTCGGCGGATTCCAGGGCCAGGCCTCGGACGTCGCGCGCCACGCCGACGAGGTCGCAAAGACCAAGCAGCGGCTGAACGCGCTCTACGCCAAGCACTGCGGCCGCAGCCTGGAGGAGGTCGAGCGCACCCTCGACCGCGACCATTTCATGACCGCCGAGGAAGCCGTGGCCTGGGGCATCGTCGACCACATCTACGCCACGCGGGAAGGCCCCGTCGCGCCACTGCACACCGACGTCCCTGCTAACGGTTGACACGCCGTCTGACGGCCTGGGGATGAACCTTGCGCAGCAACGGCGGCGAGAATCGAGGTTACACAGTCTGAATCCGGCCGTTGCTCTCGCTAGAGATGAACTGTCGATGAATTTCTCTTTAATATCAGTATATTATGCGATTGCCTTCTGCTGAAACGTGGGTTGACCTGACCCAGAAGCTGGCGCCCACACTGCCGCAAGGTCTGTTGATAAATCAGTGGATTGCCGGCCGAACCGGAGTCGTCATTTCATCGGCAGCCCGGCCTCGCGCGCCGCGATGCGGGCGAAGCTCGACCAATCGAGATCCGTCCATCCGGCGGCCATCGCGGCGATCAGCCGGTCGCGCACGAGGCTCGCCATCGGCATCGGCGCGGCGAGCTTCTCGGCAGCCTGCAGCATGAGCCGGTTGTCCTTGAGACCCAGCGGGAGGGTGAAGCCCGGTGGCGCGTAGCGCTCCTCGGCGATGATGGCGCCGTAGGTCTTGTAGACCGGCGCGTTGAACAGCGTGTTGGTGAAGACCTCGATCAGCTGCGCGCGAGCGATGCCGGCCTTGTCGCCGACCGCGATCACCTCGCCCAGCGATTCGATGACGCAGGTGATGAGGAAGTTGCCGAGCAGCTTCACGAGGGTGGCCTGCTCGGGCCGATCGCCGATGAGGAAGATCCGCTGGCTCATGGCTTCGAAGGCCGGGCGCGCCGCCTCGATCGCCGCGCTCTCGCCGGCGGCGACGATGAAGAGCTTGGCTTCGGCCGCCGCGGTCGGGCGACCGAACACCGGCGCGCTGATGAAGCGCCGACCCTTGGCGGCGTGGGCGCGCGCCAGCGCCTCGGCGGTCGCCGCGCCGATCGTGCTCATCGAGGCGTGCACGCCGTCGGGCGGCAGTCCGGCGAGGATGCCTTCCGCGCCGTGCGTCACGGCCTCGACCGCGGCGTCATCGGCCAGCATGGTGATGACGAGCTCGCACCGCGCCGCCTCCGCGGGTGTCGCCGCGACCGCGGCACCCTGCGCCTTCAGCTCCTGCGCGCGCGCCGCGGTGCGGTTGTAGGCCGTGACGCGGTGGCCGGCCTTCAGCAGGTTGCGCGCCATCTCGCGTCCCATCCCGCCCAGGCCGATGAATCCGATGTCCATGTCGCTCCTCGCTTCGTTGTTCTCGCGGGTTGTCGGGAAATCAGGGCGGCGGGCTGGCGTCGCTCCACGGCGGTGGCCGTCCGTCCAGCGCTGTCGTGTCCACGCGCTCGCCGCCGCGCGGATAGGTGAGGCAGGCGGGCCTCGGCACGCCATCGACCCTGACGATGCAGCGCTGGCACTGGCCGATGGCGCAGCTGAAATCGGCTGCCGCACCCACGCGGTCCGCCGCCAGCAGCGAGGCCAGCAGGCTGCGCCCCGCGGCGGCGTCGAAAGGCTGGCCGTCCACGGTGATCGCGACGGTCTCCAGCGGCGCGCGGAAGCGATAGGCCGGCATGGCTAGGCCGCGGCGAAGCGCGCGGGCGCCAGCGCGTCCGCCGCGGCATGCGGCGGCGCGCCGAGATAGCCGGCGAGGACGCGCCCCGTCACGGCCGCCAGTCCGTGGCCGCTGCCCTCATGGCCGGTGGCGACGAGGATCCGGCCGTGGTCGTCGACCGGGCCGATGACCGGCAGGCCGTCGGCGCTGCACGGCCTGAGGCCCGCATAGCCGCGGATGACGCGCAGGTCTGCCAGCGCCGGCACGAAGCGCAGGCAGTCGGCCAGGATGCGCGCCAGCACCGCATTGTCCACCGAGAGATCAAAGCCGGCGAACTGGCGCGAGCTGCCGCACAGGATCGTGCCGCTTCGGGTGCCCTCGATGATGGCCGCGGTCTGGACGGCGGGGTCGGCGGGGTCGGCGTTCTCCACCGTGTCGTTGTAGGCGAAGTCGGCGAGCTTGGTGCGCACCTCGATTCCGGCCCGCTCCAGCACGCAGATCTGGCCCTTGCGCGGCAGCACCGGCAGGTCGATCCCCAGCGGCGCGAGGATTTCCCGCGTCCATACGCCCGTGCACAGCGCCACATGCCCGGCCGACAGCTCCTCGCCGCCGACCAGCCGCACGCTTGCGCCCCCCGGCGATGAGGTCACAGCTTCCACGGAATCATAGAGGCGATAGGCCGTGCCGCCGTCACGCAGGCGCCGGGCGATCTGATAGCAGGCGAGCATCGGCTGCACCTGAACGTCGTCCGGCCACCAACCCGCAGCTGCCGCGCGCGGCGTCAGGCCCGGCTCGATGCGGCGGAAGCCTTCGGTCATGAACTCGGCGCGCACGCCGCGCTCGGCGTGGGCGCGCACATGGCGGGCGAGGCCGGCAGCGCCGCCGGCGCTGAGCGACACCACAAGCGATCCCTTCTTGTCGAATTCGCAGTGGTTGCCGAGGTCGGCGATCATCGCGTCCCACAGCGCCAGGCTCTCGGCCATGAGGTCGAAGAGGAGCCCCGGGCTCTTGTCGCTCATCAGCAGGTTGCCGTCGCTCGACCGCGAGGTGCCCGGCGCCAGACCGGCGCGGTCGATGACGATGACCTTCGCGCCCAAAGGCGCCAGCGCATAGGCGGCGAAGCTGCCGATGATGCCGCTGCCGACGACGATGACGTCGGCGGTCTCAGGCATCGGCAAGCAGGCGCGCCGGAACGGGGCGAACGAGGCCTTTCTGAGCGAGGGCCGCGCGCGGCGTGCGGCCCGCGCCGGCGATCAGCCGGCAGGCGAGCGGCTCGCAGTAGCGGCCCTGGCAGCTGCCCATGCCGAGGCGCGTCACCGACTTGAGCGAGGACAGATCCTCCAGTCCCCAGGCGATGGCGGCTCGAAGGGTGCCCACCGGCACGCGCTCGCAGGCGCAGGCCCAGGCCTCGTCGGCCCATTTCTCGTCATCACGGGCCAGGTCGCGCGCGTACATCGCCCGCTCGAGCGCCTCGGCGAAGGCGATGACGCGGTCGCGCCGGGCCAGCAGGTCGGAGGGCGCTGAGCGCTGCACCCCATGATCGGCGAGGTAGGCGTGCGCGGCCAAGGCGCCGCTGATCGTTGCATGCTCCGCCCCGCGCACGCCCTGCGCCTCCCCGCAGACATAGACGCCGGGGCGGTCGGTGCGCCCGAAGGCGTCGGCGACGACGTGGAAGTAGCGGCCGCGCGCGCTGTAGGCGAGGGCGCATCCGGCGCTGCGGGCGAGCTGCGTCTGCGGCGCGAAGAAGTCGCTGATGCCGAGATGGTCGAAAGCGAAGCGGCGGCCGTCGAAGAGCACCGCGGTGCCCGGCTCGATCGCCCGCAGCGCCGCGCCGTAGAAGACGCCGACGCCACGCAGGCGCATCCGCAGCTTGGCACGCGCGAAGCTTCCCATGATGCCGCCGACGCGGATCGCCTTGCGCAGCAGCGCCGCATAGCTGGAGAAGCGGACGCGGTCGAGGATGGTGGTGACGTTCGCGCCGGCCTGCATCAGGTCGAAGGCGACGACGTGCAGGAACGGGCCGGCGCCGGCCAGCACAACCGCACCCTCCGGCACCAGGTCCTGCCCTTTCAGCATCGCCTGCAGCGCGCCCGCGGTGCTCACCCCGGGATGGCGCTGGCCCGGGCGCGGCAGCTGCCCGTCATAGGCGCCGGCACACAGGAACACCGCGTCGTAGCGCCAGCCCTCGAGGCCGCGCCCGCGCTCGAAGACGACGCGGGGGCCTCCCTCGATGGCCAGCACGCTGGCGCCGCCGATGAAGCGGTCGGGCGTTCCCCCGACCAGCCGTTCGAGCGGCCCCGGCGGCGCGTCGGCCCGCTGGCGCGTGATGTTGCCGCCCGGCCGCGGGTTCTCGTCCAGCACGTCGAAGCCGATGCCGGCCGCGCGCAGCGCCTCGGCCGCGGCCAGTCCGGCCGGCCCCGCCCCGACGATCACCACCCGCGCCTTCGGCATGCGCGCCATCCCCCTCGCGTCGCCGCGCGCGATTGTGGTCGAGTTGCGCCGCCGTGCCAACGCTCCTTGCGCGGTCGGCCGGGGCGGACGCCTACGGCGCGGCGGGAGAGATCCGCAGGATCTCGCCGCTCGGCTCGTCCGTGATGGCGTAGAGCAGGCCGTCGGGGCCCTGCTGCACGTCGCGGATCCGGCGCCCGAGGTCGCCGAGGAAGCGCTCCTCGTGGGTGACGCGCTCGCCGTCCAGCTCGAGCCGGACGATGGCGCGCGCCACCAGCCCGCCGTTGAAGACGCTGCTGCACCAGCCGGGAAAGGCGTCGCCCGTGTAGAAGGTCATCCCGGAGGCGCCGATGACCGGCGTCCAGTGGTAGATCGGCGGCTCCAGCCCAGGGGCGCTCTGCTTGCCAGTGCCCACCGGCGTGCCGTCGTAGTTGATGCCGTAGGAGACGACCGGCCAGCCGTAGTTCGCGCCGGGAGCGGGAATGTTCACCTCGTCGCCGCCGCGCGGCCCGTGCTCGCTCTCCCACAGCTTGCCGGTCTGCGGATGGAGGGCGGCGCCCTGCGAATTGCGGTGGCCGTACGACCAGATCTCCGGCAGGGCGCCGGCCTTGCCGACGAACGGATTGTCCTTCGGCACTGACCCGTCGGGGAAGATGCGGATCACCTTGCCGAGATGGGAGCCGAGGTCCTGCGCCTGCTCGCGGAACCGCGCGTCGGAGCGCTCGCCGAGCGTGATGAACAGATGGCCCTCACGGTCGAAGACCAGCCGCGAGCCGAAGTGCTTCGTGCTCGGCAGCTTCGGCCTCTGCGAGAAGATCACCCGGACGTCGGTGAGGGCGGTGGCGTCGTCGTTCAGCGTGCCGCGCGCGACGGCCGTGGAGTTGCCGCCTTCGCCCGCCTCGGCGTAGCTGAGATAGACCAGCCGGTTGCGTGCGAAGTCGGGATCGACGGCGACGTCGAGGAGCCCGCCCTGGTCGCGCGCGTCCACCTCGGGCACGCCGCCCAGCGGGGCGGACAGCGTGCCGTCGCGCGCCACGAGGCGCAGCGCGCCGGCCCGCTCGGTCACCAGCATGCGCCCTTCGGGGAGGAAGGCGAGGCCCCACGGATGGCTGAGCCCGCCGGCCACGGTCTGCACCCGGATGCGCGCCTTCTCCGTATCGAAGACCTGGTCGACGGCGTGCGCGGTGCCGATGCCGGCACAGCCTAGCGTCGCGATCGCCAGCGCGGCGATGACGAAAGCCTTCGTTCGCATGGACTCTTGTCCCCGTTGCCGTGAACCATGAAGGAGTTATCTAGGAGCCGGAGCTCGCGCGGCAACGACACGAGCCGGATGGCGACGAGGCTGTTCTCAAGCTACCCGGAAACTGTCATTCGCCGGCTTGACCGAATCCATTGGCGCCGCCAGCGCGGACGGCCGGCATGGACCCGCCGGTCAAGCCGGCGGGTGACAGTCTTTGGGGGTGTCTCAACGCGCAGGCGGTGGCATGCGCCGGGTTGACCTTGATGACGGCACCACATCGAGGGAAGGCTCTGGTAGTCTCCGCCTGTCCCAAGCGGAGGTGCCGTCATGGATACGATCGAGGCGCAACGCGAGGTCGCGGTGGTGCATGCGGGCGGCGGCGAGGGCTACTGGCAGCCGGTGCCGGCCAACGGCTTCGTCGAGGTGAAGCTGTCGCCGCGCACCATCGACTCGAGGACGAAGTTCGCGCTCGGCACGCAGACGGTGGCGCCCGGCGGCTATGTCCGCGAGCACGCGCACAGCGACGCCGAGGAGATCATCCATTTCCTGGCCGGCCGGGGCAGCGCCGTCATCGACGGCGTCGAACGGGCGGTCGAGCCGGGCACGACGCTGTTCCTCGGCGTTGGCCATGCCCACAAGTTCGTCAACACGGGCAGCGACCCGCTCACCTTCCTGTGGTGCATTCTGCCCAACGGCCTCGAGGACTTCTTCGCCGCCATCGGCCGGCCCAGGAAGGCGGGCGACCCGGTGCCGGCGCCGTTCCCGCGGCCGACCGACGTGCTCGGCGTCGAGGCCGCCACCGGCTTCGTGCGCAGCGAGGATCCGCTGCGGCTCCGGCGGGACTGATCCCCGCGGGGCGCCTCCCGCCGATGCTGCATCTGACCCTGCCGGGCGACCATCGCCTCGCCTACGCGGTCGAGGGATCCGGCCCGCCGCTGCTGCTGATCTCAGGCCTTGGCGGCAAGGCCTCGTTCTGGGACCGCGTGGCGCCGCGTCTGGCCACGGACTTCACGGTCGTGCGTCACGACCACCTCGGCACCGGCGCCAGCGACACGCCGCTCATCGACTATTCGATCGCGCAGATGCGGGACGACGTGCTGGCGCTGATGGATGCGCTGGCCATCGACAGGGCCCACATCGTGGGCCATTCGACCGGCGGCGCCATCGCCCAGAGCCTGGCGATCGACCGGCCCGATCGCGTCGACCGCCTGGTGCTCAGCGCCTCGTGGACGCGGGCGGACCGCTATCTGCGCCTGATGTTCGAGACCCGGGCCGAGGTTCTGCGCCGGGCCGGCGGCGCCGTCTACAATCAGCTGAGCGCGCTCCTGGCCTGGCCGGCCGAGTGGCTGCGCGAGCACGGCGTCGCCGCCGACCTCACGGTGGCCAATCCCGAAGTGCTGCTGCGGCGGATCGACGCGTTGCTGCGTTTCGACCGCGTCGCCGACCTGCCGCGCATCGCGGCGCCGACGCTGGCGCTGTGTGCCCGCGACGACCGCATCACGCCGCCCTATTTCACCCAGGCGCTGGGCGGGCTCATCCCTGGCGCGCGCACCGTCGTGGTGCCCGGCGGCGGCCATTTCCTGCCGCGCACCGCGCCGCGGCTCTTCCTGCACCATGTGCAGCCGTTCCTCTCGCGGACGGGCGCCCAGGCCGGCGCCGCGGCCGAGGCGCTCTAAGCCTGAGCCGGCGCCGGGGCCGGCGCTTGTCTCGACTGCTCTCTTTGGTTAACTCTGCTGGAGGTCTCTGCCAGGTCCCGCCGACATTGGGGACGTGGGTCGCCTGCAGGGCAGATGATGCGTTTGGGGGGCGGCGTCCGATGGGCGTCGCTGCGGTTCGCAGGCTCGCATGCGGAAATCGATCGCGGGGGTTGTCGTCGCGCTGGGCCTGCTCATCGCAGCGGCCGCGCGTGGCGTCGACCTGCCCGGGGTCGACGCTCCCCACGACCAGGGCGGCGATGCCCAGACGCCGGTCCTGCTGCTCGCCGACGAGGTCACCTATGACCGCGAGCTCGGCATCGCGGTGGCGCGCGGCAATGTCGAGGTGTCGCAGGGCGGCCGCGTGCTTCGCGCCGACACGCTGACCTACAACGAGCGCGTCCGCACCGTCTCCGCCTCTGGCAACGTCGCCCTGATGGAGCCGAGCGGCGAGGTGACCTTCGCCGAGTTCGCGGAGCTCACCGACGATCTGAAGGAAGGCGTGGTCAAGAATGTCGGTCTGCTGCTGAGCGACCATGTGTCGCGCGCGGCGGCGGTCTCGGCCGTCCGCACCCAGGGCAACCGCACCGTCATGAACAAGGCCGTCTTCTCCCCCTGCGATCTGTGCCCCGACGACCCGACCGCCGCGCCGATCTGGCAGCTCAAGGCCGTCAAGGTGATCCACGACCAGCAGGAGAAGACGATCGAGTATCAGGACGCCTTCATGGAGATCTACGGCGTCCCGGTCTTCTACACGCCGTGGCTCAGCCATCCCGATCCGACCGTGCAGCGCAAGAGCGGATTTCTGATGCCGTCGGTCGGGCGATCGACCGAGTACGGCTGGCTTGGGGAGACCCCCTATTTCTGGGCGATCTCCGACGACAAGGACCTCACGGTCACGCCACGATTCCTGCAGCATCAGAGCGCCATCCAGCTCCGCCCCGGCGTGCTGCTGAGCGGTGAGTACCGCCAGCGCTTCCGCGACGGCTATATGAGGCTGCAGGGCAGCGCCACCGTCGCGGACCGCCAGAAGGACGGCTCCAGCGAGATCGAGGACGACGCGCTGCGCGGCCACATCGACGGCGTCGGGCGTTTCGACGTCGACGATCACTGGCGCTGGGGCTTCGACGCGGAGCGGGCCAGCGACAAGACCTATCTGCGCAGCTACAAGATCTCCAGCACCAGCGTCCTCACGAGCCGCGCCTACACCGAGGGCTTCTACGGCCGCAGCTATGTCTCGGCCCAGAGCCTTGCCTTCCAGGGGCTGCGCTCGATCGACGACGATGGCCAGGAACCGTTCATCGCGCCGGAGGCGACCCTCAGCTACGTCGGCGAGCCGGATCACTTCGGCGGCTACTTCAACGCCGACGGCGGCCTGCTGAACCTCATGCGCACGGAGGGGCGCGACTCCCACCGGCTGCATGCGCGGGGCGGCTATCACCTGCCCTATACGGCGCCCGCCGGCGATATCTACACGCTGGATGCCTCGGTCACCGCCGACGGCTACTTCGTCGACGACGTCGATCCCAACTCGGACGATGTCGACCCCTCGAGCGACGTCAATACCTTCAGCGGCTTCACGGGCCGCCTCATGCCCCAGGTCTACGGCGAGTGGCGCTATCCCTTCGTCCGTCGCCACGCGCGGGCCTCCGAGCTGTTCGAGCCGATCGTTGGGCTGGCGCTGGCGACAACCGGCGCGAACTCGGGAAAGATCCCGAACGAGGACAGTGCCGATTTCGAGTTCGACGAGACGCACCTGTTCGACCCCGACCGGTTTGCCGGTCTCGACCGGGTCGATTCCGGCGGCCGCCTCGACTACGGTGCCAAGTGGAGCCTCCTGGGCGATTCGGGCGGCTACACCAGTGTGCTGCTCGGGCAGAGCCTGCGCCTCTACGGCGACAACGACTTTCCGTCCAACTCGGGGCTGCAGGACACGCTGTCGGACGTGGTCGGCCGCATCGAGATCCAGCCGCGCTACGATCTCAATCTCGGCTACCGTTTCCGCTACGATCTTCACGAAATGAATTTCGAGCGAAACGAGGTGACCCTGACCGCCGGCCCGCAGCTCATCAACCTCGGGCTGACCTATGCTTTCGCCGCGTCCGACAGCGAAGCGGACTTCAACAGCACCGAGCAGGTCACCGCCACGCTGCGCACGCGCCTGTCGGACTACTGGGCCGCCTCCGCCGCCGCGCGCTACGACCTCGGCAGCAACCAGCCGCTCTCAGAGGCCGTGAGCGTCGCCTATTCCGACGAGTGCTTCACGCTGCGTCTTTCGGCGTCGCACACCTACTATCGCGACGGCCAGGAGCTCCAGCCGGAGACCAGCTTCCTGCTGACCATCGGGTTCAAGTATCTCGGTACCTACGGCGTGCCGATCACCGGGCTGCTGGGCACAGGCCAGCAGCAGTAGGGGCGCTCTCGGCTCACGCCGCGTCGTGGCCGCCGTCCAGGGTGAGCAGCGGCCGGTATAGGTCGGGCCGGCGGTCGCGGAAGAAGCCCCAGAAAGCGCGCTTGGCGCGAATCTCCTCGAGGTCGAAGGCAGCGGTGATGACCGCCTCCTCATCGCCCGCCTCGGCCACCTTCGCGCCCCAGGCATCGGCGATGAAGGAGCCGCCGTAGAAGCTCATCGTGCAGCTCTCGCCTTCCTCCGTGCCGATCCGGTTCGAGGCCACGAGCGGCATCATGTTGGCGCCGGCATGGCCCTGCATGACGCGCTGCCAGTGCCCCTTGCTGTCGATGCTGGGATCGCTCGGCTCAGAGCCGATCGCCGTGGGGTAGAGCAGGATCTCGGCGCCCTTCAGCGCCAGGGTCCGCGCGGTCTCTGGAAACCACTGGTCCCAGCAGATCCCGACGCCGATCGGGGCGTGCCCCGTCGTCCAGACGCGGAAGCCGGTGTCGCCCGGGTTGAAATAGAACTTCTCCTGGTAGCCCGGGCCGTCGGGAATATGCGACTTGCGGTAGAGGCCGAGCTGCCGCCCGTCCGCGTCGATCATCGCCAGCGAATTGTAGTGGGCGTTGTTGGCCCGCTCGAAGAAGCTCACCGGCAGCACCACCCCAAGCTCGCGCGCCAGCGCGCCCATGCGCGCCAGCGTCGGGTGGTCCTTGGCCGGCTTGGCCAGCGCGAACAGCGCCTGCTTCTGGTCCTTGCAGAAATAGGGCGTCTCGAACAGCTCCTGCAGAAGGATGACGTTGGCGCCCTGCTTCGCGGCGCGCCGCACCATCTCTTCCGCCTTGGCCACATTGGCCTCGACATCCCAGCCGCAGGCGAATTGCGTCGCCGCCACGGTGACTTTGCTCATGCGCGCTCTCCCACGCCGGATGCGCCTTACTTAAGCGCCGACGCGACCGAAGTCACCCATCGCCCATCGCGACGCGTCATTGAGGGGGCGTGCTCGGCTCGAACAAGCTCTGACCCGATCGTCCTACTACAGACCGTCATCCCGGACGCCGCGCGCAGCGCGGCGATCCGGGACCCAGGGGCCGAGAACGCGTCGTGGCGGGTGGGTCCCGTGTCTGCAGCGCACCGCTACGCGCTGCGCTGCGCACGGGATGACATTCCGTAGTGGACCTCGCCGCCTTCACGGGCGTCCCAGGTGCCGGGCTAGAGCCGCCCCAGGCTCCGCGCCACTTCGTCGAAAGCCTCGCGTGCGCTGGTGACGTATTCGTCGATGTGCGCCTTCTCCCAGATCAGCGGCGGGGAGAAGAGCATGGTGTCGCGGGTGGCGCGCATGACGATGCCGTGACGGAAGCAGGCGTCACGGACCTTGGCGCCGATCTCCAGCGCCGGGTCGAAGACCTTGCGCGCTGCCTTGTCCTCGACCAGCTCGATCGCGCCGATGAAGCCGCAGGTCCTGACCTCACCGACCAGCGGATGATCGCGCAACGTGGCCAGGGCCTGGCTGAGATAGGGGCCGGTTTCCTTCTCGACGCGCTCGACCAGGCCTTCCTCCTTGAGGATGCGGATGTTCTCGATGGCGACGGCGCAGGCGACCGGGTGACCGGAGTAGGTGTAGCCGTGCGCGAACTCGCCGCCCTTGTCGACCAGCACGTTGGCGACGCGGTCGCCGATCATGACCGCGGACAGCGGCACGTAGCCGGAGGTGATGCCCTTGGCCAGGGTCATGAAATCCGGCTGGATGGCGAAGGTGTCGCTGCCGAACCAGCGCCCGGTGCGGCCGAAGCCGCAGATCACCTCGTCGGCGATCAGCAGGATGTCGTGCTTGCGGCAGATCCGCTGGATCTCCGGCCAGTAGGTGGCCGGCGGGATGATGACGCCGCCGGCGCCCTGGATCGGCTCGGCGATGAAGGCCGCGACGTTGTCCGGCCCGAGCTCGAGGATGCGCTCCTCCAGTGCCTGCGCGGCCTTGCGGCCGAAGGCCTCGGGCGTTTCCTCCCCACCCCGCCCGTACCAGTAGGGCTGCATGATGTGCGAGAAGCCGGGCAGCGGCAGCCCGCCCTGGACATGCATGTATTTCATGCCGCCAAGGCTGGCGCCGACCATCGTCGAGCCGTGATAGCCGTTCTCGCGGCCGATGATGATCAGCCGGTCCGGCTGGCCCTCCAGCGCCCAGTAGTGGCGCACCAGCCGGACGATGCTGTCGTTCGCGTCGGAGCCGGAGCTGCCGTAGAAGACGCGGCTGAGGCCCGGCGGCGTCAGCTCGACCAGGATCTCGGAGAGCTCGATCGAGGGCGGCGTCGCCGTCTTGAAGAAGGTGTTGTAGTAGGGCAGCTCCAGCATCTGCTTGTAGGCGGCCTCGGCCAGCTCCTTGCGGCCGTAGCCGACATTGACGCACCACAGGCCCGCCATGCCGTCGAGGATGCGGTTGCCCTCGCTGTCCCAGAGATAGGCGCCCTCGGCGCGCACGATGATGCGCGACCGTTCCTTGGCGAGGTTCTGGTAGTGGGTGAAGGGGTGCAGGTGGTGGCGGACGTCGACGTCCTGCCAATGCGTGGTGCTGTTGCGCAAGGTGGTGGACATGATGGGGTTCCCCGGCTGCGGGTGAAGATCAATGGCGATCGCCTCGCGCGGCAGTGCCGGGCGAGCGTGAGCGTCAGCCGGGAGTCGCTAAGGATTGAAACCGATCCGCGCGCAGAGGATCAGCAGCTCGGTGTGCCTCGACAGGCAACATTTTGATTTCGGTTCCACGCCCCAAGACTAGCACAAAAGGACGCGGTTCGGCGAAGCTTTCGGCAACGGGCTTGAGACTTGTACGTCGGGCGGGCGGTCGGCAATGTTGCCGGTGCCACACCCTCGAGTGCGGGAGTTTGATTTGCGAAGAACGGCTTTGGCGGCCGCCCTGCGCGTCGCTCTGTCGGCAGCCGCGCTGGCGCCGCTGCCGGCGGTCGGTCAGGGCGGCGATGTCTTCATGAGCGACGACGCTCCCAGCGCCAAGCAGTCATGCCTGCAGGGCTGCACCATGAAGACGGTGCCGTCCTGCCGGGCCCGCGACTACGGGGCCTGCCGCAAGGACATGAGCGCCTGCCGCAACAAGTGCTACGGCGATCTCAAGCCGCTGACCCCGCGCCTCGACACCAGCGGCGGCGATGCGGGCGCGGCGACCGGCGGCAGCCCGGGCGCCGGTACGCTGGTCCTGCAGAAGCCCAGGCTCGACACCAGCCAGGACCCCTTCAAGCTGAAAGCGAGCGAGAACGCCGTCGCCGATTTCTCCTACCCGTCGCCGACAATGGTGGGTGGCGCGCAGACGGGCGCGCCTGGCACGCAGACCGGTGGTGCCGCGACCGGTGGCGCCCAGGCCGGCGGCACCCAGGGCGGCCCCGCGTCGACAGCCCCGCGCAAGCTCCGCGGGACCCTTCACTATTCCGGCTATCCCATCGACGTCACCATCGACAGCCACTTCCCGCTCAACCTCTATGCCGAGGCCATCCTCAAGCCTGGCAAGCAGGGACGGTATTTCACCAGGATGGGCGGAAGCCTCGTCCAGGCCCCCTCCGGATCCAAGCCCGGCCTGTTCAAGATCACGCAGCTCTGGACCGACGCCGCGTCGCCGCAGACGGTCAATCTTGTCGTGGCCGTGCGATAGCGTCGCTGGCAGCACGGCCGCCGCGAGGACTCACGGTGGGGTCGGGGTGCAGGTGGCCATCGCATTGGCGTCGTGGCGCATGGCGATGTCGCCGTCCTCGCCGGCATAGGCGCGTTTGATGAACGCCGTCGCCTCCGCCGGAGCCATCTGGATGACGCTGACATACAGTATTGTCGATACCGGGTCTGCGCTCAGCGGCGCGGCTTCCTTGCAGGCGCGCAGCACGTCGGCATCCCGGCGCGAGCGCATGATTCGCGGGTCCTTGCGCTCCGCCTCGGCGATGCAGGCATCGACGGCCGCGCGGTCCGGCATCCGCATCTCGGCAGTCCCGCCGCCTTCGGCGAAAAAGGTCGTGTCCTCGACGACGATCCGCGTGGCCGGCAGAGCAATTTCGCCCAACGGCCCCTGGAGTTCGATCGTGCCGGCGCCGTCGGTGCGCGCGACGATGGTGACGGCGCCCGTCAGCCCCGTATCGCGATAGCCCTCGAACTGGTCGAGCGGACAGGTGAAGCTTCGCTCCTCGCCCCGGGCCGCACCGGACGGCAGCGTCACGGCGAGCACGACCAGCCATACGACCTTGGTCCTAGTCACCCGGAAGCTCCTCCAATGGATGCAGGGCACCGTCAGCCTACACGCCTTGTCGGGCCGCATCACTAGTGGCAATGTTTGCGGGGAGGCAATCCTCCGGCAGGCGCGGATGAAGATGCTCGGGCAGTGCCGCTCGCCAAGACGCCCAGACGCCGCCGCGCCGTGGCTTCTACTGCTGCTCGTCGGGCTCGGCGTTCTCCTGCTGCCGGCGGCCGCTCGGGCCGCCACCGTGCTCTACTACTCCGCGCCGGACGTCGGCTTCGGCTGGTGCTCCGAGGTCGGCTCGTTGAGCCAGACCCGGGACTGCGCGCGGAAGAACTGCGAGGGCGCCGGGAACGGCGACTGCCGCCTGGTGCTGGAGTGCGACCGCGGCTGGGCCGCCATCGCGGAAGACGATGCGAATTCCGGCATCGCCGCAGTCTGCGAGCGTAACAATTCGATCCAAGCGCGCCACCAGGCGCTGCTGCTGTGCATCGCCGCGGCAGGGGCGGGGTGTTGGACGAACACCGCTTTCCTCGACTCGAACGAGACCGGCCAGGCCGACAACCGCGCATTCGACGAGGCCTGGTACATTCAGACCCTCCTGACGGAGGCGGGGTACGAGATCGGCCCGATCGACGGCGATCTCGGACCGCGCACGCGCCAAGCGATCCGCGACTTCCAGTCGCGCGCGGGGCTGGCCGAGACCGGCGCGCCCAGCCGGAAGCTGCTCGATCTGCTGCTGGCCAGGTACGGGGGCATGGCCGGATTCGCTGCGGCCATCAAGCGCGAGATCGAAAGCCGGGACGACGGCGCAGCTGCGAGCACGCAGTTCGTCTTCGTGCCCGACGCGAAGAGCGACGGCCCCGGCGGTGGTGGCGGCGACCAGCGCCGGCACAAGCCCGGTGCGTGAGCGGACCGCTACGGCCGTCGCTTCCGTGCCGCTCGGCCGCTTGACGGGCGCGGCCGCGCGGGAAACTATGCGTCCGGCTGCCGAAAGGAAATCATACCCATGGACACGAGGATGGCCCTGGATGCGCTCGGCGTGGCGCCGCTGACCGACGAGCAGCGCGATGCCTTCGACCGCGACGGCTTCTTCATCCTCCACGACGTCTTCACGCCCGCCCAGAGCGCGCGGATGGCCGCGGAGTTCGATCGCCTCGAGGCCGAGGAGGGCGAGCGCGCCGGGACCGAGGTCAGCCTCGAGGGCATCAACGGACGTCTGGTCAACCCGGAGGTCGGCCTGCGCGAGGGTGTCCAGCGCGGCTCGACGCGCATCTCGAACATCTTCAACAAGTCGGCGGCGTTCGACGGCTGCCTCACGATCGGCCCGCTGCTGGCCGCCTCGCATCATCTGCTGGGCGAGATCAAGCTGCACGGCGCCAACCTGCGCGAGCCGCACAAGGGCTACGGCCACCAGCCGCTGCACTCCGACGTGCAAAAGCGCTTCAAGGGCGACTGGTGGCTGGTCAATTCCCTGATCATGCTCGATGACATGACGCTCGATAACGGGCCGACCCGCATCGTGCCCGGCTCGCAGTACTGGCCGGAGCTCAACGTGCCGGGTGAGAACGTCATGGACTACGAGGTCACCGACCCGGACCTGAAAGCGTTCGCCGGCTACCCGCGGGACCCGTTCGCCCCGTACCCGGGCGAGGTGCTGGTGACCATCCCGGCCGGCGCGGTCGCGGTGTTCAATTCGAGCTGCTGGCACGGCGGCACGCTGAAGAAGACCGACGCGCGCCGGCGCATGCTGCACCTCACCTACACCAGCCGCGACCTGAAGCAGCAGCTGCCGCAGCAGGAGTACCTGACCAAGGCGCTGTACGACCGGCTGGATGCCGCGCAACGCTATTTGTTCGACGTGGCCGACCCGTCGAGCGCGCGCGTCGCCGCCGAGTAGCGATCGGAGGCCATGGACGAGCGCCGGCTCTCGCCCCGATGCGAGCCCTGCGTGCCTTGATTCTCGTCCTTTTGGCGCTTGGCGTGCCCGCGGAGGTCGGCAACGCCCTCGCCCAGGGCGACGTCTTCATGAGCGATGACGGCGGCGCGGGCGGGGATTGCTACGGCAGGCTCGCGGACTTCCTGGCCGAGCGCGCCAGCCATCCGAAGCAGAAGCCGGACTCCTGGACCTATTGTTGCGACAACGCGCATTCGCGCATCCGCCCCTGCTCGCCCAGCCCCAACAAGGGCAAGAATACCGGCTGCTGCGTCGGCGCTCCGGCACCGGGGCTGCAGGTCAGCAAGCCATCGAAGGCGCCGCTCAGCGGTTCGGTGCAGGCGGTGGGCGGGGGAACCAAGCCCACGCTTAAACCGCTGAAGCCGCCGAAGCAGCAGGTCGCCCAGCGCGGCGACGTCTTCATGAACGACGACACAGGGCGCCCCGGCAGCGGGTCGGGCATGACCGCCTGCCAGGCTGACTGCGTAGAAACGTTCGGCAACTGCGTCGGCGGCATCCAGTGCAACTACGATCTCGAAATCTGCGTGCATGAGTGCGGCTGCAAGGTCAACCCTGACTGCGGGCCGACACCGCATCACCGCGAGACCGACGACGGGGGGCCGCCCCCCGCGCCATCGACCGGCGGCGCCAAGGGGCTCGTGCGCACGGTCGCCGACTGCGCACCGGATGGCGCCAAGGGAATCTTCCGCAAGGGCTGCGAGGAGGTGCTGCGGCGGGACTGCGACGAGGCCGGCGCGAAGGGACTCGTGCGCAAGCACTGCCAGGAGCTGCACAGGAAGGACTGTGCCGAGGCGGGCGCCAAAGGCCTCCACCGCGCCGGCTGCGAGGACGTATTCGCCGCCGACTGTGCCGAGGATGGCGCCAAGGGAATCATCCGCAAGGGCTGCGAGGAGGTGCTGCGGAAGGACTGCATCGAGGCCGGGTCCAAGGGCCTGCTGCGCAAGGACTGCCAGGAGCTGCACCGGCGCGACTGTACCGACGCGGCCGCAAAGGGCATCCATCGCAAGGACTGCGACGAAACGCAGACGGCGAAGACGGACTGCGGGCCGGACCCGGTCGTCAGCGTCCCGCAGCTGACCCAGGCGATGGATGCGTGCCTGCAGGACGCGGTGCGCTGGTACATGCCGCCGGAGCTGGTGGTGTCGCCCGGCGCGGCCGCGTTCCACGACCCAGGCGCCTCGACCATCACCTACGATCCGGCGGTGCTGGAATCCAGAAGCCTCTACGAGAAGGTGTTCCTGCTCGCCGATGCGTATGGCGGCTACGTCGCCGACCTCGAGATGCGGCGCTTCGAGACCGTGCGCTCGCCGGAGGAGCGTTACCACATCGCGCAGTCGGTCGCCGGCCACATCGGCCGCTGCCTGTGGAAGGCCCATCTGCTGCCGAAGCAGGAGGGCCATTGCTACAACATCATCCTGGCACACAGCGATTTCTCGGAGGCTCAGGCGCGAGGGATCACGCGCACCGGCTCGGCCGAGATGACGCCGATGCAGCAGGCCGGCTACGAGGGCTGGAACATCGGCTTCAATTTCGACGTGCCGCAGACGATCTGGCATTGGCCGACCGACGCGGCCATCGTCGAAGTGCAGAACGCGCTGAACACGCTCGGCTACGATGCCGGTCCTGCCGACGGCATCTGGGGTCGCCAGACGATGAGCGCGCTCGTGCGGTTCAATGTCGTCCGGACGCCCGTGCGGGAGATCTGGCCGGCCTACCCGTCGGACCAGGCCCTGCAGCAGCTGGTCGACGAGATGGAGAAGCGCGGCGTGCCGATGGACAATACACGGGACTACCTGACGTTGTTCCCGCACCCGTCGCCGGGCACGCCGTGATCGTGCGAGCCTAGCGGTTTCCCGGCTCGCCGCCGCGGGGCCCGCCGGGATCGTCGCCGCCGCCACCGACGCCACCGCCTGCTGGCCCGCTAGGCCCTGGGCCACTAGGGCCGCTGGGACCGCTAGGACCGGACGGCCCGCTCGGCCCGCCGGGTGAACCGCCGCTGGGTCCTCCGGAGGTCGATCCCGAAGATCCGCCATTCGAGGAATCGGACTGGCGCCCCATCGTGCCCGTGCGGGGGCTGCCGGACGACACGGCGCTTTGGGTGGCCGTGTCGGGCCGGTCGCCCGGCCCGGTATCGAGGGCGGCCAGATCGCTCGGTATGCCCGGCAGCACGCCGCGCGGCACGCTGCGCGCGACGCCCACGGTGACATGGCACTGCTTGTCGACCAGGACGGCCTGGCTGGTCTCGAGCATCATCGTGGGCTGCGTGCCGCAGGGGCGCGTCTCGAGCAGCCCATGGATGACGTTCACCTCGGTGGTGCCGTCGTTCAGGACATAGATCAGCAGATCGGTCCCGCGGATGGTCATGCCGACCGTCGGCGTCTCGATCTTCAGATTGTCCTCGGGCGTCGTGTAGCCGGTAACGAAACGGAACGCGCCCTTGCCCAGCTTGAGCAGCCCCTGGCCGGTGCCCGGGTCGGGGTCATAGACGAACTTGTCGAGGGTGACGCGCGAGTTGACGCCCACCTTGAGGCCGGTCGTGTCGTGGAAGATGAGGTTCGTGGTGGCCTCCGGCCCGGTCACCACGGTCTCGTAGGAAAAGACGGCCACGCCGTACTCCAGCGCCTCGGTTGCGCCACCGCTCTGAAGGTGACCAACGGCGCCGCTATAGTCCCGCTGGGTGACCGAGCCGATCTCGTCGGCCGCGGCGCTCGCGATGATCCCCATCAGGGCCGATGCCGCTACAAGCATGCTTGGCCTGCGCATGGTCACTTTCCGTGCTTGTTGCCCCCGCGCCATCGAGGTACCCGGCGCGCCCCAGGTTCTGACACGGCAGGCGATCAGCTTTCAAGTTCCACCGCTTGGTTAATGTTTGTTGGGTTGAAATGTGCACGGTTACTGCGCCTGGAATGATCGAGGGCGACGAATACTACACAGCTTGAGTGTCGCGTGACTCCGGTCCTGGAGCTTGCTACCATGGGCGTGGATCATAGCGACGGCCTGTCGCGCCAGATATACGGCATGCGGACGGGCCGCCGGACGCGGGTCCCGGCGCGCGGACTCGAAGGGGGGGGCCAAGATGGCACGGCACGATCGACCGGTTCGGCGCTTCCGGGTGAAGCGCCGTGTGGGCAGCGTTTGTCCCGGAGCGCAAGAGGGCCAGCGGGCCCGCCCTCATAGGTTCGGTCTGCGGACGCTTCTTCACGGAACTTCGGCTCTGACGGCTGCGGCGGTTATGGCGAGCGCTGGTTGGGCGTTGGCGACGCCGTCTGGCGGGACGGTTGTTGCGGGCAAGGCGACGATCACGCAGACGGGTCCGAAGACGATCGTGATCAACCAGCAGAGCAACAAGGTCATCATCGAGTGGAAGAACTTCGACATCGGCAAGGGTGAGAAGGTCGTCTTCACGCAGCCGGGGGCGGTTGCGGCGGCGCTGAACCGGGTTCTGTCGGGTTCCAAGACCTCGATCCTGGGCTCGCTGACGGCGAACGGGACGATCATCATCACCAACCCGAAGGGGATCGTGTTCGGGGCGAGCGCGCGGGTGGACGTTGCGTCGATCATCGCCTCGACGATCGGGATCAGCAACTCGAACTTCCTGGCCGGTCGGATGATCTTCGACCAGCCGGGCGATCCGGGCGCGATGGTGTCCAACGCGGGCGAGATCACGGTGAAGAGCGGTGGCCTGGCCGCGCTGGTGGCGCCGGGCGTCGAGAACACGGGCGTGATCACGGCCAAGCTGGGCACGGTTGCGCTGGCGGCGGGCAACGCGGCGACGCTGGATTTCTACGGCGACGGGCTGGTGCAGATCGCGGTGACGGCGCCGGTGAAGGAAGTTCCGATCGGGCCGGACGGCAAGCCGGTGACGGCGCTGGTGCACCAGGCGGGGCAGATCTTCGCCGACGGCGGCACGGTCGTGCTGACCGCGGCGGCGGCCGAAGGGGTGATCGACCGCATCATCAACGTGGAGGGCATCGTGCGGGCCCGCACGATCGAGAACCACCAGGGCCAGATCGCCTTCGTCGGGGACGGCCCGGGGGAGGTGCAGGTGGCCGGCGTGGTGGACGCCAGCGGCAAGGACGAGGGCCAGGTCGGCGGCACGGTGCACGTGCTGGGCAAGAAGGTGACGCTGGCCTCGACGGCGTCGATCGACGTATCGGGCGACAAGGGCGGCGGCACGGTTCTGGTCGGCGGCGAGCTGCAGGGCAAGGCGCTGGTGCGCACCAGCGGGCTTGGCTACGAGGCGCCGGCCCCGGCCAGCCAGGCCGGCACGACGGTCGTTCTCAGCAAGGACATCGCCACCAGCGGCTACATCCCGGAATCGGAGATCACCTACGTCGACGCGGGCGCGGTGGTGACGGCGGACGCGATCAGTGCCGGCGACGGCGGCAAGGTCGTTACCTGGTCCAATGGCTCGACGGACTTCGGCGGCTATGTCAGCGCCCGCGGCGGCGCCTCGGGGGGCAACGGCGGCCTGGTCGAAGCTTCCGGGCTCGGCGGCCTCACCTATCGCGGCACCGTGGACACGCGTGCGCCGGAAGGCGACAAGGGTCTGCTGCTGCTCGACCCGGTCGGCATCAAGATCGTCGACGGCCCCCCGATCGGTGGTCTGTTTCCCGTGCTTGGCACGGATCCCCTCCTCACCATCACCGACGGCTCGCTCAACGAACAGCTTCATTTTAGCGACGTGCTGCTGGCGACCTCGTCGACCTCCGCGGCGTCCGTTTGGGAAGCTAGTACGGACTATAATTTTGGGCCCAACGATGACAACATCACGGTCGACGTTGGCACCTCGATCGACACCAGCGGCACGCAGGGCCACCTCTATTTCAGCACTACGACGCTGAACCTCTATTCCGACATCCTGGGCACCAACTTCTCCGGCGGCATCGGCGCGGACGCCTCGCTCGATTTGACGGACCTGCACGACATCATCGCGAACGTCACGCTGAAGGATCCGACCACCGTCAATGTCTACGATTCGCGCACGCTGGCGACGCCGGGCACCACCGTCGGCTCGATCCAGGACGCGATCGACATCGTGGCGTCAGACGGCACGGTCAATGTCGGCGCCGGCACCTTCGCCGGCGGCGTCACCGTCGACAAGAACGACGTTACGCTGCAGGGCACCGGCTTCACCGCGACCACGGTCGTCGAGGTCGACACCGGCAGCAGCGGCTTCACCGTCACCGCCGACAACGTCACCATAGACGGCTACCTGTTCACCCCCAAGGCCGGCGCCACGAACACCACCGGCGTCCTCGTGGAGGACACCGGCGACGGCGCCATCATCGGGGTCAACGACGATTCCAGCGCCGCGACGCGCGACGGCAACGGCTTCGAGGGCCTCACCTACGGCATCGTCGTGCGGGGCAGCCCCGAGGATCTGCGCATCGAAGAGAACGTGATGGGCGACGACACCGTCATCGGCGTCCATGGCATCGACGTCCGCGGCGTTGTCACCGACACGGTCGCCATCGTCAACAATTCCATCAATGCTACTTTCGACGGCATCCAGTTCGAGAGCGACATCGAAGGCGGCAGCGTCACCATCGGCGGGCTCAACGAGATCACCGGCGGCGATGACGGCATCGAGTTCTCCGGCGTCGTGCATGACGGGCCGGAGGGGAGGGCCGGCCGGGTCGAGATCACGCACAACACCTCGATCGCCGGTCTCGACGGCAGCGAAGGCGACGGCATCGTCTTCCACGGCGTAGCCGACTGGTTCGGCAACGGCACGACCGTCCTCATCGACCACAACGCCAGCATCACCGGCGGCGCGAACGGCATCCATCTAGCCGTGCCGCAGCTGTTCACCCTTAGCCCGACCCTGAACCAGGGCTGGTCCATCGACGGCGCCTCGGTGAGGATCAGCAACAACGACCTGGTCGAGGGCTTCGGCGAGAACGGCATTCTCGTGGAGGGCGTGCGCGGCCCCAGTGGGTTCGAGGCCCGCGAGACGAACCTCGCCATCCTCAGCAACGGGGTGGGTACGGTCGACGGCGGCATCTTCGGCCATGCGAACGGCATCGCCATCACCCGTGCCTGGGAGAACCTCTACGTCGACTGCTGCGACGGTGCCGAAGGCTTCGGCGTCAGCGGCTGGGCGGTCGAGAACGCCAAGGTGCTGATCGCCGGCAACAAGACCATTGGCGGCGAGACCAAGAACGGCATCCTGATCGAGGGCGTGCACGCCGTGCAGACGGCCAGCGACGGCAGCGCCGTTGATGCGCTGGCCCAGCTCAACATCGTGCGCAACGGCGAGATTGCCGGCCACGACAACGGCATCGCCATCACGCGCGGCATCGACCTCGTCGTCCCCGGTGGCGGCATTGTCAGCGACGAGGCGTGGGGCCTCATCGAGACCGTGCTCGACGCGCCCGACTTCAGCCCGGATCTGCTCGAGGCGATCACCGCGGCGTGGGGCCTGGAGACCGTCGGCGTCAGCGCCTGGGGCATCGAGAATGCCCAGGTCAGGATTGCCCTGAACGAGGTCGCCAGCGGCGAGGCGCAGAACGGCATCCTCGTCGAAGGCATCCACTCCGCCCGGTGGGACAAGTGGTGCGACTTCATCCTGGCGGTCGGGGGCACCAGCGACCTGTCGACGCTCGGTGCCAGCGGCGCGACCCCCGGCGCGCGGGGCGAGGCGCGGTTGGTCATCGACAACAACGGCTCGACGCTGTCGACGCTCGCCGCCGATGATGCGGGCATCGTCGGCGGCGAGAACGGCCTCTGGATCGCGCGCGGCGTCGACCTGACGCTGGTGAGCACGTCGCAGCATGAGGAGGTCACCACCGGATCCTTCCTGGACATCCACGACAGCACGGCGACGAACCTCGACCTGAAGGCATGGGCCATCCAGGACGCCACGGTGAGGATCACCGACAACAGCCTCATCGAGGGCGCCGGCGCCGACGGCATCCGCGTCGAGGGCGTGCAGCGCACGGTCGACGACAACGGGTTCGCGCGCGACCTGCTGATCGCCCGCAACGGCACGATCGCCGGCCACGACAGCGGCATCCACCTGGGCTGGGGCGTAGACCTCGTCCTCGCCGCCAGCACGAGCGTCGTCAGCCACTACGTCGACGTCGACGGCTCCTGGGTTCCGCTCGGTTCCGGGGAGCACAGCTCGCAGGCCACCACGTCGATCGGCGCGTGGGCGATCGATTCGGCGGCGGCGCCGTCGGCCTCCGTGATCATCCAGTACAACGACGAGATCCGCGGCGAGACGAAGGACGGCATCCGCGTCGAGGGCGTGCGGCACGATCCGGCGCGCGCGCTCGCCGGCCGCAAGAACCTGCAGATCTCGAGCAACGGGATTATTGCCGGCGGCGGTGACGGCATCGCCATCACCCGCGGCTTCGACCTGCTGGCGTCTCGCTCCGGCGCGGGCAGCAACCCGCTCGGCGAGCCGGAGAACACGCTGCTCGAGACGGTGTTCGGCAGCGCTACCGATCACGACGAGCTGCTGGCAACGGCGGGGCCTGCACTGTCGGGCTGGACCTACAACGCGACGTCCTGGGCGGTCCTCTACGGCGCGGTGAAGGTCGACAACAGCACGCGCATCGAAGGCGGCAGCGGCGACGGCGTCCGGGTCGAGGGGGTGAAGGGCACTGGCGATTCGGAGACGCAGGAGACCCTGAAGATCGTCGACAACGGCGAGATCGTCGGCGCGCTCAACGGGATCGCCGTGACCCGCGTGCTCTACAGCACGGAGCCCTGCGCCGATGGCGGCGAAGGGTTCAACGGCGTCAGCGGCTGGGCAATTGAGAACGCCACGGTGCAGATCGCCGGCAACGATTCGATCCGCGGCGACGGCGATGCCGGCATCCTGATCGAAGGCATTCACGGCGTCCTCTTCGGCGACACGGTTGGCGAGGCCGTCGTCACCATCGACGACAATGGCTCGATCACCGGCCCCGGGGACGGCATCCGCCTCGCGCGCGGCTTCGATGTCATGGCCTGGGACGGCGATGTCCTGGGGGCCTTGGACTTCGTCGACGCCGTGGTCCCCAGCGTGAGCCTGGCCGGTCCCCTCTCCGCCGCCCTGCTGGACATCTGGGGCGAGAACGACCTCACCCTGCACGCCTGGTCGATCCAGAACGCCACCGTGACCATCAGCGGCAACGGCCTCATCGCCGGCGAGAGCTTCGACGGCATCCTGGTCGAAGGCGTCAGGTCCGGGCCGGCGGATCCGTGGTGCGGCTGCGACGCCGGGACGGCGAGCCTGCTGGTCTCCGGCAACGGTACGGAAGGCGGGCGTATCGGCGGCGGCGAGCACGGGATCCAGCTTGCTCAGGGCGTCGATCTCGATGTCCTCCCCGAATCCGCCGGCACCAGCCTCGATCTCGATCTCTGGGCGATCCGCAGCGCGGTGGTCCGGATCGTGGACAACGGTCCGATCGAGGGCGAAGGGTTCGACGGCATCTTCGTGCGCGGTGTGCTGGATGACGGCACGGCGCTGAAGCACACCGGAAGCCCCGCCCCGACGGCGCTCGAGATCTCCGGGAACGAGCGCATCGCGGGACACACCTACGGCATCCACCTCGCCCCCGGCCTGACGCTGTCGGTCGGCAGCTCGATCGGCGACGGCCTCGTGCGGAGCGCTTTCGCCGAGCTGTCGACCTGGGCCATCGACGGCGCCGTGGTCGAGGTCCGCGGCAACGACGAGATCACCGGCGCCGTCCACGACGGCATCCTCGTCGACGGCGTGCGGAGCGGCGTGAGCCCGGTGTCCTCCGCCGTAGCGAGCTTGGCCGCCGCCGACGTGCTGATCGGCCAGCTCTTCATCACCGGCAATGGCACGGTGGCGGGCCAGGAGAACGGCATCACGCTCGGTGCAGGCTTCACGGTCGGAATCGACGGCGTCGGCTTCGAGATCGAGGCCGATGCCGGCCTGACGCTGATCGGCGGACTGCTCCCCGGCGACTTGGCCGATGCGCTGCAGGGGCTGGGGCTGCCCTTCGACACGGCCGCCTTCGGCACCGCCACGGTCGAGGCGGTCGGCGTCGCGATCGACCATGCGCAGGCGGTGATCGCCGACAACGGGCGCATCGCCGGCGAAACGTTCAACGGCATCTCCGTGCGGGGCGTGCTCGGCGGCGCCGACGACGAAGAGACATCCCTCATAGGCGCTGGCTCAGGCTGGGCCTGGAACCTCGACATCAGCGGCAACGATGTGATCGAGGGCCACACCAACGGCATCCTTCTGGGGCGCGGCTACACCTTCGCGCTCGTGTCGCAACCCGGCGCCGTGCCGGCCGCCTACGATCTCGCCATCGAGAGCTGGGCCATCGACGATGCCGCCGTGCGTATCGCGCAGAATCTCGCGATCGTCGGCGAGAGCTTCGACGGCATCCAGGTGCGTGGCGTGCGCGGCGCCCCAAGCCCGCTGGCGGACGGCACGCATGACGGCGACCTCGCGGCGAACGAAGCCGCGCCGACGCCGCCCAACCTGCTGATCGCCGAGAACAACAACATCCTCGGCGCCCGCGACGGCATCCAGCTCTTCACCGGCGGCGCCTTCGCCGCCGTGGTGCCGGGCGCGGCCGGGACGCCGGCGCTGGACGGGCTGGACGCCTACGCCACCGGCATCGCCGGCCGCTTCATCGCCGCGCCCGCGCTCGTCGGCGACTCGGTCGTCGCCAGCATCCGCGGCGGCGCGGTCACCGTCGACTCCAACGGCAGCGCCCTCAACGGCGCCGCGTCCTATCAGCCGGAGATCGACCACGTGGCGCTGGGCGCCTACCAGTTCCCGGGCATCGTCACCGGCGGCAACAACGGGCTGAACGTGTTCGGCGACATCAGCGTCGGCTCAGGCCTCTTCATCTGGCGCAACATGTTCGTCGGCAGCGGCAACAACGGCATCCTGCTGAACAGTATCGGGCTGACCCAGCCCGACCCAAGCCTCGCCGGCGGGGCGAGCCAGCCCACCACTGTCGCCGTGCTCAACAACTTCATCTTCAAGAACGGCCAGCTCCTGGCGCGGGGCAACCCGCCCGCCGGCGTCAGCGGTGACGGGATCCTGTTCCTCGGCGCGATCGGCCAGCAGGCGTCCGTCTCGGTCTTCCAGAACTTCATCGCCCGCAACGCGGGCAACGGCGTGCGGGTTGCTTCAGCGGTTGGCGCGGGGGCTGCGAACATCGCGCTCAATCAGAACTTCCTGCCGGGCGGGGTTTCCGGCGATGCCGACCGCAACGGCCGGTTCAGCCTGCTCAACGAGGCCTCGGGCACGATCGACGCCGACGTCAACTGGTGGGGCACGGCGGATCCGGCCGTCATCAACGACGTGACGCTGCCTGTCCTGTTCGCCAGCGGCCCGGTCAGCGTCGCGACGATTCTCACCACCGGGTTCGACAGCAACAACGAGTTGCCCGTCGGCGTCACCGATTTCGACAACTTCGCCTTCCAGGGCGGCGTGGCCGCAGTCCTGCCGATCGCGCCGCCGGGCACGCAGCCGCCTCCGCCGCCGATCTTCGGGCCGACCTTCGACCCGAACGACATCCTCTTCACCCCGCCCTTCCTCGGCTCGCCCACCGACACGCCGGGCGACGGGCTGCAATGGTGGAACGTCATCAACCAGGGCTACCAGACCAACCTGCTGAACGAGAACTTCCCGCTGGGCGGCGGCGGCGACTCGCTGGAGCTGTCGCCCGCGGCCGGTGGCGAGGAGGAGCAGAGCGCCAGCGATTGCGGCGCCGCGTTCCTGGCGAGCCTGAACTGGCGCCAGAATGACCAATGTGTCCCTAGCGGCGGCACCAGCGAGGCACCGTAGAGCGCACCTCGACGTGCTCCCGCCGTGGGCGGGACCCCGATGCCGCGGCGCCTGCGGCTACACGTTGAGCAGCAGGTGCTCGCGCTCCCATGAGCTGATGACCTTGGTGTAGGCCTCGAGCTCGGTGCGCTTCACGAGGTTGACAGCGCGCATGAATTTCTCGCCGAGGATCGGCCGCAGGTGCTTGGACGCGTTGAAGCGGGTCAGCGCGTCGTTGAGGGTGCGCGGCAAGGTGTGGGCGCGGGTGTAGCCGCTGCCCTCGATCTGATCGGACGGCTTCATCCGTTCGACCATGCCGATATAGCCGCAGGCCAGCGAGCCGGCGATCGCCAGGTATGGGTTGGCGTCGGCACCGGCCAGCCGGTTCTCGATGCGCCGATTCTCCGGCGTATCGAAGGGCACGCGCAGGCCGACCGAGCGGTTGTCGACGCCCCAGTGCACGTTGATCGGCGCGTCGGAGTAGCGCTGCAGGCGACGGTAGGAGTTCACGTTCGGCGCCAGCAGGGGCATCACCGCCGGCAGGTAGCGCTGCAGGCCGGCGACGTGGGAGCGGAAGAGGGCGTTGTCCTTGCCGCGGCTGTCGGCAAAGAGGTTGCGGCCGGTCTCGGTGTCGACCACCGACTGGTGGATGTGCATCGAGCTGCCGGGCTCGTTCTCCAGGGGCTTGGCCATGAAGGTGGCGTACACCTGATGGCGCAGAGCGGCGTGGCGCACGGTGCGCTTGAACAGGAAGACCTGGTCGGCCAGGTGCATCGCGTCGCCGTGGTTGAAGTTGATCTCCATCTGCGCCGAGCCGGCCTCGTGCGTCAGCGTGTCGATGTCGATCTCCTGCTTCTCGCAGTAGTCGTAGACGTCTTCGAAGATCGGATCGAACTCGTTGACCGCGTCGATGCCGTAGGACTGCCGCCCCGTCTCCGGACGGCCGGAGCGGCCGATCGGCGGCAGCAGCGGGAGGTCCGGGTCGGTGTTGATCTGCACCAGGAAGAATTCCAGCTCCGGGGCCACCACCGGGCGCCAGCCGTGCTCCTCGTAGAGCTGCAGCACCCGCTGCAGCACGTAGCGCGAGGAGATCTCCACGGGGGTATCGTCCCGGTAGAATGCGTCGCTGATGACCTGTGCCGTCGGTTCGTCGTACCAGGGCACCAGGCGCATGGTCTCGAGATCCGGCTTCAGATAGACGTCCGGATCCTCGTCGCCGCCGATCTCGTCACTCTCGTCGTCGCTGTAGGCGCCGGTGACCGTCTGGATGAAGACGCTTTCCGGCAGGCGGAGCCCCCGGTTGCGCACACCCCTGCTGAATTTCGCTGCCGGCAGGATCTTTCCGCGGGCGATGCCCGACATGTCGGGCACCAGGCACTCGACCTCGTTCGCCCTGCGCTCCGCCAGCCAGCCTTCGACGTTTTCCAAGTCCATGTTGGTGACGCTGTTCGCGTTCCTTGTCTGTTTCGCCCACGCCGCCGGCTGGGCGCCGGTCCCAGTGGCGGCCGCGGCATTGTAGCCAAAGACGCCGCGCGCCGCCTCCCCCCTCGGGCTGTGAACTTCCCCACTGTGAGCCGGATGGGCCGGCGGCTGGCGATATGCTAGCTTTCGGCTGAGAAGCAATCGCAAAGAAAGGGCGCGCGATGCGGAACTTACGATCGACCCTCGGGGTGATGGCCTTTGCCCTCGTCCTAGCGGGCATGACCAGCGTGCGGGCATCGGACTTCACGACTCCGATTTCCATGCCCGGCGCCATCAAGGGGACGATGACGATCGACTTCCAGACGCGGGTGCAGACCGACGAGACCGGCAACGTGCCGGACGGAAGCCCGGCGCTCGGCGTGGCTGACGTCTACGCCACCAACATCGAGGTCGGCAACTCCGTGGTCCTCAAGGGCGAGATGCGCCGCGTGCCGTGGTTGCCGTCGCGAATCCTCGGGCGGACCTACCAGGAAGGCTACTTGGAGTACGACCTGCGCTGCATCCTGCGCAACCCGAACGACCCGAACAAGACCATCACCCTCGGCGGGTGGATCGGCGCCATGAGCCTCGACGGCGAAGGCATCTATGACCTTTCGACTCCGCCGGAGGGCAAGGGTCAGCTGCGCATCGCCGTCGATCCGGTCGGCAAGATCCAGGGCTTCGTCGCCAATTTCGGCGGCAAGATCCAGGGCCGCGCGCCGGAAGGGGCCGGGCTCGCCGGCTTCGTCGACCGCACCGCGAAGAAGGTCTCGAAGACCTATGTGCGCTATGCCGGCGGCAAGGCGATCGAGCAGAAGGTCGAAGGCGCCGACCCGATGGAGTTCCTGAAGACCGAGCTGGCGACCGGCCCGATCACCGCCTATCCGACGACAGTGCTGTCCAACTCCATCGACTACGATTCGGAGGAGGGCGTCTGGTACGTCGATCTCAAGGCGACCTACACCGCCGAGGGCAACACCATCACCGACCGCTACAGCGGCACGATCCGCTGGACCGAGGACCCCGAGCGCGCGAAGAACGGCAAGGGCTTCTACGAGCTCAACGTGCGGCTCAACGAGCAGCCGGGCAGCGAGGCCGACGCCTTCGTCGAGAGCGCCAATGCCACGGCGGAGGACGCCTTCTTCGCCGAGGACAACTCCATTCCCGGCTTCACCGGCAAGATCTCCTACGTCGATACCTTCGACGACGAGACGGTGGTCGCCTCCAAGGTCGAGTATGCGGTGGACGCCAACCAGGCCTCCAAGATCCAGATCATGAACTTCGCCAAGGTGCTGATGCTCATGGTCGGGCCGTTCAACGACGAATAGCCCGCATATCCGCCAATTTGCGGGCCGCGGCGGTGCCGGGGCCCGCACTTTCTGCATAGTGCAATGAACAATGTTGGGCCGACAGGGGGCTTGCAATGAAGTCAGTCGTTCGCTTCTTCGCACGGGGTCTGCCGCTGACCGCCTGGGTGACGATCATCTACGCTGTGCTGGTCTTCGGCGACCAGCTGATCTTCGACGGCATATTCGTCGAGCGCATTCTGTTCGGGATCCCGACCCTGAGCGCGGCCACCATCGTCGTCACCGGAGGCTTCATCTTCGTGATCCTCGCCTTCGTTGCGCTTGCCGTCGAGAACATCCGGGCGACCCGAATCCGGGACAATACCGGCAACGACTACCTGTCCGTCCTCACGCTCATCGTCACGCTGCTGCTGATGATCGCCGTCGAGCAGTTCGCCACCATGGCGTTCGCCGCCGTGTTCATCGCGGCGCTGATCGACGTGCTGCAGGACCGGATCATCGGCCAGGCTGTCGCCCGGCGCGACTGGGGCGTCCAGGTGGCGCCGCCGACCAGCTGACGATCGAAGTTGCCCGGCGACGCGACGCCCTACTCCAAGGCGTCGCGGAGCTGGTACCAGCTCGTGAGAAGGGCGAGCGCCGGCTGGCGCAGGCCCCACAGGCGCAGCGGGCGGATCGGTGCCAGCGGCAGGCCGAGCCACTCGGCCGGCGCGCCGAGCGCGCGCTTGGCCAGCAGCTTGCCCATCATGGTCGCCATCGCCACGCCGCGGCCGTTGTAGCCCAGGCCGATCAGCAGCCCGGGCTCCGGCTCGTGGATGTGCGGCAGGTGGTCCCGTGTCAGGGCCACGCGGCCCGACCAGTAGAACTGCCACTCCGGCGCACCGATCTGGGGGAACATAGCGCCGGCCAGCCGGCGCAGCCGCCCGTAACGGCTCGGGTCCGCCTCGCCCGTCGGTGCGCCGCGTCCGCCCATGATGAGCCGGCCGTCGCGGTCGAGGCGGAAATAGGCGAGCAGGCGGCGCGTGTCGGACGCGACTTCCCCGCCCGGCAGGATGCTTCGACGCACATTGTCGGAGAGCGGCGCCGTGGCGACCTGAAAGCTGTTCACCGGCACGACCGTGCGCCGCAAGCCGGGGACGAGGCCGTCGGTGTAGGCATTCGTGCCGATCACCACGCTGTCGGCCCGCAGCGATCCGGCGGGGGTCTCGACGCGCCAGCCTCCGTTTTCGCGGGCGAGGCGCACCGCCGGCGTGCCGCCATGAATCGCGGCGCCCTGGCCGATCGCGGCACGCGCGAGGCCGCGCGCGTAGGATAGCGGGTGCAGTGCGCCGCCGCGGCGGTCGAGGTACCCGCCGGCGTAGCTTTCGGTGCCCAGCCGCCCCGCCACCGCCTTGCGGCCGAGCATCGCCACCGGCGCCCCGCGGGCCTGCCACTGCCGCATGCGGCTTGCGGCGGCCTCCAGCTTCTTCTCGCTGTGCACCGCCTGGATCCAGCCGTTGTGCACCGCATCGCAGCGGATGGCGTGGCGCTGGATGAGCTCGAAGACCAGGTCCGGCCCGGCCCCCGCGACGGCGACGATGCGCTCGCCCTGACGCTCGCCGAACATCGCGCAGAGCTCGTCGGGGTCGTGCTTCAGCCCGGGGATGACCTGGCCCCCGTTGCGCCCGGAGGCGCCCCAGCCCGGCTCGGCGGTCTCGATGAGGCCGACCGCCTTGCCCTGCTCGGCCAGGTGCAGCGCCGCCGACAGGCCGGTGAAGCCGCCGCCCACGACGGCGACCTCGACGCGCTCGTCACCTCGGAGCGGGAGCGTCGACGGCGCGGGCTGCGCTGTGGCGGCCCACAGCGAGGGCGGCAGGGGCGGAGGCGAAACGATCGATGTCACGCGCGAAATCCGAAGCGGAGTGGCGGCCGGCAAGCCGTGCACCATAGTCCGGCGCCCGGCACGGCGGCCACTTCGATCGCGCCGCCCGGCGCGGCCGCTGCGTCCGATTGCCGGTTCACTTTTGCGGCCGGCGGCGGCTATCTACCTGTCTCGTCTCGCACTACCCCTGGCGGAGGAATGGGAGACAGGGCGCGCATGGGCTGGAAGACGCTCGAGCTGACCGGATGGGGGCGCAGCCGGCGCGTGCGCACTCTGGCCGCCCGGCCCGAGCGTGTGAGCGAGGTTGCCGCGGCGCTGGCCGAGGCCGACGACAAGGGGATCATCGCCTACGGCGCGGGGCGCAGCTACGGCGACGCCGCGCTCAACGACGGCGGCCGCACCATCCTCACCGGCCGGCTGAACCGCATTCTCGCCTTCGACGCCGAAAGCGGAGAGGTCGTGGCCGAGCCGGGCGTCACCATCCGCGAGCTCGTCGACGTCTTCCTGCCGCGCGGGTTCCTCCCTCCGGTCTGCCCCGACACCGCCTGGTCGACGCTCGGTGGCGCCGCGGCGGCCGACGTGCACGGCAAGAACCACGAGACGGCCGGCAGCTTCGGCGATCATGTCGTGTGGCTCGATGTCATGACGCCGTCGGGCACGCTGCTGCGCGCCTCGCCGCAGGAGCAGCCCGATCTCTACTTCGCCACGATCGGCGGGCTGGGTCTCACCGGGGTTATCGTGACGCTGTGCCTGCGCCTGCGGCGCGTGCCGTCCAACGCCGCTGTCGTGCGCCATCGCCGCATGGCGGACATCGAGGCCTTCCTCGCCGCCTTCGCCGCGCCGGAAATCGATACCGAGTACGCCTTCGGCTGGATCGACGCCCTCGCCGGCGGCCGGCAGATGGGCCGCGGCATCCTGCAGACCGGGCGGCCGTCCGAGCGCGGCGTCGACCAGCGGCCGCGGGCCGAGCGCATGGTGCCGTTCGATCTGCCCGACATTGCCGTCAGCCGTTGGACGGTCGCGGCCTTCAACGCGCTGCATTTCCGCCGCGTACCGCCCGGCGGGCTGGAGCGGATCGAACCCTACGACAGCTTCCTGTTTCCCCTCGACGCGGTGCCCGAGTGGAACCGCATCTATGGTCGGCGCGGCTTCCATCACTTCCAATGCGTCGTCCCGGACGATGGCGCCGACATCGCCCTGAGGCTCCTGCTGGGCGAGGTCGTGCGCTCGCGGCGCGGCTCCATCCTTGCCATGCTGAAGCGCCTGGGGGGACCGGGTCTCGGCTTCCTGTCCTTTGCCACGCCGGGTTACAGCCTGTCGGTGGACCTGCCCAACCGGCCGGGGGTGGAGGCGCTGCTGCAGAAGCTGGAGCGCATCACGCTCGACCGCGGCGGCCGCGTCTGCCTGGCCAAGGATTCCAGCCTGTCCCCCGCGGCGCTGGCGCCCATGTATCCGGAGCTGCCGCAGTTCCGCGTCGTGCTCGAAACCATCGACCCTCAGGCGCGCATGCGCTCGGCGCTGGCGCTCCGGCTCAAGCTGCGCGACGCGGGCTCAGGAGCGGCGACGTGAGCGGGGAGACCTGGGCTTTCCAGCACAGTGGGATCCGAAGCTTGGAATTCACGTGACTTGAAGTCGCGGCCGCACTGACCCTATAGTGAGTCGTATTAATTTAAATCATACCAACATGGTCAAATAAAACGAAAGGCTCAGTCGAAAGACTGGGCCTTTCGT